>Ga0308167_1000857_pt1 | contig 43817 bp, 40 predicted proteins | sample PhyCR1_2_FD_202138 | JGI IMG/M metagenome (GOLD analysis project Ga0308167, IMG submission 202138) | Phyllosphere microbial communities from UC Gill Tract Community Farm, Albany, California, United States - DLSLRC.R1 | ecosystem: Host-associated > Plants > Phyllosphere > Unclassified | place... | reverse complement strand
GCAAGCGCGGTGAAGGCTTTGAACTGCGCACCGACGGCTGGGGCGCGATTCGGGGCGGCAAAGGGGTGTTTATCAGTGCGGATACGCAGGCCAAGGCCCAAGGCGACGTGCTGGCCATGGACGCTGCAATTGAACAGCTTGAAAGCGCACTGTCTCTGGCTCGCTCCTTGGCCCAAGCGGCACGCAGTGCTCAAGCCACCCCAGGAGACACTGAGAGTCAGGCGCGGCTGATTCAGGCGCTCAAGGGCTTGGCCCTGCCGGGAGTGTTATTACATGCTCCGGCAGGTATCGGCGTGCTTAGCCCTAAAGCGGTCTGCCTGTCTTCCGGAGCAGAAAGCGTGAGTATCACAGCCGCTCGCAATGTTGATGTCAGCACCGGGCAAGACTTCACCGCCACTGCAGAAGGGGGTGTCAGCGTGCTTGCACACAGTGCCGACCTGCAACTCAAGGCGGCTAAAGGTAAGGTTCAACTGCATGCTCAGGGTAATGACCTGCATGCACTGGCAAAGACTGATATCAAGATTGAAAGTGTCGAAGGCCGTATACACGTGAGTGCTCCGCAAGAACTGGTGCTCAATTGTGGGGGGGCCTACATCCGGCTCAAGGGCGGCGATATCGAGTTGGGTGCGCCTGGCAACATCTACCTCAAGGCTGCCAATGTACAAAAGCTTGGTAGCACTCGCCTCAATACCCCGGCGTCACCGTTGCCGACCGGTTACGCCGGGGGCTACACCCTGAAAGATGAAGCTCAGGCACCGATGCCATTTACCCGCTACCGGGTAACCACCGAACAAGGTGAGGTGTTCAACGGGGTGACTGACAAACATGGCAAGACCATGAGCGTGCATACCTTGGTGCCGGAAAATTTGAAGATTGAGCTGCCGGAATCCGAAAAGTGGATCAGCTTTTCTGCACCGCCAGAATTGAATTATGAAGGCATAAAGTGCACGGCAACCATGGATGACGGAACAACTCTATACGGTGAGTTTGACAGTGAAAATAAAGCAAGTTTTTATTCTTTTTCCGCCAGTTCATGCGTCAAGCTTGAAATAGAAAATCTAAATTATGAGGGGGGTATACCCAGCGGTGCAGAAAACCTGCTAAGAAAGCTGGCGGAAGAATAAATATGATTATGTTGAAGATGTTTATAGTGTTTATTTTTCCGTTTTTTCTGGTACTCACCTCTATAGGAGTGAATGGTTACATTGTGTGTCGGGATTTGAATAAGGTATTAGACGGTTTTAAAGGGAGTGTTATCGTAAGTTCCTATGGGGATGTGTGGCGGGGCGGTTCGTTTTTAACGCGCTGTACATTGTCTTATATTGTGATGGGGAGCGTAGTTTTTCCTGCGAAGCACATTCGCAATGGAAGGCTTGATCCTAAAGAGTTTGCTCGCTTGCCCGGCGCTATAAAGTTGCGCATGAGGCTGTCTGTCGGTTTGTTGATGGGTGCGTTCGTATGGTTTTTTTTAGCGGTTGCCGTGATGAGTGCTTTGGAATAAGGCTGAAGCTAGTGCATTTTTTATGGTGGTGTTAATGGCAGTAAATAAGTCGTCAGGATGTCGCATGCAGTGTCGAAGAAGCGATTGACAGAACTGGGCGGAGTAAAGGCAATGCAGGTTTTTTTTCGAGATTATCTGGCTCAAATGGACCACTCGCTCGACGACGAGAGTCTAAGTCAGGCCCTTGAGTCACTTGAAGGGGCAGCCCTTAAATTCTCAGTAGACGTAATAAGTGATGCGAAACAGCGCGATAACTACAACCGCAACGTCAGAAGGGTCAAGGATGAGGTCCTGGCTCAAGTGAAGGCCGGGAATGTGACGGTCAAAGAGGCCGCAGAATTTTGCTATGAGGCCCGTAATAAAATCATGGCGCAAGTCAGAGCAAAAACATCAGTACACGGTCTGGCTGTTGCGCAGGCCAGAAAAACAATCCCAGCCAAGCTTGAAAGTATTTTGAATGAAAAGTCCATTGGAAAATATGGTGGAAAGTTTGCAGCGCTTGATGCTGGGCGAAAAAAATCGATCTACTACGAAATTGTAGAATCATCGGCCAGGCCTGCCACTCAATTCAATACGCTGAACAAGGCTTTGAACGTGTCGGGCAAAGTGTTAGTCATTGTTACGATCGTGTATGCGACGTATGAAGTTGCCAGTGCAGACAACAAACCTAAAGAAGCCATTAAGCAAGGCATTATGGTTGGAAGCGGAGTGGCCGGAACTGTTTTGGCGGGCTTGGCGGTAGCGACAGTGTGTGGCCCCGGTGCTCCGTTTTGTGCCGTTGGATTGATGTTGGCTGGTGGGGTGGCATCTGGTTGGGGGGCATCGGTGGCAACCGAGCTATTTGAGGATGAGATAGAGGAGTTCACCCAGTGGAAAATAAGCTAGATCCACGCGTGATGCCTGTAGGTGTTATATGGCCAAACACACCTATTTGCAGTGGAGGGCACTTATCCGAAGGCCTCGCTCGTCTTGCTCTCTCGGTAACTGTGCGCATGAAGTGTTCGGCAGAACTTTTTTCTTCTGGTTGTGTGTTGCTTGTTATGGGTGCTGTGGTTTCAAGCATTTTCAAATGGTTTGCAGGCGGTGTGGTTGGGTGGCTGAAAGGTCTGACTGATTCTCGGGTGCAATTGCTGGGGATTGGCCGTGTTTCAAGAACTTCATAGGACTCGCAATTAAGGATGGATATGAACGATCCCCTGCACCGTACGGACACGCTCAACCCGCACAAGGACTTTACTGGCGGTACACAAAAGCAGCACTGGGTTGAATTTCAGTTGCTGGATGAGCTGGGAGCCCCTTTGGCGAACATGCCCTATCAGGTGGTCAATGAGGCCATTCGCGCGGGTTGTTCTCCCGCATGTTCCGGCCTGAGCGATGCTCAGGGCGTGATTCGTATTGAGGGGCTGCATCCGGTCCCCATCACCCTGACCGTTCAAGCCAATCCTTTGGCCGAAGTGTTGCAAACCCGTCGTTTGCGCGCGGTGCGCGCCGAACCGCCGCGGCCTGTTATTGGTGATTCAGCCCCCTTGTATGGCCCACAGCGCTCGGGTTTTTCACCGGTTGAGCAGCAAGCGCACGCGGCAGGCTACGATTACCACTACCTGCGTATTGGCCAACTGTGTGACCAAGAGCCGGATTTCGCCCCACCGCTGGCCGACCGCAACCGGCTCCCGGCGTATCACTTCCCGGACAATGCATTCAAGGGGTTCACCGTCTGTGGGGAGGCCCTTGACCGTCGCCATGTCCTGGAAGTATGCCCGTTCCGTGCCTGGTCGTTGGTGCTGCACCACCAGCGCGGGTACAGCCTGGCCAACGCCTACAACCTGGGGTTGATGAGTATTCTGGCCTATAGCAACGAGCCTGAAACTGAACAGGGTTCCGTCAAGGAGCTGTTTGAGCAGCAATGCCTTGATATGTCGCGCACCCCACGGGTCTGGGATAACGGCCAGGCATGGCCTTGCCTGGTGAGCGATGTTGCATTCAGCGATCGCTATGTGACAGCCAAGCCCCTTGACACCGCCAAGGCAGCTCCGCCGGAGGGCGATACCCAGCTGTTTTACGCCATCAGTGCTTCCCACGTGTTGGTGGCCTGGCGTGGCACCGAAATGAGTGGTCTCGCGGATCTTGCCACCGACACAACCTTTCGCCCCGTCAAGCCCGAAGTTGCCGCCAATTGCAACCCCAAGGCTCCCTGTAGCGATCTGACACCAGTGGGCAGCGTACATCTGGGTTTTCGTGATTCCTATGAGATGGCTAGAAGAGTTTTTGCCATAGATTTTGGTAAGACGATTCCTCAAAAAATAGAAGGTAGGAAATTGTTTATCTGTGGCCACAGCCTGGGCGGCGCTCTTGGACTGATTTATGCCGCTTCGCTGAAAACAAGAAATCCATTGCTCTATACCTACGGCATGCCCCGCACCTTTACCCTCCATGCCGTGCAAACCTTGGGCGAGCTGCGGCACTTTCGCCATGTCAATGACGCCGACCTTGTGCCTCGCGTGCCGCCCGAGGCCGGATTGGACAATTACCTGTACGACCTTTATGGCCCAATGGGCACGCTGATGGGGCTGAGCTGGTCAGTGCGTCAGCTCGCGTTCGCCAACGTATTCAAACACGAGGACCCTTACAGCCATCACGGCGAAATCGCCCTATTTTATAAGGCTGAACAACATGGCAAGCGGAAAATAGAGCCCTATCCGGCTTATCGGAAGCCGGATGGCACGCCTTATCACAGCACAATAACCCTGCAGTTGCCGCACGTAGCCAAGCTGTATCTGGTACCCAGTCTTAGCGAGACCAGTGACCAAACGGCCGAGCAGGCCACACAGCGTTTAAACACCTCGTTGACCGCCGAGAGCCGTGCCAGGTTCTTCCCGCGTTACAGCAACCCGTCCCTGGGGCGACTGCTGCGCATTGGCGACCACTTTATGTCGGCGTACCAACCCTATATCCATAATCAACTGCTGGAGTCGATCAACCCCGCGCGTGATCCGTTGCTCGACCGGCAGGTGCAACGGTACCAGTTTGAACAGCAGATGCAGGCACACGGTGACAGTATTCCCGAGGATGAGCTGACCCGCACACGCGTCTTCCTCGACTTGCAGGGCCTGATGGATCAGGCCCTGCATTTCACCCAGAGCGCTGAAGGTGGCAGCGAGGCCCTGCAACGTTTCGATGCCATCGCCGACCCACATGCCTATTACGAGAAAACCTATGGGTAAGCCCCTTGCCGCGCGACAGGGTAAGCTCCGCGCCCTCAAATGGCCCATCGTACTCGGCGCGCTGGTTTTCAGCCTCGGTGGTTGCGATCCGGACTACAGCCTGTCGCCGCCCGCACACAGTGAAAAAATCACCGTGACCGTCAAGCTGCCTGAGGGGTTAAAAAACGAAACCCTGTGGGTCATGTACCGCTCGGCCACTTGCAAGCGTATCGGTACGGGAGCCAGTGGCCAGCGTACAGAGCGTGATGGCTACCATTCGGTTTACAAAGAATTGGAGCGCCAGGGGCAAAGCGACCTCTACCAGGTTGAGTTGGCCAAGGATGGTGGCGGTGCATGCCGCTGGCATCTGGCCAATGTGACGTTTGGCGTGACGTATGCCGAGCCGACCCGGTTTGGTGAAAACGCCACCGCCGGCGGGGGAGGTGGCGTTGTGGTGATCTTTGACCATAACAACTCGCCGCGGGGGGGAGCGGATATTGAAGTTCAGGGGGACTTGATAATCAAAAAGGACTATTACCCTTGGCAAAGTGAATCTTTTCTTGGGGACTATGAAAAGTACATTAGCCTAGCAGGAGAGGGGCATATATTTCTGATGTATAAAGCCTTGAATGCACGGAGAGTGTATTTCGAGCCAGTTCTACATGCTGATTTCGTGGTTCGTTCAAAAGGGCCCAAAGAAAAGAAAAAAGGAAACCACACCACATTCACCTACCCCGACGGAAGTGTTCAGGCTGATGGTCAATCCAAACCGGACTTTTTAAAGTTACAAACGATCCGTACGGGGCGTGCCCGCGATTGCTTCTCTGTTAAACGTTACAAGAACTGCCCGGATCGGCGCCCACAGTTATTACCTGACTGGCGCCCCGTGGCTGAGCAACCCGGTTTTGGATATTACGTGGTTGTGGATGAATGGGGGAATGAACTGCCCTTTTATAACTATCGGCTTGTTGGTAACACGGGGCAGGTCTTTGAGGGGCGAACAGATTTCAACGGGCATACAGAACCCCTGCCCACAGGTGTCGATCCGTTGCGTGAAGTCGAGTTTCCGGTGGCGAAATGGTGACGTCACCTGTGTACCTATCAGCCCCGAAATGTGCTTATGCCGCCAACGGTAAGTCCGGCTCCCTGCGGTGGCGTGTGGTTTTAGGTGCGCTGGTTCTCAGCCTCGGTGGTTGCGATCCGGACTACAGCCTGTCGCCGCCCGCAGACAGTGAAAAAATCACCGTGACCGTCAAGCTGCCTGAAGGGTTAAAAACCGAAACCCTGTGGGTCATGTACCGCTCGGCCACTTGCAAGCGTATCGGTACGGGAGCCAGTGGCCAGCGTACAGAGCGTGATGGCTACCATTCGGTTTACAAAGAATTGGAGCGCCAGGGGCAAAGCGACCTCTACCAGGTTGAGTTGGCCAAGGATGGTGGCGGTGCATGCCGCTGGCATCTGGCCAATGTGACGTTTGGCGTGACGTATGCCGAGCCGACCCGGTTTGGTGAAAACGCCACCGCCGGCGGGGGAGGTGGCGTTGTGGTGATCTTTGACCATAACAACTCGCCGCGGGGGGGAGCGGATATTGAAGTTCAGGGGGACTTGATAATCAAAAAGGACTATTACCCTTGGCAAAGTGAATCTTTTCTTGGGGACTATGAAAAGTACATTAGCCTAGCAGGAGAGGGGCATATATTTCTGATGTATAAAGCCTTGAATGCACGGAGAGTGTATTTCGAGCCAGTTCTACATGCTGATTTCGTGGTTCGTTCAAAAGGGCCCAAAGAAAAGAAAAAAGGAAACCACACCACATTCACCTACCCCGACGGAAGTGTTCAGGCTGATGGTCAATCCAAACCGGACTTTTTAAAGTTACAAACGATCCGTACGGGGCGTGCCCGCGATTGCTTCTCTGTTAAACGTTACAAGAACTGCCCGGATCGGCGCCCACAGTTATTACCTGACTGGCGCCCCGTGGCTGAGCAACCCGGTTTTGGATATTACGTGGTTGTGGATGAATGGGGGAATGAACTGCCCTTTTATAACTATCGGCTTGTTGGTAACACGGGGCAGGTCTTTGAGGGGCGAACAGATTTCAACGGGCATACAGAACCCCTGCCCACAGGCGTCAATCCGTTGCGTGAAGTCGAGTTTCCGGTGGCGAAATGGTGACGTTGGCTGTGCACGGTTCAATAAAGTGTCTTGTAGAACTTTTTCGTACACCGGGTTGCGGGTGTGTTTAGAAGAATACTAGGAAGTCTCAAGTAGGAATTTTCCTGAGTATTACTTGGTTTTGGGCTTTTGTAATCAATGCTCGCGAATAGTCTGATTTTAGATACTGGACTGCGTCATTGGTCATAAAAAACCGTTTGTTTCTTGATCGAATCTTTAACGAGAGGAGTGGCAATCCATGTCCCGTGGATTTGTTTTATTGGGTGATAGCACCCCCCATGACGGAAAAGTAATAACCGCGACATCCACGATGTATATCCATGGTAAGCCGGTGGCATTGGTGGGCGACGAAGTCAGTTGCCCACTACCGGGCCATGGCGATAACCCGACAGTCGAAGGATGCGCCGACTGGTCGGAGAACGGCCTTGCAGTAGTGGTTGACGGTTGCCGCAGTGAGTGTGGATGCCAGGTGATTGCCAGCGTTAGCGATTGCGTGGTGGGATGACTTATGGGCTGGGAACGACGCTTACCTGATGCAGTGCAGGCTCCCGTACCTATTGTGATGGGCCGTTGGGTTCTGGCAGCCGGGCTGGCACTGTGCGCCTGCATGCTGCTGTTTATGCTTTACGCTTCTGGGCGTATGCCGTGGTTGCATGCAATGAACAGTGGGGTGCTGACGGGCTTGCCCTTGATGGTGTGGCTCCTTGCTTTCAGTGCGCGTGCGTATGTCTATGGTGGCGCTTTGAGCCATCAGCAGTTTCTCGAAGAGCAAGTACAACTCGCGCAACAGTCCTGGGAAGAGTGGGCGCATCGCTATCTGGCCGTGCATGCCAGTTGTGTGCTGCTGCCGGATCAAGTGTCCGCCCGAGTACTGACTCAAGGCCCGGTCAACGTGCCCCCCCGATCAGGCCAGGCACGGCGTATTAGCGCATTGGCGCAACGGGAAAAGCCGGCGCTGGCAGGGTTAGCGCTGTTGTTCCCGGCGCTCGTGCCGTCACTTCGGGCATTGCCGGCGGGGCATGAACTGCGGGTAACCCTACTGAGTGATGCACCTCCTGAGCAATACGATGCACTGCGCGATGCCTGGCAGCGACAGTGGGTGAGCGCAATACCCGGGCTACCGCTTTCATCGGTCACCGTCACCTCTGAATTAACCTATTTATGGATTGATCAGACACTCAAGACGGGCAGTGCCTGTTTTGAGCTGATCCTTGTGTTGCAGGTACATGGCGGGCTCGCTTATTCCGACGGATTGGCGGCATTGCTGCTTTGTCCGGACGCGTTGGCGGCTGAGTGGGGGTTACCGGTACTGGGGGGCTTATTACGGCCTATGTCCCTGGATCCCTCTGCGCTAAATAGCGAATTGCCGCTGTTCTTTCAAACACAAACAGATGCGTGCCAGGCGACGGCTTTGTTGGCGGACGCCTCGCATTGGCAGCCGTTGATGGGAGCAGTCGTTGCGGCCAGTAGTGCTAATGGAGCTTCCTTGAAGGTGGAGCAACTGTGGGTAAAGGAGCGCTTGTGCGGGCTGCCGGGGCCTTTCAATCACTGGCTGGTAGCGGCACTCGGCGTTGAAGTGGTTCGGCATCAACAACGACCTCTGCTGGTGCTGGTTCAAGAAGAGTCGCGTTACTGGATCGCTACCGTTACCAAGGGAAACGCTGCATGAGCATAGACATTAACGTATGGCGACGCGCGGGTTTCGCCGTGTGGTTCATCACGCTGTTGGCGGTGCTGGGCTGGGCGATCTGGGGGTACGGGGAGCGCATCGGGCTATCGGAAAACCATCACAAGCTGTTTGCTCTATTGCTGACACTGATCATTGTCGGGTTTGGGCATCTGGTACCACGCGTATGGTTGCAACTAAAACGCCATAACTACCATGAGCAGGGCCGGGTTAATAATATTTATGCTCCGACCGACACACGCTTTTTAATACCCCGCCGCCCGACATCAGAGCTTCCCGAGTTGCATCACTACCTGCGCAACCAATACGGCTTCTTCTGGCGCCGCCAGGTCCGTCTGCTGTTGGTGATGGGCGAGCCGGCTCAAGTTGACGCCATCGCCCCGGGCCTGAGCGAGCAGACTTGGCTGCACGGGCAGGGCACGGTGTTGTTGTGGGGCGGCACGGCTCCGGGCGATGGCGCGCTGTTCGCGCAGTGGCACGGCGTGAGCCGTTGGCGTGGGCTGGACGGGGTGGTCTGGGCGCTGAGCACGCCGCAGAGCCTGGACGCCACGTCGATGAGCGCCGCCGTGCAGCGCTTGCTGGGCTTGGCCCGCGACCTGCATTGGCAGTTGCCGCTGTACCTGTGGCAGGTCTGCGACAGTGACTGGCCGCAGCCCAAACGGGTTTCCCAAGCGGTCGGTTGCCGGTTGCCAGCGCACGTCACGTTGGAGCAGTTGGAGCAGTCGCTGGGGGCATTGACGTCGCCCTTGCGTCAGCACGGGTTGGCGCAATTACAGGAAGCGCCTACCCATGACTTTTTGCTGCGTTTGTCCCGTGATTTAGAGCGCGAAGGCATTGCCCGTTGGCGTCAGGTGCTCGCGCCCTTGCTGGGTGAGTTGGCCCGTGGCGTGCCGCTGCGCGGGGTGTGGTTCAGCCTGGCGCAGTACCCAAAACCCAGCGAACTGCAACACCATTGGCCGCACGACCCGGCCTGGCAAGGTGTGCTGGACGATAAACCCGTCAACCGCCGTTTGGGCTGGAGCACGCCGCGTGTCGCGTATGCGCTGGTGCTCGGCGTGGCCGCGTTATGGGGCGCAGGCTTGTTGCTGTCTTTTGTGAATAACCGCGCTCAAATCGCTCAGGTACACACCTCGCTGGTGGCCCTGCAGCACTCGGCGCAGGGCGACGCGCAGTTCAAGGCGCTGCACGAACTGATGCGCGAACTGGGCCGCCTCGATTATCGCGCCGCACACGGTGTGCCCTGGTACCAGCGTTTCGGCCTGAACCAGAACCCCGAACTGCTCAACGCCCTGTGGCCCCGTTACGTTGAGGCCAATAACCGGCTGATGCGCGACCCTGGCGCCGCGGTGTTGCAGCAACAACTCAGCGCCATGCTCAAGCTGCCCCCGGGCAGCGCCGAGCGGGCCGAGCGGGCCCATGAGGCCTACGATGCCTTGAAGGCTTACTTGATGATGGCGCGCCCGGAAAAGGCCGACGCGGCTTTTCTGGCCGACGCCTTGGGCAAGGCCGAACCGCTACGGGCGGGTATTTCGCCAGGGCTCTGGCAGAGCCTGTCGGCCAACCTATGGCAATTTTATGCGCAACAACTGCCGGCGCACCCGCACTGGCGCATCGAAGCCGACCCTGCCTTGATTGCCCAGGCCCGCCAAGTGCTGCTGGGCCAGTTGGGCCAGCGCAACGGCGACGCCAACCTGTACCAGCAGGTGCTCGACGCGACTGCCCTGCATTACCCCGCGATCACCCTGCAACAGATGGTCGGCGACACCGATGCGCAGGCCTTGTTCAGCACCGACTACGGCGTGGCGGGGGTGTTTACGCGTCAAGCCTGGGAAGGCCATGTGCGCGCGGCAATCAATGACATCGCCCAGGCGCGGCGTGAAGAAATCGACTGGGTACTCAGCGACAAACCCGGCGACATCGACCCCGACACCACCCCGGATGTGCTGCGTGAGCGCCTGACCCAGCGCTACTTTCAGGACTACAGCCGCGCCTGGCTGGAGTTTCTCAGCAGCCTGCGCTGGCAGCCGGCGGGCAGCCTGGCGCACGTGATCGACCAACTGAGCCTGATGAGCGATGTGCGCCAGTCCCCGCTGATTGCCCTGATGAACACCCTGGCCTACCAAGGGCAGGCGGGCACGCGCAGGCAAGCGTTGACCGACGCGTTGATGAAATCGGCACAGACACTGATGGCCGCCGACACCGAGCTGCCCAACCTGCCGGGGCCAGAGGCGAGCGGCCCGCTGGACGCGACCTTCGGGCCGCTCTTGGCCCTGCTGGGCAAAGACCCGCAACACCAAAGCGACAACGAAGGCTTGACCCTGCAAGCCTTCCTCAATCGCGTGACCCGCGTGCGCCTGAAACTGCAGCAAGTGAGCAACGCCCCGGACCCGCAGGCCATGACCCAAGCGTTGGCGCAAACCGTGTTCCAGGGCAAAAGCGTCGACCTGACCGACACCCGCGCGTATGGCGACCAGATCGCCGCCAGCCTGGGCGCGGAGTGGGGCGTGGTGGGCCAGACCCTGTTCGTACAGCCGTTGGAACAGGCCTGGCAGCGCGTGCTGCAACCCTCGGCGGCGGGCCTTAACACCGAGTGGCAGCGCGGCATCGTTCGCGACTGGCAGCGCGCCTTCACAGGCCGCTACCCCTTTGCACTCACCGCCAGCGACGCCTCGTTGCCCATGCTGGGGCAAATGATCCGCTCCGACTCCGGGCGCATCGAACAGTTTATACAGCGCCAGTTGAGCGGCGTGTTGCGCAAGGAAGGCAGCCGCTGGGTGGCCGACCCCCGGCAAGGCCAGGGGCTGCGCCTGAACCCAGGTTTTGTGCGGGCCATCAACCAACTCAGCCATCTGGCCGACGTGCTCTACACCGACGGCGGCATGGGCCTGAGCTTCGAATTGCGGGGCAAAGCGGCGCGCAACGTGGTGCAAACCACCTTCATCCACAACGGCGAGCGGCACGAGTACTTCAACCAAAAGGAGCGCTGGCAACGCTTCAACTGGCCGGGCCGCAGCGACTACCCGGGCGCGAGCCTGAGGTGGACCAGCGTCACGGCGGGAGAGCGCCTGTATGGCGACTACCAAGGCACCTGGGGGCTGATCCGGCTACTGGAAGCTGCCCAGATCACCGCTCTGGACGACAGCGACAGCCAGTACCGCATGGTCCTCAAAGCCCCGGACGGCCTGGACCTGACCTGGCACTTGCGCACGGAACTGGGCGCAGGGCCGATGGCGCTACTCGCCTTGCGCGGCTTCACCTTGCCGTCGCAGATATTTCTTGATGAGGGTGCTGCGACACAGCCTTATGCGCAGAACGGGAGGTTTGAATGAACCTGCCCCCGTATTGGGCCGTGCATTTCCTGCCCTGTGACGAGGTTCAGGTCACCACGTCCTGCTACGCCTACGGCAGCCCCGAGTACCCGATCAAAACCTCGTTGCACTTGCCGGAGCCGCCGTCATGTTCGAAGTGACCCATGCCCACGCTTGCGTTGCCGCGTGTTTGCGTTTCAAGGGCACGAGCAGGTTGTTAGCCATCAGAAACACCGCTATCGCACAGCATTGGAGCTTTAGATGAGCCTCTCTACGTTGATCCACAAGTGCCTGGGCGCGCGGGGTGTCTTGCCGTTGAGCCCACAGCACACCGAACGTTGGGCCGCCTGGCTTATGCCCATCCGTGCCGATGCCCCGGTTGGCGAAGACCCGGGTTACGACGATGACTTTCAGCGGATGCGCGAAGAGGTCAATAAACTGTCGGGGGCCGATGCCGATCTGGTGATTCAGTTGGCCGAGACGCTGTTGACCCAGACCTGCAAGGACTTGCGGGTAGGCACGTATTACCTCTGGGCGCGCTTGCACAAGGACGGCGAGGCCGGGTTGGCTGACGGCCTGGGCCTGCTCGCCGCGCTGGTGGAGCGTTACGCTGGCGAGGTGTTGCCGGTGCGAGCCGCCAGTCGCAAGTTGGCGCTGGAGTGGCTGACCAGCAGCAAGGTGCTGGATAGCCTGTCGCGTTACCCGGAGGTGGACACGGGTGAATCTGAGCGTACGGTGACCGCGCTGGCCTGGCTGGAACAAGGGCTGAGCGCATGGCCCCAGGCGCACCGCCCGGCGCTGGATGCCCTGTATGGCGCGTTATCGGCCCGTTTGGCGCAATCCGGCGGGGTTGATGCGGTGGTGCCACAGCACAGTGCCAGCCATCTGCCTAACAGCCCGATAACCCCCTCAAGCCTTTCGCCGATCAAGTCTGGCCGCGATTTGCTGGACAGTGGCCGCGCCTTGGCAGTGTATCTGCGCGAGCAGCCCGAGGGCTGGCTGGCGGCGCACCGCCTGATGAAGAGCCTGCGTTGGGACACTGTGCATCAGACGCCACCTCAGGACGCCAGCGGTAAAACGCGCCTGGCACCTCCACGCGGTGAGTATCGGGCGCAACTCAAACGCCTGTATGCGCAGCAGAACTGGACAGCGCTGCTGGAGCAGACCGAGCGCATGTACGCCGAGGGGGTCAACCATTTTTGGCTGGACCTGCAAGCGTATGCGTACCACGCCTTAAGCAAACAGCCCGCCCCGTTGAGTGACTGGGCCGACATCGTCAAGCGAGATCTGGGCATGTTTCTGGACCGTTTGCCGGGCCTGGAGGCCTTGTACTGGGACGACGGTACGCCGTTCGCTGACGAGACCACGCGGGAATGGATTGCCCAGCAGGTGAGCGGCAATCGTTCACCGCAGTGGTTGCCCGCGCCGGCACCGGTCTCGACACCCGGCGATGACGACATCCTGTCACTGGAACGTGAGGCCTTGGCGCAGGCGGACAGCGACGGCGTGGAGCAGGCGCTGGCGTGGTTGGCCGACAGGCCCGGCGTGCACACCGGGCGGCAGCGTTGGCTGTTGCGCCTGCTGATGGCGCGAGTAGCCGAGCAGTATGGCAAGAGTGATCTGGCTGTGCACCTGCTGACGGAACTGGATGCCACTGCGCAGTTGCATCGGTTGGCGGATTGGGAGCCAGCGCTGAACTTCGACATCAAGGCCCGCCTGCTCAAGCTGCTGCGCTTGAAATTTCAACGCAATGATGCCGACAAACCGACCCTCGCCCGGCACATGGACGCGTTGCTCGCAGCGCTGGTGGCCATTGACCCGGTACGCGCTGCAGTGCTTTGCAGCTAACCCTTCACTATCAGGATTTATCTTTGAGCATGGACAACCTGACACTGCGTTATTACGACGCCGAAATGCGCTATCTGCGCGAAGCCGGTAAGGAGTTTGCAGACGCTTTCCCGGATCGAGCGGCCCAGTTGAACCTGGACAAGCCGGGGGCACATGACCCCTACGTGGAGCGCCTGTTCGAGGGCTTTGCCTTTTTGATGGGGCGCCTGCGCGAAAAGCTCGACGATGACCTGCCGGAGATGACCGAGGGGCTGGTCAGTTTGCTGTGGCCGCATTACCTGCGCACCATTCCTTCGCTCTCCATCATCGAACTGGTGCCGGAATTGGCACAGATGAAGGGCAGTGAGTCGATCGAGCAAGGCTTTGAAGTGCTGTCGCAACCGATCGGGCCGCAACGCACACGCTGCCGTTACACCACCACTCAAGCGCTGACACTGCAACCGCTGGCCCTGGAAACGGTGCACGTCGCCCATGAGCCCGACGGTCGCTCGGTGCTGCGCCTGCGCTTTGCCTGCGGCGCGTTGACGGACTGGTCCAAGATCGACCTGAGCCGATTGCCGTTGTACCTGAATGCCGATGCCCCCTTGGCCAGTGCCTTGCATCAGGCACTGACGCTTAATGCGCAAGCGGTGTACGCCCGTTTGCCGGGGACGTTGGACCGCGCACCGCTGCAGGCTTGTTTCTCGCCCAAGGGATTTGCGGATGAGGACCGTCTGTGGCCCAAAGGGGACAGTGCCTTCAGTGGCTATCAGTTGCTGCTGGAGTACTTCACCTTCCGCGAAAAATTTATGTTCGTGACCTTGTGCGGGTTGGAGCATCTGAACCTCGCCCCTGGCATGGAAGGCTTTGAGCTGGACGTGGTGCTGAGCGAAGCGTGGCCTCATGAGTTTGGTTTGAGTGCTGAACACCTTCGCCTGCATGCGGTGCCGGTAATCAATCTGTTCCCGCTGGAAGCGGATCCGCTGGCCCTTACCCCGTTACAGACCGATTACCTGTTGCGGCCCATGCGCCTGCAAGACGGGCACCTTGAAATCTATTCGGTGGACCAGGTCACGTCTTCAAAAAACGCAGAGCGCCACGACTACGTGCCCTTCACCAGTTTTCGCCACAAGGGCGGCATGCTGCGCGACGAAGCCCCCGAACGTTACTTTCATACGCGGTTAAAGCGCGGTGCCAATGGCCTGCACGACACTTGGCTGATCCTGGGGGGCGAGGGGTTTGACGTGGATCAGTTGCGCGTCAGCGAAAGCCTGTCGTTGCGGTTGACCGGCACCCATGGGCAACTGCCGCGCAAGGCGCTGCAAAGCACCCTGCTGGACACCGTGGTGCAATCCACCCAGGCCGGTTTGCGGGTGCGCAACCTGACCGCACCGACCTTGCCGTGCTACCCGCCAAACCGTGACCGCTTTCATTGGCGCGTGCTCAGCCACTTGGGCTCCAACTTTCTGCCGATGCTCGACAGCGCCGAGGTGTTGCGCGGCACCCTGGCGCTGTACGACTGGACCGGCAGTGAGCTGAACCGCCGGCGCCTGGAAGCCATCGTCGAGGTTCGTCACCACCTGATTCAGCGCTTTGAGAAGGGCTTTCTGCTGCGCGGGGTGGATATCGAAGTCACCCTGGATGCCAATGGTTTTTCGGGGGAGGGCGACATCAGTCTGTTTGGCGAGATGCTCAATCGCTTCTTCACCCTGTATGCCGACATTCATCTGTTCAACCAGCTCACGCTGATCCTGCAACCTACTGGAAAGTGCCTGCGATGGAACGAGAACCACAGTCAGCGTATACCCGGCTAAAGGCCAGCGGCTTGCTGGCCGCCCTGGAAGGCGAGGTGGCTGAGGGCAACCTGTACCGCATCTGCCAACTGCTGGAACAGGCGTTGCCCGATCATCCGCCGCTGGGCAGTACGGCGCACCCAGGCGATGACCCGGTGCGTTTTCGGCCGGACCCGGGCATGGGGTTTCCCTCCAGCGAGCTAAGGGCGATTGAAACCGATGCGCTTCATCCGCAGCGTCCAGCCACGGTGCGTACTCGCCTGCTCGGGCTGTACGGGGTTGATTCGCCGTTGCCGACGGTCTACCTGGACGACATCGCCCAGCGGCGCGAAGGGCATGAAGCGTTGGAGGCCTTCCTCGACATGTTCAACCACCGCATCTTTACCCAGTTCTACCGCATCTGGCGCAAGTATTCGTACCCGGCCACGTTTGAAGCGGGTGCAACGGATGCAACCTCACAGTGCTTGCTGGGGTTGATTGGCCTTGGCATTCCCGGCACCGCCAAACAAATAGCCACGCCGGTCTCGCGCTTTCTGGCGCTGCTCAGTGTGATGCGCCTGCCCACCCGCAACGCCGAAGGCGTGATGGCGCTGGTCAAGCTGCTGGCCCCCCATACACAGGCCAAGGTCACGGCCCATTGGCCGCAGCACATTCCCTTGGCGCAACCGGCCAGTCTGTCCAGCCGCCAGCCAGTGAGTTTGTCTCAGGGCACGCCCTTGGGCAGTGTCGGGCACGACGCCAACAGCCAGTTGCACCTGAGCCTGTTCACCCAAGACCCGCAAGAGGCTCGTGGCTGGTTGCCGGGCGGCGCATTACACAGCGATCTGCGGGTGCTGTTGCGCGTGTACCTGGGCTGGCGGTGCACCGCGAAACTGCAGTTGTCGCTGCCGGTGTGCGAATTGCCCATTCCAGTACTCGGAGGCGCACCGGTGCTCTTGGGCATGACCGGTGTCCTTGGCTTGGGCAGTGACACTTGGCCCGTTGGCGCACACGACACCCTCACGATTAACCTGGGCCGCTATCAAGGCCTGCAACCCAACCCTCATCACCGGGAGATACAGCATGTCGCGTACCGTTTGTAATGCATTGATGTTGGCCGCGTTCGTTTCACTGCTGGGTGGCTGCGGGCTGAGCCAGACCGTCGCCGATGCCACCACCTCAACGGCCAGGGCGATGTTCTACAAGCAGGTGAACAGCCTGCACCTGGACTTCAGTGGTCGGGCGGCGATCAACACCGACACCACGGACATGAGCGAGATGTCGGCAGCGACCTTGGTGCGGGTGTACCAATTGCGCGATGGAAAAGTGCTGGAGAAGGCCAGCTACGACAGCGTGTTGAGCGACGATGAACGTCTGTTGAACACCGACCTGCTGGCTCAACAAACCGTGGTGGTGAAGCCCGGTGAAGGTGCCCAAGTGAATGTCCCTCTGCACAAGGACGCTGATTGTGTCGCGGTGGTGGCGTTGTTTCGTGAACCTGATACCCAGCGCAAGACGTGGCGTGTGTTGCTGACACGGGATGACCTGGACCCGGACCGGGCGCGCGTCATCGAACTGGGGGACAACCAACTGACCTTGCGCCCGCTGGCGCAGGACTAGGCCATGAGCGAACTCAACCCTTCACTCTACGAAATGCTGTTGCAGAACTTTGATGGCGAGCTGGAGCTGTACCGGGTCAGCGAAGCCGATCAACTCACCTTGTCCGTGCTGGACAACCTGCAACGCATTCTCAATAGCCGCGCTGGCACGCTTAGTCATCTGCCCGACTATGGCCTGCCGGATATGGGCCTGATCCTGCAAGGCCTGCCCGCCACCGCCCATGACTTGATGAACACCTTGGTCAACACCTTGCTCAAGTACGAGCCGCGCCTGGCGGCGGTGAACATCGAACTGCTGCCGCAGGCGCTGCCGGGCCATCTGGACTATGCCCTGGATGTGGAACTGAAGGGGGGCGAGCACATGAGCTTCGGCACCACCCTGGCACCCGAGGGCAAAGTGTTGGTGCGTCACCTGAAGCGACAGCATTACCTGTCGCAGCCGTAAACCTGTAAGGGATGGGAAGTTGAATGACGTCGTTGTTTGAAATGCGCATTCGGGTGGGCGGTGATCCGCGAACCTTCGCTGAATTTACGGCGCTGCACGATGAACTGGGCAAACTCAGCCACCCGGCCTGCCCGGATGTGAACTGGGCTCAGGTCGAAGCGTTGTGCCTGGCCTTGTTTCATAAAAACGGAGCCGACCTACAAACAGTGGCCTTCTTTGCACTGTCTCGCAGCCAGCGCTTTGGCCTGGAAGGCATGACGCAGGGGGTGGCGCTGATCGAGTCGCTGGGCGCGGAGTGGTCGTCGTTGTGGCCACCCAAGGTCGCTGTGCGCCTGGATATTCTGAGCGGGTTGTTCGCCCGGTTGCAGGTGTTGCTGCGCAGTCTGGACATTACACCGTGGAGCCTGCCGGCATTGCAGGAACTGGATGCCGGGTTGGAACGTTTGAACGAACAGTTGAACCGTCACGCCCCGGCACCTTTGCTCACACTGCTGACGCTGCGTCAGCACGTCGCCAGCTTGCTGCAACGCGGGCAACGTGAGCGTATGCCGCACTCACCGATTGCCCTGTCGACGCGCAGCGCGGAGCCTGGTGTGGTGATGCCTGTGGTGATCTTGCCGGCGGCTCCCAGGCCCGACCTGTCAGTGTTCGAGCTGAAAGCCAAACGGCGTCGCAGGGCGCTGTGGCTGCTGGCCGTCGTGACCAGCGGCCTGCTGGCCAGTGGGTTTGGCTGGCAGCAGTGGCGGTTTCATCAGGCGCGTGAGCGGGTACTGCCGGATCCCGTGCACCTGGACAGCCTGTCGCTGTTCGATGCCGGCAGTGCCGAACTCAAACCGAGCTCGAACAAGGTGCTGATCAATGCGCTGGTCGGTATCAAGGCCCGGCCTGGCTGGCTGATTGTGATCGCCGGGCATGCCGATGCCTCCGGTGAGGCTGAACAAAACCTGCGCCTGTCACACGCCCGTGCCTCGGCCGTACGTGACTGGATGCAGCGTATGGGCGATATCGCTGACAGTTGCTTCGCCGTTCAAGGGCTGGCGGCCAGTCAACCGGTTGCCAGCAACGACAACGAGCCGGGCCGTATCGCCAACCGCCGTGTCGACATCCACCTCGTTCCTCAAGTGGGGGCGTGTGGGCAGCCCGTCATGGGTGTCGAGAATGGATAGTTGCACGCCTGTACAGCGTCGTGCGGTCCGGGCAGCGCAAGCGCGCTGTTTGTTCGAGTGTATTGGTTATGTTATATCGTGGCCTTCATGGTGGGTTCATTGCATTGAGACGGTGCATGCCTTCCGTTCCACAACCAATGCATGGCAAGACAGGACTCAAAGAGACGATGGGAAATGAAACAAACGGAGCCGCCAGCGCGCCTGGCAGCCTGCTCGAGGCCAAAGCGGTATGCGCCGGGTATGGCGGCAAGCCCCTGCTCAATGGGCTGGATCTGACGGTTCGTGCGGGCGAAATCTACGCACTGCTGGGGGCCAACGGTGCGGGTAAAACCACCACGCTGAGCCTGTTTCTGGGTTTTATAGTGCCTTTATCCGGCCAGGTGCGTGTCGCGTCGATCGACCCGGCCACCCAGGCTGCCGAAGCCCGTCGCCATCTGGCCTATATTCCCGAAAACGTTGCGCTGTACGAGCACCTGACCGCGCGCGAAAATGTCGCCTATCTGCTGGACCTGGCGGGGCAGCGCGAAACCGCTGATGCCATCGGCCAAGCGCTGATGGCGGCCGGGCTGGCGGTGCCCGCATTCGATCGCAGGGTCTCGGGTTTTTCCAAGGGGATGCGCCAGAAGGTAGCAATCGCCTTGGCCCTTATGCGCAAAGTGCCGGTATTGCTGCTGGATGAGCCGACCTCGGGGTTGGACCCGCAGGCGACCGCTGATTTCAACCAGCTATTGGGGCTGCTGCGCGCGCGCAATGTGGCGGTTCTGATGGTCACGCATGACCTGCTCAGTGCCGCTGATATGGCCGACCGCATCGGGTTTCTCGATGGTGGGCGTTTAATTGAAGAAGTGATCGCCTCGGGGGACGAGCGTTTTGACGTTCGCGCTCTGCACCGCCGCTATGCGGCCAAGGTGGCCGTATGAGTGTGGGGCTGCGTATTGCCCGCGAGGAGTGGCGAGCCTTGTTTCGTGACCGTGTGGCGGTGTTCGGCTTGGCGCTGCTGACGGTACTCACGCTGGTTGCCGCGCTCAATGCCTGGGAGCACCAGCGCCACACCAACAGCGAGCGGGCCCGCTATCAGGCGCAAGCCAACCATGAATTTGAAACCCAGCCCGATCGTCATCCGCACCGGGTGACACACTTCGGGCATTTTCTGTTCCGACCACTGAACCCGCTGGCCGCCTTTGACCCGGGTATTGAGGCTTATACCGGCAACACCCTGTTCCTCGAAGCGCATCGCCAGAACAGCGCCAACTTTGGCGATGTGCGCCAGTCTTCGCTGCTGCTGCGCTTTGGCCAATTGACACCGGCCTTTGTGTTGCAGGTGCTGGCCCCGTTGCTGCTGATTTTTGTAGGCCATGCGGGCGTGGCTCGCGAGCGCGAAACGGGCACGCTGCGCGTATTGCTGGCCCAGGGCGTGAGCAGTCGCCAACTCGTGCTGGGCAAGCTGATCGCCCTGTCAGGTTTTGCAGGTTTGATGCTGCTGCCCGCGCTGCTGACCTTGGGCTGGCTGGCGGCAAGCGGCCAGACCGCCTGGGCGATGGTCGTGTTGCTGGCTGCAGGTTATGCGGCCTGGGTGCTGCTGTGGGCGTTGGCGGTGGTGTTAGTGTCCAGCCTGTCGTCACGTGGCCGCGATGCGTTGCTGGCGTTGTTGGCGGTCTGGACAGTGTGGGTGATCCTGCTGCCGCGCTGGGTGCCTGATGTGGCAAACACGACCGTGCCCATGCCAACCCGCTTCGAAAACCAGATTCACGTCGAGCGCGAGTACCAGGCGCTGGGTGACGCGCACAACCCAGATGATCCCGTGTTTTCGGCGTTTCGCGACAAGGTGTTGAACACCTATGGCGTGTCGCGTATCGAGGACTTGCCGGTGAACTTCAAAGGCCTGGTCGGTATGGAAGGCGAGCGCCAGTCAAGCGAGCTGTTTAACCGCTACGCGGCGGCTACCTTTGACCGGCAAGCCCGACAAAGCGCGAGGGTCGATGCGTTCGGCTGGCTCAGCCCAACGCTGGCATTACGCCGTTTGTCGATGACAGCGGCCGGTACAGACCTGGCCAGTTTCACCGCCTTCCTGGAGCAGGGGGAAACCTACCGCTACGACTTGGTACAGGGCTTGAACCGGCTGCAGACACACCTATTGGCCTATGCAGACGATACCAACCCCACCCAGCAAAACCGTCTCTCGCACAGCCACTGGCAGGCGTTCCCTGCGTTTCAATTGAGCGGTGCAACAACGGCTCAAACGCTGCAACGAGCGCTGCCGGCAGGTGCCATCCTGCTGCTGTGGCTGGCGGCGTTAGCGGTCTTGACTGGGTGTGTGGCGAGTCGACTGGGAAGGGCTGCGCGATGAAGTGGTTAGAACACGAAGTGCGGCTGTTGCTGCGTTCGCGGCTGTCGAGGGTGGCCCTGCTGTTGCTGCTGGGTCTCACGGTGTTGGCGGTGTGGTCGGGCTTGCAGGAAATCGAGCGTCAGCAGCAAACGATTGCCCGTTTGGCACCGCTGCATGAACAGGATGGAGCGGCGATTGCTGCCCGGTATGCGCAGAGCCCCGATGCCGGCTACCCGGCGTATTACAGCTTTTACAGCACCTGGGATCCGCCGCGTGAAGCGGCGTTCCTGGCGGTGGGGTTGCGCGATGTCACGCCTTACGCGCTGCGCATACGGGCCTTGGGTTTGCAGGCGCAACTCTATGAGGGCGAAGTGTTCAACCCTGAACTGGCGCTGCCGGGGCGGTTTGATTTTGCTTTCGTGCTGATCTATCTGGTGCCATTGTTAGTTATTGCGCTGCTGCACGACCTGATCTCGGGTGAACGCCAGGCAGGGCGGTTGCGCTTGCTGATGTCGTTGCCCGACAGCGCTCGGCTATGGCAACGCCGCGTCACGCTGCGCTACCTGCTGCTATTGGCCTGCCTCACACTCCCGGTATTGGCCGGTGCGGCGGTGTCCGGCACTGCCGCCGGCACGGTTGCCTTGGTGTTGGCGATAGTGGCGAGTTATCTGGCGTTTTGGGTGGGGTTGTCGCTGGTGATTGCCACCGGCGGCTGGCGTTCAGTCGCCAATGCCACCGCGCTGATGGGGGCTTGGGCATTGCTGACGCTGGTGCTGCCAACATTGGCCAATGTGGCCTTGACGCGTCAGATTCCTGTGCACCAGGGGGTCGACCTGATGCTGGCTCAGCGCCAAGCGATTCATGGTGCCTGGGAGGTTCCACGAGAGGAAACGATGCAGCGTTTTTTCGTCAGCCATCCCGAATGGCAGGCCACTGCACCGTTGTCGGCCGGTTTCAACTGGAAATGGTACTTCGCCTTCCAGCAACTGGGCGACGAGAGCGTGGCCAAGCAAGTGCAGGCCTATCGCGAAGGGTTACAGGCGCGCCAGACGTGGACAGAACGGCTTGGCTGGGTGCTGCCTGGCGTGGGAGCCCAGGCGGCCCTGCACCGTGCCGCCGATACGGACTTGCTGGCGCAACTTGCCTACCAGGACCAGATCACGGCCTTCCATCGTCAGATCCGCCACTTTTATTACGCGTACCTGTTCAATGACCAACCGTTCGGCACAGCCGACTTTGCCAAGCAGCCGAGTTTTACACCGCGTGCCGCCCAGGGCGCATCCCTTGTCGGCCCGCTCTGCGCACTGTTTGCCCTGGCAGGGCTGGTGTGTTGGCTGGGTATTCGGCGTTTTAAACGCCTGCCCTCGGCGGGATAAACGCTACTAAAAGAGGATGATCGCGCGGACCACGCTGTTGTGGAAACGCCTGTAGGAACGAGCTTGCTCGTGATCTTTTGGTCGTTAAAAGATCACGAGAAAGCTCGTTCCTACAGATGATTTGGATCCTTAATAAGCTGCATTAAAACGAGGCCGATGGGGCCCATCCAGGCGGTTCCAGGGAACCTCTCCTGAGTGAGCCCAAGGCCTTGGCAGGCGGTCAGGCAATCGAGTAACCGCCGTCGATCAGTACGCCGTGGCCAGAGACAAAGGACGCGTCATCCGAGGCGAGGAAGGCGACCACGGTGGCGATTTCGGCCGCCGCACCTGCCCGGCCGGGCACGGTTGAGGCCGCGAAGGCGTCCTTCGCTTCGGTGCTTGGCCAGATGCGATCCTGGAACGGTGTGTCGATGATGCCGGGGTTGACCGCGTTGACACGCACGCCCTGTTTGAATAGCTCAATTGACGCCGTTTTGGTCAGGCCGAGTACGGCATGCTTGCTGGCAATGTAGAGACCCGCATTGGCGAACCCGATGACACCGCCCATGGACGCATTGTTGATAATCGTGCCGCTACCTTGTTCCAGCATGGCTTTGGCCTGCTGCTTCATGGACCAGAACACCCCGCGGACATTGGCATTGAAAATCGTCTCGTAGGTGTCGTTGGTCTGCTCGATAAACGGCGAGAACGTGCCCTCGGTGCCCGCATTATTGAAGGCAATATCGATGCGGCCGTAGGTCGAGATCGTCTTGGCAACCAGATCGATCACCTCCTGTTCGACGTTGATATCCGCGACGACGGCGGTGGCTTCGTAACCAGCGCCTTTGATTTCGGCGACAAGCGCTTCAAGCTCGACTTGACGGCGTGCGCTGGCGACAACTTTAGCCCCGCGCCGGGCAAGTTCGAGTGCAGTGGCGCGGCCGATCCCGGAACTTGCGCCTGTCACCAGCGCAACTTTACCAGTGAGTGTTTGAGGAACGTTGGAAGTATTCATAAGTGTCTCTTGACTCAGCAATGTGATGGGGCGAATAAAAGAGCAGGGCTCTTTCTGTTTTAGTTAGGTCAACGAGAGTGCCGTGCACGGTGAAGCGACTTTTAGATACAGGCCCCCAAAGGAGCACTGATTACTTTGCTCTTGTCGCAGTGGCGATATAAAGTCTGCCCGACATACCTTATGGCAGGACCTATCGAATGCGCGCGCTTTTATTTATTGTGACGTTGTTGAGTGTTACCGGCTTGGCGTATGGCGCGGATCACTGTGATTCGGCCATGACGCAGGGTCAGTTAAATGACTGTTCGGCACGTGCTTACCGTGACGCGGACGCCCAGTTGAATACGGTTTATAAACACATCATGGGCCGGCTCGATACACAGCCCGACAGGGCTCAACACCTCAAGTCGGCGCAGCGCGCATGGGTCAAGTTCCGTGACGCGGAATGTCAGTTCGTTGCCGATAGAACCGCAGGCGGATCAATCCAACCCATGGTCATCAGTGCGTGCCTGGGCAGCCTGACCCGTGCGAGAACCGCACAGTTAGACCGATATACACAGTGCAACGAAGGCGATGTCAGTTGCCCGCTCCCGTAGCCAGCGATTTTCCTGTTAAACAGCGGTGTACGCACGTGGCGATGGGGTTGAATCGCCCGTTTCGTGCACCGGCAGTGGAAAGTGCTGTGCCAAGTGATCTCGAAGGCGCTCGATATCCTGGGCGATTTTCGGGTCTTTGATGACGTTGAAACACGAGAACGCCGGTAGCGTTTCTGCCCCACAGAACCGGTAATTGGTGGTGTTGGCGATCATCACGTCGTCAACGGACTTTGCGCCAAACAGGTATTGGCGCTCGTCATCAAACGCGGCAAGAGGGGCATTCCAGGTCAAGGACAACATGTATTGCTTGCCCTGCATCAGGCCTCCCGTGCCGTATTGTTTGGCGGGGTCGTTGCGAGTTCGGCCATCGTCGACGATCAGGCGTTTCTGAAGTAGCCCAGCGGTGAATATTTCATCGGCATACTTTTTGTACAACCACGGTGCACCAAACCAATGAATGGGCGTTTGCAAAAAGATAATGTCTGCCCATACATGCTTTTCAACTTCCTCGTCGATGTTATAGCCGCGCTCAATAATCGTTGTTTTAACCTCGTAGCCCCGGTGTTCCATGACGTCCTGAATAACGTGGGCCATGGTGTCGTTGAGTTCGCCTTTGGAGAAGTCTTCATATAATTGGAACGCGTTTATAATCAACACTTTTTTCATCATAATCCTCGATAGTCTCGCGGTGTTCACACTGGGCGTTTTGAGTGTAAAGCCAAGGTCGCTTTGAACGTGCCGATATAAAGCAGTGTTCAGGTGTAAACCCGGCTTCAGGCTTGACGTCCATTATTCGTGAATAACGCCGGGCCCGGCTGTCTGTTCTTCCGAAGAGAGTGCACAAAAATCCGAATCGCTCATCTGATCTTCAGTGGGCGGTGGTAGAACAGTGAGCAGGCAGGCGCGTCACCCCCGTGGTGGCGCAATCAAACCGAGTCGCTGCGCAGCCGTGCGGCATCTTGAATCGGCGGTGCTCCGAACAGGCGTTTGTATTCGCGATGGAACTGCGACAGGTTTTCGTAGCCCACCGCTGACGCCACCACACCCAGGTCACCCGGTCGTTTTATCAGGAGCCGGCGCGCTTCAAGCAACCTGAGGCGCTTTTGGTATTGCAGCGGGCTCATCGCGGTCGCTTCCTTGAAGTGCTGGTGCAGCGAGGAAACGCTCATATTCACATGGCTGGCCAGTGCATCAATGCTGATGGGCCCGGCATAGTGTGTTTTGATCCATTCGACCGCCTTGCTGACTTTGAAGGCACGGCTATCCGCAACCAGGGTATGGCGCAGCCTCATGCCCTGGCTGCTCATCAGCAGGCGATACAGGATCTCCTGCTCGATCAAGGGGGCCAGGGTCGGAATATGCTTGGGGGTGTTGAGCAGGCGCGCCAGGCGCCAGGTGGCCTCCAGCAGTTCGGCAGGGAGAGGGCTGAGGCTGATGCCCAAGCCTGCTGGCGGCTCGTCAGGCGGCGGAAGGTCGTGCGAAGCGACGATGTCGGCGACCTTCTGCATGTCTATTTCCATCGCAAAACACAGGTAGGGTGCTTCTGGGCTCGCCTGCGTAACCCGGCCGATCACGGGCATGTCCAGTGAAGTGACCAGGCAATGCTTCGTGTCGTAGCTATAAGACGCGTCGCCCACCGTGACCGTTTTCGCGCCTTGTGCCGCGAAGATGAGTGCGACCTTGGTAAAGGCCGATTCTTCCTTTGCCGGGGTGCTGAAACGGTGGAAGGTTAAGGACGCAATAGCCGTGTGATGAATGCCGTCAATCGGCGCAAAACGCGCGATGAGCGTTGCCAGATCGTTGGACAGCGCATCAGGGGACGCGGGGTTGGGCGGTGTGAAATCCGGGAATGCCATGTTTGATAAGCCAGTTAATGTGTCATGTGAATTATCCATGGATTACCTGCATCGGGTATTCCAACCGCCACTATTCGGATCATCGTACACAGATTACGCATTATCGTAGAGCCAGGCTGCACGGAACCGCCGGCCCATTCATTTGCGAAACCTGAGCGTAGTCGAAGGGGCTTCACCGAAGCGTTTTTTGTACTCCTGGGAAAAACGCCCCAGGTGGGCAAAGCCCCATTTGAAGGCGATATCGGTGACTGACGTGTCATGGCTGTGTGTGCTCAGTTCAAGGTGGACCTGTTCCAGCCTGAGGTTGCGCAAGTAAGCCATGGGGGTGGTCCCGCAGAAGTCGCGGAAACCGGTAAACAGCGTGCGCACGCTGACGCCGGCGTGTTCGGCCAGTTGTTCGATGCTCAGGGCCTGATGCGCGTGTGCCCGCATGTATTCTTCGGTCTTTTTGACAAAATAAGGCAAGAGCGTTTTGGGTTTGCTGGCGTCCTCCAGCTGTTGCTTGAGGCTGTTGGGCTGGCCGTAGACCAATGCATTGATCAGCGCCGACTCGAACTGTTTGAGCACTAAAGCGTGATGCAGCGGGTGTTCGCTCAGCGTGATGGCATCTGCCAGCATTGTGATGAGCTGGAGAAGGTAGTTGCCCCCCGGCGTGGTCAGGTCGAGCTCCGGCTGAAACGCCAGTGAGCGGTCGATCACATGCCCAAGGTGCTGCGCGCAATGGTATTCCACCTCACTGCGTTCAATGCGCAGCGCCAGTTGAGGGGCGTTGGCTTCCCAGCACATCGCTAACGGCAAGTGCGGGGAGATCAGCGAGGCTTTGTGCGGCGAAGAGATAAATTCGTGATCGCCGCATTTGATCTGCGCCTGGCCACAGATGGGGATCTGGATCAAAAAGAAATCTTCCAGCCGGCCCGGGTCTATATAGACCCGGGCACCGTATTCCAGCCTGTTCAAGGACAAGCGCCCACGATGGACGTGGTGCATACGGGCACTGATGCGGTCAGTGCCTTCCATACAACGCAGGTCGTGTGTGGTGAACACACTGCTGACGCCTTCACGTATGGCGCTCAGGTCATTGAGAAGAAACAACTGGTTGTTTGGCGTAAATAACGAAGCGCTGTCAAAGAGGTTATCGCAACGCTTTGGAGTGAGATTCTGGTTCATGGTCGCCTCACTTGTATGCACGGTTTCAAGGCATGGCGCACAGGAGTGTTACCGCGGATTTGCAGGATTCGGATAGTCGCCGCAGTCACCGGATAGCCTGGGTGCATGTCTGTTTCTTTTTGTGCCCTCGACGGGGTCTGTTACCTGCCAAAGCAATGGACATGCCATGTAGGGGCCTGTTGTGTGAGCGGCAGGTGGCGGGCACTTGAGGGTGTGTTTTCCGGTGTTGTTGCCTTTTTTAACTTCCCGCATGCCACGGACAGGCGTCGCATTCAGCGGATAGTCGGCCTGTGCAAACCTGCGCACTATCGGCTCCAACGTTCCTTGAACCCTTGGAGAATCGAAATGACAGGTCAGAAGTTGCAGGATGGATGGCGGCCTACCATGGCGTTGATGCCACGTTGGGTCTTTTGCCCGGGCGAGTCGGTGCAAGGGGGCAGCCATGTTTGATCTGCACACTAAAGTTGCCGTGATCAGCGGTGGTGCCACCCTGATCGGTTCTGCCGTGGCTCAAGGGCTTATCAACGCCGGTGCCCGCGTCGCGCTGTTTGATATCGACGTTGAAGCAGGCCTGAAAGCGGCCGCCGAGCTGGGCGAAAATGCCGCGTTTTTCGAGGTGGATGTCACCCAGGACGCCGTTGTCACTCAGGCGGTGGAGCAGGTGCGTGCCCGTTTCGGCGGCATCGACCTGCTGGTCAATCTGGCGTGCACTTACACCGATCAGGGGTTTGCCTCGAACCGCCAGGAGTGGCTGCAGGCCCTGGATGTAAACCTGGTGTCGGCCGTTGTGCTGACTCAGGCCGTGCATCAAGACCTCAAGTCCCGCCGCGGGGCCATTGTCAATTTCACGTCGATCTCGGCCAAGTGCGCCCAGACCGGGCGCTGGCTGTACCCGGTGTCCAAAGCCGCCATGGTGCAACTGACGCGTTGCATGGCCATGGACCTGGCCGCCGATGGCATTCGCGTCAACTCGGTGTCGCCCGGCTGGACCTGGTCGCGGGTCATCGCCGGTGCCAGCAACGGCAACCGTGAAAAAGCCGATGCGGTCGCTGCGTCGTACCACCTGTTGGGGCGCTTGGGGGAACCCGGCGAAGTGGCCAATGTGGTGACGTTCCTGTGCTCTTCGGCGGCGAGCTTTGTGACCGGCGCAGATTACGCCGTCGATGGGGGCTACTCGGTCATGGGGCCCGAGCAGAACCTGCCGGCAATCCCTCGGCTCGCCGAGTAACCCGAATGCAACACCCGTCACCGTCAATTATCAGGAGAACAATAATAATGCGTCGAATCGCTATCGTCGGGGCCGGTCAAGCCGGTCTGCAACTGGCTCTGGGTCTGCTCGCCAAGGGCTATCACGTGACCCTGACCACCAATCGCACAGGCGAGGACATTCGCAACGGCAAGGTGATGTCCAGCCAGTGCATGTTCAACGCCGCCCTGCAAACCGAGCGCGACCTGGGGCTCAACTACTGGGAAGATCAATGCCCGGCCGTTGAGGGGATTGGCCTGACCGTTGCCAACCCGGAAAATCCGAAGCAATCGCTGTTCAGCTGGAGCACCCGGCTGGACCGTTATGCGCAGTCCGTTGACCAGCGCGTGAAGATGCCGGTATGGCTGGATGAAGTCGTGCGGCGTGGCGGTGAAGTGATTATCCAGGATGTGGGCGTGGCCGAGCTTGAGCAATTGTCGGCCAGCCATGACCTGGTCTTGCTGGCGGCGGGTAAGGGCGAGATCGTCAATCTGTTCGAACGGGACGCCGAGCGGACTCAGTTCCAGCAACCGCAACGGGCGCTGGCCTTGACTTACGTAAAGGGCATGACGCCGATGTCGCCGTTTTCCCGCGTCGCCTTCAACCTGATTCCCGGTGTGGGCGAGTACTTTGTGTTCCCGAGCCTGACAACAACGGGCCCATGCGAAATCATGGTGTTTGAAGGCATTCCGGGTGGGCCGATGGATTGCTGGCAGGGGATCACGTCGCCCGAACAGCACCTTGAGAAAAGCCTGGAGATCATCAACCGCTTTGCCCCCTGGGAAGCTGAGCGTTGCCGCGCTGTGGAAATGACCGATGACAAAGGGTTTGTGTCCGGGCGTTTTACCCCGATGGTGCGCAAACCGGTGCTGACATTGCCATCAGGCCGCAAGGTATTCGGCATGGCCGACGCCCTGGTGGTCAACGATCCGATTACGGGTCAGGGCTCCAACAATGCGGCCAAGTGCAGCAGCGTTTACCTGGACGCGATTATTGCCCGCGGTGCGCAAGGCTTCACGCCCGACTGGATGCACGACACGTTCGAGCAGTACTGGAGCTACGCCCAGCATGTGGTGAAGTGGACGAACACCATGCTGGCCCCACCGCCTCAGCACTTGCTTGAACTGCTGGGGGCCGCCAGCCAGTCGCAGCCGCTGGCATCGGCCATCGTCAATGGTTTCGATGACCCGCGCAACTTTGCGCCTTGGTGGTTCGACGCCCCGTCGTGCCAAGCCTTTATTCAGGAAAAAACGCGTCAGGTCGCTTGAGCCGCCGTCGAATCAGGAGTTACTCATGAATGCATTTACCGTTCAGCCCGCCCAGCATGACCTGGTCAGCGCGCAGGGTTGCGACCCACGAGAGCTGCGCAATCTGCTCGGGCAGTTCGCCACGGGCGTGACTGTGATCACCACGCGCACCCCGGACGGGCGCAACGTTGGCATGACCGCCAATTCCTTTTCTTCGGTGTCCCTTGACCCGCCGCTGGTGCTCTGGAGTATTTCGCGCACCGCCCCCAGCCTGGAGGACTTCCTGTCCTGCAGCCATTTCGCGATCAACGTATTGGGGGCTGACCAGCACGCTATTTCGGGCCGTTTCGCGCGCGCTGCACCCGACAAGTTCGCGGGGGTGGGCTTCAAGGAGGCAGAAGCCGGCGTGCCGCTGCTCGATGGTGTGATTGCGACGTTGGTGTGCCGCAATTTCACCCAGTACGAGGGCGGAGATCACCTGATTTTTCTGGGGCAGGTCGAGCATTACCGTCAGGGGGCGGGGGAGCCGTTGGTGTTTCACGGCGGGCAGTATCGCGTGGCGGCGCAACACCCCGGGTTAACGCGGTAAATCCACCTGCGGATGAACGTGGCCTGGAAGTAAAAATAATACGGCGGTCAATCGCAAGTAACGGCTTCGCCTTTACAGGTATCCGTTGTTGTGGCTTGCAATGACCCTGCCTTTGGTTGTTCGGTGCGTGGAGAGCATGATGACAAGAAGAATAAAACGGCTATCAGTGTATTGGGCGGGCGCGAGTGTGTTACTGGCGGCAAACGTGCAGGCGTACGATCTGCCAGTGGTTAACCTGGGTTTAACCTCGTTTCTTGACGGTGCGCCGCCGGCGGGTGGGGGGTGGTATTTTCAAGAGTACTTCCAGAACTACAGTGCCAACCGCCTGAGGGATGAAGAGGGCAAGGCATTAGGCTTGCCCAAGCAAACATTGAACTACCAGGTGGCGGTCACTCAAGTCAGTTACTTCTCGGATATTCGCCTGGGCAATGCAACGCTGGGCATGAACGCGGTACTGCCTTTTGTGACCCGTATGCGGGTTGATGACGGCTTGGATAACGCGGCGCTCAAAGCTCAAAGCGGGTTAGGCGACCTGATGTTAGGGCCCATGATCCAGTTCGATCCGATCATGGGGCCAGACGGGCCGGTCTTTGCACAGCGCATTGAGTTCCAGGTCAATTTGCCGACCGGCAAGTACGACGATAAACATGACATCAACCCCGGTGCCAACGCGTGGTCATTCAACCCTTATTGGGCGGGCACGTATTGGATGACGCCGAAATGGACGGCCTCTGTTCGGGCTCACTATTTGTATAACGGCAAGAATGATGAACCGGGGCCGGGGTTTGGCGCGGCGAGTGATATTCAAGCGGGCCAGGCCTTGCATGCCAACTTTGCGACCGAATACGCAGTGACCCCGCAACTGCGTTTGGGCATCAACGGCTATTGGCTCAAGCAAATCACGGACACCAAAGTGGACGGTCATGAAGTGTCCGGCCGCCGTGAAAAAGTCTGGGCCCTTGGGCCGGGAGCGATGTACAGCTTTTCCCGCGACGATCATCTGTTTGTGAACGCGTACTTCGAGCAGGACGCTGAGAATCGCCCCGATGGCAGCCGCGTGCAAATGCGCTACGTTCACCATTTTTAAGCACGCCCATCCTCTGTGATCCCTTGCTCGATCACCTGGATTTTACCTGCCCCTCGGGGCAGGTTTTTTTGCAGCGTTACGCGCTATAAAGGTGGCAATCCCCTTATGCCACGCAGCCGCTTAGCGGCAGTGCCCGATCTCACGCTCCAACACCCTGTAAATGCGTTCATCCAGTGAGTGCGCCACATTGAAACGCATCCACGGAACGATCTGGGCGTTGGGCATAAACAACTGACCGGGGGCGAAGAGGATTTTTTCGTCCTTGGCTTTCGTTGCGAGCGCCGTCGAGTCGTCGATCAGGGGGTGACGGGCCCAGAGGAACATCCCTGCATGGGGCTTGACGAAAATCTCCATGCCCACACCTTCCAGCAACCGCGCGACCGTTTCGTGGGCCTCTGCGAGGTTGCTCTGCAACTGGTTGACGTGCTTGCGGTGGCGGCCTTGCAGCAGCACGGTCAGGGCCAGTTCTTCGGTCAGTTCCGAGGTGGTAAGGCCGCTGACCAGCTTGAGGGGCACCAGCTCGTCAATCAGTTCCTGGTGCGCGGCCACAAAGCCGACCCGCAAGGCCGGGGCAATGGTTTTGGAAAAACTGCCGATGTAGATCACCCGCGACAGTTGGTCCATGCCCGCCAGCGCTTGTTGGCCGGTGGTGTCGAGGTCGGCATAGATATCGTTCTCGACGATCAGGAAATCGTACTTTTCAGCGAGTTGCAGCACCCGGTGCGCCACGGCCAGGGACAGGCTGGTGCCTGTCGGGCATTGCAGGCGGGTGTTGGTGAAAAACACTTTGGGCCGATGTTCAAGAATCAGCGCTTCGAGCACGTCCAGGTCGAAGCCATCGAGGGTGCGCGGCACGCCCAGCAGTTTGGCACCTTGCAGGCGCAAGTTGAGGAACAGGTTGTGATACCCCGGTTCGTCGACCAGCACGCTGTCACCGCGTTGCACCAAATAGCGCGTGACCAGATCCAGCGCATGGCTGCCACCGCTGGTCAGCATGATTTGCTCAGGGTGGGCGGCAATGCGCGTGTCGCCCAGTTTTTCCGCGAGTTTGGCGCGCAGCCGAACGGAGCCCTTGGCATGCCCGTAGCCGGAAAAACTGCCGGGCTCGCTGCGAGCCATGGCGCGCAGGCTGCGCTGTAAGCCGTCCTGGTCAATCCAGTGTTCGGGTAGCAGGCCCACCCCTGGGCGCAACTCCATGCCCATGGGTTGAAAGACTTTTTGCAGCAGCAGGTGCGCGTCGAAATCGAACTCGCTGTCTTCCTCGTTTGCCGCAGGGGCGGGTTCGGGCGCGGGGTTGCCAGGGCTGTTGCGCACATAAAAGCCGGCATTGCGAACCGGCGTCAGATAACCCAGCGCCACCAGCCGGTCATAGGCTTCGACAGCGGTGAAGTGGCTGACCTTGTGGGTTTGCGCAAATTTGCGAATCGACGGCAGTTTACCGCCGGCCCTCAGCCGGTGCTCTTTGATCGCAAGGCTGATCCCCGAAACGATCTGGTTGACCAGTGACTCCTCGGAGTCGGGATCCAAAAACATCATAAACATCCGTCCAGGCGAGTGCTGCTGCGGTGTGTGTACTGGTAAAAAGACCATAACAGTAATGCTGCAACAGCAGGTTTTCTGTTCATGGCCGCCGGTAGTGGGCTGGCGCAAGCTTAAGTCATTCCCGGTTGCCTTTATCGGGTCTTTGAAACGCGGCAGCCAAGCAGGCAGGGGTAGCGCGCAGGTTTTCAGGGGGCGGTAATGGCACAAACTTATCACGAACAAGGACATGCGATGCACGACAAGGCCTTTCAAATCGACCGTAGCCTGATTTCCGAGGCGGAGTGGAAAACCCGTTGCGACCTGGCTGCGCTCTACCGGCTGATCGCGCATTTTCGGATGACCGATCTGATCGATACGCACATTTCGGCCCGGGTTCCCGGGGAAGATGGGCATTTCCTGATCAACCGCTACGGTGTGTTGTTCCATGAGATGCGTGCTTCGGACCTGGTCAAGATCGACTACGACGGCAATACCGTGGACGCTCACCACGGCCCTGACAGCGTTAACCGTGCGGGCTTCATCATTCACTCGGCCATCCACGCCGCGCGCCATGACATCAGCTGCATCGTGCATACCCATACCTCGGCCGGCATCGCCGTGTCAGCCCAGGAAGACGGTTTGTTGCCCATCAGCCAGCACGCGCTGAAATTCTACCGGCGCCTGGGTTACCACGATTACGAGGGCATCGCCCTCAACCCGGATGAACGTCAGCGCCTGGTGCGCGACCTGGGCACGCACATGGCCATGATTCTGCGCAACCACGGCTTGCTCGCTGCCGGTCGTTCCATTGCCGAAGCGTTCAATCAAATTTATTTCCTGGAACGTGCCTGTCAGGCCCAGGTTCAGGCGCTAGCCGGCGGGGCAACCTTGCGCTTCCCTTCCGAGGCGGTATGTGAATTGACCGCGAAACAGTCAGATGACGAGATCGACCAAGACTTGCACCAACTGGCCTGGGCGTCAGTGTTGCGGTTGATAGCGGACAATGAAGGAGATTACCAACGCTGAGGGATGGCTGGTGTCAGGCCGTCACGGGCCTGATTTATTAACACTCGACTGGCCCCAGAGCCAGAGGTGGGAAGCTGGCAGCGTGCTCAATGAGCGCTGCCACGCGTGATTCAACTCTGCCAAAAACAATTAATCCTAGAGGTAGATATGAAAAAGACAGCAATCGCAGCCTTGCTTATCGCAGCCATTTCAGCCAATGCAATGGCTGACGAAATTACCGTGATTTCGTTCGGTGGGGCCAGCAAGGATGTACAGACCGAAGCGTTCTACAAACCCTTCGCCAAAGCCAGTGGCACCAAAGTGATCGCTGGCGAGTACAACGGCGAGATGGGCCGGATCAAGGCGATGGTTGACACCAAAAGTGTCAACTGGGACGTCGTGCAGGTCGAAGCGCCGGAACTGATTCGCGGTTGCGAAGAAGGCCTGTTTGAACCGCTGGACCAGAGCAAGCTGGGCAAGCCTGCGGACTACGTGCCCGGCACGCTCTCCGAGTGCGGTGCCGGTGTGTTGGTATGGTCGATGGCCATTGCTTACAACGGTGACAAAGTCAGCAGCGCCCCGACCGGCTGGACCGATTTCTGGGACACCCAGAAGTTTCCTGGCAAGCGCAGCCTGCGCAAAGGTGCCAAATACACGCTTGAAGTGGCCTTGATGGCCGACGGCGTGCCTTACGCGGATATCTACCAACAGCTGTCGACCAAGGAAGGGGTGGATCGCGCGTTCCGTAAGCTGGACGAAATCAAATCGGATATCCAGTGGTGGGAAGCCGGCGCGCAGCCGATGCAGTTCCTGGCCAGCGGTGACGTGATCATGAGTACGGCCTTTAATGGTCGGGTATTCGCCGCTCAGGAAACCGGTGCCAACCTCAAAATTGTCTGGAATGGCAGCATCTACGCCATCGACTCGTGGGCGATTCCAACGGGCAGCAAAAACAAGGCCGCGGCTGAAGACTTTATTGCGTTCACCCTCAAGCCGGAAAACCAGAAGATCCATACCAAAGAACTGGGCTATGGTTCGGTCAACCTGAACACCGCAGGGCTGTTGGACCCGGCACTGGCGGCGCGCTTGAACACCGCACCGGATAACCTGTCGCAGGCCATGCCGATCAACAACGAATTCTGGGTCAACCATGGCGAGGAACTGGAGCAGCGCTTCAATTCCTGGGTTGCTAAAACGAAATAACCCTTCAGCGTCAAGCGTCATCGAATGCGGCCTGCCGGCGATTGAAGCCTGGCGGGCCGCCTTGCGCTGGGCGGTAACAGGGCCGATGAAAGTTGCCTGCGCCCGCTTGGCAACCCATCATCATGGTGGTAATGGTGATGGCATCGCCCGTCGAGACGGGCAGCACTCGCGTTACGCCCCCCTTCAATCAAGGCCAAACAATGATCGAATTGAACCAGGTTTCTGCCTTTCAACAACAGACGCAGGTGTTCGACCGGGTGTCGTTAACCATTGGTTATAACGAACGTGTCGCCATTCTGGGGCCCAACGGTGCAGGCAAGAGCACCTTGTTGAAGCTCATCAATCGCGAGCTTTATCCGGTTGAGCGGGCCGGGAGCTACCTGAAACTGTTCGGCAATGAAACGGTGAACCTCTGGGCTCTGCGTAGCAAGATCGGTTTCGTTTCTCAGGACATGCAGGAGGATTACACCCCGTATACCACGGCCCTGGATGTCGTTATTTCCGGTTTCTTCGGTTCCATGGGGGCCCATGCGCACTTACAGCCGAACGAGGCGCAAATCGCCCTGGCGCGCGTATTGATGAACCAATTGTGCGTGGACATTGATGAGCAGCGCATGTTCCAGCGCCTGTCCACCGGGCAGAAACGCCGGTTGCTGTTGGCGCGTGCGCTGGTTCATCACCCTCAGGCCTTGATTCTGGATGAGCCCACCAGTGGTCTCGACATGGGGGCCAGCTTGGGGTTGCTGTCTTTAATGCGTCGTTACTGTGGCGAGGGGCGCGCCATGATCATTACCACCCACCACATTGATGAAATCATCCCCGAAATCGATCGCGTCATATTGATCAACCAGGGACGTCTGGTTGCCGATGGCCCTAAACACGAGATTTTGACCAGCGAGCAGCTGTCGGCCCTTTACCAGACGGATCTGCAGGTGTCGGAGAACAAGGGCTGGTACCGCTGCTGGCACGGTTGACGGGGCAGGGGCAGCACCGCAGTGCTGCCCACCGTACAGGCTAGAGTGCCCGTACCAGCGCCGCTGCCGCGATACCGGCCGCAATGGCGGGCAGTGGCTTTTTCACGATCAGCATGATGACGGCCGTGGTGAGCAGCGCGGCGCGGGCACCGTTGTCCCCGGTGACGGCCAGCGGGGCGAGCACGGCGATCAATACCGAGCCGGACATGGCGCTGATAAACAGCTGTACCCGACGGCCGATCGGGATGAACGACATGATGAAAACCCCGCCCCATCGGGTGGCAAGGGTGACCAGGGCCATGATCGCAATGATGATGAAGGCCCCTGAACCGCTGGTATCAATATTCACTTTTTATCGTCCATCCAGAAGGCCCCTAACAAACCGCCCGCCAATGCCCCGACCACCACATGGCTGTTCGGCGGCAGATAGCGGTAAGCGAGCAATGACGAGCAGGCGGCGACGCTCCAGACCACAAACATGCGCAGGTTTTTCTGACCGCCCACGACCATGGCCAGCAAGAAGCAGCCCATCACCATGTCCAGCCCCAGGCTGACCGGGTCGTGAATCTCATTGCCGAAATGCAGGCCCAGCCAACTGCCCAACAGCCAGGCGGCCCACAAGGCAATGCCGCCCCCCAAGAGCAGGCCCAGGCCGGGTTCGCCTCGGCTGAACGCTTGCATCGACATGGCCCAGTTGGCATCCGACACTACGAACATCACGCCATAACGCTTGGCCAGTGGCAGGTCGCGCACCCAGGGAAACAACGTGGCCCCCATCAACAGGTGGCGGGCGTTCACGGCAAATACCGTGATCACCAGGGGAATCAGCGGCACCTGGTCCCCCCATTGTTCCAGCACCGCGAACTGCGAAGCACCGGCAAACACCAGGGCGCTCATGGTCAGGCTTGAGGCTTCACTCAAACCCGTTTGTGCGGCGGCAAGGCCAAACGCCAAACCAAAAATAACCACGAACAGGGAGATGGGCATCAGCTGTTTGAATCCCCCCCATACATCGCTGAGTTCCAGCGTCGTGATGCTCTTTTCAATAGGTTGCAAGCCTCATCTCCTTCTTATTAAGTGCACGGCTGCGAACAGTATCCTCTGGATACAAAAAAGCGATAAACGCATAATTCGACATTCCCATATTTGATTATCGAATGTAGGCACTGGGCATGAATCAGCAGAATCTTCAGATTGATTGGCTCAAATGCTTTGTCGCCGTGGTCGATACCGGATCCTTGTCCAGCGCGGCCCCTGAGGTGCACCGTTCCCAGTCGGCGGTGAGCATGCAGCTCAAGAAGCTGGAAGCGGCAGTGGGACGGCCCTTGTTGATACGAGACGCTCGCCATCAGCAACTGACCCACGACGGGCAACTGTTGCTGGGATATGCGCGGCGGATCCTGGAACTGCACGCCGATGCTCAGGCCGCCTTTCATGGCGACGAGCTGGCGGGGCGGATTCGTCTGGGTGTGCCTGACGATTACGCCGCCAAGTACCTGACCCCCGTGCTCAAGCGTTTTGCGCCACGTTACGGCGCGGTTGAGATTGAGCTGGACTGCGAGCAGTCCACCTCTCTGATTCCGCGTATTCAGCGCGGTGAGCTGGACCTGGCGCTGGTATCGCGTGATCACCCGCGGCGCGGCACGCTGCTGTTTCCTGAACCCATGGTGTGGGTCGGCTCCCACGAGTTTGATATCTGGCGACGGGATCCCATTCCGATTGCCACGTATGAAGGGGCCAGCCTGGCGCGGCGCAGTGCAATTAACTCATTGGCCCGGCAGGGCCGCCATTACCGGGTGGTGTATAACAGCTCCAGCCTGGCCGGGCAGATCGCGGCTGTCGAAAGTGGCCTTGCGGTGGCTGCTCTGGCACGCTGCAGCGCCCCCGACCATTTGCAAGTGCTCGGCCCGGAACATGGCCTGGGCCCACTGGAACCGATGCAGGTCGCGGTCTATCGCAGCCGGGCCTCGCAAGGTTCGAAACCCGTGGACAGCCTCTACAACATGCTGATAAAGACCCTGCGAATACCCGCATGAGCTTGCCTGCACCGCTACTTTTAACGTTGACTATGTATTTAACGGCCATTTCGGCTGAGGGAAAGAAATGATTCCAGAATGGGAAATGTGTTTACGGCTATTGCTGGCAGCCGGGTTGGGCAGCCTGATCGGTATACAGCGTGAACACCTGATATGGACGGCCGGGTTGCGTACGCACATGCTGGTCGCCACCGGTGCCTGCTTGTTTATGATCGTTTCCGCTTTCGGCTTTCAACAGGCGCTGACTCAACCGGGCACCCAGTTGGACCCATCCCGGATTGCGGCGCAAATCGTGACCGGCATCGGTTTTCTCGGTGCCGGGTCCATCATGATGCGTGGGGAGGTCATCAAAGGCCTGACCACCGCCGCCAGCCTGTGGGCTGTGGCGGCCATCGGCATGACCGTGGGCGGCGGGCTCTACTGGCTGGCCATTGCCGCAACCACTTTGATTCTGACCATTCTGATTGCCGTGGGCCCGCTGGAGCACAAGTACCGCGATTACATCAAGGTTCATGTCTTCCGGCTGGTTGCCCCCACGGGCGTATTGACGCGCCAAAGCCTGGAAAAACTGCTGGGCGTGCAGGCTGATCGGATCAAGCAAGTGATCGTCGAACAAGGCCCGGAACTGGGCACGGAATGCGTGACGGTTGAATTCAGGAAGACCACCCGCCAGGAGTCGGTCGAGCTGCTCAAGCACATCCTGACCCTGCCAGAAGTACGCGAAGAACAGGCACCGCATTGAAACGTTGCGTGTGCGGGCACCCTCCGTACAGTGGCCACTGTGGGTGACGCAACAGTTGCTCAACAGACTGTCGCTCTGAGAGCAGCGACAGGCTGTGCCGGAGCCTGAAAACCCGGCGCACACGAGGCGGCATGGTCTGTGCAACAGCCCTGGAAAATAACCCAGGAACTGCGCCCCATGCCTGCACTCACTGCTCGTCTTCCCCGTTTTCGCCCCACCCGTTTCTGGCAAGCCCTGTCATTGGCTGTGCTGGGTGTCGGCCTGGCAACACTGGCTCAGGCCGATGACTCAGACGTGCCGTCCCTGGCCGGTAAACGCATCGCCATCAGCATGACCGGTACCAGTCACTACTTCGATATCAAGGCTTTCGAGGCGCAGATCGCTGAGATCAAACGGCTGGGCGGGACGCCGATTACCCTGGATGCCGGGCGTAACGATAAGAACCTGGTGACCCAACTGCAAACCGTGGTCACGCAAAAGCCCGACGCGGTGATTCAAACCCTCGGCACGCTGAGCGTCATTGACCCGTGGCTCAAGCGCATCAGCAAGGCCGGTATCCCGTTGTTCACCATTGATGCCCCGTCGCAGTACAGCCTTAACAACACCACCTCGGATAACGTCGCCACGGGCAAAAACCTGGCGGATCAATTGATTGCCGACAGTGGCGGCAAAGGCCGCATTCTGGTGTTCAACGGTTTTTACGGCGTGCCGGTGTGCGCGATTCGTTATGACCAGCTCAAGCTCGCCCTCAAGGATCACCCTGAGCTGACTATCATCGAGCCCGAACTGCGCGACGTGATCCCCAACACGGTACAGGACGCGTACAGCCAGGTCAGTGCGCTGCTCAACAAGTACCCCAAGGGCAGTGTCAGCGCCATTTGGTCGGCCTGGGACATTCCGCAGTTGGGGGCCAGCAAAGCGCTGGTGGATGCCGGCCGCACCGAGATCAAGACCTATGGCGTGGATGGCACGCCCGAAGTGCTGGAACTGCTTAAGCGCGAGAATTCGCCTGTGGGGGCCGTGGTCGCCCAGCAACCGGCGCTGATCGGCAAGACCGCAGTGCAGAACGTGGCGCGTTACCTGGCCGGGCAGCACGACGTGCCCAAAGAAACCCAAGTGCCGACCCTGCTGACCACCGCCGCGAACCTGACCCAGGTGCAACAGTTGCGAGGCGATCAATGACGGCTGAGACACCCCCCGCCTTGCACCTTCAGGGGGTGTTCAAGCGCTTTGGGCCAACCCGGGCGCTGGACGGTGTCGACTTGCGGGTTGAGCGCGGCTCCATTCATGGGCTGGTCGGTGAGAACGGGGCTGGCAAGTCGACCCTGATCAAAGTGCTGGCCGGCATTCACCGGGCGGACAGCGGCACCCTGGCGGTCGACGGCCAGGTGTTCAGCGCATTGAGCCCGCGCCAGGTCGAAGCGCTGGGGGTGCACTTTATTCATCAGGAGCGCCTGTTGCCGCCGAGTTTTACCGTGGGGGAGGCGCTGTTTTTCGGCCATGAGCTGCGTTACGGGCCCTTTATCCGGCGTCGCGCCCAGGCTCGTGAAGCGGCGCGTCTGCTGCGTGAGTATTTTGACCTGGAGTTCCCGCCGGGTGCGCTGGTGAGCGAGCTGGACAGTGCCCAACGCCAGATCCTGCAAATTACCCGTGCCTTGCTGGCCAAACCGAAAATCCTGGTGTTCGACGAGCCCAGCGTGTCGCTGGTCAAGCGCGAGGTCGACCAATTGCTGGCGATTATCCGTCGCTTGCGCGATCAAGGGCTGTCAATTCTATACATCTCCCATTACCTGCAGGAAATCGAGTGCCTGTGTGACCGCGTGACCGTGTTGCGTAACGGCCGTGCGGTGGCGGTGGTGGACCCGCGTACCACCTCCACAGCCCACATCGCTCGGCTGATGGTCAACCGCGAGGTCAGCGATATGTACCCCAAACCCGTCATCACACCGGGGGAGGTGGTGCTGGAACTCAAGGGGCTCGGTGCCGGGCAGGCCTATCGTGATATGGACCTGACCCTGCGCCGTGGTGAAGTGCTGGGGCTGACCGGGCTGGTGGGCTCAGGTGCCAAGCCTTTGCTCAAAAGCCTGTTCGGGCTGGTGCAGCCAGATCGCGGCACACTGCATTTCCAGGGGCAGGTGATTCGCCTGACGTCGCCCCGCGCTGCGGTGCACCACGGCATTGCGCTGGTGCCTGAAGAACGTCGCAGCCATGGCGTTGCACCGTTGCTGTCGGTGCTTGAAAACCTGACCCTGGCCGGGCTTTCGCGGTTCAGTCGGTATGGGTTGTTGAGCGCCCGGGCGCAGGCGCAGGAAAGTGATCGACTGATTGCCGAACTGGGGATTAAAACGGCTGGCCACGACGCCGCCGTGCAACACCTCAGTGGCGGCAATCAGCAGAAAGTCGCGCTGGGCAAATGGCTCAGCCGCGACGGTGTGCTGTACCTGCTGGATGAGCCCACAGTGGGCATCGATATCGGTGCCAAGGTTGAAATTTACCGCTTGATCGCACGCCTGGCGCAACAAGGCGCGGCGGTGCTGGTGCTGTCTTCTGACCTGCCGGAACTGATCGGTATCACCGACCGCATTCTAGTCATGCACCGCGGCACACTGGCGGGTACGTTCGACGCGCGGCAGGTCGACAGTGATCGCCTGCTGGCCTGTGCCACCGGAGCCCGGGAAACCGTGGCGACGCCTCTTACACCTGCGCGGGAGCCTGAACATGCCTTCGTCTGACGTACTGGGCCAGGTGCCCGGCTTTTCTCGCCAACTGAGCGTGTTACTGCTGCGACGCGGCTCGTTGCTCGCGTTTGCCGGCATTTTGGCGGTGTTTGCCGTGACGGCCCCCCACTTTCTCAGTGCCGGCAACATTGCCAACGTGTTCGCCCAGTCGGCGATTCTCGGCATTCTCGCCTTCGGGTTGACCTGCGTGGTGATCGGCGGAGGTTCCCATGTGGTGTCGGGCGGCCTCGACCTGTCGCTGGCCGCCAACCTGGGGGTGTGCGCGGCGGTCTACAGCAGCCTCAACAACGCCGGCGTGAATGCTCCGCAGGCCATCGGGCTGACCCTGATGTGCGGCTTGGCGGTGGGCGCGTTAAACGGTTTCACCGTGGTAGTGCTGCGCTTGCCGCCGTTATTGGCCACCTTGGCAAGCATGAACCTGATTGCCGGGCTGGAATTGGTGCTGACTCAAAACAGTGTATTGCCCACCGATTCTGCGGTGCTCGATGCGCTGGTAGACGGGGTGTGGCTGCACGTGCCCGCGCTGGCCTGGGTGTTGCTGGGCACGGGGTTGCTGTTGGGGTTGTTGATCCAGCACAGCCCTTACGGTTTGCGCCTGTACGCCGTGGGTGAATACCCCGAAGCCGCACGGGCGGCGGGGTTGAACGTAAAGGCCTACGTCTTTTCCAGCTACCTGCTGGCGGGTCTTTGTGCCGCAGTGGCGGCGTTTTGCTCGGCAGCGTACTTCAGTGGCAGCACCACCGGGTCGGGCGACCTGTTGCTGTCGGTGGTGGCCATCACCTTTCTTGGGGTGGTGTTTTCACGCCGACTGGTGGCCAACATCCCGGGCACATTACTGGCGGCCCTGTTGCTGGGCTTTTTGATCAATGGTTTTCAACTGCTCAACATCGCCAGTTTCTGGGTCAACGGTGTGCAGGGTGTCTTGATATTGCTGGTGGTGGCTCTATCCAGCGCCTTGCGCCAAGAGGAGGGTGGCCAATGACCGCGCTGGCGCAAACACCGGGTTCCAGGGTTCTACTGAGCCGCGCCCTGCGCGGGGTATTACCGTTGCTGATCATCCTGATCGTCGTGTTTTTTTCCCTGACCGCTCCGGGGTTTCTGAGCGTGGGTAACCTAAGCAGCCTGGTACTCAATAACTTCGTCTTGTTGGCGATTGTCGCCATCGGCATGACCTGGGCGGTGGCGGCAGGGGGGATCGATCTGTCGGTGGGCACGGCGGTGGACTTCGCCAGCCTGGCCTTTGTGGTGCTGCTCAATGCCGGGCATGGCCTGAGCGTGGCCATCCCCGGTGCTTTGCTGGCGGGTGCGCTGGTCGGCGGCTTCAATGCCGGCCTGATTGCGGGGCTGCGCATTACCCCGTTCCTGGCGACGTTGGGCACGCTATTTATCGGCACCAGTGTTCAGCAACTGCTTAGCGAAGGCGGGCAGCCGATCTACATCGCCCAGCACGTCTTGCCCGGCATCACACGCCTCACCTGGCTGGGTGTGCCGCTGACGTTATGGTGCGTGGCGGGCCTGGCCCTGCTGTACGGCCTCGTACTGGCTCGCGGGCGGCTGGGGCGTGAAATCCTGGCCGTGGGCACTCAGGTGCAGGTAGCGCGTTACTCGGGGTTATCGATTCGGCTGATCACCCTCAAGGTATTTCTGGCCAGTGCCGTGGCGTGCGCAGTGGCGGGCGTGGTGTTGAGCTCGACCGTGAATGCTTACGTGCCCATGTCGGGCAATGCATTTTTGATCAACGCCATGGGGGCGGTGTTTATGGGCACGACCTTGAGCCGTACCGGCCGGGCCAACATCCCGGGCACCTTGCTTGGGGTACTGTTTATCAACGTGATTGCCAACGGGCTGCTGTTGATTGGCTGGAATTTTTATTGGCAGCAAGTGGCAACCGGTGGCTTGATTCTGTGGGTGCTGGCGTTTAGTTTTGCCAGCCGCCGGTTGGCCTTGCAGCCGCGCTAACGCTTGATCAAGGCCGGCTTGGGTCACGCGATTCAGCCGGTTTTTGATAAATCCCCTCAAGTCTTTCCAAACAATAGGAAAGCACCTACATCCTTTTACCCCCTTGGCATGAAACTTTAAGCGCCCTGTAGGGAGCGTATCTCTCCACGCTCCGCCGGCCTGCTGAAGTGTTTACGCCAGGATGTAGCCGATGCCCACGCTCACCTCTTTTTTCGATCACAGCCGCCATAACCTCGACGTGCGCGCTGCTCGCTTTAGCCGGTATGGCCGACCGCCCGGCCCGGCGCTGCCGGGGTTGAGCTGGCCGCAGGTCAAGCCGTTGCGCACCGTGCACGGCTTGTCCGGCTCCATCCCCACGGACTACCACCGAGCCCTGTACGCCGCCGTGATGCACTCAACCCATGACCCGGAAGGGAAAGCCCATGAATGACCCCGACATTGTGGTGCCCGTCGCCCTG
>Ga0308167_1000852_pt1 | contig 43921 bp, 38 predicted proteins | sample PhyCR1_2_FD_202138 | JGI IMG/M metagenome (GOLD analysis project Ga0308167, IMG submission 202138) | Phyllosphere microbial communities from UC Gill Tract Community Farm, Albany, California, United States - DLSLRC.R1 | ecosystem: Host-associated > Plants > Phyllosphere > Unclassified | place... | reverse complement strand
GCGCAGGAGCTGCACGAGCCCCGGCCACTCCCGACGCCCGTCGAGTTCCGTGCCGACCACCGCGCCGGCGAGCTGACGCGGGTCGTCGTCCAGCCGGAGCGCGCGGTCACGCAGCACGGCACCGTGACCGCTCCGGGCTTCCAGGACCTCGCCGCGCCACGGGTCCGCGACGACCCCGACGAGCGCCCGGCCGTTGCGGGTGAGGAAGAGTGACGTGCTGCTCCACGGCACACCGGCTGCCGCGTTGTCGACGCCGTCGGCGGCGGACACCCACCAGTGGTGACGGTCGCCCGACGCCGTCCCGTGCACCGGCCCCGTGCACCCGTGCGTGGGGAAGGCCGCGCGGAGTCGACGGCGCACGAGCCGCTCGATCCGGCCGGCCAGGACCCGTGCGTCCTCGTCGGCGTGTTCACGCGTGAAGGCGATGACCTCGTGGGCGAGGCGGTGCGCCACGGCCTGGGCGCGTGCGCCCACCTCGACCTCCCCGGGCTCCCGTGCTGGGTCCGGACCCGGGACGCAGCCGGCACGGGCGCCCGGGACGTCCTGCGTGGCGATGAGGTCGACCCCGAGCCGCGCCGCCCACCGCACCGCCTCGGGCTCGTCGAGGGTCCGCACCGCGACCGCGAGCCCGAGCGCGTGTGCCGCGTCGACGGTGTCCGCGGTGAGGAAGGCGGCGTCGACGTCGAGGGTCGACGGGCCCACCGCGACGAGGTCCGAACGGGTCGGCACCGCCAGGTCGGCCCAGCGCAGCCAGACGTCGGCGTCGGGCAGCACCGCGCGGACGATCGCGGTGGCCGCTGTCGGCCCGCGCCAGGAGACGGTCGTGCTGCTCGTCGTCGCGGCGACCGTGCGGGCCGCCACCTCGGCGTCCGCGACGTCACGGACGGCCACCACCAGGGCGGTCGGGCTGCCGTCCAGGCGCTCCAGGACGTCCTCGAGCCGCGGGATGCGGTCGAGTCCGTTGCCGAGCCGGGCGACCTCGCACCAGGGCACCTCCGCCACGCGCCGCCGGTCACCCCACAGCCGACCGAGGGTCGCGTCGTGCAGCAGGACGGCGGTGCCGTCCGCCGTCCGCCGCGCGTCGACCTCCACGACGTCGGCGCCGAGCGCCTCGGCCACCGCGACCGCGGGCAACGTGTCCTCGCGCCGGACACGAGCGGCACCGCGGCGTGCGACGAACCGTGGGCCGGGGACACGGCCCACCACGGTCGCGGGTGGTCGGGGTCCGCGGTCGAGCAGCGTCATCCCGACATGCTCTCCGTGCCCGGCGAACCCCGGGTGACGGCTGGGTGAACGGCGTCGGACGCGCGGCCCGACGACCGCCCGCCGGCGTCAGTCGCGCGTGCGCCGCCGGACGACCGCCCCGACGATCGCCCGCCACCCGAGCAGGAAGATCCCGAGGACGACGGTCGCGACGATGACGAACGACAGCGGCAGCGGGTTCCCCTCCACGTTCCCCTGGCCGGTGAGGACCCGCAGCAGCATGCCGACCGCGACGGTGAGGACCCAGACGACGACCCCGGTGGGCCAGAGCCGCAGCGGATGACGCCAGGACCGCACGACCAGCGAACCGACGAGCCAGCCTGCCAGGAACGGGTAGGCCGTCGTCCAGAGCCCGGTGAGCGAGGCCGCCTCGGCGTGCGAGGACCGGCCCACCAGGGCGAACACGATGACGAGGACGATGTCGATCACGGCTGCGAGCCAAGCCCATGGACGAATCACCCGCCCATCCTCTCGCAGACCGCGGTCGCCTCAGAACAGACCGTCGCGGGGCACGTCGCCCGGGCCGTCGAACCCGCGGAACATGTCGGACACGAGCGCCTCGATCTGCGGCTCGACCAGACGCTCGACCGCCTCGGCGATGCGCGGCCGGTGGTCGATGAGCGCCAGGCAGACAGCGGTCCCCGTCGCGCGTGCGCACTCGTCCGACAGCTCGATCTCGTGTCGCAGTGCGGCCTTCGCCTGGTCCGAGAGCGGTTCCCGCGGGGCTTGTTCACGGGCCCCTTCGCCCGTCATCTCCCCCAGCGTGAACAGGAAGGGCTCTCCCGGTGCCGGTTCCGGGTCGACGTCGAGGCCCTGGAACTCGGGCAGGAGCCCGTCGGCCGGCTGGTACCCGGAGTGCTGTCGCCGGGCAGCGGCGCGTTCGAGCTCGCGCTGCAGGAGCGGCAGGTTCTTTGCCGTGTAGTCGTCGACCGCGTCCTCGACGATGGTCGAGATGCGCCCGATGAGCGCGTGCTGCACGGCGTGCGGCACGTCCGGACCGAACCCCGCCGCCGCGGCGATCGGGGACCCGGTGCACTTCCGGCAGATCCTGGTGCGCGGGCGGGCGGTGCCGATCTGCCAGCGCGGCAACCAGCGCAGCCACACGTCGACAGCGCTCCGCACGCGACCGTCGATGCCGTCCATCCCTCAACGATACGGACAGGAGGCGCGGATCGCCCCCGCCTCACCGCACGCGTGGGCGGAACGGCCCGGTCCTCACCCCTTCGGTTCCGTCACGAAGTCGATGAGCTCCTCGACGCGGCCGAGCAACTGCGGTTCCAGGTCGGCGAAGGTCCGCACCTGCCCCAGGATCCGCTGCCAGGCGCGAGCGATGTCCGCCTGCTCGGCGTGCGGCCATCCGAGGTGCTGGCAGATCCCCTTCTTCCACTCGATCGACCGCGGGACCACGGGCCACTCGCGCAGCCCGAGCCGCGCGGGCTTCACCGACTGCCAGACGTCGACGAACGGGTGTCCGACGACGAGCACGTGCGCGCCCCACTTGCCGCGCATCACGGCGTCGGCGAAGCGGGACTCCTTCGAGCCGGGCACGAGGTGGTCGACGAGGACACCGACACGACGGTCGCGCGTCGGACGGAACTCGTCGAGGACTTCCGCGAGGTTGTCGACGCCCTCCAGGTACTCGACCACGACACCCTCGACCCGGAGGTCCGCGCCCCAGACCTTCTCGACGAGTTCGGCGTCGTGCTTGCCCTCGACCATGATCCGCGACGGGAGCGCCACGCGCGCCCGCTGCTGCTCGACCGCGAACGACCCGGACGCCGTGCGGAGGCGACCACCGTCGGAGCCGTGGCGGACCGCCGGGGCCGAGCCGGGCCTCCAGTCCGCGTGGGCCGCACCGGAGGCGGCCGTCCCGGGTGCCGGACGCCCGACCGGCGCCTGGGGGCGGGTGAGGGTCACGAGTTCGCCCTCGAGCAGGAACTGCCCGGTGAAGGGGAAGGAGCGGGTGCGGCCCTTCCAGTCCTCGAGCGCGACGTTGCCCGCCTCGAGACCGACGACGGCGCCGGCCCAGCCGGAGTCCGGGTCCTCGAGCACCATGTCCCGTTCGAGCGGCACCTGCCGCACCTTCTTCACCCCGCGGGACCGCCAGTCCCCCGAGAGCACGTCACTGCCGTACCGGTCGTCGTCCACCCGCAGCAGCGTAGTGTCGTGTCGGCGCCGGACGACGTCGACCGGCCGGACACCCCGCACCTCGACGGAAGGCTCCCCCGTGCGCGCAGCGATCATCCACGCCCCCGAAGACGTCCGCGTCGAGGACGTCCCCCGCCCCGGGATCCTCAGGCCGACGGACGTCGTCGTGCAGGTGCTCGCCGCGTGCGTGTGCGGTTCGGACCTGTGGCCGTACCGCGGGGTCACCGCCACCGACCAGCCGCGCCCGATCGGCCACGAACTCGTCGGCACCGTCGTCGCGGTCGGCGACGGCGTGACCGACCTGCACGAGGGCGACTTCGTCATCTCGCCCTTCACCATGAACGACGGCACGTGCCAGGCATGCCGGCACGGGATGACCTCCGGCTGCGAGCACCGGTCCGGGTTCGGCGGGCGCGACGCGTACGGCGACCCGGTGGGCGGTGCACAGGCCGAGTACGTGCGGATCCCGGACGCCTCGGCGACGCTGGTGGCGGTCCCGGGACCGGTCGACCCGGCGCTCGTCCCATCGCTCCTGACGCTGTCGGACGTCTTCTCGACGGGCCACCACGCGGCGGTGTCGGCGCAGGTCGGCCCCGGCCGGACGGTCGTCGTCGTCGGTGACGGCGCGGTCGGGCTGTCGGCCGTGCTCGCGTCGAAGCGCCTCGGGGCCGAGCGGATCATCGCGATGAGCCGGCACGCCGACCGGCAGGCGCTCGCCCGCGACTTCGGTGCGACCGACATCGTCGAGGCCCGCGGTGACGAGGGGGTCGCGGCCGTGCGCGAGCTGCTCGGCGGGAACCTGGCGGACAGCGCGGTCGAGGCCGTCGGGACGGAGGAGAGCATGGCCCAGGCGCTGCACTCGGTCCGCCCCGGTGGGGCGCTCGGCTTCGTCGGGGTCCCGCACGGGGTCCCGACCATCGGCACGCGCTACCTCTTCGACACGAACATCGCCGTGGCGGGCGGCATGGCCCCGGCGCGGAAGTACATCCCGGAGCTCCTGCCCGACGTGCTGTCGGGTGCGATCGAACCCGGTCGCGTGTTCGACCTCGAGCTCCCGCTGGACGAGGCGGCCGAGGCGTACCGGGCGATGGACGAGCGCCGCGCGGTCAAGGTGCTGCTGCGCCCGTAGGTGCGGGCGCGGCCGGGCCGAGCGGCGCCGCGCCCACGTTTCGGGGAGCGGAACGCGTGTTTCGAATCGGTAAACAAACCTTTCAGTAAAGAAGGTTGTCCGTTACAGTCCTCGACATGAGCACGCACGGACGCACCCCCGGCCAGCCCGGCCTCCTCCGTGTGCTCAACGACCGCGCCGCCCTCGAGCTCCTCCTCGACGACGGCCCGCTCACCCGCAACGAGATCGCCGGGCGCACCGGCCTGTCCAAGCCGACCGCCGCCGAGATCATCCGCCGGCTCGAGTCCGCCGCGCTCATCCGCCCGGCCGGCACCGACCCGCAGGCCGGCCGTCGCGGACCGAGTGCCGCCGTGTACGAAGCCATCACGGACCGCGACCTGGCCGTCGCCGTCGACGTCCAGCTCGTCGACGTCCGCTCGACGCTGGTCGACGCGGCCGGCCGCAGCTTCCCGGTCGCCACACACCGCATGACCGACGCCGAGATGCGCTCCCCCGGCTCCGACATCGTCGCCGCCGCCATCTCCCGCGCGGCCGCCGCCGCCGACGTCGACCCCGAGCTCGTCACGGCCGTCGCCGTCGGCGTGCAGGCCTCGGTCGACCACACCACCGACACCCTCATCTTCACCGACGGCCTGCCGGGGTGGCCTCGCGAGCAGGTCGCCGCGACGCTCTCCGCAGACCTCGGCGTGCACGTGGTCGTGGAGAACGACGCGAACCTCGCCGCCATCGCGGAGCGGAACATCGGAGCGGGCCGGACACCTGGCTCGTTCGCGCTGCTGTGGATGGCAGAGGGACTCGGCATGGCGCTCGACCTCGGCGGACGCCTGCACACCGGCGCCTCGGGCGCAGCGGGCGAGATCGGGTACCTGAGCGTCCCCGCCGACGCACGCCACATCGACCCGGCGGCCACGCTCGTGGCGGACCTCATCTCCGAGTCCGCGATCACGGCGCTGGCCGCCGAACACGGGATCACCGCACCGGACGGCTCCGCGGCCGACTGGCGCCAGGTGCTCCCCCAACTGCCGGGCCTGCCCGAGCAGCACCCCTTCACCACCGCCCTCGGCGAGCGCATCGGGCACAACGTGCTCCCGGCGCTGGCCGTCGCCGACCCCGAGACGGTCGTCCTGCACGGCCCCACCGGGATCGCGGGCGGTCCCGCACTGGCCGCCGCGGTGACGGCGTGGCTCCGGACCCGCACGCGCTGGTCCACGGCCGTCGTCGCACCGGGTGTCCCCGACACCCCCGTCCTGCACGGTGCACGCCACGTCCTCATCGACGTGGTCCGCGCCGCACTCGCCGGCCGACTCGAGCGCATCAGCGACGATGCGCCCGCGCCGGACGCCGCCGAGCGCCCCTGACCGCACCACCGACCCGCACCACTCGAGGCACCACCACCCCCAGCCCTGCTGCAGGGCCCGGCCCTCCCAGAGGGCTCTTCGTCGCGCCCGGGAACGGACGTGACGGAGCGAGACAGAGAGCGAGTTCCACGTGACCCTCCCCATCCGGCGGATCCTCACCGCCACCGCCGTCGCCACCACCGGCGCCCTCGTGATCGCGGGCTGCAGTTCCGGCAGCAGCGCGGACACCATCGACAAGACCGCCCCGGAGAAGCTCGAGGGCACCGTGTCGCTGTGGCACTTCTTCACCGGGCGCGAAGCCGGCGTCGTCCAGCGCGCGGTCGACGGGTTCGAGAAGGCGAACCCCGGCGTCACGGTCGACATCCACGCCGGCCAGGACGACGAGAAGCTGCAGAAGGCGATCTCGTCGGGGCAGAACATCGACGTGGGGCTGTCGTACTCGACCGCGATCGTCGGGAGCTTCTGCTCGTCGGGCGCCTTCCGGGACCTGACGCCGTACATCGAGCGGGACGACGTCGACCTGTCCGACATCCCGGAGGCGGTGCAGTCCTACACGCAGTACAAGGGCACCCGCTGCACCCTCCCCGCGCTCGCCGACGTGAGCGCGCTGATGGTGAACAAGCCGCTGCTCGAGCAGGCCGGCATCACCGAACTGCCGAAGACCCTCGACGAGCTGAAGGCCGATGCCCTCAAGCTGACGACGTACAACGCCGACGGCTCGATCAAGACGCTCGGGTTCAACCCGCTCATCGACTTCTACGAGAACTCCCCCGAGCACTGGGCACCGATGATCGACGGCCGCTGGCTCGACGACGACGGCACGAGCGTGATCGGCACGTCGAAGGCCTGGAAGAAGCTCATCACCTGGCAGAAGGACTTCGTCGACGAGATCGGCTACGACAAGCTCAAGGCGTTCACGTCCGGGCTCGGCCAGGAGTTCGCCGCCGACAACGCCTTCCAGACCGGGCAGGTCGCGATGCAGATCGACGGCGAGTACCGGACGGCGTTCCTGGCGGACCAGAAGCCGGACCTCGAGTACGCCACCGCGCCGACGCCGGTGATGGAGGGCCTGGGCAACTACGGCTCGACCTACATCGCGGGCAACGTGGCGGGCATCGCCAAGGGTTCGAAGCACCCCGAACTCGCGTGGGCGCTGCTCAAGTACCTGTCCACCGACACCGACGCGCAGGTCACACTGGGCAACGGCTTGAAGAACATCCCGACGCTCACCTCCGCGCTGGAGTCCCCCGACCTCGAGGTCGACGAGAACTACCAGACCTTCGTCGACGTCGCGGGGAACAAGGACACGATGACCTCGCCCGGCACCGCTGACGGCGCCGCGTACATCGGCACGTTCACGAAGTTCTGGCAGGCGTACCAGGAGAACGGCGGAGACCTCGACAAGCAGCTCGAGCAGCTCGACGAGGACATCGACAACGCGAACCAGCTGGCCGGTCCGTGACCATGACGGACGTCACCACACCTGCAACCGGCAGCCGGGAGGCGCGGCCCACCCGCGCCTCCCGGCCCACCGGCCCGGCCGGGTCGGCTCCCCGGCCAACGGGCCGCGACGCACGCTCGTCACGTCGGCCGCGCAGCGCCGAGTCGCGGCGGCGTGCCGTCGCCCTGACGATGCTCGCGCCGGCGCTCCTGGGCCTGGCCCTGTTCTTCGTCTACCCGCTCGTCGCCTCGATCGTGTACTCGTTCACGCGGTACAACCAGCTGCAGGAGCCCGAGTTCGTCGGGCTGCTGAACTACCGGTTCCTCTTCACGCAGGACCCGCAGATCGGTGCAGCGGTCGTCAACACGCTCTGGTTCGTCGTCGTCCTCGTCCCGGTGCGCATCGTGTTCGCGCTGCTCGTCGCGGGGCTGCTCAGCCGGGCGAAGACGGCGACGGGCTTCTGGCGGACGCTGTTCTACCTGCCCGCCCTGGTCCCGCCGGTGGCGAGCGTCGTCGCCTTCGTGTTCCTCTTCAACCCGGGCACCGGACCCGTGAACCAGGTCCTGCGGTTCTTCGGCATCGACGGCCCGCTGTGGTTCAACGACCCGGCGTGGTCGAAGCCCTCGCTCGTGATCCTGGGCGTGTGGGTGATGGGCGACATCATGATCATCTTCCTGGCGGCGCTGCTCGACGTGCCGCGCGACCTGTACGAGGCGGCATCGCTCGACGGGGCGAACGGCGCGCAGCAGGTCCGGCACATCACCCTGCCGACCATCGCCCCGGTCATCGGGTTCGCGGTCGTCACGGGGGTGATCGCGGCGCTGCAGTACTTCACCGAGGCGGCCGTCGCCTCGGGGGTCGCGTCCGGCAAGGCGACGATCGGCGGCGGGACGGCTGCGCAGCTCGGTTACCCGGGTACGTCGCTGCTCACCTACACCGAGTTGCTGTACCAGCGCGGGTTCGCGAACTTCCAGTTCGGCTACGCGTCCGCGATGGCGGTGGTGCTGTTCGTGATCACCGCGATCGTCCTCGTCCTCACCATGCGCCGCATCTCCGTGTTCCGGGCGGAGGCCGACCGATGACCACCGACCGTCCCGAGGAGTCCTGATGACCGCTGTGTCCCAGTCCCCGCTCGCCAGGTCCCCGCGGGTGCCGGCGCCCGGCGCCGCTCGCGGACCGCGCCGCAGCCTGCTCGTGTGGATCGCCGAGCACGCCGTCCTCGTCGCGATCGGGGTCCTGACCATCGCGCCGATCGTGTTCGTCGTGCTGACGTCGCTCATGTCGAGCAACCAGGCGTTGACGGCGTCGATCGTCCCGAACCCGTTCGACCCGTCGAACTACGCCCGCGTCTTCACCGAGCTGCCGCTCGCACGGTGGTTCGGCAACTCGGCGCTCTACGCCGTGCTCGCGACCGCGTTCATGCTGGTGAGCTCGGTCCCCGCGGCGTACGCCCTGGCGCAGATACGGTTCCGTGGGGCGAACACGATCTTCACGATCATCATCGTGGCGATGCTCCTGCCCCCGCAGGTGACGGCCGTCCCGGTCTACGTGATGTGGTCCGAACTGCACCTGACGGGGACGCTCTGGCCGCTCATCCTGCCGAACCTGCTCGGCGACGCCTTCAGCATCTTCCTGCTGCGCCAGTTCTTCCTCACCATCCCGAAGGAGTACGGCGACGCGGCGCGGATGGACGGCTGCAGCGAGTGGGGCGTCCTCGCACGCGTGGTCGTGCCGATGGCCCGGCCGGGCATCGCGTCGGCCGCGATCTTCATGTTCTTCCACTCGTGGAACGACTACTACGGACCGCTGCTGTACGCGTCCGAGAACCAGGCCGCGTGGCCGGTGGCGTACGGTCTCGCCACCTTCCGCGGCCAGCACGGCACCGACTGGTCGATGACGATGGCGATGACCGTCGTCGTCATGGTCCCCGTCGTCATCATCTTCTTCTTCGCACAGAAGGCATTCGTCGAGGGCATCGCGCTCACCGGCGTGAAGGGATAGCACCACAGTGAAACTCACGGTCATCGGTGGCGGATCCACCTACACCCCCGAACTCGTGGACGGCTTCGCCCGACTCCGCGACCAGCTGCCGATCGACGAACTCTGGCTCGTCGATCCCGATCCCGTCCGGCGGGAACTCGTCGGTGGCGTCGCGACACGGATGTTCGCGCACGCCGGCCACCCCGGTTCGGTGCACGTCACGGACGACGTCGTCGAGGGTGTCCGCGACGCCGACGCGGTCATGTTCCAGCTGCGCATCGGCGGCCAGGCCGCCCGGCAGCAGGACGAGACGTGGCCGCACGAAGCGTGCTGCATCGGCCAGGAGACGACGGGTCCCGGCGGGTTCGCGAAGGCGCTCCGGACGGTGCCGGTCGTCCTGGAGTACGCGGCGCTCGTCGAGCGGTACGCCAAGCCCGACGCCTGGATCGTCGACTTCACGAACCCGGTCGGGATCGTCACCCGCGCGCTGCTGCAGGCCGGCCACCGCGCGGTCGGGCTCTGCAACGTCGCGATCGGGTTCCAGCGGCGGTTCGCGCGGGAGTTCGAGGTCGCCCCGGACGCCGTGCGCCTCGATCACGTCGGTCTGAACCACCAGACGTGGGAACGCGGCGTCCACGTCCGGTCCGACGACGGCAGCGAGCGCGACGTGCTCGACGATCTGCTCGCCCCCGACACGGGTGCGCTCGACCGGATGGCCGAGAGTGTGCACATGCCCGCCGACCTCATCCGCCTGCAGCACGCCGTCCCCTCGTACTACCTGCGGTACTTCTACGCCCACGACGTCGTGCTCCGGGAACAGCTGCACGAGCGCACCCGGGCAGAGGCCGTGATGGACACCGAACGGGCCCTGCTGGCGAAGTACGCGGACGCCTCCGTGGTCACGAAGCCGGCCGAACTCGAGCAGCGCGGCGGTGCCTACTACTCCGAGGCAGCCATCGACGTCCTGTCCTCGATCCTGGGTGACCGTGGCGACGTGCAGGTGCTCAACGTGCGCAACGACGGCACGTTCCCCTTCCTGCCCGACGACCACGTGATCGAGGTGCCCGCCCGTGTGACCCGCAAGGCGATCACCCCGCTGCCCGTCGCCCCGCTGGCCGCGGACATGACCGCACTCGTCTCACACGTCGCGGGGTACGAGCGGCTCGCCCTCGACGCTGCGGTGCACGGCGGTCGGGACCGCGTACTCCGGGCCATGTGGGCGCACCCGCTCGTGGGTCAGGTCGACCGGGCGGAGCAGCTCACCGACCTGCTCCTCGCGGCGAACGCCGACCTCATCCCCTGGGCCGGGGGGACGCTCGCCGACGGCGCGCTGGCGGGGTCGCGGTGACGGTGCGCGACGACGACGTCGTGCTCGCGGTGGACGGTGGCGGCAGCCAGACCGACGTCGTGCTCGCGGTGGACGGCGGCGGCAGCAAGACCGACGTCGTCGCGATCGCCCTGGACGGGACGCTCGTCGCACATGCACGGGGTCCCGGCAGCAACCCGCAGACCCGGGGCTGGTCGGTGGCGGGCCCGATCCTCGACGACGTGCGGAGCCGTGTGCTCGACGAGGTCGGGACCCGCCGGGTCCGGACGACACACGTCTACCTCGCCGGGCTCGACCTGCACGACGAACTGGTCGCCGCCGAGCACGCGCTCGCCCATTGGTCGGAGGACGGCGGTGCCCCGGACGTGCTCGACAACGACCTGTTCGCGCTGCTCCGCGCCGGCACGCTCTCGCCCGACGCCGCCGCGCTCGTCTGCGGCACCGGCATCAACGCCCTGGCGGTCCGCGCCGACGGGGCGACCGCGCGCTACCCGGCGATCGGTGACATCTCCGGGGACTGGGGTGGGGGTGCCTACCTCGGCAACCGGGCGCTCTGGCACGCGGCCCGGGCGGACGACGGCCGCGGGCCGGCGACACTGCTCACCGAGGCGGTGCCCCGGGCACTGGGGCAGGACTCGGTCCGCGCGGTGACGGAGGCCCTGCACTTCGGGCGCCTGGAGCACGCGGCCGTGGGCCGGCTGGCTCCCGTGCTCTTCGAGGCGGCCGGGCTCGGGGACACCGTCGCGCTGTCGGTCGTCGAGCGTCAGGCCGAGGAGATCGTGGTGATGGCGTCCGTGGCGCTCGAACGGCTCGGTCTCGGCGGAGCCGACGCCTCGGTCCCGGTCGTCCTCGGCGGCGGGGTGCTCGCCGCGCGGCACCCGGTGCTCGTCGAACCGGTCGTCCGGGGGCTCGCGGCCCGGGTGCCCGGGGCGGTGCCGACCTGGGTCACCGCTCCCCCGGTCCTCGGCGCGGGGCTCGCCGCCCTGGAGTCCGTCGGGGCCGACGCGGCGGCCCTCGACCGGTACCGGGACGCCGTGCTCGGACGCTCGTTCGCGTCGACGGCCGCGCCGATCTCCTGACCGACCACGCGCCGGACGGGAGGCCCGGGGCGGCGCCGCCCCGTGCCTCCCGTCCGGCCCGGCCGTGCGTTCAGCGGACCCGCCTGGACCCCGCGCTGGGCGGGTCGGGGCCGGTCCGGCGCGGCGAGTTTCGGCTGGGCGGACAGTTTCGCGGCCCGTCCGCGCGTGGACTGTCCGCCCACGCGAAACTCGCCCGCGCACCAGCCGCACCCGCCCCGCACCCGCCCCGCGGCCGCGCCCGACGCCGCGGCTACGCCGCGGTCGCGCCGCTCGCCTCGGCCCGTGCGAGCAGCCCGAGCGTGTCCACCACGCGGTTCGAGAAGCCCCACTCGTTGTCGTACCAGGCGACGACCTTGACGTGCCGGCCACCGTCGACGCGGGTCAGCAGGGAGTCGAACACGCTCGACGCCGGGTTCTGCTGGATGTCCGTCGAGACGACGGGGTCGCTCGTGAACGCCAGCACCCCGGCGAGCGGCCCGGCCGCCGCAGCCCGGTAGGCGTCGTTGACCTCGTCCACGGTGACGTCCCGACCGACGACGGTGTTGAGCTCGACGATCGACCCGACCGGGACGGGGACCCGGATCGCGTCGCCGGAGAGCTTGCCGTCGAGCCGCGGGAGCACGAGCCCGATGGCCTTCGCCGCGCCCGTGGTGGTCGGCGCGATGTTCACGGCGGCGGCACGCGCGCGACGGAGGTCTCGGTGCGGGCCGTCCTGCAGGTTCTGCTCCTGCGTGTAGGCGTGCACGGTGGTCATGAACCCGTGCTCGATGCCGGCCAGGTCGTCGAGCACCGAGGCGAGCGGCGCGAGTGCGTTCGTCGTGCAGGAGGCGTTCGACACGACGGTGTGCGCGGCCGGGTCGAACGCGTCGGTGTTCACCCCGTACGCCAGGGTCACGTCCGCGCCGGTCGCCGGTGCGCTGATGAGGACCCGCCGCGCTCCCGCCGCGAGGTGCTGGGCAGCGGCCTCGCGTGCGGTGAACCGGCCGGTCGACTCGAGCACCACCTCGACGCCGAGCTCGCCCCAGGGCAGGGCCGCGGGCTCGCGTTCCCCCAGGACCCGGACCCGTCGGCCGTCGATCACCAGCGCGTCGCCGTCGACCTCGACGGTGCCCTCGAAGGGGCCGAGCGCGGAGTCGTACCGGAACAGGTGCGCGAGGGTCTCCGGTGCGGTGAGGTCGTTGATCGCGATCACCTCGAGGCCCTCGCCACCCCTGGCGATGAGGGCGCGGAGGGTGTTCCGGCCGATGCGGCCGAATCCGTTGATGCCGATGCGGGTCATGGTGGTTCCTTTCGTCGGATCTCCATGCTCATCGGCCGACACGGTCGCCCCCAGTGGCCGGGGTGCCAGCATCCCGAAGGATCTCGCCAAACCGTCAGTCCTGCTGGAACGTCCTCCGGTACTCCGAAGGGGTCACTCCGAGGACCCGACGGAAGTGCAGACGGAGGTTCGCGTCGGTCCCCAGCCCGACCCGCGCCGCGACCTGGTCGACCGACAGGTCCGACCGCTCGAGGAGCTCCCTGGCCAGGTCGACGCGGGCTCGGAGGACCCACTGCATCGGCGTCGTCCCGGTCCCCTCGACGAACCGTCGCGAGAACGTCCGCGCCGACACCCGCGCGTGCGTGGCCAGGTCGGCGAGGGTGAGGGGGTCGCCGAGGTGCCGGAGCGCCCACTCCCGGGTGTCGGCGTACGTCTCGTCGGCCGGGTCGGGCACCGATCGCTCGATGTACTGCGCCTGCCCGCCGCTCCGGTGCGGCGCACTGACGAGACGGCGGGCGACGTGGTTCGCGAGACCGACGCCGTGGTCCCGGCGGACGACGTGCAGGCAGAGGTCGATGCCGCTCGCCGCCCCGGCACTGGTGAGCACGGTGCCCTCGTCCACGAAGAGCACGTCCTCGTCGACGTCGACCTGCGGGAACCGGTCGCGGAGGACCCGCGTGTAGTGCCAGTGCGTCGTCGCCCGCCGGCCGTCGAGCAATCCGGCGGCCGCGAGCGCGAACGCACCGGTGGAGATCGCTGCGATGCGCTTCCCCGCGGTGTGGGCCGCGCCGAGCGCCGCGACGACGGGCGCCGGCGGCGGGGTGTCGGCCGGGAACCGGTAGCCCGGGACGAAGACCGTCTGCGCCCAGTCCACGGCCTCGAGCCCCCGTCCGACCGCGTAGGAGAGCCCGTCCCCACCGCGGACCGTGCCCGCGCTCGGCCCGCAGACCCGGACCTCGTAGGGCATGCTCGGGCGACTGGCGAACACCTGCGCCGGGATCCCGACGTCGAGCGGTTTGGCACCCGGCAGGACCAGGACGGCCACGCGGTGCGGTCGATCGGGCATGGTCCCGACGCTAGCGGATCAGGCGTCGCGGACCGCGAGCACCCGGTGCGGCGCCGCTTCCTCCGCTCGCCACCCCGCGGGCAGCACCCCCTGCAGCTCGGGCAGGGTGAAGCTGCGACGGATCGACCGGAGTCCGTCGACCCGCACGAAGGTGCCGGCCGCGACGAGTGGTGACGCGAGCGCGTAGGACCGGTAGGCCGCCCGGGACCGGCGGATGTCGGAGTGCACGGCACGGGCGGCGGCGAGCTGCTCGGAGTCGGCCAGGAACCCGTGCCGGGCGTCGTCGTCCAGGTGGTGCAGGACGTGGTTGGAGACCACCACGTCGAACCGCTCCCCCGCGTCGACGAGCTCGGTGCTCGAGCGCTCCTGGAACGTCACGCCGCGGGTCCGTGACCGTCGGGCCGCCGCGATCGCCCGCGGGTCCGGGTCGACGCCGACGACCTCGATCTCGAAGCCGTCGCCGGCCGCCCACCGCACGAGTGACCGGGCGAGGTCACCACCCCCGCAGCCGAGGTCGAGCACGCGGCCCCGCCCCGACGCCGGCAGCGCGGGCATCACGTGCGTGCGCCACACCGACCGCCAGCCGCTGACCAGGGCGTTCACCACACTGAACCGCCGGAACGTCCGGTCGAGCGTGCGGGCGTCGCAGTCCGGGTCGTCCATGAGCTCGCGCAGGTCGACGGCGCGCGCGGACAGGTCGACCGGGAGGCGCGGCGCGGTCCGGTCGGGCCCGCTCACGCCCGTCCCCGGACCGGTTCCGAGCCACCGACCGCGAACACGGGTCGCGGACTGCCCGGCACGGACTCGGTGACGGCCGTCAGTCGGGCGGCTTCGACGGTCAGTCCCGGACCGAACGCGAGCGCGATGACCGGTTCACCGTCGCGGACGCCGGTCCGCAGGGCCTCGGCGAGCACGAAGAGCACCGTCGCGCTCGACATGTTGCCGTGCTCCCGCAGGACCGTCCTGCTCGCCGCCAGCGCCGAGGCGGGCAGTGCGAGCGCCTCCTCGGTCCGGTCGAGGATCGCGCGACCGCCCGGGTGCACGGCCCACACCGCGACGTCGTCCGCCGGGGCGCCCTCGAGCAGTGGGGCGACCGATCGGCCGACGTGCTCGCCGATGAGCTTGGGCACCGCGGTCGAGAGCACCATCTCGAACCCCTCGTCGCCGATGTTCCACGCCATCTCCGAGGCACCCTCGGGGACGACCGTCGTGGCGAACGCGTCGATGCGCAGCCCCGGGCCGTCGGCGGTGACGACCGCGGCGGCGGCACCGTCACCGAAGACGCTGTTCGAGACGATCTGGTCCGGGTCGTCGGACGTCCGGACGTGCAGCGTGCACAGCTCGGCGCAGACGACCAGCACCACGGCACCCGGGTCCGCCTCGGCGAAGGCCGCTGCGATGCGGAGTGCCGGGAAGGCCGCACAGCAGCCCATGAAGCCCACGTGTTGACGGAAGACGTCGCGCCGGAGCCCGAGCTGCTCGACGATCGCCAGGTCCGGCCCGGGCTGCGTGAAGCCCGTGCACGACACCGTGACCAGGTGTGTCACGTCGTCGGCCGCGACGCCGGACCGGGTCAGGGCATCGTCCGCGGAGGCGACGAAGAGCGGCGGGGCGAGCACCCGGTACGCGTCGTTGCGCGCACCCGTGGAGGGGGACACGACCTGCCCGTGGTCGTCCCGGAAGGCGCCGGACGGTGCGGCCGGGTCGAGTTCGGGGAGCACCGTGTGCCGGGTGTCGACCGCGGAGCCGTCGAACGCCGCACCGACGATCCGCTGGGCGAGCCGACTCGCGCCGGGCTGGGTGCGGAAGAGGTCACGGACGGCGCTCTGGTCGATGCTCGTCCGCGGGACGGCGGTACCGATGGCGCGGATCGTTGCGGACACGGTTCATCCTGTCACCGGGTCGCTGACACGTCCCCAGGATGGCATGTGCGGGATGCGGACGACACGACACCGGGCAACGGACACAGCACCGTGGATCCCCGCGGTGCTGTGCCCGGAACCTGGTTCCGCCGAGCCGCCGAGCCGCGGAAGACGGGAGGCGCGGTGCCAGCCGGCACCGCGCCTCCCGTCGCGTGAGCGGTCGCGCTACGACTGCTGCGCGCGCTCCAGGACCAGCTCGCGGACGCGGGCGGCGTCCGCCTGACCCTTCATTGCCTTCATGACCGCGCCGATGATCGCGCCGGCGGCCTGGACCTTGCCGTCCTTGATCTTGGCGAGGACGTCGGGCTGCGAGGCCAGGGCCTCGTCCACCGCGGCGGTGAGCGCCGAGTCGTCCGAGACGACCTTGAGGCCGCGGGACTCCACGACCTGGGACGGCGAGCCCTCTCCGGCGATGACGCCCTCGAGCACCTGGCGCGCGAGACGGTCCGTCAGCTCGCCCGACTCGACGAGCGCAATGAGCTCCGCGACGTGCTGCGGCGACACGAGGTCCCCCGCGGTGGCGTCCTGCGCGTTCGCGACACGGGTGATCTCGCCCGTCCACCACTTGCGCGCGGCCTGCGGGGCTGCGCCGGCGGCGACCGTGCCCTCGACCTCGTCGAGCAGGCCGCCGTTCACGACGTCCTGGAACTCGAGGTCCGCGAAGCCCCACTCGCCCTTGAGACGACGGCGGCGGGCGACCGGTGCCTCGGGCAGGGCGGCACGGAGCTCCTCGACGAGTGCCGGGTCGGGCGTGACCGGGAGCAGGTCCGGCTCCGGGAAGTAGCGGTAGTCGTCCGCGTCCGACTTCGGGCGCCCCGAGGACGTGCGCCCCGTGTCCTCGTGCCAGTGGCGGGTCTCCTGCGTGATCGTGCCGCCCGCGGCCAGGATGGCCGCCTGGCGCTGGATCTCGTAGCGGATGGCGCGCTCGACCGAGCGGAAGGAGTTGACGTTCTTCGTCTCGGTGCGGGTGCCGAGCTTCTCCTGGCCGCGCGGGCGCAGCGAGATGTTCGCGTCGCAGCGCAGGTTGCCACGCTCCATGCGGGCCTCCGAGACGCCGAGCGCCCGGACGAGGTCACGGATGACCTGCACGTACGCCGCGCCGAGCTCGGGCGCACGGTGCTCCGCGCCGAAGATCGGCTTCGTGACGATCTCGACGAGCGGGACGCCCGCGCGGTTGTAGTCGACGAGCGAGTACTCGGCGCCCTGGATGCGGCCGGTGGCGCCACCGACGTGCGTCAGCTTGCCCGCGTCCTCTTCCATGTGGGCACGCTCGATCGGCACCTGGAACAGCGTGCCGTCGGCGAGCTCGACCTCGACCTCGCCCTCGTACGCGATGGGCTCGTCGTACTGGGAGATCTGGTAGTTCTTCGGGTTGTCCGGGTAGAAGTAGTTCTTCCGGGCGAACCGCGACGACTCGGCGATCGAGCAGCCGAGCGCCAGGCCCAGGCTGATCGAGTACCGCACGGCCTGCTCGTTGACGACCGGCAGCGACCCCGGGAGCCCGAGGTCCACCGGCGTGACGTTCGTGTTGGGCTCGCCGCCGAAGAAGTTCGGGGCGTCCGAGAACATCTTGGTCTTCGTGCCGAGCTCGACGTGCACCTCGAAGCCGAGCACGGGCTCGTAGCGCTCGAGCGCCTCGTCGAAGTCCATCAGCGCGTCCTTCTGCGCCATCAGATCACGCCTTCCTGCGCAGCCGACTGCTGGGCCTGGTCGAGGTTCGGGATGCGGTCGATGAGCGGGGCACCCCACTGCTGCTCGAGGAGCCGCTCGAGCGCCGCGCCGTAGCGGTAGAGCCGGGCGTCCTCACGCTGTGGGGCCATGAGCTGCACGCCGGTCGGCAGCGAGTCCTCGGGCGCGAGACCGTTCGGGATGCTCATGCCGGGCACACCCGCCAGGTTCGCCGGGATCGTCGTGAGGTCGTTGAGGTACATCGACAGCGGGTCGTCGAGACGCTCGCCCAGCGGGAAGGCCGTCGTCGGTGCCGACGGGCTGATGAGCAGGTCGACCTTCTCGAACGCGGCCGTGAAGTCGCGCTGGACGAGCGTGCGGACCTTCTGCGCCGAGCCGTAGTAGGCGTCGTAGTACCCGGCGCTGAGCGCGTAGGTGCCGAGGATGATGCGGCGCTTGACCTCGGGGCCGAACCCGGCCTCACGGGTGGCGGCCATGACGTCCTCGACCGTCGCGCCGTTCTCCGGCGTGACGCGCAGCCCGAAGCGGACGGAGTCGAACTTCGCGAGGTTCGACGACGCCTCGGCCGGCAGGATCAGGTAGTAGGCGCTGATCGCGTAGGCGAAGGACGGCGCGTCGATCTCGACGACCTGGGCACCGGCCTGCTCGAGGATCGCGACGGTCTCCTGGAACCGCTGCGTGACACCGGCCTGGAAGCCCGCACCGCCGGCCAGCTCCTTCACCACGCCGACCCTGAGGCCACGCAGCGTGTCCGCCTGCAGCCCCTCCCGCGCCGCGGCCGCCATCGACGGCCAGGCGTCCGGGATGGACGTGGAGTCCTTCGGGTCGTGCCCGCCGATGACGTCGTGCAGGAGCGCGGCGTCGAGGACCGTGCGGGACACCGGGCCGATCTGGTCGAGGCTGGAGGCCAGTGCGATCGCCCCGTACCGGCTGACGCCACCGTAGGTCGGCTTCACACCGACGGTGCCCGTGACGGCGCCCGGCTGGCGGATCGAGCCGCCGGTGTCGGAACCGAGGGCGAACGGGGCCTCGTGCGCGGCGACCGCCGCAGCCGAACCACCGCCGGACCCACCGGGGATGCGGTCGAGGTCCCACGGGTTGCGGGTCGGACCGTACGCCGAGAACTCCGTGGTCGAGCCCATCGCGAACTCGTCCATGTTCGTCTTGCCGAGCGGCACGAGACCCGCGGCACGGAGCTTCGCGACCGGGGTGGCGTCGTACGGCGGCACCCAGCCCTCGAGGATCTTGGACCCCGAGGTGGTGGGCATGTCCTGCGTGCACAGGACGTCCTTCACGGCGATCGGCACACCGGCGAGCGCGCCGAGGTCGTCTCCCGCGGCACGGCGGGCGTCGATCGACTTCGCGACGGCGATCGCGTTCTCGTTGACGTGCAGGAACGCGTGCACGTCGCCGTCGACCGCAGCGATGCGGTCGAGGTGGGCCTGGGTCGCCTCGACGCTGGAGACGTCGCGCGCGACGAGGGCGTCGGCGAGCGCCGCGGCGCTCAGCTTGGTGATGTCGTCAGTCACTGGTCTTCCGCCTACTGTTCTTCGCCGAGGATCGCGGTCACGCGGAACCGTTCGCCGTCGGAGTCGGGGGCACCGGAGAGTGCCTGCTCCTGGGTCAGCGTCGTGCCGACCACGTCCGGGCGGGACACGTTGGTCAGCGGGACGGGGTGGCTCGTCGCGGGGACGTCCGGCGTCGCGACCTCGGTGACCTTCGCGACGCTCTCGACGATGTGCGACAGCTCCCCGGTCATCTTCTCGATCTCGTCCGGCGTCAGTGCGATCCGTGCGAGGTTCGCCAGGTGGGCGACCTGCTCGCTCGTGATGTCAGGCATGGTGCTCCGTCGATGGTGGTCGTGGGATGCCGACCAGTCTATTGGCCTACCCGACCATCGCCGGGTCCGCAGCGGGCAGGGCGTCTCCGCCGTACTGCTGGTCCAGGTACGTCATCATGGCCTTGCCGACACCGAACTTCGCGCTGTAGCCGGTGGTCCCCTGCAGGAACGGGGTGTCGGCCAGCCCGACGTTGCCCTGGACGTTCCCGATCCAGGTGGCGTTCGTGTACTTCGTCGATGACGCGACGAGCCAGTTCTGCACGTCGCCGTCGGTCGTGCCGGTCTTCGCGAACTTCGGGACGTCGTCGCCGGGGTTCGCTCTCGCGGCGGTCCCGGACCCGGTGAGCACGCCCTGCAGCGCGTGGTCGACCGTGCCCGCGACGTCGGCGGAGACACCCTGGGTGCAGGACGACGGTGTCGGCGTGACCTTCGTGCCGTCGGCCTCGGTCACCGAGTCGATCGCGGTCGCGGTGCAGACGACGCCGCCGTTCGCGAACCCGGCGTAGGCCTCGGCGAGGTCGACCGGCGACAACTCGTTCACCCCCAGGATCGACGACGGTGTCTGCGTCAGCTCGCCGCCGTCCGCGCGGTGGATCCCCATCGACTCGGCCAGCTCGGCGATCTTGCAGAGGTCGAGCTGCTTGCCCATCTGCGCGTAGGCCGTGTTGATCGACTCCGACGTGGCGTCCTGCACGGTCATGGAGGACGGCACACGCTCGGCGTTCGCGACGTTCCACGTGCCGCCGGCGACGTTCTGACAGCTGTTCGTGAACTCGGCGTTCTCGAACTCGTGCTCGGTCGTGGAGACGGACTCGGACAGGGTGTGCCCGCTCGCGAGCCACTCCGCGAGCGTGAACACCTTGTACGTCGAACCCGTCTGGAACCCGCCCGAGTTGCCGTAACCGGCGTCCGCGCTGTAGTTCACCGCGGTCGCACCGGGCGTGTCCTGGTCGCTCTGCGTGTACGACGTGTTCTGCACCATCGACAGGATGCGACCGGTGCCCGGTTCGACCGTGACGTTCGACCCCCCGACGTCGACGCCGGTCATGGTCGCCGGCACGTACGAGGACAGCGCGGTCTGCGCCTGGGCCTGCAGGTCCAGGTCGAGGGAGGTGTGGATCTGCAGCCCCTTCGTGTCGAGCGTCGCGATGCGCTCGGCCACCGTGTCGCCGAAGGCGGGGTCCTGCAGCACCTGGTCGCGGACGTAGTCGCAGAAGTAGCCCGCGTCGTACGTCGTCGCCGCGGTCGAGCAGCCGTTCGCCGTCTCGGTGACGTGCGGGGTCACGGGTGTCGCCTTCGCCTCGTCCAGCTCGGCCTTCGAGATGTCGTGGTGGACGTACATCCTCTGGAGCACGTAGTCACGACGTTCCTTGGTCGCCGCGTACCCGTTCGCCTGCCCGTTGTCGGCGTCCTCGGGCTGGTCGATGCGGAGGTTCGACGGGTTGTTGAGGATGGCCACGAGCGTCGCGGACTGCACGAGGGACAGGTCCGCTGCGTGCACACCGAAGTAGTACTCCGCGCCGGCCTCGGCGCCGTACACCCGTCCACCGAGGCCGACGATGTTGAGGTACCCGGTGAGGATCTGCTCCTTCGAGTACTTCTTCGCGACGGCCACGGCGTACCGGATCTCCTGCAGCTTGCGCTGCGGGGTGACCCCGGCGACGTCCTGGTAGCAGGCGGCGATCTTCGCGTCGGTGTCCTCGGCGTCCGTGCCCGTCAGCTGCTCGCACTGCTGCACGAGGACGTTCTTGACGTACTGCTGGGTGATGCTCGACCCGCCCTGCACCGAGGCGCCGACCGCCGTGGCCAGCGCTCCTCGGAGGGTCCCGACGACGTCGATGCCCCCTTCGTCGTAGTACCTCGGGTCCTCGGTGTCGATCGCGGCCTGCTTGAGCGTCTCGGCCATCTGGTCGCCCGTGACGTCCGTCCGGTTCTCGGCGTAGAACGACGCGATCTCGACCTGCTGGCCGCCCTTCGTCGCGTACACCGTGGACACCTGCTGCGGTGTCTGCACGTCCAGGTAGTCCGGCAGGTCCTCGAAGAACGCGACCGCACTCGTGGTGCCCTCGCCCGCGAGTGCGACGGCCGGGGTCACCGCGACGGTCACGAGCATGCCCGCGAGCGCCGAGAAACAGACGAACATCGCCAGGGCCCCGGGCCACCGCACCACACGCATGGTGGAACGGTAGGGAGCCGGCCTGTACCGGTTCTGGCGTGGAACGACCCGCGGCTGCGCCGACGCTCAGGTTGTCGTCCAGGCAGCGGCCGGGTCAGTCGCGCGGGTGCAGGTCCTGCGGGCGGACGAGGTACATGTCCGGGGACGCCTGCACGACCCCGTTCCCACGACCGCCGCCGCGACGCACCTGCTCACGGACCAGGTCGCCGCGTCCGATGCCGATGAGTGCGACGTCGTGTAGCGACGCCGTGCCGGGCTTGAGGTAGTCGTTGTGCCCCACGGGCCGCCGGAGGACGTCCCCGAGGGTCTGCACGCCGGTGCCCGGGTCCAGGTCGAGCAGCGTCGACCCGAACGACGACGCTCCGGGGTCGGTGCCGAAGTACCCCGTGCCCGCGATCGGGTCGCTGTGTGCGTCGCCGACGAACACCTCACCGGACGCGACCGCGAGTTCGCCCGCGGAGTGCACGCTGCTGCCGGGTGATCCGAGCACGGTCAGGCTGTCCGCGCGCATGTGACCCGATGCGAGCGCCATCATCGCCATCGTCGACCCGTAGGAGTGCGCGACGACGTTGAGCCGCGGCTGGTCGTCCGGGCGGACGGACCGGATGCCGCTCACCGTGCGCTCCAGGCGCTCGGCTCCGGTGCGGGCGAGGTCGAGCGACAGGATGTTCGACAGGTCCGGCGTGTGGTACCCCATCCACGCGACGACCGCGACGCCGGAGCGGCCGCCGGACGTGTCGGCACGCTGTCCGAGCGGGGCGAGGGTGGCCTGCTCGCTGTACAGGTCGTCGGCGGTGTCGGTGAAGTCCACCATCTGCCCGGTCACGGTGAAGAACATGCCCGGCACGACGACGCTCACGTCGGCTGCCGTCCCGAGGTCTCCGATCGCGATCGCGGCCCGGCCCGAGCCGCGCGTGTCGAGGGTGACGAGCGAGCGGTACGGGGCCCCCGGCGCGGCCACGAGGGAACGCTGTACCTGACCCAGCATCGCGGTCTCCGCCGCGCTCGCACCGTGGTCCGCGAGCCCGGCGGCGAGCACCGCCCGGTTCGCCCGGTCCCGGACGTCGTAGGGCACGCCGTCGAGGCAGCCGACCACGACCGGGGCGTGCCGCTCGAGGCGCTCGCGCTGGTCGTCGTCGAGGCCGGCCCACCACGTCGCCGTGTCCGTCGCGGACGGCGGGTCGTCCTGCACGCGCGCCACCACGTCGGCGTCGCCGGAGACGGCACGGAGTTCCGGGGCGTCGAGGCGCACGAGTCGCGTGAGGAAGTCGCTGCCGTCGGCATCGGCGAGCGCACGGGCCTCGGACGCGCTCGTCCGGTTCGTCGCACCCGCTCCGTGTACCCCGTCGGCTGCTCGCGTCGACGATGCACCCGCGGTCGCCGACGCTGCGACGACGTGTGCCGAAGACGGGGGCACGGTCGCCGACGCTGCGACGACGTGTGCCGCAGACGGGGGCACCCCAGGGGCCTCGACCACTCCGAGTGAGTGCATCGAGGCGGTGAGCAGAGCCGCGGCGATGAGCAGCAATCGGGTCTCCCCTGGGAAGGCCGTCCCGGCGTCCCCCTGCAGGCGACGGGTGATGCTCTATCGAGTGTAAGGAGAACCGTCCGATCAGGGACGTGCGGGTTGCAACTTGCCCCCAGAACTGGGTGCGCGACGCGGCGTGCCGCGGCGTGCGGACAGGGGCTTCCCGTGCTCCTGAGCGTCGCTCACTCTGCCGGGTCGTCCCCCGCGGGCGCGTCGAGGGCGTCCGGTCCCTCGGTCACGAGCAGTCGGAACTGCTCCGCGTCGATGATGCGGACCCCGAGCTGCTCGGCCTTCGTGAGCTTCGACCCCGCGCCCGGTCCTGCCGCCACGAAGTCCGTCTTCTTGCTGACGCTCGAGGCGGCCTTCCCGCCGGCTGCCAGGATCGCCTCTTGCGCGCCTTCACGGGTGTACCCCTCGAGCGACCCGGTGGCGACGACCGTCAGCCCGCTCAGGACACCGCCCGCAGCGGCGGCCGCACCGGGGCCGGGGTGGCCGGGAACCGCGAACCGCACGCCCGCGGCCGTCCACCGTTCGACGATCTCGCGGTGCCAGTCCACCTCGAACCACGCCAGCAGGGCGTCCGCGATGATCCCGCCGACGCCGTCGACGGCGGCGAGGTCGTCGCGCGATGCCTGTCGGATCGCGTCGAGGGACCCGAAGTGCCCGGCGAGCGCCCGAGCAGCCACCGGACCGACGTGACGGATGTTGAGACCGACGAGCAGCCGCCACAGGTCCTTCGTCTTCGCGGCGTCGATGTTGGCGAGCATCTCGAAGGCGTTCTTCGACGGGTAGCGGCCGGGCTCGCCCGTGTAGTCCGCTCCCCGGGCGTCCGGGTCGAACGGCGGGTCGGTCTTCTTGCGGGCTCGACTGAACGGCGTCACGCGCTTCGGGGCGCCGTCGTCGGTCGTCTTCTGCATGCCCGTCTCGGCGTCCCGGACGATCACCTCGATCGGGACGATGTCCTCCATCGTCAGGTCGAACAGGCCAGCCTCGGTCACGAGCGGCGGCTGCTCCGGGTGCAGTGGCTGCGTGAGCGCTGCCGCCGCGACCTCGCCCAGGCCCTCGATGTCGAGCGAGCCGCGGGACGCGATGTGCTCCACCCGGCCACGGACCTGGGCCGGGCAGCTCTTGGCGTTCGGGCAGCGCAGGTCCTTGTCCCCCTCTTTCGCAGGCGCGAGGGGCGTGCCGCACTCCGGGCAGTCGGCCGGCATGACGAACTCGCGCTCCGACCCGTCGCGGAGTTCGACGACGGGTCCGAGCACCTCGGGGATCACGTCCCCGGCCTTCCGCAGCACGACCGTGTCACCGATCAGCACACCCTTGGCCTTCACGACGTCCTGGTTGTGCAGGGTCGCCTGGCGCACGACCGAGCCGGCGACCTCGGCCGGTTCCATCACGGCGAACGGCGTCGCCCGACCGGTCCGGCCGACGCTCACGACGACGTCGAGGAGCTTCGTGTGGACCTCTTCCGGCGGGTACTTGTACGCGATGGCCCAGCGTGGTGCCCGCGACGTCGAGCCGAGCTCCTCGTGCAGGCCGAGGTCGTCGACCTTGACGACGATGCCGTCGATCTGGTGCTCGACGGAGGCACGCCGGTCCCCGTAGTCGCGGACGAACCCCAGGACCTCGTCCACCGTGTCGAACACGCGGTAGTGCGTGCTCGTCGGCAACCCCCAGGTCTGCAGCAGCTCGTACACCTCGGACTGGGCGTGGACCCGGGTCTCCTGCTCCAGTTCGCGGACGGGCCACGCACCGATGCCGTGCACGAGCATGCGGAGTCGCCGGAGTCGGTCGACCATGAGCTCGCGCTTGGCGGCGGACTTGCCCTCTTCCTTCTGTCGGAGCGACCCGGCGGCCGCGTTGCGCGGGTTCGCGAACACCTTCTCGCCCGCGTCCCTCTGGCGTGCGTTGAGCTCGTCGAACTGCTCGACGGGGAAGAAGATCTCACCACGGACCTCGACCAGGGGCGGGTGCCCGCTCCCGCTCAGGCGGTCGGGGATGGAGCCCATGGTGCGGACGTTGCCGGTGACGTCCTCGCCCACCACGCCGTCCCCGCGGGTCGCCGCCGAGACCAGGGTGCCGTGCTCGTACCGCAGGTTGATGGCGAGACCGTCGATCTTCAGCTCGGTGAGGAACCGGACACGCTCGGCGCCGGCGTCCCGCTGCACCTTCACGGCCCACTCGGTCAGTTCGTCGGGGCTGAACACGTTGTCCAGGCTGAGCATGCGCTCCGCGTGCTGGACCGGCGCGAACTGCGTCGTCTCCGCCTGTCCGCCCACCGTCTGGGTCGGGCTGTCCGGCGTGACGAGCTCGGGGAACCGCTGTTCGATCGCCTCGAGCCGGTGCGCGAGCGCGTCGTAGTCCGCGTCCGAGACGGTCGAGCCGTTGCCCTCGTAGTACTCGTGCCGGAGCTCGGTGATCCTCGTCCGCAGTCGGTCGACCTCGCGCCGTGCCTGCGCTGCGTCGAGGTCGGCCGGGGCCAGGGTCTCGAACGTGGAGTCCGCGGGCGTCGTGTCGCTCATGCCCTCAGTTCTACCGCGGACCACCGACCCCACGCGCAGCGAGCGGCACCGCCGGGAGCGGCGGTGTCAGGCGCAGCGAGCGGCACCGCCCGGAGCGATGGCGTCAGGCGTCGACGGGCACGGCCGACACCGTCGTGTCGATCGTGCACTGACCGAGCACGCGCGTCCCGACGTAGACCACTGCGGTCTGGCCGGGGGCGACGCCGAGGATCGGCTCGTCCGGCTCGACGACGAGCGCTCCGTCCTCGACACGGGCGATCGCGGGGACCGGGTCCGCGTGCGCCCGGATCTGCACCTCGCACGCGAAGGGCGTCGTCGGGTCCACCGGCGCCGCACCCGCCCACGTGTACCGGGTGCCCGAGAGCCGCGCGATCGCCAGCGCCTCCTTCGGACCGACGACGACGGTGTTGTCCTTCGGCCGGATCTCGAGCACGAACCGCGGCTTGCCGTCCGGTGCGGGGCGTCCGAGCGCCAGGCCGCGACGCTGCCCGACGGTGTACCCGTGCGCGCCCTCGTGCGAGCCCACGACGGTGCCGTCGCGCTCGACGACGTCGCCCGTCGCGGTCCCGACGCGGTCGGCCAGCCACCCGCGGGTGTCCCCGTCCGGGATGAAGCAGATGTCGTGCGAGTCGGGCTTCTGCGCCACCGTGAGTCCACGCTCGGCGGCCTCCGCGCGCACCTCGGCCTTGGACGGCGTCGCGCCGAGCGGGAACATCGCGTGCTGCAGCTGCTCGGCGGTCAGGACGCCGAGCACGTAGGACTGGTCCTTCGCCCACGCCGCGGCACGGTGCAGCTCCTTCGAGCCGTCCTCCGCCGTGACGATGGTCGCGTAGTGGCCGGTCGCGACCGCGTCGAATCCGAGGGCGACGGCCTTCTCGAGCAGCGCGGCGAACTTGATCCGCTCGTTGCACCGCATGCACGGGTTCGGCGTGCGGCCCGCCTGGTACTCCGCGACGAAGTCGTCGACGACGTCCTCCTTGAAGCGTGCCGAGAAGTCCCACACGTAGTACGGGATCCCGAGCGCGGCCGCCGCCCGCTGCGCGTCCATCGAGTCCTCGATCGTGCAGCACCCGCGACTTCCGGTCCGGAGCGTCCCCGGCATCCGGCTCAAGGCGAGGTGCACGCCGACCACGTCGTGTCCGGCGTCGACCGCCCGGGCGGCCGCGACCGCCGAGTCGACCCCACCGCTCATCGCTGCAAGTACTCGCATCCCTCCAGGGTAAGCACCGGCGTACGGTTGTGCGAGCGATGACCAGCTCCCACGACCAGCCCTTCGACCTCCGCGCGGTCGTGCTGTCCGGTTTCCTGCCGGCCGCGCTCTTCGCGATCGGCGAGGGCGCGATCATCCCCATCATCCCCATCGCAGCGGACTCGCTCGGCGCGGGACTCGCGCTGGCGGGGTTCGTCGCGTCGCTCATCCTCGTCGGTGAGCTCATCGGCGACGTGCCCTCGGGCGTCGTCGTCGCGCGCATCGGCGAGCGGAACGCCATGATCGGCGCCGCCGCGGTGTCCGTGGTCGGGTTGCTCGTGTGCACGGTCGCCCCTGCTCCGTGGGTACTGGCGCTCGGGGTGTTCCTCGTCGGTCTGTCGACCGCCGTGTTCGCACTCGCCCGACACGCCTACATGACGACCGCGATCCCCGTGCACGTCCGCGCCCGGGCCCTGTCCAGCCTCGGTGGGGTGTTCCGACTCGGGTACTTCGTCGGTCCCTTCATCGCGGCAGGCGTGGTGCACCTCACGGGCACCACGCAGAGCGCGTTCTGGATCCACGTCACCTGTTGCCTGCTGGCCGCTGCGGTCCTGCTCGTCGTCCGCGACCCCGCGACGGGCGTACGGGGCATCCGCAGGCCGAGCCGCGCCTCCAGGCCGGAACCGCCCACCGACACCGGTGCGCAGTTCGTGCAGGAGGAGGCGCAGGGCCTGTTCCGCACGATCCGCGAGCACCGCGCGGTGCTCCTCCGTCTCGGGAGCGGTGCCGGGCTGATCGGCGCGCTCCGCGCCGGACGCCAGGTCATCCTGCCGCTGTGGGCGGTGAGCGTCGGTCTCGACGACTCGAGCGCGGCCCTCGTGATCGGCGTCGCCGGCGCCGTCGACTTCGCGCTGTTCTACACGAGCGGGCAGATCATGGACCGCTGGGGGCGTCTGGCCAGCGCGCTGCCGTGCATGCTCGGCCTCGCCGTGAGCTACTTCCTGCTCGCCTGGTCCGACCATCTCGACGCACGTGTCGGCTGGTTCGTGGCGATCGCGATCGGCATGTCGCTCGCCAACGGCGTCGGGTCCGGCATCCTCATGACGCTCGGCGCCGACCTGGCGCCGCGAGGTCGACCCGCGCCCTTCCTCGGGGCCTGGCGGTTCACGGGCGACCTGGGGCAGGCGGCCGCGCCGCTCGTGATCTCGGGGGTGACGGCCGTGGCGTCGCTCGCGGCGGCGAGTGGCGTCATGGGCGTGCTCGGCCTGGTCGGGGCGGGCGTGCTGCTGCGGTACGTCCCGCGGTACCTGCCGCGTCGGTTGCGCTGACCCCGGCCGCCGGTCGGTCGCCGGTCGGTCGCCGGTCGGTCGCCGTCCGATCGCCGGTCGGGAGGCACGGTGCGCTCCCGCCCCGTCGGCCGCGCTCGGTAGACTGCCGCTGCTCGCGGGAGTGGTGGAATCGGTAGACACGCAGGATTTAGGTTCCTGTGCCCCAGGCGTGAGGGTTCGAGTCCCTCCTTCCGCACCAGGCGACGTCATACCCACGGGGGATGAGACGCGCAACGTGCTGACGGTACCCTCGTCCTGCGGGTGACCTCCCGTGTCACCGTCGTCCCGACCGGAAGAACCATGCACTCCGTCCCCCTCGCTCTGATCCCGTGGCTCGACCCGAACCACATCCTCACGGACTTCGGGACGTTCGCCGTGCTCGTCGTCTGTGTCATCGTGTTCGCCGAGACGGGACTGCTGATCGGCTTCATCTTCCCCGGGGACAGCCTGCTCGTGATCACCGGGCTGTTCGCCTTCCAGCAGGGCGGCTCCCTCGGCGGGATCCCCGTCTGGGCGGTGGCGCTGATGATCGGAGCGGCGGCCTTCGTCGGCGGCGAGCTCGGGTACTACATCGGCAAGAAGGCCGGTCCCCCCATCTTCGAGCGCAAGGAGAGCGGTCTGTTCTCGAAGGAGAACGTCGACCGCACGAACGCGTTCTTCCACCGCTTCGGCCCGCTCGCCGTGATCCTGGCGCGCTTCGTGCCGGTCGTGCGCACCTTCGCGCCGATCGCGGCCGGGGTCGGCCGGATGAACTACAAGAAGTACTCGCTGTACAACGCGGTCGGCGCGATCGTCTGGGGCATGGGCGTGACGTTCCTCGGGTACTTCCTCGGGTACATCCCGCCGGTGGCCGACCTCGTCCGCAACTACATCGACGTCATCCTCATCCTGGCCGTCGTCGTCACGGTGGTCCCGGCCGGGCTGCACTACTGGCGGACGGCCCGCAAGGCGAAGCACGCGGCCGAGGCGGAGCAGGCGCAGCAGCCGGACGGCTCGCAAGCGTAACGCGGCGTCGGCGCCGGCACGGGCGGTCGGTCGGTGCGCGGCGGCGTCGCGGGCGGTGGGTCGGTGCGCGGGGGCGTGGGCGCTGCGGCCAGTGCCGGTCCGACCCCGAACGACAACCCCGACGTCGTACGACAGCGGCCTTGTCGTCCCGTGCACCCGCGGGCAGAACGCCTGCGCAACGAACGACAACTCCGACGTCGTACGACAGCGGTCATGTCGTTCCGAATCGCCACGGACGCCGGCCTACCGACACGCGCCCTGCCTCCGCGGCGCCCACCCGCACATGCCGACACCGACGCACACGCACACGCCGGTGCCCCCGCCTACACCCCGAAGTACTCCCGCACGATCGGCGCGATCCCCCGGAACGCCTTGGACCGGTGCGACAGCGCGTTCTTCTCCGCGCGCGTCAACTGCGCCGACGTCCCCTCCGCGTCGTCCGGCCGGAACACCGGGTCGTACCCGTGCCCGCCGTCCCCGATCGGCTCCGTCGTGACCTCGCCGTTCCACACCGCCTCGAAGACGTGCTCGGTCCCGTCGGGCGTCACGAACGCGGCGGCACACACGAAGGCGGCGGTGCGCTCCACGACCCCGTCGAGGTTCCGCAGCAGCAGCGCGATGTTGTCCGCGTCGACGCGGGTGCCGGCGTACCGCGCCGAGTGGATCCCCGGCGCCCCACCGAGCGCGTCGACCGCGATCCCGGAGTCGTCGGCGAGCGCAGGCAGGCCCGTGTGCTCCACCGCCGCCCGCGCCTTGATCAGGGCGTTCGCGGCGTAGGTGTCGCCGTCCTCCACGGGCTCGGGCCCGTCGTACCCCTCGAGCGTGACGCCGCCGAGCGCATCCCCGAGGATCTCCCGCAGCTCGACGACCTTCCCCTGGTTGTGCGTCGCCAGGACGACCGTGCCGGTCACGCGAGCCCCAGCACGGACCGCTGGACGGCGGCGAGCGACCGGTTGCCGGCCAGGCCGAGGTCGAGCAGGGTGTTCAACTCGTCACGGTCGAACGGCGCGTGCTCGGCGGTGCCCTGGACCTCGATGAACTTGCCCGATCCGGTCGTGACGATGTTCATGTCCGTGTCCGCGGCCGAGTCCTCCGTGTACGCGAGGTCGAGCATGGGCTCCCCCGCCACGATCCCGACGGAGATCGCCTGCACGCTGTCGGTCAACGGCGTGGCCTTCTTCGCGATGAAGCCCTTGTCCCGGCCCCACTCGATCGCGTCCGCCATGGCGACGTAGGCACCGGTGATCGACGCGGTCCGGGTGCCGCCGTCGGCCTGCAGCACGTCGCAGTCGATGACGATCGTGTTCTCGCCGAGCGCCTTGGTGTCGACGACCGCACGCAGCGACCGGCCGATGAGGCGGGAGATCTCGTGCGTCCGCCCGCCGACCTTGCCCTTGATCGATTCGCGCTGCATGCGCTCGTTCGTCGACCGCGGCAGCATCGAGTACTCCGCGGTCACCCAACCCGTGCCCTTGCCGGTGAGCCACCGCGGCACGCCGTTCGTGAAGCTCGCGGTGCAGAGCACCCTGGTGTTCCCGAACGAGATGAGCGCGCTGCCCTCGGCCTGCGTGCTCCACCCCCGCTCGATGGTGACGGGACGGTGTTCGGTGGCGCTGCGGCCGTCGATGCGGGTGCTCATGTGGGTCCTTCCTGCCGGCCTGGAGGCGCGGTGCGGGTGGTCGCGGTGGGTCGCGGTGGTCGTGTGGTCGCGTTCAGGTCGTGGTGCGGGGCAGCGTGATGGCCCCTGTCTCGAGGTGGCCGACACTCGACACCTCGGGACCGAGGAACCGCCGGGCGAGCCGGACGAAGCCGTCCTTGTCGTCGCCCGTCGCCTCGAACGAGTACGTCGGCGGCTCGGGAGCGGTCCGTTCCAGTCCGTGCTCGACCAGTCGTCGGTAGACGTCGTTCGCGGTCTCCTCGGCGCTCGACACGAGGGTCACGTCCGGACCCATCACGTACTGGATCGCGGCGGACATGAGCGGGTAGTGCGTGCAGCCGAGCACGAGGGTGTCGACGCCGGCCTCGCGGATGGGGGCGAGGTACTGCGCCGCGACCTCGCGCAGGGCGGGCGAGGAGGTGTCGCCGGCCTCCACGAACTCGACGAACCGCGGGCAGGCAGCGAGGGACAGGGTGATGTCGGCGGCGACCGCGAAGGCGTCCTCGTACGCCCGCGAGGCGATGGTCCCGACGGTGCCGATCACCCCGATCCTGCCGGTCCGTGTCTGCTTGACGGCGGCGCGGGCCGCAGGCTGGATGACCTCGACCACGGGGATCCCGTAGGCCTGCTCGTAGCGCTCACGGGCATCGCGCAACACGGCGGAGGACGCGGTGTTGCAGGCGATCACGAGGGCCTTGACGCCCTGCTCGACCAGGTCGTCCATGACCTCGAGGGCGTACCGGCGCACATCGGCGATCGGCTTCGGGCCGTAGGGCGAGTGGACGGTGTCCCCGACGTACCGGATGCTCTCGCGGGGCAGCTGGTCGATGATCGCGCGGGCGACCGTCAGCCCGCCGACGCCGCTGTCGAAGACTCCGATCGGTGCATCCGTCACGACCACCAGCGTACCGACGCCCGCCCAGGTGGCCGCACCCGCGCGAATCGCCCACTCGCGCGCGGCCAGTTCTGGATGCCGGCCGTCCCGAACAGCGGCCGGACACCGTCCCCAAGCTCATCGGAGCGCGATCGGGCGGAACCGGCGCCTCCCTGCACTCCGCACCCGCATCAACCGCCCGCTCGCGCGAGCGGCCGTGCCGCAACCACAACTGCCCGCACCAATCGCACCAACCACTACCGCCCGCCCGCGCAACCGACCAAGCCGCCCACGCAGCACCCGCACCAACCGCCCGCCCGCGCAACCGACCAGCCGCACCCCGTGCCTCCCGTCCGGGTCCTGCCGTAGTGTCGGGGAGGTGACCAGCGCGCTCCTCACGGACCAGTACGAACTCACCATGGTCGACGCCGCACTCAAGGACGGCACCGCCGACCGCCGCTGCGTCTTCGAGGTGTTCACCCGCAGACTGCCCGACGGCCGCCGCTACGGCGTCGTGGCAGGACTCGGGCGCTTCCTCACCGCGCTCACCGAGTTCCGCTTCGGCGACGACGAGATCGGCTTCCTGCGTGATCGCGGTGTCATCGACGCCGGCACCGCGGACTGGCTCGCGGACTACCGCTTCACGGGTGACATCCGCGCGTACCGCGAGGGCGAGATCTTCTTCCCGAACTCGCCCGTGCTGCAGATCGAGGGGACCTTCGCCGAGTCGGTCGTCCTCGAGACCCTCGCGCTGAGCATCTTCAACGCCGACTCCGCGATCGCCTCCGCCGCCGCACGCATGGTCTCCGCCGCGGACCGGCGTCCGCTCGCAGAGATGGGCTCCCGCCGCACGGGTGAGTGGAACGCGGTGGCGGCCGCACGCGCCGCGTACATCGCCGGGTTCGGCGCGACGAGCAACCTCGAGGCCGGTCGTACGTGGGGCATCCCGACCATGGGCACCGCTGCCCACGCGTTCACGCTCCTGCACGACTCTGAAGAGGCCGCGTTCCGCTCCCAGCTCGACGCCCTCGGCAACGGCACGACCCTGCTCGTCGACACCTACGACATCGAGGCGGCGGTGGAGACGGCCGTCCGCCTGACCGACGGCAAGCTCGGCGCCGTGCGCATCGACAGTGGCGACCTGCCCTCCGTCGTCGCGGCCGTCCGCGCGCAGCTCGACCGGCTCGGCGCCACCGGCACGAAGATCACGGTCACGAACGACCTGGACGAGTACACGATCGCGGCGCTGCGGGCTGCGCCGGTCGATTCGTACGGAGTCGGGACGAGTGTGGTGTCCGGCTCGGGGCACCCCGCCGCCGGCATGGTCTTCAAGCTCGTCGCCCACAAGGAGGACGGCGGCGACTGGGTGCCCGTGGCGAAGAAGTCCGCGGACAAGGCATCACTGGGTGGCCGGAAGGAGGCCGGTCGGCGGCTCCGCAACGGCGTCGCGACGGCCGAGGTCGTGCTCACCACGGGGCAGGTGGGCCCGGACGAGCGGCCCCTGCTCGTACCGGTCGTCACCGGCGGTGAGGTCGATCCGGCGTTCCTCGGCGCGCACGGCGTCGAGGCTGCCCGCGCGCACCACAAGATGGCCAAGGCCGAGCTGCCCGTCGACGCGTCCCGCATCGGGCGCGGTGACCCCGCGATCCCGACGCTGGTCATCTGACCGGCGTCACTCGTCCTTCATGCGTTCGTAGATCGCCTTGCAGTCGGGGCACACCGGGAACTTCTCGGGGTCACGACCGGGGATCCACTTCTTGCCGCACAGCGCCCGCACCGGCTTCCCGGTGAGCGCGGACTGCAGGATCTTGTCCTTCTTCACGTAGTGCGAGAACCGCTCGTGGTCGCCGGGCTCGATCGCCTCTTCCTCGAGGAGCTTCTCGAGCTCGCGGTCCATCACGTCGAGGCCGCCGCCGGGTTCCGTCATGCTCATGACACCAGGGTACGACGGTGCGGTCCGCGACGCGCCCGCCGCCGGACGGGAGGCGCGGTGCGGGCTGGCACCGTGCCTCCCGTCCGGCGTGCGGCGCGGTGCGTCTGCGCGCTGCGCTGACGCGCGGTCCGTCAGTTGCGCTGCGCTGACGCGCGCTCCGTCAGTTGCGCTGCGCGGCGGCGAGGAGGTCCGGTCCGTGGCGGTCGAACAGCCGACCGCCGACGACGACACCGGCCACCAGGACCACGGCGCCCACCACCGCGCCGACCACCAGCGTGAGCACCGCCCACGGGCTGGGCCCGGACGTGAACGCGAGCACCGCGAGCCACGCCGCCGGCACGGTGCACACGACGGTCCCGACGACCATCGACGACTGTGCGACCGCGGCGACCGCACCTGCGGCCTGCGGTTGCTGGAAGGGGTGGTCTCCGGGCCGCACGGTCGGGTACGGCAACAGGACCGACACCACACTGGACAGGCCGAGGCCGGCGAACAGTGCGCTGACGCTCACCCCGATGAGCACCGGGAACGCCGTCCAGTCGTTGAACAGGAGCGTCGAGACGGCCGCCCCGGCGACGATCGCGGGCACGCCGACGACCAGGACCGGGACGAGCCGACCGAGTCGGTCGCTCCACCCGGGCGCCCCGGACGCGACGTGCAGCCAGACGGCCGTGTTGTCGTAGGCGACGTCGTTGTGCGGCAGGAAGCCGGCGATGAGCGCCATGAGCGGCAGGGGCACGAGCGCCGTCCAGTGCCACGGGACGCCGGCGACGCCGAGGGGCAGGACGACGACGGGCACGAACAGGATGATGAGGTACGAGGCGCGGTACCGCGGGTCGCGAGCCCAGTAGGTCAGGGCCCGCGCCGCGACGGCTGCCGCGGGGGTGGAGCCGAGCCGGTCGAACCAGCCGAGACCGTGGTACCGGCGGGTCCGCGCGCCGCCGTCGACGGTCTCGAGTGCCCGGCCGACGAGCGCCCACCAGGCCCAGCCGAGCGCGCCGACCACCACGAGCGCGAGCAGGAGCTTCGCGATGCCGGCGCCGGTGTTCCCGACCGCCACGTCGGCGGGGACGGCCCACGCCGCACCCCAGGGGGTCCACCCGGCGACGTCCGCGATCCGCTGCATCTCGCCGCCGGACGGGTCGAGCCAGTCGACACGGAGCAGGAGCGAGACCGCGGGGACGGCCAGCACGATCACGACGAGCGCGACGAACCACCCCGCGTCCCGAGACCGGTGCGCCCCGATCCAGGACGCGCCGAGTGCGCAGCAGACGCGGACCAGCAGTGCGCACGTCACGATGGCGAGGACGCCCGCGACCACGCCGAGCACGGCGACGCCGCCGCCACGCATCCACGCCACGGACTGCCCGACGGCCACGATCGCGACGCCGACGACGGGGACCCCGACGAGCCCGGCGAGGAACAACCCCGAGGCCAGGTCGCGGCGTCCGATGCCGAACACCGCGAACCGACGCGGGTCGAGCTGATCCGTCCGCCCGACGACGAGCGGCACGACCGTGAAGGCGAAGGCGATGAGGGCACCGACCGGCACCACGACCGCGCGTGCGACTTCGGGCTCGGCACTCCGGAGTCCGACCGTCTCGATCGCGACGAACACCGCGGCGACGAGGCCGACGACGCTGCCGAGCACGACGGCGACCGAGCGGCGTGCGCTCCCCCGGACCTCGCCCGCGAGGAGGTCGGCCCTCAGCCGGAGAAGCTGTGCAACCATTCCATGCTCTCTGCCACGACGCGGCCGCCCGCGAGTTCGACGAACGTGTCCTCGAGGCTCTTCCGCCCGCGCACCTGTGCCATCGTGCCGGCGGCGAGGACCTTGCCGCCGACGATGATCGCGACCGAGTCGCAGGTGCGTTGGACGAGCTCCATCGAGTGGCTGGAGAGCACCACCGTGCCCCCGCCCTGCGTGTACCGGCGGAGGATGTCGGTGATGGTGGCCGCGCTCACGGGGTCGACGGACTCGAACGGTTCGTCGAGGACGAGCACCCGCGGGGAGTGGATGAGTGTCGCGGCCAGGGCGATCTTCTTCGCCATGCCCACCGAGTAGTCGGCGACCTGGCGGCCGAGCGCCTCGCCCAGGCCGAACGCGTCGGCGAGGTCGGCGCTGCGGTCGCGTGCGGTCTGCCCGTCGAGCCCGCGGAGCGTCGCCGAGTAGTAGAGCAGCTGCGCGCCCGTCAACCGGTCGAAGAGCCGGAGTCGGTCGGGCAGGACACCGAGGCTGCGCTTCGCTGCCGTGGGGTCGGCCCACACGTCGTGGTCGAGGACCGTCACGGAGCCCTCGTCGGGGCGGAGCAGGCCAGTGATCATCGACAGGGTGGTGGTCTTGCCGGCACCGTTCGGTCCGACGACGCCGAAGATGGATCCCTGGCGGATCTCGAGGTCGACCCGGTCCGCGGCGAGCGTCTGCCCGTAGCGCTTCACCAGGCCGCTGGCCTGCAGCACGACGGGCTGCTGCTTGGCCGGCGCGGGGGTGCCGCGTTTGGTCGATGATTTGGACGACTTGGTCCGCGGGGCCGGCTGGCGGCCCTCGTCCCGTCCGGCGTCGGGCTGCGTCCCCGAGTCGGGAGGCACGGTGCCGGTCGTGCTCGCGGCACCGGCCGGGCGCTTGGCGCGTCCCTTGCCGCCGCGGCCCTTGGTCGGTCGGGGCGTGCCGGTGGCGGCGTCGGAGCCGGCGGCGGACGCAGCCGCGCTCGTGCCGACGGCCCCAGTGCCGGCGGCGCTGGTGTCGACGGCGCCCGGGTCAGCGGCGCTCGTGTCGTCGGCCCGCACGTCGGTGACGCTCGTGTCGTCCGTCATCGCGTCATCAGCGGAGGCGTCACGCGCATCCCCGTCCCCCATGTCCTCGTCACCGTCGGTGTCCGCCTCGGTCAGCCAGGCGGCGTCCGACGTGGCGTACACGTCCTCGTCGTCTGTCGATCCGGTGGCCACCGCCCAACCGTACCAACGCTCACCGGACAGCGGAGGACAGCCTCCGGCAGTGTCACGAAACGGGCACGAAGTGGCCCGGACCGTACCCCGGAGCCCGGGCTTTCCGTATCATTCACCAGGGCACGCCGTAGTGTTCACCACTTGGAAACCTGCTCCGGCCGGTTCCCCGTGACGGTTCCCCGCACCGCGCCCATGCGCGACGAACGCGGGTTCACGGCGGATTCGGACGTTCCGGGCGCAGACTCGACGAGGCCCGCCCGTGCCCCAGGGCGCGCGGGCGGACACCAGAAGGGACCAGCATGACCACGCAGATCGTCATCCTCGCCGCGGGGATGGGCAGCCGCCTCGGGCGCAGCCTGCCGAAGCCGCTCACGGAGCTCAGCGACGGCCGCACCATCATGCAGCAGCAGTTCGACAACATCCGCGCCGCGTTCGGGTCGAGCGCCCGCGTGACGATCGTCGTCGGCTACAAGTCGGAGTACATCGTCGAGGCCTTCCCCGAGGCGAACTTCGTCTACAACGAGTCCTACGACTCGACCAACACCTCGAAGAGCCTGCTCCGCGCCCTCAAGGCGACCGGTAAGAGCGGTGTGCTCTGGATGAACGGCGACGTCGTCTTCGACCCGCGGGCCCTCGTGCGTGCGGCCGACATGATCGACGAGGACCGCTCGTTCGTCAGCGTCAACACCGAGAAGGTGTCCGACGAAGAGGTCAAGTACACGGTCGACGCCGAGGGTTTCATCCACAAGCTCTCGAAGCAGGTCGTCGGTGGGCTCGGTGAAGCGGTCGGCATCAACTACGTGTCGAGCGCCGACAAGCAGGCCCTCGTCCGCCAGCTCGGCCGCGTGGACGACCAGGAGTACTTCGAGGGCGGCATCGAGGCTGCCATCGCCGAGGACGGGCTACGCTGGACCCCGGTCGACATCTCCGACCTGTACGCGGTCGAGATCGACTTCGCCGAGGACCTCGAGCGCGCGAACAACCTGTTCGCCTGAACCATCGTCAGGACCCCCTCGGCGGTTCCGCCCGAAGGGAAACCGTGACCACAGCGAGTGCGCCGACCGCGCCCGCGGCTGCCGCACCTGCGGCGACCCGGAGCGCCGGTCGGCGCTATCGTCATGCGCTCTGGCTGCTGACCATCCGCGATCTGCGGGTCCGTTACTCCACTTCGGCGCTCGGCTACTTCTGGTCGATCCTCGACCCTCTGGTGATGTCGGCGATCTACTGGTTCGTCTTCACCCAGGTCTTCCACCGCGGCAGTGTGGGCGAGGAGCCCTACATCGTGTTCCTGCTCTCGGCGCTGCTGCCGTGGATGTGGTTCACGGGGTCCGTCTCCGACTCGACGCGGGCGTTCATCAAGGAGTCGAAGCTCATCCGCTCGACGACCATCCCGCGGAGCATCTGGGTCGCGCGGATCACGGCGTCGAAGGGCATCGAGTTCCTGCTCAGTCTGCCGGTGCTCGCGATCTTCGCCGTGGCGACGGGCGCACACCTGCACTGGCAGGTCGCGCTCTACCCGGTCGCGATCGTGCTCCAGTGCGCGCTCGTCTACGGCCTCGGGCTGATCGTCGCGCCGCTGGTCGTCTTCTTCCGTGATCTCGAACGTGCCGTGAAGCTCGTGCTGCGCTTCATGTTCTACGCATCGCCGATCATCTACGGCACACAGGCGCTCCCCGACCAGCTGCGCGACGTGATCGCGATCAACCCGCTGTCGGGCATATTCGGGATCTACCGCGCGGCGTTCTTCCCGGGTCAGCTCGACTGGTTCGAGGTCGTCGTCTCGGTCGTGGTCACCGTGGTCGTCGTCGTCCTCGGGCTGGTGGTCTTCCGGCGGAGCGAGCACCGCGTGCTGAAGGAGCTGTGATGACCTCGACCGAACCCGTGCGCACCGCCGGCGCGGTCGCCCCCGTGATCTCCGTCCGCGACGCCGGTATCCGGTTCAAGCGGAACCGTCGGTCCAGCCGGAGCTTCAAGGACCTGTTCGCGGGCAAGCGCCGCAGGAAGCGTGCCGACGAGTTCTGGGCGCTCCGGAACGTGTCCTTCGACGTCCGTCCGGGCGAGGCGATCGGGGTCGTCGGCCGGAACGGGCAGGGCAAGTCGACGCTGCTCAAGCTCGTCGCCCAGGTGATGCTGCCGGACGAGGGCCGTGTGCACGTCGGAGCCGGTGTCGCGCCCCTGATCGAGATCACGGGCGGGTTCGTCGGTGACCTCTCCGTGCGCGACAACGTCTACCTGACGGCGGGGCTCCACGGGATGTCCCGCGCGGAGATCCGGGACGCGTTCGACGAGATCATCGACTTCGCCGAGATCGCCGACTTCGTCGACACGCCCTACAAGCACCTCTCGAGCGGCATGAAGGTGCGTATCGCGTTCTCCGTCATCTCCCGCCTGGACGAGCCGGTCATCCTGGTCGACGAGGTCCTCGCCGTGGGCGACAAGGCGTTTCGCGAGAAGTGCTACCGACGCATCGAGGAGCTCCTCGCCGGCGGTCGGACCCTGTTCTTCGTCTCGCACAGCGACAAGGACCTCCGTCGCTTCTGCGACCGTGGGCTGTACCTCGACCGCGGCCGGCTGCAGTTCGACGGTCCGATCGACGAGGCGCTCGCACGGTACGCCGCCGACACGGCCGGCTGACGCCCGCTCCTCCACAACCACCGGCCACCAGCCCCGCTCCACAGCCCGGCCGCTCCGCGGGCCCGTCCGGCGCCTCCGCGTCGGACGCTCCCCCTAGCGTGACGGCCATGCCCCCAGCCACCGCCTACGCCGTCCCGTTCCGCATCGACCGATCCCTCGCGCCGCGCCGCTACGACCTGGTCAACATCAGCACCGAACCGGTCGACGGTCTGACCCTCACGCACCTCGGCAACGGCTACTGCCCGCCACTCGCGGTCAACCGGCTCGAGCCCGGGCGCGGGCTGTCGATCGCCGTCTTCGGAGCCCACCCCGAGGACACCGGGGTCGTCATCGTCCGGTGGCGCCGACCGGACCGCACCGAGTACCTCTGGCGCATGTCGCTCGTCGGCACGGCCGCGGCCTGACGGTGCCCGACCGCTCAGGCCTCGCCGCGCGCCCGCGCGACGTCGTGCCACTTCGTCAGCAGCTGTTCGATCGCCGCGTGGAACCGCGCCGTGGCGGCGCCGGGTGTGGTGTCGCCGAAGTAGCGCTGCACCCAGTGCCGGAGCTTCGCGAGCTCGTCCGCGTCGTTCGCGGCGGCGTCGACCCGGGCGAGCACGTCGTCCGCTTGGTCCGCCGTCAGCCAGTTCGCGTCGCTCAGGTACCCACGCTCGTCGACGTCCGCGTCCGACGACACCGGTCGGGTCACGATGAGCGGTTTGCCGACGGCGAGCCGGTCGTAGATCATCGCGCTGATGTCGGTGACGGCCACGTCCGCGCTGGCCAGCTGCCAGCCGAGTTCCGGGCCGTCGTCGTACACGTGGTGCGCGGTGGGGTCGGCTGCGTTCGCGCTCGCGATCGCGGCGACGATGCTCTCGTGGGCGGACCGGTACCCGGCGTCCAGGACGCCGCTGCGCGGGTGCGGGCGGTAGACCAGCCGGTGTCGGGGCGACGCGAGCACCCGGCGCGCGATGGCGGTGCCGTGGCTGGCGATCGACCCGTACGCGGCCGCAGGTCGGTCCCCCTCCCACGTCGGGGCGTAGAGCACGACCGTGCGGTCGTCCGCCGGGAACGGCGTCGATCCGGCGAAGTGGTCGGCCTGTGGACGGCCGATCGCGGTCGTCCGCGTGTCGAGGTCGTAGTCCCACAGGGCCTCGGACAGACGGTCACGCGCGGCGTCACCGGCGATCAGCGCGTGGTCGTACGCCTTGAACTGGTTCGTGGTCATGTACATCTTGTCGCTCTCGCCGTGGTTGACGAAGACGTGCCACATCCGGCCGTACCGCATCATCTGGAAGTTGCGGGCGTTCTGGTTGACGTACAGGACGATCTTGGGCGCCTGCTCCTCGACGAAGCGCTCGAGGTCGACGACCTGGCGCGCGTACACGACGGGCACGGGCGACTCGTCGAGCAGCTTGAGCATCGTCCCCGGGCTGCGCGAGATGATCGCGACCGGGTGCGTGCGGGACAGTTCGGCGAGCGGCGCGTACCACTGGCGCACCTGGTACATGTTCACGGGACCGTCGGCGAAGTAGACGGCGATCTCGATGCTGCCGGCGGGCGGCACGGGGACCGACGGCAGGCGGCGTGCGAGCGCACTGCGGCTGCGACGCGACCGGACGAGTCGCTGCGCGAGTCGGACGGCGCTGCGCAGGTCGCTGGTGATCGGCATGGGTGCTGTTCTCCCGAGGTCGTCGGACGGGTGGTCGCGGGCAGGTCAGATGACGGGTGGACGCCCCGCCGCGGTCATCCGGCCGATCGTCAGCCATCCGATCGTCCGCGTCGGACCACAGTCGGTGGTCCACCCCTCGCGCGCGCCGGCGAACCAGGTCGCCAGGCGCCGCGGGTGCCGCCACCACCGTGCAACCTGGATCGCCGCCCACGAACCCACGTAGAGCGGGCGCAGGACGGCCGGCAGGTTCCGGCGTGCCAGCCACACGCGGTTGCGGGCGTTGAGTCGGTAGTACTCCCGGTGGCGGGCGGGATCGATCGCCGGGTGGTTCGCGACCAGGTCCCCCGCGTACCAGGCCCGACGTCCGGCGTCCCACACGCGCCAGGCGAGCTCGATGCCCTCGTGCGCGTAGAAGTACTCCGCACCCCACCCGCCGACCGCGCGGTAGACGTCCATCGGGAGCACGACCGCACCCTCCCAGACCGAGAACACGGCAGAGGACCGGTCCGCGGCGCCCTTCCGGATGCGGGGGATCCACCGGGTCGGGTTCGCGGCGCCCGTCGGGTCGACGACACGAGGCTGCACGAGACCGAGCGACGGGTCGCGCTCGAACAGGCCGATGGCGTCCCGCAGGAACGTCTCGGACGGGATCGACGCATCGTCGTCGAGGAAGAACACGTAGTCGCCGTCGACGACCTCGGCACCCGCGTTGCGGCCCGCGGGGATACCCCGGTTCTCCGGCAGCGCCAGGGTCCGCACGCCCTGCGGCAGACCGGACGGCTCCCAACCGTTGCCGACGCAGACCACGTCGAGCTCGACACCCTGCTGAGCGAGTACCGAATCGATCCCGCGGCGCAGTTCCGCTGGCCGGGTGCCCTGGGACAGACTCACGACGGCGACCCTCGGCCGTTCCCGGTGCGGCACGGCGTGACGGCGGAGTGTCCCGCTCACGCCCGGACCCGCTTCGACGAGATGATCGCGACGAAGTGCCCGGCGGTCGCCAGCACGGCGAGCGGCAGGAGCGCCCCGACCAGGATCCGCGACGCCAGGGCGTCACCGATCACCAGCCCGACCAGGGCGAAGACGAACGCCAGGATGCTCAGCTCGACCGAGTGGTACAGCCGGTGGAACGGCAGGAACCGCGCGAGACGACGCAGCGATGCCAGCCGTCGCCCGGACGGAGCGGTCGACGCGTCGCGGCGGTCGGCGAGCTTCTGCAGGCCGGCGTTGGCGCGGGCGACGTGCACCATGTCGTTCAGCGCCTTGTTGAGCACGATCACGAGGCCGAGGGCGCAACCGATGGTCGTCCACATCCAGTCAGCGCCGTGCACTGGCCAGGTCGCCGCTCGGACGCCGAGCGCGATCGGGATCAGGCCTTCGGTCGTGTAGTGGCCCACCTTGTCCAGGAAGACACCGGCGGGCGAACGGGTCCCCCGCCACCGGGCGACCTCACCGTCGCAGCAGTCGACGAGCATCTGCAGCTGGCCGAGCACGAGCGCGAGCGCAGCGCCCCAGATGCCGGGGATCAGCAGGGCGGCCGCGACGCTCCAGCCGACCAGGATCATCAGTCCCGTGACCTGGTTCGCGCTCACCCGCGTCTTGAGCAGCACCCACGTCAGGTACGGGGACACGTCCCGCAGGTACAGCGAGGCCGTCCAGTGCTCGGCGTTCGCTCGGGCGCGGACCTCGTCCGGTTGCGCCACCCGGCGGAGCTCGGCGATCGAGGACGGGCGCGTGGAGCCGCGCCCGGGCAGGTCATCGGTCAAGGGGGTCACCGTCCCGTGTGCGTGGTCAGCTCGGACGTCCTGGTCAGGAACCCGATGATGAAGCCGATGCCCCAACCGACGTGGATGCACGGAAGCGCGACGAGGAGCCAGAGGAGCGTCCGGAGTCCGGAGCGTCGCGCCACGGCGACGGCGCCGAGCACGACGAAGAGCAGGTACACGATCGGGACGACGAAGCCGACCAGCGCCCACGCGAGACCGGTGCCCGTCGCCGCGCCGACGATCCCGACGACCCCGGCCACGATCCCGAGCGCCATCGCGGCGACCATCGCCGGTGGGACGAAGTACCGCAGGCCGTTGTTCGCGGGGAACCGGCGGGCGAGTTCGCCGCGCCACAGACCGGTCGCGACGAACTGGCGGACGAGTCGGCGGAGGCTCGGTCGGGGCCGGTACGTCACGACGAGTTCGGGGGTGAACCACACCGTGCCGCCGGTCTGCCGGAGCCGCCGGTTGAGTTCCCAGTCCTGGCCGCGCTTGATGCCCTCGTCGAAGAGCCCGACCTCGAACAGGCGGTCACGACGGAAGACGCCGAGGTAGGCGGTCTCGGCAGGTCCGGCCTGACCGCCGACGTGGTGCGGCGTGCCGCCCAGCCCGACTCGGCTGCCGTACGCCAGTGCGACCGCGCGCTCGAACGGCGTGCGGCCCTCGGCGCGCATGATGCCGCCGACGTTGTCCGCTCCGGACTCCGTCAGGACGCGAACCGCGATGCGCGTGTAGTCCCGCGGCAGGACGGAGTGCGCGTCCACCCGCACCACGACGGGGTGGACGGACGCCCGGATCGCGACGTTCAGACCGGCGGGCGTCGAGCCCACGGGGTTGTCGATCGCCCGGATCCTCGGGTCGGCGGCGCTCATCTCCGCGACGAGCTCGTTGGTCCCGTCGATCGAGGGGCCGAGCGCGAGGATGACCTCGAACGGTCCGTCGTAGTCCTGGTCGAGCAGGCTGGAGACGGCAGCGCGGACCTCGGAGACCTCGTTCAGCACGGGCATCACGTACGAGACACCGGGCAGGGTCTGTCCGTCTGGCTGCATGCGATCGGTACCTCGGGGTCACGGGCTGGGTGCGCGGGACGCACCGCGGACGGTGCCGCCCCGCAGAGCGACCATGAGCCTATCAAGACGCCGATCCCGCCACCTGCGCGGGTGCCGGACGTCCCCACCGGACGGACTGGAGGCGCGGTGCCAGCTGGCACCG
>Ga0308167_1000841_pt1 | contig 44407 bp, 41 predicted proteins | sample PhyCR1_2_FD_202138 | JGI IMG/M metagenome (GOLD analysis project Ga0308167, IMG submission 202138) | Phyllosphere microbial communities from UC Gill Tract Community Farm, Albany, California, United States - DLSLRC.R1 | ecosystem: Host-associated > Plants > Phyllosphere > Unclassified | place... | reverse complement strand
ATAATTTTTACGGGGTTCTTTTCGCCAGGATTGGTTTTCCATACTTAGATGTCCGTCTGTAACAGGTGGGCGTCTAAGTTACCAGCACTGGCTTAATGGCTACATACGGCGCTGGGTTTACGCTTACGAACCGGAACACCTTCCAGCAGCCAATGATGGAAGGCTTTGTTGCTGGCAATCAGATCCGGGCTTTCAGCGCGAGTAATACGGGAGATAACCTGTTCGAAGACGTCTGAAGGCAGGTGTGGGTTAAGCTTTTGCAGGCAGGAGGTTAACACGGGCGTCAGGAATACATCATGATAGTTGGCGCGTTGTGGGTTACTGCCATCAGGGGCAATATCCGGCCCGTGATGAATTTCCCAGCCTTGATCGGCAAACCAGCCCAGGCAAAGCTGTTCTAAGTCGTCTTCAGTCAGCATCGGTAACGTCCTGTGTTAAACGTGTTCGGCTTCTTCAGTGATAATTTCAGCTTCATCATGCCCGTTAAAGGTTCGCTTAATCAACTGATTAAGTTCCGGTAGACATGTTGAAAAGGCTTTTTCAAATGCTGTCATATGTTCTACCAACCAGTCGACCATCTCCGGCCACTTTTCCTGATCTGCGATGCCGTTGATGGGTTTTCTGTAAGTAATACGACAGGATTTCTTATCCGGTAAGGCCTGCCAAACAATTTCATGCCCAAAGCGATTTTCGATAGCGGATTTGCGTTCATGAAGCCAGTCAAACGCGAATGTATTGGTTTGTGCTGATGGTTTGGCAATCCAAAGCTCAACCCTGATTTCTTTTTTGCTAAAGATAAGATTGTACGAAACGCCACTGATGCCAGAACCTGCGCTTAACCAGTGGTCGGTTGACGGGCTGATATTATTGTAGAGTGAACATGAGCTAACGCGGAATTTCTCCAGAGCCTGGGTCCAGAACGCCTTACGTAAATGGTGGCGAGCTTTGGATTCTCCAGTCGTGGACTGCTCCTCAGCCTCTTTCTGCGCCATACCGATCATGTAAGATTCCGCTTCCGGCGTCGGGATAACCTGCTTGATATCAATAAACACATCGTTACCATAACGGTAAGGTGTGACCTTAAAGCACTGTACGCGAATATTGAACTGCATTAACCAGAGTGCGGTATTGGTTGCTTCTTTGCGGAAATTTGCTGCGACCATCATAATGCGCTGTGAACGATTCTGGTTAATTTGCACCTCTTCCAGGCTATCGTGCTCAAGAAATTCAGCGAGCACGTCAGCCGCAGGACGCGTTTCTTCTGGTTCGTTCTGATCGAGGTAACGCTGGAAGATCTCTACGATATGTTCTTTGCGTAGATTCGCGCAGTAACCCGCGTACTTCAGCGCCTGCCAGACGACATCTCGCCCGGAATCGTCGAGCTTGTTCTCGATGATCACCAGATTACCGTCTTTGTCGATCGCCAGCAGATCGAGCCGCTCTTTGGTGTCGTCAAATCCGGCAAACTCTTTCTGGATGATCAGCAGCTCGTCATCGCTGTTACGGGTCAACGCCTGCGGGTGTTTTGCCAGCCATTCCTGTAAGTGGTAACGTTCGGTGAAACCCGCTTGACTGAAGGTGGTTTCCTGAAGGGGTTGCAGGCTATTGCTAGGCTGATCGACTTTAAACATAGTCAGCTTCCTTTGCTAATTCCTCGGCTTCCGGCAAGGCGATTTCACCGGAGAGAAGTTTGGGGAGCAGGATATCGCGGAATTGAGATAAGTAATTACTTTGTCTATTAATTGAAAGTTGCTCTTCCCAAATCGGCGCGATAATTTCATTAAAAACATTAAGTATATTATTTGATGGTAGAATAATTTTCAGTTCACCCAATGATGTTAAACTTAGATTGGCCTGAACACCCTGCACTAGCTTGGATTCGACTTCTTGTTGAATTCGGGAAGATAATAAGTTCATTCGAACTAAATATAAATGTAAAGAAGGTTGTTCTAACCTAATAAATGCAATGGCCTGATTGCAGTTACAATCAAGTATTTCTGCGGTTACAACACTCACTCTTCCAATAGTTCCCGCTATCGAGAAAAGCACATCATTTTTCTGTAATATAGAGCGTTTCAATAAATTCTCATGAACTCTCTTTGAAACCTTATCTAGCCCGGATGAATTAATTTCCCCATTGTTATTTATATCCTTAAATTTTAAGAAATTTATTACTCCAGGTTCATCTAGGATGATATCTTTTTTGGCTGGGGTTGTTCCTTTGGAAAGGATCGAAGTTAATGACTTGATGCTCTCAACATACCATTGCTCAGGAATCATCCCTAATTCACTTTCCTGCATTACCGATGGGAACAACTCTGCTGTAGCTCTAAGTTCAGCATATTTTTCAGGATGTTCTCGCTCAAAAATAGCCAAAGTATCAGCATCTTTTCCTGAGATTGCTGTCATGGCAGCAAGTGTTGCATCTTCCTGTGAGCCTCCTGCTTCCTGTATCGCAATTTTGGCTTTTACCGGTTCAAAATCAATAAACCAGCTTTTGAACAATGCCTGCGCCATTTGTTCTAAGGTTTGATTTATCTCAGCATTTTTAGATAATTTATTATCAATTGAACTTAAAATCTGAATTGATTTTTTTTGTGTATGTATATCAGGTAGTTCAATCTCGAAAGAAGGCATCTCTTTGATTGAAAGACGATCAGTAGTACTACCGTGGATCGTTTTTTCTCTAATGATATCCTGAAATGCTGGAGATAAATAAGCATATAGCAGATACTGAGGTAATACCTTATCTTGTTTGGCTCTCAGTAATCCCATACGTCTACCTAAACAGCAACGTAACCCTTCAGGAATAATAGATGCTTCGCCAATTTTTGTTTCATAAGAAAATACGACATCACCGGCACGAGGTGTTACTCTGCGCGTCCATTTAATAAAATCATCTTCGGAAATAAAAGATGATTTTTCCAAGTTTAATCTTCCATTCTCAATGGAAGAAATGCTTAAAAAAACAGCACTCCCTGCCTCTAATTTTTTGGGTGTTGCATGAGGGCCATCATAAATCTCTGCAATTTCATCAAGAGAATAAGTTAGATTAGATCTCATAGCCCAGCCCCACTAAATTTGCTTTAATTTGTGCTTCCAGTTTTGCGCTATCTTCTAGTTGTTCTTTTAGCTGCGCAGTCAATCGTGCCATCTTTTCCGCAAATGGCTCATCATCTTCATCTTGTTCCACCGCACCAACATAGCGCCCTGGAGTCAAGACAAAATCATTTTTCTTTATATCGTCGAGTGTGGCTGCAAAACAGAAACCGGCCTCATCTTCATAATCTTTATCTGTCTGCCAGGCATGAAAAGTGTCGGAAATCTTGCGTATATCATCCGTTGAAAAATCACGTAATACGCGATCTTTCATAAAGCCAATCTGGCGGGCATCAATAAATAGCACTTCACCCTTACGATGCGCTTTACCATTACCGCCAGATTTATCTTTGGTCAATAGCCAGATACAAGCAGGGATCTGCGTGTTAGTAAAGAGTTGACCCGGCAAAGCTACCATACATTCAACCAGATCAGCTTCGATAATCTGACGGCGTATATCACCTTCCGTATTACTGTTGGAGCTCATCGAACCATTCGCCAACAACAACGCCATTGAACCTTTCGGGGCCAGATGGTGGATCATATGCTGCATCCAGGCAAAGTTGGCGTTGCCCTGTGGCGGTGTGCCGTACTGCCAGCGGACGTCATCTTCCAGCTTTGCATTCCACCACTCTTTCATATTGAACGGTGGATTAGCCATAACAAAATCGGCACGCAGATCCGGGTGCTGGTCGTTCAGGAACGTATCGGCGTTTTGTTTACCGAAGTTAAAATCGATGCCGCGAATCACCATATTCATCGCAGCCAGTCGCCAGGTGGTAGGGTTGGACTCCTGCCCGTAAACGGAGATATTGCGTTTCTGCTCAGCCGCGTTGTAATGCTTTTCATCAGCATGCGCTTCAATAAAGCGATCGCTGGAAACAAAGAAACCACCAGAACCCATTGCCGGGTCATAAACGCGACCATTGTAGGGCTGAAGCATTTCAACAATCAGCGTGACGATGCTTTTTGGCGTGTAATACTGGCCGCCCTGCTTGCCTTCCGCCAGTGCGAACTGACCAAGGAAGTATTCATAGACGTGGCCGAGAATATCTTTGCTCTTCAAATTGAGCTTCACGCCGTTGTATTTAGGCTCGCTAAAACTGGTATCGGAGAAAACGTTGATCAGGCTGATTAACAGATCGTTACCAAGCTGATAGTGCCCGATACGGTTAAGGATGTTTTTCAACTTCGGGTTGCTGTTTTCGATAGTATCCAGAGCGATATCAATCAGCTTCGATACTGACGTCATGATGATATTTTTGCCGCTATCGTCTTTCCCCAAAACCGTCCCTACAGGCAAAGCAGCGTTGGTTTTTAGCGTTTCCCAGCGAGCCAGTTTGGGCACCCAGAAGACGTTTTTCTCAGTGTAATAGTCCTGGACTTCCAGCTCTTCGGCGATCGCCTGCTGATATGCTTCTTCCGTGTCATAATCGTCTCGAGAAAGCGCGTAAATGTTGTCTGGGTTGGACTTATCTTCAAACAGCCCTTTCAGTTCCTTCTGACGGGCGTCAAAGGCATCTGAAACATACTTCAGAAAGATAAGCCCCAGTACCACATGCTTGTAGTTGGCCGCGTCCATATTGGCGCGTAGCTTGTCTGCGGCTTTCCAGAATTTAGTATCCAGATCGTTCAGAAATTGCTGTTCAGCGTTGTCCATCAAAACCTCAAAAAATCATCTATGCCTGGTTCGGTGCCCAAGTTGCGTAGAATCGGGGAAATTATTAGGGATCATACCCTGACGTCAGAGCGATACCAAGATGAAGGGCTGATTTCCGCATCAATACCTTGCGGCAAGGAGGGATTACTCTTTTACACTTATAGGCGCAAAATAACGGTGTTTTTCATTTCCCTACCGGAGCATCTTACGCGCTATGACCACTCTCGTTTTTTCCTATTCTCATGCAGATGAAGCACTACTCAATGAACTTCAGAAGCACCTATCCCCTCTGAAGCGGATGGGTAAAATTACCACATGGCACGATCGCCGTATCGTTCCAGGCCAAGAGTTTGAGCGCCAGATTGATCTGTACTTTTCCCAAGCAGATATCATCTTGCTACTGATCAGTAGTGATTTCATCAATTCTGATTACTGCTATCAGGTTGAAATGGCTAATGCGCTTGAGCGGCACAACCGGGGTGAAGCGGTGGTCATTCCGGTAATCTTAAGAGATTGTGCCTGGCATCAGTTGCCGTTCGGCAGCATTATGGCAGCGACAATCGATGGCAAGCCAATTACCCGATTTTCCAGCCACGATGAAGGCTATGTTCAGGTCGTCGATGCAGTTTCCCGCGCTATTGACAATATAAAAGCGAAAAAGCCGCAGCAGAGTGTGCACGCTTCAGCTCCGGTGAATCCGATGCTTCAGGCAGCAGATACCGTTTTTACACCGCGTTCCAGCAATCTTTCCCTACCCAAGAGCTTTACCGACCTGGATAAAGATCGCGCCCGCCACGAAGGTTTTGAGTATGTCGCTCGTTATTTTGAAAACTCGCTGGATGAACTTAAAAATCGTCATGCTGGGTTAGACGTTGATTTCCAAAGAATTGATGCGAATTCATTCGCTTGCTCAGTGTATATCAACGGTAGCAAGGTTGGTCAATGTGGCATCTGGCGTGGCAATCAACACCATGGAATGGGGGATATCTGTTATAGCCAGGATAACGTTGTTCGAAACAGCATTAACGAAAGCCTGAGCCTTGCTGATAATGGTCAATCTCTCGGTTTCCGTGCTCTGATGGGAGGATTTAGTAGTGGCACCTCACGAGAAGAGTTGCTGACAAACGAAGGGATGTCAGAACATCTCTGGGGAATGTTCTTTGGAGTAATCAAGCAACGTATGTCTCGATGATTAATTGCCCCAGAATCGTTTACTTAGCCCAATTTGAACGAAGCCGGTACTGACAAATTACGATAAGGATATAGAAATGGTACAACTTAACCTTGCCAAGGTGCTGTTACTTGGAGACGAAAACAATGGATATGTCCGTTACGAAATATTTTCAAAAGAAGGTGAGCGACCAGACTATCCAGAAAAAATTATGGTTTATCGCGAGAAGGTATTGGAGGTGAACGGCGATAAGTATTGGGCTAAAACGGATGAAATCATCAGTCTGGATCATCTCGGATTCCAGGAAGGGGGATTTCAAATGGCAATTACTTACCAGATGCGTCCTGCGCGGGATATGTTTTCAGCTATAGATGAATGCAGAAAGCATTATAGTAATTCCCAGTGACCGGACGATTATAGAACAGACTAATTCAGCAAAGTTGATCTCAGTTCTACTTCTTCAGTTCTGAAGATTTGGCGTGGTAGACCGGGCAGCGACTGATCCTTAATAATTAGTGCCAGATTGCGTACAGTGCCGATTGTCTCTGTTAACCATTGAGATAGATATGGTGCAGACGATTGATCAGCTGCATTTCACTGATGTCTGGCTTCGCATAAGGACAATCATGCAACGTATAGCCACAGAGAAGACAGATATAACTGTCGTTAGGCGCGCCCCGTGTGGTTAATAGCCTCGGAACATAATCAGACTCCTGTTGGCAGGCGTAAGCCGTCCCTGAAGGGCAGACAGACGCCATGCGGTTGAATGGATTAAAGGGATTGAAAGGGGACCTGCGGTGCGGTTGTCACACTATGACGTTATGGCGTAAATAAATCGCCATCAGCAAAACGGATGCAGGGAATATCAGCCCTGACTGCAGCCGAATGAGCGTTCGGTACTGCTGTATCGCTTGGTGCGATGCTTTGCCATGTAGCTCAGACGGAAAGTCAGTACATTTAGTTTGTCCATAAACTCCGGTTTATTGAGCTCTAGGAAAGCCAGAGGGTTAACAACAAAGTGCACCAGCGTCAGATACTCAGGCCAGTCACGCTTCTTCATTGCACTTAGCCATGCGTTCTGAACAAGAGAGGCAAGACCTTTCCCCTGTTCGCTGTAGCTTCCCAGAGCATTGAACGTGTCTGTGTTGACGAAGAGAGCCATGTGGTAATGCTTCTTGCCACCCAGTTCTGGTTGCTCCATCACCCAGACGTAGCGAACTGAAGAGCGATGGCAGCGTTTACCCTCCCTGGCTTTTCTTTGTCGGTAAGCGACTATCTGAGCTTTCAGTGAGTCGATAAAGCGGGACATTAGTCCCGGGCTTAAGTCAGCATCACTGACAATGCTGTCACCCACATCTCCGGCTTCCGGTAAGTGTAAATCCACCCTGATAACCGTGGTTTGTGGATGGTCCTGCAGTGCGTTACAAAGTACCCCTTCGATACGTTGTAGATATTTCTCGTTGAAAGGTTCATGGCGTTGGTCCACTACCATTGGATGGATGATGTCATCGAACAAAAACATAATGGATTCCTCCACCTATCGGGAAACAGCAGGCATAGAGGTGCCTTCCTGAAACACAGACAGGCATAGTGATTGGGAGATTAAGTAATTAACGCTGACGGGGATACTGGTCAGGCGTTGCTTGTGACTTAGCATACGGCTCTGGTTATTACAGCCTTATGCCCTGCAGGGGATTATTTAAGTGTTTGTATTATATGGCTATTGAGAGGTTACTGGGCCTTACCCCACAGGTAAATACTACCTATCCGACATCATTTCCGCTTAGCGGAACCTTTTGGGGCAAGGCTTAACTTATTGTTTCAATGGCAATAATTACTCCGAAGTTAGCTGTTCCATAAAATATGTATTTACCCTGGAATAGTTATGTATGCGTCGCATTTCGAGCGACTCAAATCAGCGGATCGAGTACAGTGCGGTAGGCAAAGCAGACGTACTCATCCATCATGCTGGTAAGCATATGGTTCTCAGCCTGCCGGTCATTAACCCAGTTATTTACTTCCTCACTTGTTTTGAACTTTAGACTTTCAATCCAATCAGCAAGACAATTCCCCAACATCAAATCGTACCAGCACAGCCAGACAAGCTTTAGACGAAGCTCAGTCCCTCTAAACTGCTGAAACAGGCTGGTGAGCTTATTTGCCAGTGAACGCTGTTTTAAACGAACACATTCGGAAAGCAGAACGCCTTCAAGCATGGGATGGTGGGCCAGCAGGTGTTCCTGCGTTAATAAGCTTACACTCAGGTCATCATCTATCGATAATGATGCTGCCGCTGCCTTTCCGTAAATAAGCCGGTGTAGCCAGTGGGGCACAATAGCAATAACAGCTTCTTTCCCATGGAAATTCAGACAGCCAACCGTCAGGCTATGATAGTGATATATGTTTTGATGACACATTCCCTGCCGGACAGTCAGCTTCGTAAAATCCGTCAACCAGGTCTGGTAGCATTTATGAAGTTCTTCGTAACGCGGTTTATAGTCTTTCATGGTTCATATTCCTTCTGGCTTAAATTACAGGCAGCAGAAAGCCTCCGGTAGCTGGATAATTATTTTCATGCTGCGGGTTTAGTTAGGGGAGAGGCCTATTTTCGGGACTGGTTAATACGTTCCTGAAGCCAGGCTTCAACTTCGCTTTTTAACCAGCGAGAGCTACGGCCCATTTTTATTGGTTTTGGGAAAACATCATCTTTAATTAGCTTATAGAACCACTTATCTGTTAACCCAGTCAGACTGGTGATAAATGCCATATTGACAAACTGGTCTTCTAAAAGAGAAGTATGGGTGTTCATTATTCGATTCTCCGGTTAAGAAAGGTAAGCCGGACTCGTGATGTTTGATAACGACCACGTGCTTCGGCATACCAACCCGGTAATCTGTAAAAAAAGTTGAAGGTCATTGACCTCTATGCCACTACGGGCCTACAGGCAAATTGAATTGCTTAGTGCTACCTCATAACGATCCGCCATCTATCAGCTACCGAGTTCCCTGAACGCCACTCCATACCAATTTATTGGCTGCAATTGAGCACTGTGCTAAGGGAAATTTTTTCATTAAATGTCGTAAGGTCGCTTACTGCGGGAGTGAATAAAGCATCCACTTCTTTCCTTGTAGTTACTGAGCAGTCAATCGAGTTAATGGCAGAAGGGCGTGACTGCTGAATTTGGCTACGATTTTTGTGCAGAACACAATGGGGTAAGTTTTTTCATGGGTTGTAAGTAGAATACTGTATTCTTGATGCGAAAAAGGCTAGGTGTAATACCTAACTTATTGATATTTTATGTTGTATCTGAAGTTTAGTACTACACTTTTACTACATTAATACACTGTTTTTATATCATTATTTTCTTCAAAAAAGTATGGTTTACATCTGGGTTGTGTTCTTTTACTCTTGAGTGAAATGATGGAAAACAACCATTCTGGAGTAGGAGATGTATAGTGGAGGGGGATGAATTCGATGAACGGGAAATGCGAAAAAAGACACAAAGGCTGGCAAGTCGCCTGAAGTGGTTAAGAAAAAACCCCAGGGCAAGGCATTTCTTTCTCTTTCATTTACTAACGAAGAAAACCGTAGCACTTGCTAGTACGAACATCCGAACTCATCACGATGTGCCACAGTTTCATGTCCATGACCCCGAAGTGACCATGTCCCCTCAAAATACGGAAAGATTAAATAATAAAAGCGAGGTAAATTTTCGGGATTTAGACCTGGACTTACAGGAATTGGATATAAATTTGGTTCTACCAAAATGTGATCAGGCTAATGGATTAGACTTCTCAAGGATAACAAATACTGATGTTATTCCAGATGTAATGGAAAAAATAATCGATGTCATTTTGAACATATATCGATCGCCAAGGCTGGCGGACCAAGTGATTACGGAAGTGGTGGTAGCTTGGGCTAATGCCAGCAATCAATTCCCTTGTGCATTTTCATGGCTGGACAAGGATAACGAAGAACAATGTTTGTGGGTTTGGGAGCAAATGAGGAAAAAATATATTTCTATTGATACCAAACCTATTTCCTGTGAACAACGTTACCATTTCATTATTGCCATATTTGATAACTGGAAAGGCTGGAGTAACGAGCAACTGGGTTATCTGAAGGAAAATAAAAGAAGGAAGGATGAAAAATTAATTTCTCATGGGCTGGGTAATACAGATGCTTTAAGCCACAAAGAAATATTGCTCGAAGAGCTGAGTAAAGCTTGGGAACAAAAATCCCGTAGGAAAAAGATAAAAGATACATCACCACCTTTGAAACTGAATAAATTATACCAAAAAAGGTTGAGCCAGATTGCTGAAAGTAAAAGCATGACGCTGGATGAGGCTCTCAAATGTCTCATTGACAATGAGTTATTGCGTGTGGGTATTTTGAAGGCTGTATAGTATCAAATCAGATATGGTGCAGGACACACATCATTCCAAATAATTTCAGACAGATATTATCCTAGTGAATCCCCCCCGAAGCCTTCCTGGCTCGGGGGTTTTGTTTTTCTGTCTGAGGTCGTTTCATGAAAAAATCAGAAGGTCTGCAGGCCATCGAGAAACCGCTGGCTTCACTCCCCCATGCCATTGGCAAACATATTCTTGACCATATTCAAAAGCTCACTCACTACGAACCAGTCATTGGGATCATGGGCAAAACAGGCGCGGGAAAATCATCTCTGTGTAATGCGCTTTTCCAGGGGGAGGTCACGCCCGTCAGCGATGTCAACGCCTGCACTCGTGACGTGCTTCGATTGCGTCTTAGCAGCGGCGACCATAGTCTGATACTGGTAGACCTACCTGGTGTAGGCGAGAGCGAACAACGGGATAAAGAATATGAATCTCTGTATCGCCATATCCTTCCTGAGCTGGATCTCATCTTGTGGGTTATCAAAGCCGATGATCGAGCCTTCTCTGTGGATGAACGCTTCTACCGGCGAGTGATGACTGGCTACCAACAACGGGTACTGTTTATCGTTAATCAGGTTGACAAAATCGAGCCAAGCCATGAGTGGTATGTCACCGGCAATGCACCATCACCGCATCAGTGGGTGAATATTGAGGCCAGGCTGGCATCCATTCGTCAGTTATTTTCACCACTCCATCCGTTGTGCGCTGTCTCAGCGAGAACAGAATGGAATCTGCCATCAATGGTAGAAACGATGATGTGCTGCCTGCCAGACCGAGCCACCAGCCCATTGGCGACACAACTGCACGGGAGGTTATGCGGTGAAGCGATAAAAAAGCAGGCTCGTGAGGGCTTTGGCAACGCAGTAGGAGAGGTGTTTGATTCTGCGGAAGCAGCATCATTTATTCCTGCGCCATTAAAAGCGATTATTCGTACTGTCCGCGATGCCGTAGTATCCGTTGCCCGTGCCGTTTGGGACTGGATTTTCTTCTGAGCTGGCTTACCTGCCATTATATTCAGGACACAACCTGTCCGTTCTGACGTTTATAACCTGCTGAATTTCTGAAGTTTCCTCTTTACATCCCGCCAAGGCTGATTTCAGCAAAAGTAAAAAATACGTCTTCTTGTGTCCATATCCTGTCCCATCCCTTCGTTAGAATAACTTTTTAATTTTCAGCTAATTATATCACTGGAGAATCTGTCTCATGACTCAGGCTGAACGCCGTCATGACCGGCTTGCCGTCAGGCTGTCGTTAATAATCAGCCGCCTGGTAGCGGGCGAAACGCTAGATATGCGAACGCTGGCAACTGAATTTGGCGTATCGGTTCGTACCCTGCGCCGGGACTTTAGGGAACGGCTGATGTATCTGGATCTTGAGTATCGCAAAGGTCAGTGTCGCTTGCTGTCCGGAGGTCGACAGAGAGAGTTGGCGGTGATGACGTTTGCTCGCCAGTCAGGCGTTGAAGCACTGTTTCCTGATATGGATAACCATCTGGTCAGTTCACTGTTGAGTGGACCTGGGGAGTCTCCTTGCCTTATCTGGCAGGGAACAGCCCAGTTTTCATCCCCAGACTCAGGCGTGTTCACTCGGTTAGTAAGCGCGGTATCGGAGCATCGAAAGGTGACTCTACTCAGTAACGGTTGCCGCTGTTCAGGCCTTGCTCCCTATCGGCTGGTTCTACGTGAAGGAGAGTGGTATCTGACGGGTGAGCATCAGGCTCGAGTTGCCGCATTTCCACTTGCAGATATCAGGGCTGTCACGCTCCACAACGACAGCTTTACCCCGGATACCGCCGTGCGCGACATCCTGTCCCGCACAGATTTTCTTCAGGCGTTACCTCACTTTCGCTTTTTCCACTCATTGCTTGTCGCGACTGACGACGGGCTTATACCTCAGAAGGAATAACCACGATGAAATTACTTACCACTACATTGCTGGCTACCAGCATTTGTCTGAGTGCAGTTTTTCCGGCTGATGCTGGCAATATCGTCGGTTCTGTCAAAGCCTGGGAGTACATGCAGGCTGACGGCTGGAAATCAGCTGATGGCATGGATGACAATACGCTGCACAATATGCTCTACCAGGCCAATGTTATTGATAACTACCAGTGGACGAAGCAGTTTTTGCTACGTACCCGTGGTGGTGGTGCAATTTTCCTGGCCGATAAGAAAACCCACACTATTCGTCAACTAAAACTGAATCCTGTCGGTGAAACCTACAACGATATTGAAACGGTTTATCAGGGAGAAGATAAAGGAGATGGGTGTTATTTCGCCATTGTAGACAATCAATCCTCAGCACGACAAAAGGCCATTGATGACCTTCTTAGTTACCCTCCTGTTGATAATGTTGATGCTAAAGCTAAAAAAATCAGGCAGCAGATGACCCCAAAAATCGTCATGGTCATACCGGATAGTTGTGTGAATAAACAACAGCAAGCGGCGTTGGCGGCTAAACGTACGGAAGAGGATCGAAAACTACAGCAATGGGTGGCGCAGCAAAGCCTGGCGGAATTGTGTCGTCGCACAGGCAATTGCTGATGTCTTCTCAATAGCCATTAAAGGAAAAGAGCGATGGAAAAGGATTATCAGAAGGTTATTTCTATACCCTACCTCACGATGGCAAGGGGATGGGTAAAACCTACTTACAGCAAAATCATGCCACTCGTCAGCCGATTTGTTAAAACCTTACCTGCTATTGCAGGTTTAATGCTGTGCCATCCGTCATCCGCTTACGCAGACGAACAACGCTATATCAGCATCCGCAACACCGATACGGTGTGGGCTCCCGGTAACATCTGTGCGTATCAGTTCCGCCTGGATAACGGCGGTAGTGGTGAGGGTTTTGGCCCATTGGCTGTTTCGCTGCGACTGAAAGACAAAGCGGGTAACACGCTGGCGACGGGAACCATGAACATAGCCCCCTTTGGCGACAGCGATGCCACTCGTTCTCAGGACGCTTTTCTGGAGCATGAATGTGTCGAAAACGTCAGCACTGTTGAAATCATGAAGGCGACCGAAGAGCGCAACGGCCATCAGGCCAGGCTGTCACTGTCCGTTTTCGACCCACTGTATTACCAACCACTGTCAGTATCGGTTGCCGGGAATAAGGCATCATAACTGGCTTAGATTTGCATCGGCCAACATCAACTTAGCTCAATCCTTCACTACACATCAGGCCATGCCTCCTTCGGGAAGCATGGCCCTTTCGTTTTTAATCTCTAAATAAGGAATAGCAATGATCCGATTAGCCAGCCGCTTTGGTGCGGTCAATCTTGTACGCCGCGACCGCCCGTTAACCCGCGATGAACTGGCCCACTATGTGCCGAGTGTATTCAGCGAAGAAAAGCATCAATCCCGCAGCGACCGATACACTTACATCCCAACGATAACGCTGCTTGATCACCTGCAACGTGAGGGCTTCCAGCCGTTCTTTGCCTGCCAGACCCGTGTGCGCGACCAGAGCAAGCGCGAACATACCAAACACATGCTCCGCCTGCGCCGTGAAGGGCAAATCACCGGCAAGCAGGTACCGGAAATTATTCTGCTTAACAGCCATGACGGCTCCAGCTCATACCAGATGTTGCCGGGGTTATTCAGATCGGTTTGCCAGAATGGACTAATTTGCGGTGAGAGTTTTGGCGAGGTACGTGTGCCACATAAAGGCAACGTGGTGGAGAAAGTCATTGAAGGGGCTTACGAAGTGCTGGGGATATTTGACATGGTGGAAGAGAAGCGCGATGCCATGCAATCGCTAATTTTACCGCCGCCAGTACAGCAGGCGATGGCGAAAGCAGCATTAACCTATCGCTTTGGTGAAGAGCATCAGCCGGTGACGGAATCGCAAATCCTATCCCCACGCCGCTGGCAGGATGAAAGTAACGACCTGTGGACCACTTATCAGCGCATTCAGGAAAACCTGATTAAAGGCGGTCTGTCTGGACGAACCACCAAAGGTAAACGCGCCCATACACGCGCTGTTAAAGGTATCGACGGTGATGTAAAGCTCAACCGTGCTCTGTGGGTGATGGCTGAGAATATGCTGCAGCTTGCTTCATGAACCTCTTTTATTATCCCTTCCCCCAGGCCTTGCCAATAAACCGGCGAGGCTTTTTGTTTTAAGGAACAAATATGTCTGTATTTAATTTATCCCCGGTATTTCCTGCAAACGAGCAACGCGTCATTCGTCGGGCATTACGCTTGCTGGAGAAATATCAGCGTCAACCGAGTGAGCCATTTACCTCCACCAGCTTCACTAAGACCTGGCTGCAATTACAGATGGCTCATCAGGAGCGTGAAGTTTTTATCGTGATGTATCTCGACAATCAGCACTGCCTACTGGGATGCGAAACGCTATTTACCGGCACACTCAGCCATACCGAAGTTCATCCCCGCGAAGTGGTTAAATTGGCTCTGAAACACAATGCCGCTGCGGTAATTCTGGCGCATAACCATCCGTCAGGTACGACAGAGATCAGTCAGCAGGACAAACACATCACTCAGCGGATAGTGAAAGCGTTAGCACTGGTAGAAGTGCGAGTGCTGGATCATTTGGTTGTTGGGAACGAAGTGGTGTCTTTTGCTGAGCAGGGTTTGCTTTAAACGGAGGTTTTCATGTCAATCACACCACCTCATGAATGGGGTCTACAAAGCGATATCACCCCACGATTTGGCGCGAGATTAGTTCAGGAAGGCAATCGGCTGCATTATCTGGCTGACAGGGCTGGATTGACGGGGAGTTTTAGCCCGATACACCTGCAGAAACTGGATCAGGCTTTCCCGCTGTTTATAGAACAACTGGAAAATATGCTGCGCTCCGGCGAACTAAATCCACACCAGCAACATCAGGTGACCATTCATCTTGCGGGGTTAACCTGCATAGCTGATACCCGTGGTAGCTGCGGCTACGTTTACCTCTCTATTTATCCAGCCCAGTAACACCTTCTCTCTTCTTCTTTTCTCAGGATTCTACCCATGCACATTTCAACTGTACCGGCCACGGTGCCGGTTTCGTCACGTCTGTCGCCCGTGCAGGTCTGGCAGCAACTTTTAACCTATCTGCTGGAGCACCATTACGGCCTGACACTTAACGACACGCCATTCCATGACGACGCGGCCATTGAGGGGCATATCGACGCAGGAATCACGCTCGCCGATGCTGTTAATTTTCTGGTGGAACGTTATGAACTGGTACGCATCGACCGCAAAGGATTTACATGGCAGGAGCAGACGCCATTCCTGACCGCCACCGATATTCTCAGAGCCAGGCGAGCTACCGGATTAATAAATACCTGAATTCTTCGAGCTTCATTCCTGATTTTTACCTCTGAACTTCCCACCTTTTTTATTCATCGCATAATGCGCCTGCCACTCCCGGCAGGCGTGTTTGCTTTTATGGATGATTGACGATGCAAACAGAACCCGATGTATTAACGGAACACAATGAGCTCATTCTTTCGACTAGTATCGAACGTGTAGTCACTGGTCGCGATTCCGCACTTAAACAGATAGAACAACTCATTGAGCAGCTTGATACCATTTCTCAGTTAACTTCAGAAATCGGCGGTGGTACGGCGCAAGACTGGGCGATGAAATCCGGGCACCGCTACGATAGTTGGCTGACCGAAAAGACTGATAAAGCGATACCTGCTATCACCCGTAATATCGACCGCAGTATCTGGCGCGATTTGATGTTGAAGTCCGGCATGATGGCCTTGATGGATGCACAGGCTCGCGACCAGTGGCACAAGAGCCTGGAGGAGGGCGACCTTCCTGCAATCAGCGAGGAGAATATCCTCAGTACCTTTGAACAACTGCACCTGAATAAAATGGATGTATTTGAGCGCGGGATCATCAACATCTTCAAAGGCCTGTCGTGGGATTACAAAACCAATAGTCCCTGCAGCTTTGGTAAGAAGATCATCATCAATAATCTGGTAAGTCACAATCGCTGGGGATTTAGTCTGAACTGGGGTTGGCGGAGGGATCAACTGGCCGATTTGGAGCGAATGCTGTTTCTGCTGGATGGAAAACCCATCCCTGACAACCGGGGTGATATCTCCACCCGGTTGATGGAGCATATCCGGGATAATCCGGCTAAGGACGTTTACGAAGATGAGTTCTTCAGCATTCGTTACTATCAAAAAGGCACAGCGCATTTGGTCTTCAAGCGTCTGGAGTTGATTGAGCGAATGAATGACATCATTGCTAAACACTATCCGGGAATGCTGGCTTCGAGATGATGAGAGGACTGATGTTGTCTTCGCCACAGGTAGTTACGCGAACACAAACATGCTATTTTAATAAGTGTTATTAACTTTTATTAAAAGGTGACGGTCATGAGACAACTCGCGAAACAGACGATCAGTGCTCAGATCCCAGCAGAGCTTGCAGCTGCGGTTGAAAACCTGGCTATTGAACTAGACAGATCCAAAAGCTGGGTGATTAAGGAAGCGTTAACCGCCATGATTGAAGAGAGAGAGCGGCGGCATCAGCAGATTTTGAAAGGGCTTGCTGATGTCGATGCGGGAAGGGTGGTTAGCCATTCGGATGTGGTTGACTTCGCTAACAAACTGAAAAAATCGTAATCCATGGAAATACAGTGGACCCAAAAGGCCCAGGATGACCTGGAGCGTATTTATAGGTTTGCATGTCAGTACAGTCGGCAACATGCTGACAATGTATTAGAACGTTTGATCATAGGAACCTCAGGTCTAGTCGACCATCCAAGAATTGGTGTATCTCAGATAAGATATGAACCACGAGAAGTGAGAAAAATCTTGTTTGATGATTATGACGTTCACTATGAAATTCAGCGCGACACTATTTATATTGTTGACCTTTGGCATACCCGAGAGGATCGCTGAAGTTCGTCATCTTCCAGGTAACTCTTGCCCCGATTCGAGTCCCAAAATCAACGATTTAATGTGTTGGTATCGATGTTGGTACATTATCTAAATGTTATTTTTTATTGCTTTTAAATCAAAGGATTAATATTTATGTGCGAGTCCGGCCTTCGCACCATTAGTACAGTACAGCGCGAACAAGAAGCCACCGAAAGGTGGTTTTTTTGTGCCGAAAATCCAGCCCCGCGAGTTCTCCCTATCTAACCCAAACTCATCCATCAACGGATTGACGCATCCCATAATTGCCACTTTTGCGGGCTCGTTCCGCAGCCCTCTGAACGCCCATTTCCATCCAAGAGATACTGGACTAACCGGGAGTGATGATTATCATGTTATCGATACTACCGATTTAGAGAGAGTGCTATGCAACATATCATTGAAGGTTTCCTCAGCTTCCAGAAAGAGATTTTCCCACAGCGTAAGGAACTCTTCCGCAGCCTTGCCTCCAGCCAGAACCCTAAAGCGCTTTTTATTTCGTGTTCTGACAGCCGCCTGGTACCCGAGCTTGTGACACAGCAAGAACCGGGGCAGCTTTTCGTTATCCGTAACGCGGGCAACATCGTTCCTTCCTTTGGCCCGGAACCGGGCGGGGTGTCTGCGACCATCGAATACGCAGTGGTGGCACTGGGCGTCACGGATATCGTGATTTGCGGCCACTCGAACTGTGGCGCCATGAAGGCGATAGCTTCTTGCCAGTGCCTTGACCCGATGCCGGCAGTGGCCCACTGGCTGCATTATGCTGACGCCGCCAAAGCGGTGGTAGAGAAGAAAAAGTGGGATAACGAAATCGACAAAGTTAACGCTATGGTCGAAGAGAACGTTATCGCCCAGCTTAATAACATTAAGACTCACCCGTCCGTTGCCGTGGGTCTGCGCAACAACGGCCTGCGCCTGCACGGCTGGGTTTACGACATCGAAAGTGGCGAGATCCGCACGCTGGATAAAAATACGAAGAATTTCGTGTCACTGGCGGATAACCCCGCAGTTCACTTCGAATAAAACGATGCCTGGCCTTAGCTATGAAATTGAATCCACGCTTCGGCGTGGATTTTTTTAGAGGTAGTTACTTGCTCCCCGTTTCTTTAAGCACCACCCTCGAAACACTTCTACTCAAATAGTTTTTAAACAACAGCTATTTAAAATCAGCCTCTTTCAGCTCCAACTTCACCATCAAAGTCTGATTCAGCGCTTTCCCATCTATCCCACTGTGTATCCGACGGTGGCAGGTAGGGCAGATGGCGCCAACCCACTGGGGGTGATCGGGGCCTTCATCGGCTAGGCGTTTTGTGTGGTGAGGCTCCAGGTAGGGTTCGCCATTCTTTTTCTTGAACGGTGCGGGTTGTTCGCATGACTCACAGATGCCATTGGCGCGTTGAAGTACGTATTTTTTCACGTCCTCGCTGCGCTTGAACCAAGAATTCTTGCTGTCACTTTCTTTACGCTGGCCCGTCATCATGGATGATTTGATAGCCTTGGCGCGTAGCTGCTCGAGCGTTTCTTTCTTCGAAGCGACTTCTGAAGTATCGATATCATTATCAACTTCGCGAGCAGAAGATACCGGGAATAAATTAAAAACTATACCCTGCCGCATATCCTTTTTTTCGAAGTCTAAGCATTGAATGTAATCCCAAGTATCACATTCAAACATGCCAATAAACCTTACACCCTTATCTTTTTTATTATCTTCAAATAGGAAGATATCTTCGCCATTCTCTTTGTGGTCGCGGATGGCCTTATTGCCCCGAATAAACTCCATTGGGCCTTTCTGGCCTTCTCCGGTATAGGAAAAGCTGCCATCAGCTGACCAACCGTCTTTGTAGCCATAAGCCTCGCCGCTCTCACCGGTAAAGATGAAGATGACGGGGAACTCTGTGGGTGTCCAGATGCCGCCCTGCAGTTGCCCACCATAGAGGTCGATAAGCTCTTTACGCGTGTAAAGCCTACCTTTGACTAAATGCTCAATAGGGTGAGGTGTTTCGACAATCTCGAAACCGAGGTTTTTAAGTGCTTGGATCGCAATTTTAGCACCACTATTAGATTTTATTTTTTCGAAGGGTGTTTCGAACTGGTAAACATAAGCGGCCGCGACGATGGCTCTGATGTCGTACTTTTCGTTATTATAAAGGAGTTCACATTTTTTAATTCGTTTGACGTTGTATTTTTCCAGCAGAGCATCACAACCCAACGCTTTATATTCTTCGATGGCTTTTAAAACAGCCTCTTTCGAAGATAACATTGCGATCTTTATAGCCAAAACATTCCCCTCATTGCAGAACGGATCCTGATCAATGCGTGCTGCCAGCGGCCATGCGTCATTATCCAGCAGTTAACTCATCGATTTATCGAATGCGTTAACTATGCCAGGCCACGGGGGAAATGCCTACCTTCGTGAATGTGTTTATCGTGATGTGTCAGTCAGATCTATGAGATTTACCAGAGTGATAAGAACGGTATAAAACTAATACCGTTCTTATTATTTGTTTTGGCTTTTATTTTAACTTATCAGATCTGGCACTCCATCTCGCGCAGCGCGCGGCCATAGAGGTTGCATAGTGCCGGTACTAAGTGAGCCGTTGCGCTAAGGTAGTGATTCAGCTGTTCTCATTGGGTGTCGTCGGGCTGCGGGTGCTTTTGCATAAGCTCACCGAACAGCAGCAGGCCGTGGCAGAATCCTTCGGCCTGTTCGGCTCGTAACAATCGCCTTTATCGCACCCACCCCCTATCACCCCAAATCCGCCCCATTACTCGCAATCACCTTCTTGTACCACCAGAAAGATTTCTTGCGCGTGCGGGCGAGGGTGCCGTTGCCATTGTCGTCGCGGTCGACGTAAACCAGGCCGTAGCGTTTGCTCATTTCCCCGGTCGATGCCGCCACCAGGTCAATGCAGCCCCAGGTGGTGTAGCCCATCACCGGCACGCCGTCGGCGATGGCGTCGGCCATGGCGCGGATGTGTTCCCGCAGGTAGCTGATGCGGTAATCGTCGGCTATCTCGCCGTCGGCGTTGAACTCGTCGTGTGCGCCCAGGCCGTTTTCCACCAGGAACAGCGGTTTTTGGTAGCGGTCGTACATCATGTTCATGGTGATGCGCAAACCCAGCGGGTCGATGCCCCAGCCCCAGTCGCTGCGCGGAATATGCGGGTTGGTCAGGGATTTCACCACGTTGGCGGCGCTGCTGTTGTTGTCGTTCATATCGGCAGACGCGCAGCGCGAGGCGTAATAGCTGAAGGAGACAAAATCGACGGTGTTCTTCAGGATTTCGGCGTCGCCTTCCTCCATTGCAATGCTCACGCCTTTCTCGCGGAACACCCGGGCAGAGTAAGAGGGGTAGGCACCGCGGGCCTGCACGTCGATAAAGAACAGGTTCTCGCGGTCTTTCTCCAGCGCGGCCCACACGTCTTCCGGCTTGCTGGACCAGGGGTAAAAATTGCCGCCCGCCAGCATGCAGCCCACCTGGTTGGCGGGGTTCACCTCGTGGGCGATGCGGGTTGCCAGCGCACTGGCCACCAGTTCGTGGTGTACGGCCTGGTATTTTACCTGCTCGGGGTTCTCGCCTGCCTCAAACACCAATCCTGCGCCGGAGAACGGGCTGTGCAGCACAATGTTGATCTCGTTGAAGGTGAGCCAATACTTCACCAGCCCGTCGAAGGCTTCGAAGCAGGTGCGGGCATAGCGGGTGAAAAACTCAACCATTTTGCGGCTGCGCCAGGAGCCGTATTCGGTTACCAGGTGCATCGGCACGTCGAAATGGCACAGCGTCACCAGCGGTTCGATGCCGTATTTACGGCACTCTTCGAACAGGCTGCGGTAGAAGGCGATGCCTTCCGGGTTGGGCGTCAGCTCGTCGCCGTTCGGGTAAATCCGGCTCCAGGCGATGGAGGTGCGGAACACGCTAAAGCCCATCTCCGCCATCAGCGCGATGTCATCGCGGTAGCGGTGGTAAAAATCAATCGCGTCGTGGCTGGGGTAAAACTCGTCTTCGCGCAGGGTAAAGCGCTTCTCCAGGCCAAGCTTTACCGGCATGCGGTTGGGGCCATGCGGGATCATGTCAACCGTGGTCAGCCCTTTGCCACCCTCGCGATAGCCCCCTTCCGACTGGTTGGCGGCCAAGGCGCCGCCCCATAAAAACCCTTGCGGGAAAGTTGAATCAGACATGAAATCCTCAATAATTACCCGTCATACTTGAAGCTGCCTCTGTGTTGGCTGCGTTACAAGACCCATCCGTGGGTCTTGCCCCTTCGGGGCCGCTGCAAGCAGCGTTCAAATCTGTTCCTGACAGATTTGTCGCGCACCCCAGTCACTTAGCTGACTAAGCTCCTGGGGATGTACGGCCTTGCCGCTGTGATGCAACACCAATTATGTAGGGTAAAAAATAGTGTGTTAATGGATAGCGTTAGCGGTATTGGCCGCAGGCGCGGTTGTCGTTGGGGCCTCTTCGCTTTCCGGAATGTCTTCAAAGCCCAACAGCAGCGTGAGCACGAATGACAGCACCACGGAAAGCACCATCACGCCGCCGACCCAGACAATGCTCATCGGGTTCGACGGGTCAAAGAACTGCACGCTGGTGAACAGACCGGGCGAAGCCATCGAATGGCTGGCTAATCCGCCAATGCCGGCGACGGCGCCGCAGATAAAGCCGCTGATCAGGCTGGCGATTAATGGGCGTTTGAGCCGCACCGCCACGCCGTACAGCGCCGGTTCGGAAATGCCCGCCACAATGGCGGAAGCGGCGGCGGCCAAGGCGGTCTGGCGCAGCTCGCGGTTCTTGGTTTTGAACGCCACCGCCAGCGAAGAGCCGCCGAGCGACAGGTTGGCGCCAATCTCCGAAGGCATCACCATGCCTTCTTTGCCGGTTTCGGCGATGGTCTGAATGATGGTCGGGGTGAAGACTCGGTGCATGCCGGTCATCACCAGCAGCGGCCAGATCGCCCCCATAATGGCGACGGAAAGCCAGCCCAAATAGCCATGCACGGTATACACCAGCGCCGAGATACCGCTGCCGATCCAGATGCCCAACGGGCCGATCAACACAATTGCGATCGGCGCGGCGATCAGCACAATCAGCATCGGCTTAAGGAAGTTCTTGGTCACCGCCGGGGTGATGCGATCGACCCATCGTTCGATATACGACAGGATCCAGGTCATCACCAGCGCCGGGATCACCGTGTAGGTATATTTCACCGCCGTCACCGGAATGTAGGCGAACTCCACCGCCTGGCCCTGCGCCGCCTTGGCCATCAGATCGATAAAGTTAGGGTGCAACAGCACACCGGCAATGGCGATCGCCAGCGACATGTTGGTTTTGAATTTAAGGGCGGCCGACGCGGCGACCATCACCGGCAGGAAGAAGAACGCGCCGTCGCCAATCACGTTGAGGATGATCAGCGTCGACGAGCCTTTATCGAACACGCCGGCCATATCCAGCATCATCGCCAGCAGCTTCACCATCGAACCGCCGATGATGGCCGGGATCAGCGGCGACATGGTGCCGACCAGCGCGTCGAGAATGCCGGCGCCAATGCCTTTCAGGGTGATTTTGCGTTTTGCAGGCGCGGCGGCAGGAGCGTTACCCGGCATGCCGAGCGCCAGCACCGCCTGATAGGCTTTCGACACTTCGTTGCCGATGATCACCTGGCACTGCTCGCCGCTGTGCACCACGCCCATCACGCCGCTAATCGCTTTGAGTCTTGGCGTGTCGATCAGCGCCTTGTCTTTCACCACGAATCGCAGGCGGGTCATGCAGTGCGTAACGGCTTCGACGTTCGCGCGGCCGCCCAACGCATCCACGATGGCGTGCGAGATCTCTGTGTAGTTCTTCGGCATGGAATATCGTCTCTAAGATATGAATTCGGATTGCCCAAAGGCTCACTTTTACTGCCTGGGCGATCCGCCGTTCCATGTCAATGAAACGCCCACAAGAAACCGGTTTCACAAAATCATGCTGATCTGTTTTAACTCTGGCAAGAATTATGATTTTTTGGTTTTTAATTTCGTGAAGTCAGTCACTTTAAGGCTGGGGAGGGCGGCAACGGCAGGCGCGAAAACATTCCAAAGGCGGGGCGTCTTGGGTAGACTGCGCGGAACCCTGGATTTTGACGGCGCAGAGATGGCAACAATACTTGAGGTGGCAAAAAGGGCCGGCGTTTCGAAAGCGACGGTGTCCCGCGTGTTATCCGGCAGCGGCTATGTGGGCCCGGAGAAGCGCGAACGGGTAGAGAAAGCCATCGCCGAGACCGGCTATCGGCCCAATCTGCTGGCGCGCAACCTCGCCACCAAAACCACTCAGACCATCGGGTTGGTGGTCACCAACACGCTGTACAGCGGCAACTATTTCAGCGAGCTGATGTTCCAGTCGGCGCGCATCATGGAAGAGCACGGCCGCCAACTGATCCTGGCGGACGGCAAGCACACCGCCGAAGAAGAAAAGGCCGCTATTCAATTCCTGTTGGACCTGCGCTGCGACGGCGTGATCATCTACCCGCGCTTTCTGTCGATCGCGGAAATGGACGAGATCATTTCCCAGCACAAACAGCCGATCCTGGTGATCAACCGTCGGTTAAGGCTGAACGACAGCTACTGCATCTTCAGCGATCAGCACGCCACCAGCGCGGCGGCGGTGGGGCACCTGATCGAACAGGGGCACCGCGATATCGCTTTCATCACCGGTTCGCTGGATTCGCCCACCGGGCTGGAGCGGCTTTCCGGCTATAAAGCCGCGTTGGCGGAGCAGGGTATTGCCGTCAATAGCGCCCTGATTGTCGAGGGGAAGTGGAATGCGCAAAGCGGCATGGCGGCGGTTGATACGCTGGTGGCCAGCGGCAGCGCTTTCAGCGCCATTGTCGCCAGCAACGACGAGATGGCTATCGGCGCTATCAAGCGGTTGACGGAGCGCCAAATTCCGGTGCCGTCCGCCGTTTCGGTGATTGGTTTTGATGACATCCCGCTGGCGCCTTATACCATCCCTTCGCTCTCCAGCATGAAAATGCCGGTAACCGACATGATCAAGGAAACCATCAATCGGCTGGTGTCGATGCTGGACGGCGGCGAGCTGAGCAAGCGCCCCACCTTCCCGGCCAGCCTGATCCTGCGCGATTCGGTAGCGGCGGGGCCTTATTTGTCGGCAGAGAAGGCGGACCGTTAACGGCGGATCAGCATATAGGCGCGCGGCGAGCTGCCGGTCATATTTTTAAAGAAGGTTGAGAAGGCGCTGTCGCTGGAGAATTCGAGCTTACCGGCGATATCTGACAGGCCGTATCCCTCCGCCAGCAGCTCGATGGCTTTGATCAAACGCCATTGCTGGCGCCACTGCTGGTAGCTCAATCCGGTCTCCTTGCGAAAGATGCGGCTGATGGTTTTCTCCGAAGCGCCACTGTAGCGCGCCAGCTCATTGAGCGGTGGCACTTCCTCCATGCCGGCCAATTGCCGTAAGCGGCGGTCCTTGGGCAGCGGCAATAAGGTCGGTTCGCGCTGCGCATGCCGTATTTCGTCCAGGCATACGGCAAGAATATTGGCGCTGGGGCCGCTTTCCCACTGGGTAGCAAAGTCGGCGATGGCGATCCGCTCCAGCACTTCCCGCAGCAAAGAAGAGGCCGACAGCACTTCCAGATGGGGCGAAAGGCCAGGGTAGCGCTGGTTGTCGAGATAAACCGAGCGATAGCCCGCCACGCCGGTAACCTGAACGCGGTGCACCACCTTGGGGGGGATCCAGGCAATGCGTGCCGGCGGCAGGAGGCAAATGCTTTCATTGAGTGTGATGCGCATACAGCCCCGCTGGCTGAACAGCAACTGCCCCATGTGGTGCCAGTGCGGCCCGGAATCATGCTGCGCCAGCTCGGCCGCAATGCCTAACACGCTATTGTTGATAGCATCGGGATCAAATTCGTCCTGTGCGCTGAGCCATGCCATAAATGTGTCCGATTTTATAAGTTTTTTGTCTTTTATATTGTAATGGTCAGGGTGGGGAAGGTGCTACTTTGTGGCCTACTTTCTTTTTGGAGACGGGATGTACCATGCAACGCAGACTGACCCTTACCCTGGCGACACTGATGATGATGTTTCCTCAGATTGTGGAAACGATCTATAGCCCGGCGCTCACGCATATTGCCGACGGTTTTCACGTCAGCGCGCAGGCCGCGGCGCAAACCCTGTCCTGTTACTTTTTCGCTTTTGCATTCGGGGTCGTCGTTTGGGGCCGTTTGTGTGACGTGATCGGCCGGCGCCCCACCATTTTGGCCGGTCTGGCGCTGTATCTGCTGGCGTCGATCATCGCCATCTTCAGCACTGGCTTTACCTTGTTGTTGGCGGCAAGGGTGTTGGCGGCGTTTGGCGCGGCGGTGGGCTCGGTAGGCACTCAGACCGCCATTCGCGACCGGTTCGACGGCTATGAGCTGGCGCGCGTGTTTTCCGTGATGGGGATTGCGATGGCGGTCAGCCCCGCGGTGGGGGTGCTGAGCGGCGCCCTGTTGACCCATTACTGGGGTTATCAGGGGGTGTTCGCCGGGCTGGCGGCGTTGGCCGCCTTGCTGCTGGCCTATGCCGCATGGCAGTTGCCGGAAACGCGCCCGGCGCAGGTGGTGAAAAGTTCTTTCTTCGGTACGTTAGGCCGCATGGCGAAAGACGGCGATATCTGGCGCAGCGCATGGCTGGTGGCCCTGTTCAACGTCTGCATGTTCAGCTATTACCAACTGGCGCCGTTTCGGTTTGAAGCGCTGGGCATTCCGCCGCAGTGGTTTGGCTATACCGGGTTGGTGCTGGCCGCCGGCGTCGGGATCGGCGCGGCAATCAACAAGTTTCTCATCGCCAAACAGTGGCTGTTTACGCCGCTGCTGATGCTGGCCTGCGTATTGGCGCTGATCGGCGGCGGCCTGGTGTTCCTGTTGGAAGATAAGCTGTGGTTCGTGCTGCCGATGATGCTGGTGGTGATGGCCTACGGCATCGCGATCCCCAATATTCTGGCCCGGGCGCTGCGGAATTATAAGGATTGCATGGGCACTGCGGGCGCAATTCTTGGCCTGATGTATTACCTGATGCTGGCGGCGGGGCTGGTGCTGGCCGGGATGGCGCAGCGGCCGGGCATCGTGCTGATGGCGAGCAGCGCCTGCGCGCTGCTGCTGGCGTGGACCGTCGTGCGCGGCGAACGCACCGTCGCATTGGGTAAACGCAACAGCGAGCAGGCGTAACCCTCAGCGGGGAGTTGGCGGGGCACTCAGCGGGCCCGCCAGCAAGGTATGAAGCGCCTCTATCACCGCATTGCGCTGTTCGTTCAAAAAGAGGTGCCTGCCGGGGAAGCGTCGTTCATGCACTTCGCCCCCGGCCAGCAACCGCCAATCCGCCAGATCCTGCCTGTCGACCCAAAGATCGTCCTCGCCATAAAAAACCGCCAGCGGGATCGGCAAATGTGTTTCCCGTGGGAAAATAAGCTGGCTGGCAAGCAGGAGATCGGCGCGGATCAGCGGCAAATAGGCGTCAAGCAGGTCGGCGTTTTCATCGGTGGTTGCAGCCGTTTGCCCGGACTCGTGAAGTGTTTCAATCAGCGCGCTGCGCGTCAGGCGCAGCAAATGACCGTGCTTTGCCGCGTAGGGTGTGGAGCAGGCGGACACGATCAACCCTATGGGCGGCAGCCTGGCTGAGAGTGCGGTTGCCAGGGCCAACCGGCCGCCAAGGCTGTGTCCGAAAAAGACGCAGGGTTTGTCCTGCAGGGGGGCCAACGCCTGCTGCAGTTCGGCCACCAGCCCGCGGTGCTGGCACGCCGGCGCTTCGTCCGCCCGGTCTTCACGCCCGGGATATTGCATGGCGAACAGCTCGATGTCCGAGCACAGCAGGCTGCTCCAGGCGCGGAAGGTGCCGGCGCTGCCACCGGCATGAGGAAAGCAAATCAGTCGCAATTTGCCCTGGCGTGTGGGGGTCAGCGCTTTCAGGCATCGCTCGGCTCCCCGGAAGGGTATGTTGTGCATGGCAGGTTAATCGCCGTTCAGGATGAAGGGGAAGGGGATCGCGCGATCCCCGGATTTTCGACTAAGGCGATCAGTTGATCGCCTCCCACAGTTCGTCAAAGATCGGCGTAAACAGCGTGGATTTCAGGTAGTCGGAACCGGCGGACCCGCCGGTGCCTTTACGTTGGCCAATGGTTCTTTCCACCAGCTTGACGTGCCGATAGCGCCATTCCTGCAGCAGTGAGTCCAGATCCAGCAGCTGATTCAGCAACAGCGACTCGCTGGAAGCTTCCTCCAGCACGGTTTTTATGATGGCCTTGAAGGACTCGGCCTGCTGTCCCTGGCGATCGTTGAGCAGCAGCAGGTGGCGCTGAACCGCTTGCCAGAGCGAGATTGGGCGAATGATCGCGCCAAGCATTTTCTGAATGGCCGGATCTTCACCGTACTGCTGCAACTTTTTACCGTTCGCTTTACCCAACAGCGCCTCAATGCCCGCAAATTGGTAGGACTGAAATCCGCTGGCGGAGCCGAGGTAACCGCGAAATTTTTGGAACTCATGGAATTTCAGCGTGAAAATCACCTCAATCTGGTTCACCACGGTTTTCGTGATGGCGTTGATGCGGATCAGCCCATTGTTTGCGGCGGCTATGTCGCCGTTTTCTATCAGATCGATAAGGCAGTGGAGCTCATCGATCAGCTGTTTGAACCACAGTTCATACGTCTGATGCGTAATGATGAAGAGGTTCTCGTTGCGGTGTTCGCTCGGCGGCGAGGCCGGTTGCTGCAAAGCGAGTAGCTGATTTAACTGCAAATAACTTGAGTAATTCATGCTGCGTCATTCCCTTGGGAGAACGGAAACAAAATTGGTTTGCTGGGGAGGGCGTCGCCCGAACAATCCGGCAAATGCAATGACAGGAAATAGCTACCGGCCGGGGTTGCCGGCGAAACCTGCGCCATTTCCGTTACGGAGCAGCGCAATCTTGCGCACGCCTCCGCCGTTGGCAGGCCCATTCCCCAAAAGCAGCGGTGGTTGTCCATCCTGCCGTCATCGTGCAATCGGTCAATCGAAGGCACATCAACCAACAGGTGATGTACGCCAAGCTCGACGATGCGCGCCATCGCCTGGTGGCTGAAATAAGGCGGTATTTCATCCGCCAGCCGCCAGCTCGGCGCTTTGGCGGCGATCACCAACGCCTGAAGATAATGCGGCGCCACCTGCGACAGGGCATCGTCGATCGCCGCGCGGGTAATGACCAGGTCCGTTCCCCGGGCGCTCGCATTATAAGTTTCCGACATCTCGCCGGCCCTTTGCAGCGGTACCCGAATCAGCGTGGCGGCAATGAATGGCTCGAAAACCAACTCTGCCACGTTATGTTCGCCAGGCATGATGTGCCCGGCGCACTCCGTGTGGGTGCCGTGACAATGCGGCACCAAAGAGATGCGGGAGGCATTGCATGCCCCCCCATGCTCTACGCTGGCCAGCGAATCGCCGTAGCGCAGGGGCGCTGCGCTCGCCGGTGCCACGCCGTAGATATTGGTTGGGTTGTCGCCGAATTTCAGCATGGCGGACAGCGGGATCCGCTCATGGTGATGCACTCGGTGGCGCCGGCCGCGGTAGGTCACCTCAATGCACTCCATCCGCTTCCTCCCTGGTTTTGGTGAGCGCCAGCGCGGTCAACTCGCGAATTTGGCTGTGCAGGATGAATTCGCGAATAGTGAGGGAAATGTGCATCGCCTGGCGAATGGCGTGCAATAGCCGTGGGATCTGCAGCGAGTTGCCGCCCAGGCTGAAAAAACTGTCCGTCACGCTGATGTGTTCCTGCATCAACACGGCTTGCCAGATTTCCTGCATGGCGTGTTCCGCGTCGCTGGCCGGCGGCACGTAATCCGTTTCGGAGGCCGAGTAGGTTATCGTCGGGGCAGGTAGCCTGCGAACGTCGATCTTGTTGTTATTGGTCAGCGGGAAAGCGGACAGCACCATAAAGCTGGAGGGGATCATGATGTTGGGCAGCCTGCTTTTCAACGCCGCGCGCACGGATTTCTCGTTTAACTCCGCGCCGGGCTCCATTTGCAGATAACTGACGATCCTGGCGTTATTCCCTTCTCCGACGATCAGGCTCAAGGCATGCGCGATGCTATCCATGGCGGATAAATTGAGGTCGATCTCGCTGAGCTCAATGCGATGGCCGCGAATTTTTACCTGGTGATCGTTACGGCCCAGATATTCCAATTGCCCACGGCTGTTGAAGCGTGCGATGTCGCCGGTTTTATACAGGTAATGGACGGTACCAAGGACCTGGCGTTTGGCGAACGCCTGGGCGCTCAGCGCACCGTTGTTCCAGTAGCCCGGAGATACGCCAGCACCGCCCAGGCAAAGCTCGCCGAAAGCGCCGCTGGGCACCAGGCCGCCGGTCGAGTCCATAATGAAAGCCTCGGTCATGTTTATCGGCGTGCCGATGCAGGTGCTGTCGCCCTCAAAGGTCAGATCGGCGCAGGTTGACCAGATAGTGGTTTCCGTCGGCCCATAGACCTGCAGCACCTGAGTGGCGATGCGCCGCAGTTGTGAAAGCAGTGCGACGGGCATTTTCTCGCCGCCGCACAGCACCGTCAGCGGTCGGCTGCCCGCCGCCGGTAAATGACTGACGATGGTGCCCCAGACGGTAGGGGTGGCCTGAATGACGCTGGGTTGCTGCTGCTCGATAAAATGATAAAGCCTGACGGGATCCATGGCGGTTTCCCGCGGGCACAGCACGACATGAGCACCCGAGGCCAGAGAGCAAAACAGCTCCAGACCGAAAATATCGAAACTGATGCTCGTCAGGCTCAACATCTTGTCAGCAGGCCCCAGGGCCAGCCGGTCGGCAAAGTCATTGGTGAAATTGTTCAGATTGCTGTGGCTAATCATCACGCCTTTCGGGTTGCCGGTAGAACCGGAGGTGTAGATGATGTAAGCCAGCGGATCCTTTTCTCCGTTCGAACGCGCTTGCTCAACGGCGGGGCGGGCAGACAGTATTGACTCGAAAGTCACGTGCGGGCAATCCGCCGGAACTGGGGCGTTTGCTTCGTCGGTGACCAGGATTTTCGTGCGCGCATCGTCAATCATGTACCGCACGCGATCCGCCGGGTAATGGACATCAATGGGAATATAGTATTTGCCGGCCTTGAGCGCGCCGAGGATCAGCGCCGCCACCCTGCTGCTCTTTTCCATCATGATGCCGACAGAAAACGCGTTGCTGTCCAGCGCGCTCAGGTAATGGGCGACATGCTCAGAGAGGCGCCACAGTTGCTCGTAGCTGTAACTCTCTTTTTCGCAACTCACCGCCAGCGAATCCGGCTGCCTGCGTGCCAGGTCATGAATTTGCTCGATCAGCGTCCCACGCGCGCTCTGCGTCGTATTGCTTGCGAGCTGTAAAAGTCGGGTTTGCTCTGCCTCGCTGAGTGGGTTGATAGCGGCAAGCGCCATCGAGGGGGATTGCGTCAGCAACTGATGCAGCACCTGTTCATAATTGTTCAGCATCATCTGCAATCTGGCTGCGTGGAACAATTCGCTGGCGTAATCAAGCTCAATGCTGATGCCGTCTGCGGCCAGGCTGAAGTTCCAGGTCATGTCGAACATCGAGAAACCCGAAGACACCGGCAATTTTTGCAATGAGCAGTCATGGAGGCCGGCCTGACACACGTCCCCGGCGTTTTGCAGAATAGCCATGATTTGGAACAGCGGGTTTTTGTTCGATACGCGCTCATAATCAAGCTGGTGGAGAATGCGGTCGAAGGACAGCTGTTGGTGCCGATAGGCGCCCGTACAGGTTTCCGTCATTTTACCGATCAGGGTTGCCAGGGTGTCACTCGCGCTCAGTACCGTGCGCAGCGGTACGGTATTGACGTGGAATCCGCTCACCTGCTCGAGGTAAAGGTTGTCGCGCGCGGCGATGGCGCTGCCAATGACAATATCGTCTTGGTTGGCGTATTTACTCAGCAGATAGGTCAGCGCTGCGGTAAGCACAACGAAGGGAGTCGCGCCCAATACCCTGGCGCGCTGTTCCAGCAGCCCCGCGATGGCGGGATCCAACCGGCGGCATATGCGTTCGCCGGCATGCGTCGGTGCCAGGGGGCGAGGCATGTCCAGGGGGAAATCCAACTCTCTGCACGCGTGCAGTTTTTGCTGCCAGTAGGCGATATCGCTCTCGAGGTGGGGTTCCCCGGCATCATTGACGATATCAATTGTTTGAACCTCTGGCGCCGGCAGTGCGTAGGGGCCTCCGCCGCACAGATGATTGTATTGGCGCCAAAGATCGTTGAGGATGAGGTCCTCACTCCAGGCATCGGTCAGAATGTTGTGTTTCACCCACACTAACACGTGGTGCTGGTCATGGTACTGCACCAAACGCAGGGTGACCGGCGGGCGGTGGGTGATATCGAAGGGGACGGCGCAAAGCTGTTTCACCGTGTCTTCCAGAGGCGGATGCTGCCCGGTAAGGGTATGCCCGGCAAGGTTAATGGGAATATGCGGCAGGGCATGCTGATAGGCGATGCCCTGAGCCTCGCCAAATTGAGTACGCAGGCTTTCATGTTTTTCATAAATGAAATTGATGGCCTGCTCGAACAGCGAAAGATTTAGCGGCCCGCGGATCTCCACCGCAATGGGCAGGTTATAACTGCAATCATCAGGATTCAGCGCGCTCAGGTACCACAGTAAATTTTGCTGGGGGCTGAGCGCCGCCCGGCGTTGCTCGCCGATGGGAACGGCTCTGTCTGCGGAAACCGCCTTATTCTCAATATATTCCGCCAGCTTGCGTATCGTATTGTTTTGGAAAAGGTCGGCGATATTCAGACGACAGCACAAATCCCGGGCGACCAGCGAAACGATTTTACTCATGGTAAGTGAGTGTGCACCCAGGCAGATAAAGTCTTGCGTGACGTCGGCGCGGGTACAACCGATGGCCTCGGTCACGATGCGCTCCAGGATCACTTCAGTTTCGGTTTCCGGCAGCGCCATATCGCCGTCATTGTCTTCTATAACCCAGTTTTCCAACCGTTGGCGCGCCACTTTGCCATTGGTGGTCAACGGCAATGCAGGCAAGAAAACGAAAGCGGTCGGAATGGCGGCGGCATGCAGCAAAGGGGCCAGCGAATGCCGCAAGCCATCGGCGGTCAACGCCGGCGACGACGCTTGCACAAACGCCACCAGCGCTTTGCCGGCGGCCTGCGGTTTGGCTACCACGCACACGCTTTCTACCTGCGGATGGGTGCGAATGGCCGTTTCCACTTCGCCAATTTCGATGCGTACGCCGCGGATCTTGACCTGATGGTCTTTGCGGCCAATAAAAATAATATTGCCCTGTTTATCCCATTTGGCGATATCGCCCGTTTTGTAAATGCGTTCTTTACCCTGACTGCCGGGTAGGGCGAACGTGATGAATTTTTCGCCGGTCAATTCGGGCTGATTCAAATAACCGCGGGCAAGGCCGTGGCCGGCGATGCACAATTCACCCTCGAAGCCGAGGGGCTGCAGATTATTGTGCGCATCCAGGATATGGCAGCGGTAATTCTTCAGCGGTTTGCCAATGCAGTTCCAGGCCACGCCGGGCTGGTATTCGCACAAAGAAGTGGCGATGGTGGCCTCTGTCGGGCCATAGCCGTTGCACAGACGAGTTTGCTCCGCCCACCAGGCCACCACATCCGCCGGCGGTGCATCGCCCATCACAATCATCGATTTTAATCCGCGCCAGGCTTCACGCGGCAGCAACTCAAGGATGGCCGGGGTAATGGTGATATGGTTCACCTCGTGCAGCGCGAGGTAACGGAATAAGGCATCGGTTTCGGTATGCAATGCCGCAGGGGCGAGGTAGAGCGTTGATCCGCTGATCAAGGCGCCATAAACATCCCAGCCAAAAGCGTCAAAACCCAGAGAGGCAATCGACAGGACTTTACTGCCGGTTTCCAACCGCATGAAGTCGCGATGGTTTTGCGCGACATTGGCAAGCCCCTCACGAGTGATCATGACGCCTTTGGCTTTGCCGGTGGTGCCCGAGGTGTAACAGAGGTAAGCCAGGCCATCAGACGACCGGGGAAGATGTAACGCCGGCAGGGTCATTGCCTGGTAGTTAATGGTTGCCGGATCAATGCACGGCGCATTCCCCGCCTGCAGAAGGGTATTGGCCAGGATCAGCGTGGGCCGCACATCATCAAGGATATTCTGATTGCGGGTTGCCGGGGCCTGCGGGTCGAGCAGAACATAGGTCTTATTACTTTTCAGGATGCCCAGCATCACGATTGGCAGCAGGGCGGATTTCTGCATGGATACGGCGATAATGTCGTGGCTGTCTACGTCGCCGCGGTGTTCGAGCAGCCAGCAAGCCATTCTGTCAGAGGCGTCATCGAGCTCAGCATAGCTGTATTCTCTGTCGTCGGCATGCAAGGCGATAAGCGCCGAATTTGCCGCCGCCGTACGGCGAAACAGGGTGACAATATCTTGGGAAAGCAGGGTCGCGTCCGCGGTATCATTGAAGGACGCCAACTGGCGTATTTCATCAGGCGAAATGACCAGCGGCGCGGTAGCGGGATCGTCCTCAGAGGTGAGCAGCGCGTCCAGATAGTCGGTGAAGCGTTGGAAACGGGCATCGTCCCCGGTGACCGTGACCCACACGCCATCACCGGCGGGGGTCAGGGAGATCATCGCATGGGTTTGCGCGTATCGGTTTTGTTTGAGAATGCCGGTTTCATTGAAGAAGAAATGCCGCAGGTTTTGATTCTCCGGCGTGACCTGATCTTCGGCAAGGGTATGGAAGTCAGCTTCTTTTCGCCAGGTGACGAAACAGAGATCGGTCGCGCAACGCCCCTGGGTCTGGTCACCCAGCCGCTGTAAAAGCGTGACGATCAAAGCGCGCAGGCGTTCTGGCGAAGCGGAATAACATTTCTGGCCGATGCGAGGAGGCAAACTGATATTGTCAGGCGGTATGCCGCGTGACAGAGAGACCACTACGTCGCAGATTAAGTCTTTCAGCTGCGCTGCGTTATTTCTTTGGCTATGCCGGGCATCGGGTATCAGGCTGCCGCACAGGTAGCCGATTTTTTCTTTTTGAATAAAATACAGGGATAAGTATTCTTGTTTTTGTAAACTATCAATATCGGTGATTATTTCTTTATTGGACGATATCACCAGAACGTTTTCAGATAATTTCTGCAGTCGTTGTAATTCCTCCTGATGATTGTTTGTCGTTATTATCAGATCGATTTTTTCGGCGGGTAGGCGGGGTGAAGATAACGGGTAAATATGATGTCCATATTCTTGTATTTCTGAGGTGAGCGCTTCCCCGCAATGGATATCACCTGAGAATACTATGTTTAATAGTTCCACATTGGCTTCCTAGTAATAGTGTAACGTGAGCATCCGGTGTTGATGCCCAGTTTTAATTCGGTTTATCTGTTTTATGCCTGCGTTATTTTTGAAATCGGCAGGTCTTCGAGTATGCCCGCTTTATCCAGTGCCAGCAGCATTTGCTGCGTAACAATATTATTGGTTTCCCATGGCTTGGTGTCTGCAGGTGGGTAAGTGTCGTGAATGACGGCGGCGATGGCTTCTGCATCCATATTCAAATGACCTAGCATCCGGGCGCTAAATTCTTTAGCGATGGCATCCGTCGTATAGTGTTCAATAAAGGTCAGGATGGGGAGTTTCATCGCCTCTTTTGCATGCGTATCGCTGTGGCGCCATATATGCCCAAGTATCTGTTGAGAAAAGCGGGCGTGTCGGCCTTCGTCCGCGACATGGTCTTTCATGATCTGATAGAAGGAGGGGAAAATATTTTCATTGTCGATCACATCGATGAGATCGGTGGTTAACGCCTGTTCTGACAGGGAAACGCACACCAGCCGGAATAATTCACGGTGTTCATCCGGGGTCTGACCAAGCGCGAGCGCGAGCGCGAAGGACGCTTCGGTGTCTTTCGGCATGCTCAGCGGCGCTATGCCCGTCATCTGTTCGACCTGATTGATAAGGTCCAGTGCGACCAGAGCATGATAGGACTCATCTACAACGACGGTTAGTGCATCCAGGCGCATATCTGCGGGGAAATCGACGCCTGCGGTATTTTTGTATAGTTTGTAGGTTGAGTCATTAATAATATCCAGCTCAATGTTGGCAATGCCATTCAGATAGTGATAAAGCGTTTGGACCTGAATATAGCGCAGTGCTTCGTCACCCAACGCTGCCACGCGCGGGTGCATGCAAAGCGGCAGGCGTTCCGTAGGGAAATATTGCCTGGATTGGTAATCTTGCTCATTAAGTATGCGACGCGGACGGGAACGGACAATAGCAGCGCGATCCCATTTTTTCAGGGTTGTTTCAATTATGCTCACGGAAAGAATCCTTCTTTAGTAGAGTTCGACTTCAATATCCGACAGCGGATAGGCACAGCAAGCTAATATAATATTTTCCTCAAGCTCATCTTCGGCCAAGGCGCTTTGTTTTCCATGACGCACTTCACCTTTGACTAACAACATTTTGCAGCAGCCGCATTTTCCTGCGCGACATAAATGTGGAATATCGATGCCTTTACTCTCAAAGTTATCTAATAGTGACTTCTCGGAGCAAAAGCTACCCGTGTCCTCACCATCAAGAATAACCTGATAGTGGGTGTTTTTTGATTGTGAAATCATGGCGGGGATTCCCTTGGCTATTAATTAAATGGTGTGGGGCCCATTATTCTTCCCTGATTGAATGATATTTTTATTTATGTGCCTTGATGGCGGAATAACAGTAGCTTCTGAGTTGTTTATTGTCAACATGAATGGTTAATAACTTTAACATTTCATTAATATTTTCGTTGTCTTTTTATTTTTTAATGGTTAATTCGTTAATTATTTCTTTTTTTATTTTTACAGGTGCAGATGTGCATATTGCAAGAAGTGTCTTTGTAATAATTGATTTTAAAATTATTTTATTTGGTATCGACCGCCGGCTGGGGCGTTGAATATTCACTGCTGTTGGAGGCCAACCTTGAGACCTCGCCCCGTTAACGAAAAAGGGCAAGCTTTCGCTTACCCTTTGGTTGGTGCAGTACGCAACGTCGCTATCTCAACCCAACCCGCCAATCCGCCCCCGGATCTCCTCCTCAGGCAAATCTACGCCAATAAACACCAAGGTGCTGCGGCGCTCTTCCTCCGGCAGCCACTCGCGATCCCAGTCGGCGTTATACAGCCGTTGTACGCCCTGGAATAACAGCCGGCGCGGCTCGCCCTTGATCGACAAAATGCCCTTATAACGCAGCAGGCTGTCGGCGTATTCCAGCAGCAGGCCTTCCATCACTTCGGAAATCTGCATCAGCTCCAGCGGCTGGTCGTGGTATACCACGATCGAACCAATATTGTTTTGCGCTTGCGGAATGCGGCGGAACAGCGGCGTCGTCAGGGTCAGCTTGTCGTTCAGCACAAAGCCTTCGATGTCGAACAGCACGCTGAGATCGATATCGCCGTGCGTCACTTTATACACCGGTGCGCGGGCGTTCATCTGCTGCAGGCGTTGGATCAGCGCTTCGCAGTCCGGTGCCACGTCGGTTTTGGTCAGCAGAATGCGGTCGGCGTAGCCCACCTGCGCCTGCGCGATGCTGAACTGGGTCAGTTGTTGGTCGGCATGTGCGGCGTCCACCAGGGTGATGATGCCGTCCAGCAGGAAGCGTTCGCAGAGGATCTCGTGCGAGAAAAAGGTCTGGGTGATCGGGCCGGGATCGGCCATGCCGGTGCATTCGATGATCAGCCGATCGAACGCCAACTGGCCCTGGTCTACGCCGTCCAGCAAGTCCAGCAGCGCATCGGCCAGTTCGTTGGATTTGCTGCAGCAGATGCAGCCGTTGCTCAGGGTGGTGATGCGGCTGGCGCGGTCGCCAATCAGCGCATTGTCGATCGGCACTTCGCCGAATTCGTTTTCGATTACCGCAATCTTGTAGCCGTGCTCGGCGTTGAGAATATGGCGTAGCAGAGTGGTTTTACCGGCGCCCAAAAAGCCGGTCAGAATGGTGACTGCGATGGGTTTCATTACGGGTCCTTATTAACAGCAGCGCATGCCGCCTTTGCCGTCCCCACCGTAGCGGGCCTGCTGGCGTTCGCGGAAAAACTCTTTATAGGTCATCACCGGTTTGTCCGGGTGGTTGTCTTTCATGTGCTGGACGTAGGTATCGTAGTCGGGCACGCCCACTAACATGCGCGCTGCCTGACCGAGGTATTTCCCCGCCTGGCCGAGATTTCCGAACATCGCCTTCTCCCCAAAAAATTACCCTGCATAACAGCTTTCATTATGCAGGGTATCCGTTAAATCACCATCAGTGCTGCGGTGAAACTTTGACGTCCCCCTCAGTTACGCCGTTGGAGGGCACTTCTACAGGCACCGGCACGTACGGCGTTTCCTGGTCGCTGCGGTTCGGGTTTTTATGCGCCGCCATGGCGGTTTTCACCCCGTAGAAGATGATGCTGTACACCACCAGCAGGAACAGAATGCTCAGCCCGGCGTTGGTGTAGTTGTTCACCACGATATGGTTCATGTTAGCCACTTGCTGAGCGGTCAGCTCGGCACCGCCTTCGGCAATTTTGCGCTTGTACTCACCGGCCTGGAAGAAGAAGCCTTCCAACTGAGGATTGTCGCTGAACAGCTTCAGACCCAGGGCGTAAGTGGTACAAATCAGCAGCCATACCGCCGGCAGCACGGTGACCCAAATGTATTGGGTGCGCTTCATCTTAATCAGCACCACGGTACCCAACACCAGCGCCACGGCGGCCAGCATCTGGTTGGAGATGCCGAACAGCGGCCACAGGCTCTTCACGCCGCCGAGCGGATCGACCACCCCTTGATACAACAGGTAACCCCACAGGCCCACGCAGCCGGCGGTGCCGACAATACCGGCCACCAGCGAGTCGGTTTTCTTCAGGAACGGCACGAAGTTGCCCAGCAGGTCCTGCAGCATAAAGCGACCGGAACGGGTACCGGCATCCAGCGCGGTCAGAATAAACAGCGCTTCAAACAGAATACCGAAGTGGTACCAGAAGCCCATGTTGGCACCAGGAATGATCTGGTGGAATACGTGGGCGATACCCACTGCCAGCGTAGGTGCGCCACCGGCGCGGTTCAGCACCGAAGGCTCGCCGATGTCCTTGGCTGTCTGCAGGATCTGTTCCGGGCTGATGACAAAGCCCCATGAGCTGACGGTCGCCGCCGCGTGGGCGGTCACATCTTTCAGTGACGCCATGATCATCGGCGCATCTTCGGTACCCAAACGGTGCAGGTCAGGCATGGTGATGCCCAGTGCTGCCGGCGGGGTGTTCATGGCGAAGTACAGGCCCGGCTCGATAATCGAAGCCGCCACCAACGCCATGATGGCCACGAAGGACTCCATCAGCATTGCGCCGTAACCGATAAAGCGCGCGTCTTTTTCATTGGCCAGCAGCTTCGGCGTGGTGCCGGAGGCGATCAACGCATGGAAGCCGGACACGGCGCCACAGGCGATGGTAATGAACAGGAACGGGAACACCGAGCCTTTCCACACCGGGCCTGTCCCGTCGACAAACTGGGTGATCGCCGGCATTTTCAGCTCAGGGTTGAGGATCACGATGCCAATCGCCAGCCCGACGATAACGCCAATTTTCAGGAAGGTCGCCAGATAGTCGCGCGGCGCCAGGATCAGCCAGACCGGCAGCAGGGCGGAAACGAACGCATAACCAATCAGCGTATAGGTGATGGTGGTGTCTTTAAAGGTCAGCGCCGGGCCCCAGTACGGGTCGTGGGCGATCACGCCGCCGAACCAGATGGAAGCCACCAGCAGCACGATGCCAATGATCGACACTTCGCCCACCCGTCCCGGACGCAGGAAGCGCATGTAAACGCCCATAAACAGGGCAATCGGCACGGTGGAACAGACGGTGAACACGCCCCACGGGCTTTCCGCCAGCGCTTTCACCACGATCAAGGCCAGCACCGCCAGGATGATGATCATGATCAGGAAGCAGCCAAACAGCGCGATGGTCCCCGGTACCGGGCCCATTTCCTTTTTGATTATCTCGCCAAGCGAAGCGCCGTTGCGGCGCGAGGAAATGAACAGCACCATAAAGTCCTGCACCGCCCCCGCCAGCACCACGCCGCCCAGTAGCCACAGCGTGCCGGGCAGGTAGCCGACCTGCGCTGCCAGCACCGGGCCCACCAGCGGGCCAGCCCCGGCAATGGCGGCGAAGTGGTGGCCGAACAGCACGTTTTTGTTGGTTGGCACGTAGTTCAGGCCGTCGTTATTGACCACCGCCGGCGTCGCGCGGAAGGCGTCCAGCTTCATCACCTTGGTGGCGATGTACAGGCTGTAATAACGGTACGCCACCAGATACACCGCCACCGAGGCGACGATGATCCACAGCGCGCTGATGTGTTCGCCACGGCGCAGCGCAACCACGCCCAGGCAGGACGCGCCGAGTATTCCCAGCAGCATCCAGGGTATGTGTTTTAAAATCCCCTCTCTGTTCATTGAGGTGTCCTTAGTTCAAATCTGCAAAATGAGTGAGTTAACCCGCTTATAAGATGTTTCAGGCACGCGGCCCGGTGCGGATAACGTTCGGGTACGAACTCTAAATAATTCGAGTGGCATTGAGGCGGCAAGGGCGCGAAGCCCGATGAACTTACATAAGTAAGTGATTCGGGTGAGCAATCGTAGCCAACAACGATGCAACTTGAAGTATGACGAGTTTAGGAACAGCTCATCATTGCGGGTTGGGGCTGGGGAAGACATGCGAATTTCAGTCAACGGTGCTATAGGGTGCCGAACGGTTGAAATCCCGGGATGAGCGGTTGGGCGTTGCAGGGGGAGTGGCAACGCCCCACCGAGGGACGGGTCAGTAAATCTTTCTGGCGTTGATCCCGGCGGGGAAAATGCCGGTGGCGAAGATGTGCCCGTTAACCTGCAGCTGGCCGTCGGGCAGCATTTCGACCGGGTATTCGTGGGTCAGATAACTGAGAAAGTTATTGCGGTCGTCGAGCGTCTGAAAGCCGATCAGATCGTAGAAAAACAGCGATTCGATTAAGCCGTGATGCTCGGGGATCTGTCTGAGCAGCGCCGTCGACGGGAACGGCAAATGGAAGAAGAACGCGCAGGGGTTCAGCAACCCCTGTTCTTTCAGCGCCTGGCCGCAGGGCAACAGCTGGTAATCATCAATACAGATGATGTCGTTCGGGCAAACATACTCGCAGGCGATATCGGCGAAATGCCGGTTGAGTTGCCGATAAGCGCGGTAGTTCTCCGGCGTGAAATGCGCCTTCTCCGGGTGGTTATGGAACACTGGCCACAGGCCGTCGTGATAGTAGCCCTGATAGTGGAAGTGAAACTCCTCGGTCGATAACGGAAAGGTCACCTGCTCGTAGCCGCTGCGGTGCTGATAACTGACCGGGCGCAGCGGCGCATCGCCAAAGTTCTGTACGTCACCGTTCCAGCCCAGCCACAACCCGCGATCGTCGTCGCTCTGGCTGTCAGGCGATAGGGCCTGCGTAGCGCAGGCCAGATCCTTGCCGTCACACTGCTTATTCGAGATCAAAACCAAACGAGACATGCTGCGTTCCTTGTTCAGGTTACGAATAGGGGGTTAAAGCATCCAGCGGGTTTCCGCTTCGGTGACCTGCGCTTCAAAGCGGCGCAGCTCGGCGCTCTTGCAGGTGTGCCACAGCGCGGCAAACGCCGGGCCGAGGCTTTCCTGCAACGGTAGGGTTTGCCGGAATAACGTCAATGCTTCCTGCTGGCTGAGCGGCAGTGCCACCGCGTCGCCATTTTCATAGCCGTTGCCGCAGGCTGCCGGCGGCAGGGGTTGCGCGTGCTCCAGCCCATACAGCATGCCGCTCAGCATCGCCGCTACGGCCAGATACGGGTTGGCATCGGCCCCGGCCAGCCGGTATTCGATGCGCTGGTTGGCATGGTCGGCGCAGGGTAAACGCAGTGCCACCGTGCGGTTATTGTGTCCCCAGGAGGCACGCAGCGGCACGTGCATACCGGGACGAAAGCGGCGGAAGGCGTTAACGTTGGGCGCGAATATCGCCATCGAGGCTGGCATCAGCGCCAGCATGCCCGCCATCACCTGCGTCATGGTGGCGCTCAACTCGCCCGGCAGGCTTGCCAGCAGGTTGTTGCCCTGCTCATCCTGCAGGCTGATATGAAAATGCAAACCGCTACCGGCGGCCTGAGCACAGGGCTTGGCCATAAAGCAGGCGTGCTGGTGGTGTTTCTCGGCGATCTGGCGCGTCAGCCGCTTCAGGGCCAGCACCTGATCGCAGGCCTCCAGTACGCGAGCGCTGTGATGCAGATTCAGCTCATACTGGCCGGAGGCGGCTTCGGCGACCACGCCGGTCAGCGGCAAGGCCTGCAGCCGGGCCTGATGTTCGATGTCATTGAGCAACGCCTGGTGGCGCTCCGGCGCATCGACAGAAAAACTCTGCGTCGGGCACTGTCCGGCCTCAGTCGGTTGCTGCAGCGGATCCTGCAGATAAAACTCCAGCTCTGCCGCCACGACCGGGAAGTAACCCTTGGCATGCAGGCGTTTGAGCACCCGTTGCAGCACCACGCGCGGCTCCAGCTCGCAGGCGTCGCCGTCGGCATTTTTCATCGTCAGCAGCAATTGGGCATGGTGCTGCGGATCGCGGGCGCAGGGCCGCAAGGTTCCGGGCACCGGCAGACACAACCTGTCCGGCTCGCCGGCCTGCTGGCCCAGCCCGCTTTCTTCAATGACCTGGCCGCCAAGATCCATGGCGTAGATTGACAGCGGGAAATAACAGCCTTTATCCAGCGCAAACACCTCGGCGACAGGCAGCCGTTTCCCGCGGAATTGACCGTTCAGATCGTTGAGATAAATATCGACGTGTTCGGTGTCCGGATAGCGCTGTAAATACTGTTCTACTTCTTTGTGGAATGAACGCGCCTGCGAAGCGGGAATATCTGCCAGCAGCGGATTAAAACCAATAACGTTAGCATGCATGGCAGCCCCCGAAATGAATTAAAGCCGCGGGGGAAATTATTATCAGGGCAGGGGATAAACACATGAGGCATCCGTCTCGTAAGGCCATATTGGCGATGTAATGATGTTATCTGCGCCCCTAAAACCTGTCTGTAAAAACGCCGTAACTTTATTTATAGCCGGAATAAAAAAGGTGTAAATAAGGGGCGTGGCTCTGATGGCCGAAGAATAAATAGCTGCATATACTGCTGAGAGCGACGTTATTCAGGAGAGAAAATAATGATCAGAGTTTTTATCGTGTTTGCCGCCGTGATGACGGCGTTCAGCGCCGGGGCCTCCTCTGAAGTGGCATGGGCCAGCGGCGATAAAGCACTGCAAACCGCCTGCCTGAAAGCCAGCAGTTTGAAAGGGGCCAAAGCCGTCGGCAGCATTATCCATTATGGTGACGACGTCGGTTACTCGGCCCTGTTGATCGCTGGGCGCTATCCGCAGGCGTTTATGCATAACAAAGCGGGCAAAGAGCTGTGCCTTTACCAACGAGCCACTAAAAAGGCGGTGGTTCAGGACGCTGACGGGCTGGCGGGAAAGCCATAGCTACCGATCAAAAAAGGGCGCCGGGGCGCCCTTATGCCGTTATTTCAACGCGATACGGATCACGTCGTCCGGCGCGGTGGCTTCTTTCTCGCGGCTGGAAGCCTGTTTGACGCTCACGTACAGCGTCTGGCCATCCGGTGACAGCGCCAGGCTGTTCGGGTGGGTTGGGGTCTTGATGGTTTGCAGCAGCTTGTAGTTCTTGGCGTCGATCACACTGACCTGGCCTGCCTGACGATGGGTGACATACACCTCATTGCGCGTCGGGTTGAACAGGACCGCCAGCGATTCCGGCACGTCGATTTTGCTCAGAATCTTGCCGTCGCGGGTATCGACCACCAGCACCTGGGCCTGCTTGGAGTCGGTGATAAAGGCGCGATGGGTGGCAGGATCCAGGCTGATGTTCAGGAAGAAGTGCTCTTTGGACTCGTCCAATTTCTTGCGGCTGAGCACCTTGTTGGTTTTGGTGTCGATAGTCACCAGCTCGCCGTCGGCGTTGGTCACGTACAGGCGGCTTGCGGCCGCATCCAGTGCCAGACCGGTACCGTATTTGCCGGTTTCGGTGATGGTAGTGCGCAGGGTCAGGTCTTTGCCGTCTACCACCCAAACCACGCTGGATTCACCCAGCCCGGTGATATACAGGGTGTCGGTGGTGGCGTCGGCCACCAGCTCACGCGGTGCCAGCGGTTTTACCGTTTCGGAGCGTTTACGCGCATCCAGCACCAGGCGGCCTTTGACCTCACCGGTTTTACCGTCGATGGCAGTGACCGAGTTATTGACGGTGTTGCCGAAGAACAGCGTGTCGGTTTTGCTGTTAATGGCCGCGCCGAAAGGTTTGATATCGTTGTGAATGATCTGGGTGATATCCAGCGTTTGCGGATCCAAACGATACACCACGCCGCCTTTGTCCAGCTTGCGGCTTTGCGAAGTGGCCAGATACAGCGCGTTCTCGCCCTGGCTGTAGACCATCTCGTAAGCGCCTTTGCCGACGGGCTTGCGCAGCAGTTCCGGCTCGCCCTGGGCCAGCAGCGGGGCGGAAAACAGCATTGAAGTGAGCAGCAGCAGTGGGAAAGCGGCGCGTGCGCCAAAGCGGCGGCTGGTCGTTGTTGCAGAGTTCATAACCTCTCCATGGAGTTAAAATGCCTGTCGCCGCAGGGCGGTTGCCCAGAGGCTAAAAAGCTCAACATTGAATTCAAAGCAAAATCCGGCCGGTCGCATCGTGTTGCGCCGGGCCTTCTGTTTGCGAATAATAATCATTATTCATGCCGGAGGGGAGTGATTTCTACCCAGGCTGGGGTGAAAATCACAATGTGAAGAGTGGGTGAAGGGTGATCGTTGCCGTGTCGCTGCGTGGGTTTCCTGATTTTCCTTGTGGGCAGATAACAAATAATTAATTTAGCTGCGTTATTGTTTGGTCGCTGTAATAATATTTATTTGTTATCTCTTATAATAAAAACCCGATAATAACGGAGGTTTCTTTGGGTTAAAAACTCCTGCTTTGTACGTTATGTGAGCGGTTAATTACATTGTCTTGCATTGAATTACAGTTGAATACTTTTGTGGTGAAAAAGTCATCCTGTGGTGGATAATCTCAGGTTATGACATGCATTTTTATAACTTGCGTCATTTGCACACATCGGGTAATTGTTTATGCGTGGCTCAAGACCACCGTA
>Ga0308167_1000836_pt1 | contig 44439 bp, 43 predicted proteins | sample PhyCR1_2_FD_202138 | JGI IMG/M metagenome (GOLD analysis project Ga0308167, IMG submission 202138) | Phyllosphere microbial communities from UC Gill Tract Community Farm, Albany, California, United States - DLSLRC.R1 | ecosystem: Host-associated > Plants > Phyllosphere > Unclassified | place... | reverse complement strand
AAACGGCACCGAAACTGCTGCGTCTGATCGACATGCTGGAAGATTGCGACGATGTGCAGGAGGTTTATCACAACGGTGAGATCTCCGACGAGGTGGCGGAAACGCTGTAATGGCGCTGACCCGCACCTCCTTAACCGGGGAGGCTTAATGTCGATTATTCTGGGTATCGATCCCGGTTCGCGCATCACCGGTTATGGTGTCATTCGTCAGACCGGCCGCCAGCTCACCTATCTGGGCAGCGGCTGTATCCGCACTAATACCACTGAGTTGCCCGCCCGTCTGAAGTTAATTTATGCGGGCGTCTGCGAGATCATCACCCAGTTTTCGCCCGATTACTTCGCCATCGAACAGGTGTTCATGGCGAAGAACGCGGATTCTGCGCTGAAACTGGGCCAGGCACGTGGCGCGGCCATTGTCGCCGCGGTCAATCACGATCTGCCGGTGTTTGAGTACGCCGCGCGTCAGGTTAAACAGACGGTAGTCGGGATTGGCAGCGCCGAAAAAAGCCAGGTGCAGCACATGGTGCGCACCCTGCTGAAGCTGCCCGCCAACCCGCAGGCCGATGCTGCCGATGCGCTGGCAATCGCCATTACTCATTGCCACGTGTCGCAGAATGCCGCACGGATGAGCGACAGCAAGCTGGTGCTGACCCGCGGGCGTTTACGTTCAGGTTAGCCGCGCGGTTGCCGGCACACGCACAGGCTGGATATTCATCCAGCCTTTTTTATGTTATAAAATCCGCCACATTGGTTGGTTAAGGAAGCATTCAGGTGATAGGTCGTTTACGGGGCAATATTCTGGAAAAGCAGCCGCCGCTGGTGCTGCTTGAGGCACACGGCGTAGGGTATGAAGTCCATATGCCAATGACCTGTTTTTATGAGCTGCCTGAACTGAATCACGAAGCGGTGATTTTTACCCACTTCGTGGTGCGCGAAGATGCGCAGCTGCTGTTCGGCTTCAACAGCAAGCAGGAACGTGCGCTGTTTCGTGAGTTGATTAAGGTGAATGGCGTCGGCCCGAAACTGGCGTTAGCGATCCTCTCTGGCATGTCGGCGCAGCAGTTCGTTACTGCGGTCGAGAAAGAGGAGATTGCCTCGCTGGTGAAACTGCCGGGCGTAGGCAAGAAGACCGCTGAGCGTCTGGTGGTCGAGATGAAGGACCGCTTCAAGGGGATGCACGGCGATCTGTTTGGCGGCGATTCCGCCTTTACGCTTACCACGCCGAATGCCGAACCGGAAACCAACGATGCCGAAGCCGAAGCGGTTGCAGCGCTGGTGTCGCTGGGTTATAAACCGCAGGAAGCCAGTCGTATGATCAGTAAAGTCGGTCGACCGGATGCGGATTGCGAAACGCTGATCCGCGAAGCGCTACGCGCCGCCATTTGAGGTAAGTCATGATAGAAGCCGACCGCCTGGTCTCTGCTGTAAGCGTTAACGAAGAAGAGAGTCTCGATCGCGCCATTCGCCCGAAAATGCTGACCGAGTATGTCGGCCAGCCGCAGGTGCGTGAGCAGATGGAGATTTTCATCAAGGCAGCGCAGCTGCGCGGCGATGCACTCGATCATCTGCTGATTTTTGGTCCGCCGGGGCTTGGCAAAACCACCCTGGCGAACATCGTCGCCAATGAAATGGGGGTTAATCTGCGCACCACCTCTGGCCCGGTGCTGGAGAAAGCCGGTGACCTGGCGGCGATGCTGACCAACCTTGAACCGCATGACGTCCTGTTTATCGATGAAATTCACCGCCTGTCGCCGGTGGTAGAGGAAGTTCTCTACCCGGCGATGGAAGATTATCAGCTGGATATCATGATTGGTGAAGGTCCGGCTGCCCGTTCAATTAAGCTCGATCTGCCGCCGTTTACCCTGATTGGTGCCACCACCCGCGCCGGTTCACTCACTTCGCCGTTACGCGATCGCTTCGGCATTGTGCAGCGGCTGGAGTTCTATCAGGTGAAAGATCTGCAGCACATTGTTGGCCGCAGTGCCGCCTGTCTGGGGCTGGCGCTGAGCGACGAGGGCGCGTTAGAGATCGCCCGTCGCGCACGCGGTACGCCGCGTATCGCCAACCGTCTGCTGCGCCGGGTGCGGGATTTTGCCGAAGTGCGGGCTAACGGTGAGCTGAGCGGCGAGGTATCCTCCAGCGCACTCGATATGCTGAACGTCGACAGCGAAGGGTTCGATTATATGGACCGCAAGCTGCTGCTGGCGATTATCGATAAGTTCATGGGCGGACCCGTCGGACTGGATAACCTGGCTGCCGCGATTGGCGAAGAGCGTGAAACGATTGAAGATGTGATCGAGCCGTTTTTGATCCAGCAGGGATTCATTCAGCGCACACCGCGCGGCCGGATGGCCACGCAGCATGCTTATCGTCATTTTGGCATTACCCGCGAGGTCTGATCAGACCGCCGGTTTGCGCACCATGCTGATAATAAACAGGATCGCGGCGCTCAGTACCACCGACGGACCGGCGGGCGTGTCGTAGAAGGCGGAGAAGGTCAGGCCGCCGGTGACGGCCAGCACGCCGATAATCACCGCCACGCCAGCCATTCCCTCGGGTGAACGGACAAAACGTCGGGCGGTGGCGGCCGGGATGATCAGCAGCGAGGTAATAATCAGCGCGCCGACAAACTTCATTGCCACCCCGATAGTCAGCGCGGTCACCAGCATCAGAATCAGGCGGGTTCGCTGAATATTGACGCCATCCACCTGCGCCAGTTCCGGGCTAATGGTCATCGACAGCAGCGAACGCCACTGCCACGCCATCACCAGTAATACCACCACCACGCCGCCGCCCATCATCCACAGATCGTCCGGCGTCACCGCCAGCAAATCACCAAACAGATAGGCCATCAGGTCGACGCGCACGTTCTTCATCAGGCTGACCACCACCAGACCCAGCGACAGCGCGCTGTGCGCCATGATGCCGAGCAGGGTATCGATCGCCAGATGTGGACGTCGTTCCAGCCATACCAGCCCGAGAGCCAGACAGACCGTCACCAGGATCACGGCGTAATAGGGATTAACGTTGAACAGCAGGCCAAACGCGACGCCGAGCAGCGAGGCATGGGCCAGCGTATCGCCGAAGTAGGACATTTTGCGCCAGACGACAAACGACCCCAGCGGGCCCGCAGCCAGCGCTAACATCACGCCGCCTATCCAGCCCGGTAATAACAACTCAATCATGATGAACCCTGTCCTTTGCGTAAAACGATTCGTCCCTGCAGGTCGTGACGGTGATTATGATGATGACGATAAATGGCCAGTTGTTGTGCGCCGCGCGGACCGAACATCGCGATAAATTCGGGATGTTGCGATACCGCTTCCGGGGTCCCGGAGCAGCAGATGTGGTGATTAAGGCATAGCACCTCATCGGTTTTGGCCATCACCAGGTGCAGATCGTGGGAGACCATCAACACGCCACAGTTCAGTTCATGACGCAGCTGGTCGATGAGATCGTACAACGCCACCTGGCCATTGACGTCAACCCCCTGAGTCGGCTCGTCGAGCACCAGTAACTGGGGCTGGTTGAGCAGGGCGCGCGCCAGTAACACCCGCTGGGTTTCACCACCGGAGAGTTTTTGCAGTGGCGCATTGAGCAGGTGACCGGCCTGAACACGTTTCAGGGCTGGCAGGATCTCTGCGCTTTTACTGCCACGCGACAGGCGCATAAAGCGTTCCACCGTGACCGGCAGCGTCGGGTCGATGTGCAGTTTCTGCGGCACATAGCCAATACGCAGGGCCGGATCACGCCTGAGCGTGCCGCTGGTCGGCGCGAGCAGCCCCAGCACCACACGCACCAGGGTCGACTTACCCGCACCGTTTGGTCCCAGCAACGTCAGAATGCGCCCCGGCTGCAGCGCCAGACTGACGCCAGACAGCACGTTGCGCTGGTCAAATTTGATCGAAACGTTTTCGAGTGTAACAAGTGAGGTCATAGTATTTACAGGTTGCACAGAATTTCGAATGTTATAATATCACATCCCACACCCAGGTCACGATGGAATGACGCATAATGTTACATATTAAAAAGGGCGCACTTTTCGCCTTAACTGCTTTCTCCGTTACAGCTTCTTTAACCTTTTCTGCGCAGGCAAATGTGGTCGCTTCACTCAAGCCGGTGGGTTTTATCGCGGCAGCGATTGCCGATGGGGTGACACCGGTTGATGTACTGTTGCCAGACGGCGCCTCAGAGCACGATTACGCCCTGCGTCCATCCGATGCAAAACGCTTAAAAAACGCGGACTTAGTGGTATGGGTCGGGCCTGAAATGGAAGCCTTTATGGCGAAGTCTGCGGCTGAGCTGCCGGCGAAAAAAAATCTGGCAATCGTCGATATCAATGGGGTGAAACCGCTATTGATTAGCGGTGGTGAAGATGAAGATGAACACACAGCGGAAAAATCCGAACAGCCGGACGCCGATGCCCATCATCATCATCACGGCGAGTTTAATATGCACCTGTGGATGTCGCCGGAGATCGCACGCAAAACCGCGGTTGCAATCCATGAAAAATTATTGGAACTTATGCCGCAAGATAAAGCCAAACTTGACGCCAACCTCCAGCAGTTTGAGGTAACTTTGGCGGACACGGACAAACGCGTTAACGCACAACTCGCACCGGTCAGAAATCAAGGATATTTCGTTTTTCACGACGCTTACACGTACTTTGAAAAACACTACGGTCTCTCGCCCACCGGGCATTTTACCGTCAATCCTGAGATTCAGCCGGGCGCCCAGCGTTTACACCAGATACGAACACAGTTGGTTGAGCAGAAGGCGGTATGCGTCTTTGCTGAGCCACAATTCAGGCCAGCAGTCATCGATGCTGTCGCCCGCGGAACGCAGGTGCGTAAAGGCACGCTCGATCCGCTGGGAACAGACATCAGCTTAGCTAAAGATAGCTATGTGAAATTCCTCTCACAGCTGTCGAGCCAGTATGCAAGCTGCCTGAATGGAGCATGAGGAATAGGTAAAAGTGCAGCAGATAGCCCGCTCTGTCGCCCTCGCATTTAATAATTTGCCGCGCCCCCACCGCGTTATGCTGGGATCGTTAACTGTTATTACTCTGGCCGTCGCCGTCTGGCGGCCTTACGTCTACCACCCCACCGATGATGTGACGCCTATCGTCAAAACTATCGAGCTGGATAAAAATGAACTCCGCACCCTGCTGCCGGAAGCCAGTGAGCCGATTGATCAGAGCACACCGGAACCGGATGAAGAGCTGCCGGCAGATGAGGATGATACTGGCGTGCCTGACACGCCGGGCGTCCACGAATATACCGTCTCTTCTGGTGATACGCTGAGCAGTGCGCTGAATCAGTATGGCATCGACATCAGTGACATCAATTCGCTGGTGGTCAGCGATCGGGATTTACGTAACCTGCAGGTCGGACAGCAGCTGAGCTGGACGCTGGCCGATGATGGCAGCCTGAAAACCCTGAGCTGGGAGATTTCCCGTCGCGAAACCCGCACCTATGAGCGCACCGATAAAGGTGGCTTTAAAATGGCAGCGGAGATGCAGAAGGGCGAATGGCGTAACAGCGTTCTGCAGGGCGAAGTGCGCGGCAGTTTTGCCGCCAGCGCCCAGCGGGCCGGGTTAACCAGTGCGGAAGCCAGCGGCGTGATTAAGGCGCTACAGTGGCAGATGGATTTCCGTAAGCTGCGGGCCGGCGACCAGTTCAGCGTCTTAATGTCGCGTGAAATGCTCGACGGTAAAAGTGCCCAGAGCCAGCTGCTCGGGGTGCGCCTGCGCAGCGGCGGCAAAGACTATTACGCCTTCCGCGCCGAAGACGGTAAGTTCTACGATCGCAACGGCTCCGGCCTGGCGCGCGGCTTTATGCGCTTCCCGACGGTGAAGCAGTATCGCGTCTCCTCTAACTTCAATCCGCGCCGTCTGAACCCGGTAACCGGACGCATTGCGCCGCATAAAGGCGTCGACTTTGCGCTGCCGATCGGCACGCCGGTACTGGCGGTGGGCGACGGTGAAATCGTGGTAGCGAAGAACGGCGGGGCGGCCGGTAACTACGTGGCGATCCGTCACGGACGTCAGTACATGACGCGCTACATGCACATGAAAAAAGTGCTGGTGAAGCCGGGCCAGAAAGTGAAGCGTGGCGACCGCATCGGGCTGTCTGGTAATACCGGACGTTCAACCGGGCCGCATCTGCACTTTGAAATCTGGATCAACAATCAGGCGGTCAACCCGTTAACGGCCAAGCTGCCGCGGATGGAAGGACTGACCGGCAAAGAACGCAGCGAGTATATGGCGCAGGTGAAATCCTGGCTGCCTCAGCTGGGCCTGAAATAAGCGAATTTCGCCAAATCGCGCAGAAACCGACGGCAATCCCGTCGGTTTTTTTATATCTGGCGCACGATGATTGCAAATTTGCCCGTCGTCACTATCATTAGCCGGTCATTGTTTGAGGCGAGTGCATGGAAACCCGAAAAAAAAATAACGCTGAATTTATTCCCGTTTTTGAACGTTCATTTCTCAAACCTAAATACTGGGGAAGCTGGCTGGCAATTGGTGGCCTGGCCGGTATGGCGATGTTACCGCCGAAAGTGCGCGATCCGCTGCTGGGTCGGTTAGGCCGCTTTGCCGGCAAACTGGCGAAAGGTGCCCGTCGACGCGCCCTGATTAACCTTTACTATTGCCTGCCGGAACTGAGTGAATCCCAGCGTGCCACGCTGGTTGATGAGATGTTTGCCACGGCACCGCAGGCGATGGCGATGATGACCGAATTAGTGCTGCGCGATCCGGCGCGAATTCGCCAGCGTGTAGAGTGGCACGGTCGTGAAATAATCGACCAGATGCAGGCGGAGCAGCAGAATGTCATTTTCCTGGTGCCCCACGGCTGGGCGGTGGATATTCCCGCCATGCTGCTGGCGTCGGAAGGACAGAAGATGGCGGCGATGTTTCACAACCAAAGCGATCCGCTGCTGGACTATGCCTGGAACACCGCGCGTCGCCGTTATGGCGGCCGGTTACACGCCCGCAATGACGGCATCAAACCGTTTATCAGCTCAATTCGTCAGGGCTACTGGGGCTACTATCTGCCGGATCAGGATCATGGTGCCGAGCACAGCGAGTTTGTCGACTTCTTCGCTACTTATAAAGCGACGCTGCCGGCGCTGGGTCGTTTGATGAAGCTGTGCCGGGCCCGCGTTGTGCCGCTGTTTCCGGTCTATAACAGCGACACGCATAAGCTGGAAATCTATGTGCGGCCGCCAATGGACGATCTGCTTGACGCGGATGACCATCAGCTGGCGCGCCGGATGAATGAAGAAGTAGAAATTTTCGTGCGCCCGCATCCGGAACAGTACACCTGGATCCTGAAACTGCTGAAAACGCGCAAAGATGGGGATATGGAGCCCTATTCACGTAAAGAGCTCTACCCACGCAAATAGCAACAAGGCCGCGAAAGCGGCCTTTTTTGTGACGTCTGGCGTGGATAGCGGTGAGATCGAGAATGCTCAGGGAACACGGTCAGATCGTACAGAGCAGGCTCAGGGAGTATGCGCCCCGCTAAGACGCAAAACCCGCCAGCCATGGCAGGCTCAGCGCGGGCAATGACGTACCTGGTCCCTGAGGTGCGCCCGCAGCGGGCCCACGCTTTGCATTGTTCAAAAACGCTCCCGGCATTGTTGTCCATCGCCCGCTATGCTTCCCGGGCGTCTGCTCCGGTCGCTTAGCGTTTCTCTGCTGGCTGCGTAAGGCAAACCCGTGGTTGCGGCCTTGTTATAACGCTTCCAGCCTGCTGCGCCGTTTGCGTTCCCGCATAAACACTATCACCAGACCAAACCACAGCACGCCGCTGATAAAGTTGATCAGACAGAACCACAGCGTACCACCACTGAAATAGCCGCTTTTCGCCAGTTCAATGCCGATTGCCAGCGTCAGAATGCTGATCATCCCCAGCATCGCCGCCACGCTGCCTTTGCCTTCATCACTGGCGTAGAGCGTCAGGCGGTAGAGTCCGGCATTCACCATGCCCGCACCAAAAGCGTACAGGCTGAGACCGGCGGTAATCAGCAGGTAGCCGTGACTGTTGAGCAAACTGGCCAGCAGCGCCAGGCTCAACCCGATCAGAATCGGCCAGGCAGCAAACTTCACCGGCTGTTCAATCGGCACCCGTCCCGCCAGCTTACTCAGTGTCAGATTACCGGCAATCATCGCCAGGAATACCGGCAGCTGCAGCAGCGCGTACTGCATGCGCGACAGCCCTTCGTCATGCATCAGGATCACCGGCGACAGCGCTACCCAGGTCAGGATCGGGATAAACACCAGCCCGATGGCGAACGACCCAGACATCACCAGCCGATCTTTCATCAGTCGCCGGTAGTTACGCGCCAGATTCGGCAGGGCGATGGAATGACTGCGATCGCCGGCAGTTTCCGGCATCACCCGCCACAGCACGACAAAGGCCAGCAGGCTACAGCCGGCGAACAGCCAGAACATACTGCGCCAGCTGCCAACGGTCAGCCACGCCGCGCCCGCCAGCGGACCGGCCAGCGGGGCCAGCAGCGCAACGTTAGCCATCAGCGCCATCATCCTTACCGCCAGCGCTTCATCAAACGCCTCCTGAATCGCGGCATAGCCGACCGCACCGATAAAGCACAGGCTGATGCCCTGCACAAAGCGCAGGCTGACAAACTCCTCAATCGAGCTGACCCAGTGGGTGAGAATGCAGGCGGCGGCAAAAAACAGGATGCCGGAAAGCATCACCGGCCGGCGGCCAAACTTATCAGAGAGCGGACCGAGCAACCACTGCAGCACTACGCCACCAATCAGGTAGGCGGTCAGCGAGGTCGATACCCACTCCGGGCCGACGTCAAATTCCGTGGTGACGATCAGCATGCCGGGCTGGATCATGTCGTGGGCAATATAGGTTGCGAATTCGAACAGGACTAACGCCAGAGGAAACAACAAAATTCGGCCGGTAAGCTGGCTGATGGGGTGAAAACGGGCCATCTGGCCTCCTTGTCAGAAAAGAAAAACGCGACTGGCAGGCAGTCGCGTCTTTTATTCTACACCGGCAATGTCAACCCGGGGGGCAATTAATCCACGCGCAGCACGCGAGTGGTATTGGTGGTGCCGGTGGCGCCCATTACGTCGCCCTGAGTAACGATAACCAGGTCACCTGATACCAGGAAACCCTTATCGCGCAGCAGGTTAACCGCATCGTGCGCGGCGGCCACGCCGTCATTGTTGCTGTCAAAGAACACCGGCGTCACGCCGCGATACAGCGCAGTCAGGTTGAGGGTGCGCTCATGACGCGACATGGCAAAAATCGGCAGCCCCGACGTGATACGTGAGGTCATCAGCGGGGTGCGGCCTGATTCGGTCATGGTGATGATGGCGGTTACACCCTGCAGGTGGTTAGCGGCATACATCGACGACATCGCAATCGCCTCTTCGACGTTGTCGAACTGTACGTCCAGACGGTGTTTAGAGACGTTAACGCTGGGGATCTTCTCCGCGCCGAGGCAAACTTTGGCCATCGCCGAGACGGTTTCTGCCGGATACTGACCGGCGGCGGTTTCTGCCGACAGCATTACCGCATCGGTCCCGTCCAGCACCGCGTTCGCCACGTCCATAACTTCCGCGCGGGTCGGCATCGGGTTGGTAATCATCGATTCCATCATCTGGGTGGCGGTGATAATGGTGCGGTTGAGCTGGCGGGCGCGACGAATTAACGCTTTCTGAATGCCGACCAGTTCCGGATCGCCAATCTCTACGCCGAGATCGCCACGCGCTACCATCACCACATCAGAGGCGAGAATAATGTCATCCATCGCTTCCTGACTGGCAACCGCTTCGGCACGTTCAACTTTCGCTACCAGTTTGGCATCGCAACCCGCTTCACGGGCCAGACGGCGGGCATAGTTCATGTCTTCGCCACAGCGTGGGAAGGAGACCGCCAGATAGTCGACCTTAATTTTCGCCGCGGTGATAATGTCCGCTTTGTCTTTTTCCGTCAGCGCTTCAGCCGACAGGCCGCCGCCCAGCTTGTTAATCCCTTTATTATTCGACAGCGGGCCACCGACGGTAACTTCGGTGAACACTTTCATCTCCTGAACTTCCAGCACTTTCAGCTGCACGCGACCATCATCCAGCAGCAGGATGTCGCCCGGCACCACATCTGCCGGCAGGCCTTTATAGTCGATACCGACGCGCTCTTTATCGCCTTCGCCTTTACCGAGGCTGGCATCCAGCAGGAAACGGTCGCCGATATTGAGGAAAACTTTGCCTTCTTTAAAGGTAGAAACGCGAATTTTTGGACCCTGCAGGTCGCCGAGGATCGCCACATGGCGGCCCAGTTTTGCCGCGATCTCACGGACTTTATCTGCACGAATCTGGTGATCTTCTGGCGTGCCGTGGGAGAAGTTGAGTCGCACAACGTTTGCGCCGGCCGCGATGATTTTTTCGAGGTTATTATCACGATCGGTAGCCGGGCCGAGGGTTGTTACGATCTTGGTTCTTCTGAGACGTCTTGACATGAAGGACTCCGTTAACAAATAAGCCGGTCCTGGTCGGCGGACACGGCATGGTTAGCTATTCTATATGATCGATGGGCTGTGATACGACTCACATTGTAAATGTGATGTTAATTATTTTGTTGTGTATCTTGTTCCCGAATGGCGTGCTTTTCGTAACGCGACGCTTTCAACGCCTGTTTAACGCGTTTGAGGTTTTCCCGGAAAGGCGTCCCGCGTTCCAGGGTAAAACCGGTCGCCAACACATCGATCACGGTCAACTGCGCCAGGCGCGACACCATCGGTAGATAGACATCAGTGTCTTCCGGCACATCAAGCACTAAAGCCAGCGCGGCTTCTTCGGCAAGGGGCGAATCGGGAGAGGTGATGGCAATAACGGTGGAACCGTTTACACGGGCCAGGCGAGCCAGTTCTACCATATTTTTTGTGCGGCCAGTATGTGAAATGAGAACAAAAACGTCACCGGCTCGACTATTTATACAACTCATGCGCTGGATCACAATATCGTCCGACCAGATGACCGGTAAATCAAAGCGCAGAAATTTGGTGAAGGCGTCATGCGCCACCACCGCCGAGGCTCCAAGGCCAAAAAACGCCAGTTTACTGGCACCGGTCAGCAGCGTCACCGCCTGATGCAGGCGTTCGGTATCCAGCTGGTCGCGTACCTGCTGCAAACCAGCCAGCGCCGAATCGAAGATTTTGTGGCTGTAGTTCTCAACGTTGTCGTGCTGCTCCACGCCACGGCTGACCCAGTTGCTGCCTTTTACCAGACTCTGCGCCAGTTGCAGTTTGAAGTCGGGAAAGCCGCGAGCCCCCAGCCGGTGACAGAAGCGGTTGACCGTGGGTTCACTCACGCCCGCTGCGCGCGCGAGGGTGGCGATGCTGGAATGCATAGCGGCCTGTGGCGCAGCCAGAATCTGCGCGGCGACTTTTTGTTCCGCTTTACTCAGCGCAGCCTGCTGCGCCTCAATCTTTTCCAGCATATTCATAAGTGGATGACCATTATCACTTTTATCAATTTCAATTATTGCTGTCGTCGGCAGCCATTAACAGAGACTATATCGCGTTAGCGCCGGTCGGGCGCAAGGCCGGATAAGTCGGGTGCGGCTTTTTTTGGCATACTTTGACGGCGGCCGGATTTTCGCTGACAACATCAGACACAGAAAAAAAGCTGAAATACGCACGTGTCATCACACGCGCTGAGGCTATCCGGTACAGAGTTAATGCGGTTGACCCGGCGAGTCGGTTTACCTGGCGCGGGGAAAAAAGTACATTGTGCTGAAAGAAAATAACAACCTGGACCCGGTGGCAGAGGATGCATCACCATCGGATTATCCTGCAACGAGGAGAGGAAAATGGCGGTTACACAAACAGCCCAGGCATGCGATCTGGTGATTTTCGGTGCCAAAGGCGATCTTGCACGCCGTAAACTGTTGCCTTCACTGTATCAGTTAGAAAAAGCGGGTCAGATCCACGAAGAGACCCGCATCATTGGCGTAGGCCGTGCCGAGTGGGACAAAGCGGAATACACCAAAGTGGTACGTGAAGCGCTGGAAACCTTCATGAAGGAGAAGATTGACGAAGCGCTGTGGGATAAGCTCAGCGGCCGTCTCGACTTCTGCAACCTCGATGTCAACGACACCACGCACTTCCCGAAACTGGGCAAGATGCTGGATCAGAAAAAACGCACCACCATCAACTATTTTGCTATGCCACCCAGCACCTTCGGTGCCATCTGTCAGGGTTTGGGTACTGCGAAGCTGAATGCCAAACCGGCGCGCGTGGTAATGGAGAAGCCGCTCGGCACCTCACTGGAAACCTCACAGGAAATTAACGACAGCGTCGGCGAATATTTCGATGAGAGCCAGGTGTTCCGTATTGACCACTATCTGGGCAAAGAGACGGTACTGAATCTGCTGGCGCTGCGCTTTGCCAACTCGATTTTCGTCAATAACTGGGATAACCGCACCATCGACCACGTACAGATCACCGTGGCGGAAGAGGTGGGCATTGAAGGTCGCTGGGGTTACTTCGACAAAGCGGGCCAGATGCGTGACATGATCCAGAACCACCTGCTGCAGATTCTGACCATGATCGCCATGTCACCACCTTCCGATCTCAGCGCTGACAGCATCCGTGATGAGAAAGTGAAGGTTTTGCGTTCACTGCGCCGTATCGATCAGACCAACGTGCGTGAGAAAACCGTACGTGGCCAGTACACCGCCGGCTTCGTGCAGGGCAAAAAAGTGCCGGGCTACCTGGAAGAAGAGGGCGCGAACAAATCGAGCGCCACTGAAACTTTCGTCGCCATCCGCGTGGATATCGACAACTGGCGCTGGGCAGGCGTGCCGTTCTATCTGCGTACCGGTAAGCGCTTACCGACCAAATGTTCAGAAGTGGTGGTCTACTTCAAAAACCCTGAGATGAACCTGTTCAAAGATTCCTACTCAGAACTGCCACAGAACAAGCTGACCATTCGTCTGCAGCCGGACGAAGGGGTGGATATCGAAATCCTGAACAAAGTGCCAGGCCTCGACCACAAGCATAAGCTGCAGACCACCAAACTCGATCTGAGCTACTCCGAAACCTTCAACCAGTCACATCTGGCCGATGCGTATGAACGCCTGCTGCTGGAAAGCATGCGCGGTATTCAGGCGCTGTTTGTCCGTCGTGATGAAGTCGAAGCGGCCTGGACCTATGTCGATTCGATCATTGAAGCGTGGGCGGCGGATGGCGATTCCTCCAAACCGTATCAGGCCGGCACCTGGGGCCCGGTTGCCTCGGTGGCGATGATCACCCGCGATGGTCGTTCGTGGAACGAGTTTGAATAACTGAACGTTTAAGGCCCGCACCGTGCGGGCCTTTTTTTTGTCCGGCGCGATTCTGGAAAAGTGAACTGGCGTTTCAAAAATCGTTTGAGGCGATAGACGCTCAGGAACCGGATCATGTATGGTAGTGGCGCAATTACAGGGCAGGAGCCGATGCTCCATGACCGGGCCGCTAATCCCGGTGTTATCAAGCAAGGGGAAGTGATGAAAAACTGGAAAACGAGTGCCGAACAGATTCTGACCACCGGACCGGTCGTGCCGGTGATCGTAGTAAACAAGCTGGAACACGCGGTGCCGATGGCCAAAGCGCTGGTCGCGGGCGGCGTCAGGGTGCTGGAAGTGACGCTGCGAACCCCGGTGGCGATGGATGCACTGCGTGCGATGATCAAAGAGGTGCCGGAGGCGATTGTGGGTGCCGGTACGGTGATCAATCCACAGCAGTTGCAGGAAGTGACCGATGCGGGCGCGCAGTTTATCATCAGCCCCGGCGTCACCGAATCATTACTGAAAGCCGCCGTGGAAGGGCCGGTTCCGTTAATTCCTGGCATCAGCACCGTTTCTGAACTGATGACCGGCATGGATTACGGCCTGCGTGAATTCAAATTCTTCCCGGCGGAAGCCAACGGTGGCGTGAAAGCGCTGCAGGCGATTGGCGGACCTTTCCCGCAGGTACGTTTCTGTCCGACCGGTGGCATTTCTCCGGCCAACTACCGTGACTATCTGGCGCTGAAAAGCGTGCTGTGTATTGGCGGGTCTTGGCTGGTGCCAAACGATGCGCTGGAAACCGGCGACTGGGATCGGATTACCCGACTGGCGCGTGAGGCGGTGGAAGGGGCGAAGTAATAGCAGGCGGTGAGCACGGGCTCACCGCCGTGATTTTATCCCTCGACCGTCACCGCAGCTGCGCTGGCAACGGCGCGCGCAATCGCCTGATCGGTGGTCTCACCGCTGGCCAGCGCCACGCCTAACCGACGCTGACCGCTGATCTCCGGTTTGCCGAACAGGCGCAGTTGCAGACCAGCCCCCAGCGCCGCATCGACATTCACGAATTGCACATTCTGGCTGGTAAGCTGCGGCAGGATCACTGCCGATGCAGCAGGGCCATACTGGCGGATGCCGCCAATCGGTAAGCCAAGGAAAGCGCGCACGTGCAGCGCAAACTCCGACAGATCCTGCGAAATCAGGGTGACCATACCGGTATCATGCGGACGCGGCGACACTTCGCTGAACACCACCTCATCGCCGCAGATGAACAGCTCAACGCCAAACAGACCGTAGCCGCCCAGCGCCTTCACCACCTGAGCCGCAATGGCCTGCGCCCGCTGCAGTGCCAGATCGCTCATCTGCTGCGGCTGCCAGGATTCCCGGTAATCGCCGTCTTCCTGACGATGACCAATCGGCGCACAGAAATGAATGCCATCGACTGCACTGATGGTCAGCAGGGTAATTTCAAAATCAAACGCCACCACCCCTTCGACGATGACCCGACCGGCACCGGCACGACCGCCTTGCTGCGCATATTCCCATGCACGGTCCAGCTGACTGGCATCGCGGATAAAGCTCTGGCCTTTGCCGGATGAACTCATCACCGGTTTTACGATGCAGGGAAAACCGATCTCTGCGGCAGCCTGATCGAAACGCGCTTTACTGTCGGCGAAGCGGTAACGGGAGGTCGGCAGCGACAGCTCTTCGGCTGCCAGACGGCGAATGCCTTCGCGGTTCATGGTCAGCTGCGCGGCGCGTGCGGTTGGCACCACACGCTGGCCTTGCTGTTCCAGCTCAACCAGTTTATCGGTGGCGATGGCTTCGATTTCCGGCACCACGAAGTCAGGCTTCTCCTGGGCGATCAGCGCGGCCAGCGCGTCGCCATCCAGCATGTTGATCACATGGCTGCGATGCGCCACGTGCATCGCCGGGGCATCGGCATAGCGATCGACAGCAATCACTTCCACACCCAGACGCTGACACTCCAGCGCCACTTCTTTACCCAGTTCACCTGAACCTAATAACATCACGCGCGTGGCCGCAGGGCGCAGCGCTGTTCCGAGAGTCGTCATAAATTCACCTAAGCAGTCAAAATGCGCGCGCAGTATAAACGAAAACGTTTGCGTTCTCATCTTTCCTGCCCGCTGGCGGCTGTTTTGCCGTACTTTTCCCGCTCTGACGTTTCCTGACATCTTTTTCGTCAGGATGGCTGACTACCATCTAAAACAGGAGTGGAAGATGAATAACTGGTTGCAACAGATTCAGTCGGTACTGGCAAAGAAGGGCGGTAATAGTCAGTCCGGGGGCGGCTTAAGCGATATGCTGGCGCCGGGTGCCTTAGGTGGGCTGGCGGGTATGCTGATTTCCAGTAAGTCGTCGCGCAAACTGTTAACCCGGTATGGTGGCAAAGCGCTGATTATTGGCGGTGGTGCCGCCGCCGGCGCGCTGCTGTGGAATAAATACAAACAGCGGGTGCGTGAAACCCACCAGGATGAGCCTGACTTTGGCGTGGCGCAGACGCCGGTCGACTTGCGGGCGGAGCGTCTGGTGACTGCGCTGGTGTTTGCTGCAAAGAGCGACGGTCATATCGACGATCAGGAACGTGCGGCGATTGAGCAGAATATTCAGCAGTCCGGCTATGGCAAAGATGCCGAACAGCTGATTCAGAAAGCGATGAGCCGCCCGCTCGATCCGCAGTGGCTGGCGGCTGGCGTCAAGAATGAAGAAGAGGCGCTGGAACTCTACTTCCTGAGCTGCGCCGCGATTGACGTCGACCATTTTATGGAACGCAGCTACCTGTCGGCGCTCGGCGACGCGCTTAAAATCCCGCAGGATGTCCGTGACGGCATCCAGCAGGATATCGTGGCGGAGAAGGCCCGCTTGCCCGCCAGTTAATCCTCACTGGCCACTTCCGGTGGCCAGCTTGTTGTTTCCGTACCATCTGATGCTTGGCTTCCTGCGCCTTTGGTGCCACGCTTACAGATCATTACTTTCACGGAGACGGATGTCATGAAAGCACCCATCGCAAAAAAAATACCGCATGAGATGACGCTGCATGGTGAAACGCGCGTCGATAACTACTACTGGCTACGCGACGACAAACGTGAAGATAACGAAGTACTTGATTACCTGCGGGCTGAAAATAACTATGGCCGCAAAATCATGTCGACTCAGCAACCGCTGCAGGAACGGGTGCTGAAGGAGATCATTGACCGTCTGCCGCCGGAAGACCATTCGGTGCCCTATGTGAAGAACGGGTATCGTTATCAGAGTCGCTATCAGAGCGGCAATGAATATCCGGCTTATTATCGCCAGCCCGCTGCCAGCGAGGTGACTGATGAGTGGGCGCTGCTGCTTGATGCCAATCAGCGTGCCTCCCACAGTGAGTTCTATACCATGGGCGCACTGCACATCAGCCCGGATAATCAGGTAATGGCGCTGGCCGAAGATTTCCTGTCACGGCGACAATATGGCATCCGCTTCCGCAATCTGCAGAGCGGTAGCTGGTATCCCGAAGTGCTGAGTAACGCCTCATCCAGCTTCGCCTGGGGCAACGACTCCCGCACCGTCTACTATGTCCAGAAACATCCGCAGACGCTGCTCTCTTATCAGGTATGGCGGCATGAGCTGGGTACGCCGCAGTCCGACGACCAGCTGGTGTATGAAGAGCGGGATGATACCTTTCACCTCAGCGTGCATAAAACCACCTCTAAGCAGTTCATCCTGATTGCGCTGTTCAGCACCACCACCAGCGAAATCCAGCTGATTGACGCTAACTTCCCGGACGCGCAGCCGCATGTGTTCCTGCCGCGTCGCCGCGATCATGAATACAGCCTCGATCACTACGATCATCAGTTCTTTATCCGGTCGAACCGTGACGGCAAGAACTTCGGGCTCTATCGCACCCGTTATCTGGCGGAATCCCGCTGGGAGACGCTGATCCCGGCGCGCGATCATGTGGTAATGGAAGATTTCCAGCTGTTCCGCGACTGGCTGGTGGTGGAGGAGCGGCAGCGCGGGCTGACCAGCCTGCGGCAGATCAACTGGGCCAGCGGCGAAAACAGCGGCATCGCCTTTGACGATCCGACCTATGTCACCTGGCTGGCCTACAACCCGACGCCACGCACCAGTAAACTGCGCTACGGCTACTCCTCAATGACCACTCCGACCACGCTGTTTGAGCTGGATATGGATACCGGCGAGCGCCGCATCCTCAAGCAGAGCGCGGTCAAAGGCTTCAATGCGGACGATTATAAAAGTGAGCATCACTGGATTAAAGTCACTGATGGTACGGAAGTGCAGGTCTCGCTGGTCTATAACCGCAAATATTATCAGCCTGGTCAGAACCCGATGCTGGTATATGGCTACGGGGCCTACGGCAGCAGCATGGACGCCGATTTCAGCGTCAGCCGCCTCAGCCTGCTGGATCGCGGCTTTGTCTATGCGCTGGTGCAGGTACGCGGCGGCGGCGAGCTAGGCCAGCAATGGTACGACGCGGGTCGCCTGCTGAATAAGATGAACAGCTTTACCGATTTTATCGACGTGACTAACGCGCTGGTGGCGCGTGGATTCGGTCATCCTGAACGACTCTACGCAATGGGCGGCAGCGCCGGTGGTCTGCTGATGGGCGCGGTGATCAACATGGCACCGCAGCGGTTCCATGGCGTGGTGGCACAGGTACCGTTTGTCGATGTGGTGACGACCATGCTGGATGAGTCGATCCCGCTGACCACCGGTGAATATGACGAGTGGGGCAACCCTGAACAGGCGGAATATTATCACTACATCCGCCAGTACAGCCCCTACGACAACATTGAAGCCAAAGCTTATCCACATCTGCTGGTGACCACCGGTCTGCACGACTCGCAGGTGCAGTACTGGGAACCGGCCAAATGGGTGGCGAAGCTGAGATCGCTGAAAACCGATAACAACCTGCTGCTGCTGTGTACCGACATGGATGCCGGCCACGGCGGCAAGTCCGGCCGCTATAAAGCCTACGAAGGGGTGGCGATGGAGTACACCTTTATTCTCGGACTGGCGCAGGGCACGCTACCCCCGGCCGAAGATTACTGAGACTCACTGAGATATTTACGCAGCGCCTGCCGCAATGGCGGGCGCAAATCGGTCACGTTATCCAGCATCCATTTCAGGTAGCCCGGATCTTTACGGGCGATCACCGCAATCGCCTGGCCGCGGTATTTGCCGAACGGCAGAATATCGTCGCGCTGGGCCGCCGGTTGCGAACGCACAATCATTTCGGAGGCGCTCCAGCCCGAGGTCTCCATGATGCGAATCAACAGCGCGGCAGTGACATAACAGTCATACAGCGCGCGGTGCGCATGCAAATCCGCAGGTGGCGTCACGTCCAGCTTCAGCGAGTGCCGCAGCGCCTGGTTGCCATATTTAATCCCCGGCCACAGCTGACGCGCCAGCTGCATGGTGCAGATCCACTCTCCGTACATCTCCGGCAGCATGCGACGGTCAAAGCTGGCGTTATGCGCCACGTAGAAAGCACTGCCGTGGTAGCGCGAGATCGCCTGTTCGATGGTCGGCTTGTCGGCCACCATCGCTTCGGTAATGCGATGCACCGCCATCGCCTGACGGCTGATAGGGCGGTCGGGCAGGATCAGGTCGCTCATCGGATTGACTATCTGGCCGTTAATCACATCGACCGAGGCCACTTCCACCACGCCGCCCTGCAGGCCGCAGGTTTCGGTATCAATTACGCGTAATATCATTATTTCATCTTCGGTTCATAAGGCAGACGCGACAGGCTGAGTGAGGCCTGGCGATAGTGCATCAGACGCTGGCGAAACCAGTCGCGCAGGGCTTCTGGCTGTTCCTGTGCGACCATCTCTGCGACCACCGGCATGTTATAGCGCTCTTTAAACGCCACGCCCGCTGCCGCCAGATCGACATTGATTTTGTCTTTCTCTTCACGGGATAGCTGGGCAAGGTTATGGCTCATAGTGTTCTCCTGATGATGTGGGGCAAAAGTAATGTTTTCGCCGGTCTGAATCAAGGGTTAAGGATCGCATCGCTGGCCTCGACACCACAAATAGAGCAGCGTATCCTTTCGCCACGTTTGTCGCGTCAACGGTTGTTAAAAGGATGATCTTATGCAGAAAAAACCGGTTTCCCGCATGATGATTGCGCTGGTGGCGGCCGCAGGCCTTGCCTTCAGTCAGTCTGCGCTGGCACATGCGCATCTTCAGTCATCAAACCCGGCGGCTGACGCGCAGGTGACCGATTCAACGGCTGCGCTGACGCTCAATTTTAGCGAAGATATCGAGGCGGCATTCAGCGGCGTCACGTTGCTGGATGCGGCCCAACAGCCGGTAGCAACCGGCAAAGCGCACGTTGAGTCAAAGCACGCCAGTCGTCTGATTATCGATCTGCCTCAGCCGCTTAACGCTGGCAGTTACCAGGTTAACTGGCATGTGCTGTCGGTCGATGGGCATAAAACCTCAGGAAGCTACCGCTTCAGCGTGAAATAATCGTGGTGGACTCCGTCTGGGTTATGCTGCGCGGGTTGCATTTTGCCGCCCTGATGCTGCTGACCGCCAGCGCATGTTATTGCGCGCTGCTGGCACCGGCGCGCTATCGTCCACGGCTGACGATCTGCTTAAATCCGTTATTGCAGTGGAGCGCGTGGCTGGCGCTGCTGAGTGCACTGGCGATGCTGGCCTGCCAGAACGTATTAATGAGCGGCGACAGCGCCAATCTGGCCGATAGCGCGGTCTGGCTGGCGGTACTCGGCACCCGCTTTGGCGCAGTGTGGCAGTGGGAGATGCTGTTCGGCGTCTTTGCTGTCGCAGGGCTATGGCTGAAGGGACGGTTACGAGCGCAGACACTGCTGCTGGCGGGGGTGCTGCAACTGGCCGCTCTGGCCTTAACCGGACACGCGGCGATGCGCGAAGGCTGGCCCGGCGCACTGCAGCAGATCAGTCAGGCGTTACATCTGACGGGCGCGGCGTTCTGGGCTGGCGGTTTATTACCGCTGCTGCTGTTGATGCGTGAAGCTCGCCAGATCGATCGCCGTACAGACGCTATCCGCACCATGATGCGTTTTTCCCGTTATGGTCATCTGGCCGTGGCGTTAACCCTGCTGACCGGGATGATCAACAGCCTGCTGATCCTCGGCTGGCCGCTGGCGTGGCCCGATTCACGTTACGTGGCTTTATTGCTGTGGAAAGTAGTGCTGGTGGCATTGATGGTGCTGGTGGCGCTGATTAACCGTTACTGGCTGGTGCCACGCTTCCGTCTGGCGGGCAGTGGGACGCAGCAAAAATTTATCCGCATGACCCAGCTTGAACTGCTGCTGGCGTGTGGAGTGGTTGGGCTGGTCAGCGTTTTTGCCACGCTGTCGCCAGCCTGAATATTATTAAGAAATGCGTAAAGGTAAGTTATGTTGCTGAAGAAAGTGATTCCCGCAGTCCTGTTGTTATCCGTATGCGGCCAGGCGCTGGCGGCGCAGATCATTACCGTCAGCCGCTTTGAAATCGGCAAAGACAAGTGGCCGTTTAACCGCGAAGAGGTGATGCTGACCTGTGAGAAAGACGGTTCACTGTTTGCCATCAACCCCAGCACCCTGATGCAGTATCCGTTGAATGATAAAGCGGATCAGCTGTTCAAAACCAAGCAGGTGAAGGCACAACCGATCAGCGTGATTCAGAGCGAAGATAAAGCCAATCCAGGCCATATGATGAGCCTGCAGCCGATCATTGAGCGTACCCAGGCGCTGTGCGGTAAATAAACCCGCCGGGTGCAGTGCTGCGCTGTACCCGAATTCTGCTGTTTTCTGCCGTTGCGATCACAAACTGTTTCAGTTTCCGGCCCTCAGCCTCGCGTTGACTGGCAAAACCTCTGCGCTGTTCTAATCTTAACTTGCAAGGCGAAACCGCCTGCAAGAATGCCAACTTTTAGCGCACGGCTCCCTGAGAGCCATTTCCCTGGACCGAATATAGGAATCGTATTCGGTCTTTTTTTGTCTGGTGTTTCGCAATAATTAATTTAGTAAAATCAAGTAGTTAATCTCATACTGCTGCCTTCTGTTCTACTCTGCCGGAACCTGTGCCGCCTTAATTCAGCGTGTATTCAACAGCTGCTGATCGGGTTTATGACTGATAGGCGCAGAAGTTCTGCGCGTTAATCAATCACAAGCAGCTTTACCTGAACAACCCCTCAACGCCGCCACTCTCAGCCCGCCAGCAAACTTGTGATCACTGGCGTTTGGCTTATCCTTAAGGCTTAATCAAAGGGAGGTATGTTTATGAAGGCTGCAATTGCTACGCGTGAGCACCAGGTTGATGTTGTAGAGAAAACTCTGCGCCCGCTGAAGAATGGCGAGGCACGGTTGCGGATGGAGTGCTGCGGAGTTTGCCATACCGATCTGCACGTCAAAAACGGTGATTTTGGCGATAAAACGGGCGTGACGCTCGGGCATGAGGGTATTGGTATCGTTGAGGAAGTGGCGCCCGATGTCACCTCGCTTAAGCCGGGCGATCGCGCCAGCGTGGCGTGGTTCTTCAAAGGCTGCGGCCACTGCGAATACTGTAATTCAGGAAATGAAACACTCTGTCGCGATGTGGTGAATGCCGGTTATACCGTTGACGGCGGCATGGCTGAAGAGTGCATTGTGGTAGCGGATTATTCGGTTAAAGTGCCTGAAGGTCTTGACCCTTACGCCGCCAGCAGTGTTACCTGCGCTGGCGTCACCACCTATAAGGCAGTGAAAGTATCAGAGGTTAAACCGGGTCAGTGGATTGCGATCTACGGCCTCGGCGGATTGGGCAACCTCGCATTACAGTACGCGAAGAATGTTTTTAACGCCAAAGTGATCGCCATCGATATCAGCGATGGTCAGCTTGAACTGGCGAAACAGATGGGTGCCGATCTGGTGGTTAACTCCGCTACTGAAGATGCGGCCGCAATCATTCAGGACAAAACCGGTGGCGCACATGCAGCGGTAGTCACTGCCGTTGCCAAAGCGGCATTTAACTCGGCCGTGGACGCGGTCAGAGCCGGTGGTCGGGTGGTGGCTGTCGGGCTGCCGCCTGAAGAGATGAGCCTGAATATTCCGCGACTGGTGCTTGATGGCATTCAGGTGGTCGGCTCGCTGGTCGGAACGCGTAACGATCTGGCAGAAGCTTTCCAGTTTGCTGCTGAAGGGAAAGTGGTGCCTAAAGTCACCAAAAGGAAGATCGGCGAGATCAATACCATCTTTGATGAGATGATTCAGGGAACAATCCGCGGAAGAATGGTGATCGACTTTACCAATCAGTCCGCCTGATCAGCACCAGCAATCCCGAATTTAAGCCCGCGCAGTGCGGGCTTTTTTACGCCTGGAGCGTGATAACGCAGGGCCGGGCAGTCATCCATCAAACCTCATCAGCCTCATCAGCCTCATCAGTATCCTTCAATAATTAATAAGTTCTGCTTTATGTTTCCTGATGTGTCTCTGACTTGCACTTTACCGGTAACATTATAATGTGAAGGGGAAGTAACTAATACACACAACACAAAGAGGGATATTTATGGCGAAACATCATTGGATAAAAACCATTGAAATAACAGCAATTGTGCTGTTCATGCTGGTGCTGGCTTACCTTGCGGTCACTGGCGTTTTATCATCGACCGGATTCGATCACTCATGGCCATATCCAACTAAGTAACAGAGCTTTGCACCAGGGAAACTCGTCTTCTGATAAATATAATCAATAAAATGCCCGTTGTGAGGCACACTGTCAGAACACAAAATAATCAGCAAGGTGTTAGCAGCAGGGCTTACTCATTAACAAGGGTACCAAATCCGATCGGCAGCACTTGCCGTAAGTTTCCCCCACGAGCAGGTTAGTTCAAAAGGCTGGTTTACGCATCAGGCGTGGGCAGGCCAGTATTACAGTCTGGCAAACGTAATAATTTGGCAAACGTAACAATGGGAATGATGACAAGTTATGAAGCCTGCCGGTCAAAAATCAGGTTGTACGATACGCTTTCGAAAAAAGATTGATTCCGCTCATCATAAGGTGACTGGTTAAAAGCCTATGTTCACAGTGACAGGTTCTTACTGACTGAATACCAATGCAAAATTAAACGGAAAAGTAGTTGTATTAAAATATATAAGATAAAAATCAAATTTTCCGTTGAATCAGAAGTCATACATTTGTTGTACTCAAACCTGGTCAAAATATTATAGCCAGCCTGATCATGCCTGATTTACAGAACATAGATTATAATCTCTATTTATCAGCGCATAACATAATTAATAAGATAGTCGGGTCAAAAGCGCTTAATACGGCTGATATCGTTGCCTTTTTCGGTTATTAATGATTTTGTATTATTGCTATAATCCATTGTCTCTCAACCATGAGAGTAATCAGAAATAAATCGGTTAAATTAAACAGTAGTTTCACAGGGGTATACCAGGATGGATAGGAATAACGATATTTATGTGACCAGACCCCTGTTACCTCCGCTATCAGAATTTTATCCATATCTGGAGGATATCTGGAAAAACAGGCAGTTAACGAATAATGGCCCTTTCCATCGCCAGCTGGAACAGGCTCTGGCAGACTATTTAGGGTGTAAGCACATTTCATTATTTGCGAATGGCACGCTGGCACTGCTGTGTGCGATTCGAGCACTGCGGATTAGTGGGGAAGTTATTACCACACCTTATTCTTTTGTTGCTACTTCTCATTCGCTTTCCTGGAATGGCCTGAAGCCGGTGTTTGTTGACATTGATCCTATTACCGGAAACCTGGATCCCAATAAAATCGAGCAGGCTATTACACCTCAGACAACGGCAATATTGCCGGTTCACTGTTATGGCATCCCTGCGGACGTAGAAAAAATTGATGCGCTGGCGAAAAAGCATGGGTTGAAGGTAATTTATGATGCTGCGCACGCTTTTGGCGTAACCCGTGATGGTAATTCAATTTTGAATTTTGGTGATTTATCCATAATCAGCTTCCATGCTACTAAAGTATTTAACACCATTGAAGGCGGTGCGATTATATGTCCCGATCTGGAAACCAAACGTCATATTGATCGTTTAAAAAACTTTGGTTTTTCAAGTGAAACCACAGTAGATGCTATTGGTATAAATGCCAAGATGAACGAATTGCAAGCCGCTTTTGGATTGCTACAGCTTAAGCATATTGATCATGCGCTTTTACAGCGGAAAGCGTGCTACCAGCGATACAGACAAGCCTTTGTTCACTTCGCAGGTGTGAAAATTATTCAACCTGATGCACATGTAAGCTGGAACTATGCTTATTTTCCGTTATTTATTGGTGCGGACTTAAACTGCAGTCGCGATGAGCTTTATGCCGCTTTAAAAAACCAGGGGATAATGGCTCGCCGTTATTTCTTTCCCCTGATCAGCGATTTTCCGGTTTACTCCGGCCTGGCAAGCGCGAATCCGGACAATCTACCGGTATCGCGGCAACTGGCAGACCAGGTGCTTTGCCTGCCAATCTATGCAGGTTTATCTGCGGAGGATCAACAGCGCGTGATTAACGTTGTTCTCAAAGTGGCCGCTAAGCTTCGCTCCGATAGCGTTAAAGAGCGAGAAACAGTATGAAGCTCGGAATTTATGGGGCGGGGGGGTTAGGGCGAGAAGTTTTCGCGCTGGCCAGCGTGATTAATGCAAAAGATCAGCGCTGGACGAGTATTTTTTTTATTGATGACATTCACCCTAATCGACTATTGAACAATGTTTCTGTTATCGAATTCAGAGCAGCAGTTAATATTAAAGATATTGAATGCGTGGTTGCAGTAGGCGAACCAATGCTCAGGAATGAATTAATAAAAAAAATAAAGACCAGTGGTATTCCGTTGGCTACGCTGGTACATCCTGATGTAGATATAAGCACCTCAACTTTTTTAGGGGAGGGCGTTGTAGTCTGCAAACAGGCGTTTATCTCTTGCGATTGTGTGATAAGTAATAATGCCTTTATACAGCCGCAGGTCTGTATTGGTCATGACTGTCATGTTGGTGAGAATAGCATAATTTCTCCAGGCGTAATGCTGGGTGGAAACTGTGAGGTTGGTAAGGATGTTTTTATAGGTCTGAATGCCTGCATCAAAGAAAAAATACGTATAGGAAATAATGTGATTATTAGTATGGGGTCAGTTGTTTTCAATGACGTTAAAGAAAATGTCATTGCATTAGGTAATCCCGCCAGGGTGATGCGAAACAATGAAGATAAAAAAATTTTCCAGCATCCAACAGCAAAAAGTGAATAATTATGGAAAGCATAGCATTATATAATAAGGCCTTTCTCGATATTTTTATGCTAGCAGAGAAAGACCTGGTTACCCTGAAATATCATGATGTACCAGAGTGGGATTCTGTAGGTCATATGATGCTCATAACAGCAATAGAAGAAGCATTTGATATTATGTTTGACACCGAAGATATTATTGGCTTTTCCTCATGGGCAAAAGGAAAGTTAATATTAGCGAAATATGATGTGGTGCTTTGAGAAATGCGTCTTCTCGATGGGAAAAATGTATTCATTACAGGGGCAAGTAAAGGCATTGGCTGGGCTTTAGCGCAAGCTTTCGCGGAGAATGGCGCCAACATTTTTGCTCACTCCCGCAGTGAGGATAGCCAGTGGCAGGAAGCATTGGAGTGTTTAGCTAAAAAAAATGGCGTTACGATTTGGCCATGTTACTTTGATATGACAGATTATGCTGCGATGAAAAAAGCCCTTAACAGCATAAAGGCTAATAATTCGTCTGTCGACATACTGATCAATAACGCAGGCGTTATGACAAACGCACTGTTTCAAATGACGACAGATGAGATGTTGCGCCAGCAGTTCGAAGTGAATTTTTTTTCCATTTTCATGCTAACACAATATATTTCCAGATTGATGACGAAGAAAAATAGCGGCAGCATTATCAATATCTCTTCAGTAGTGGCTATTGAGGGGAGTGCGGGTCAATCAGCTTATAGCGCTGCAAAAGCGGCAGTGATTGCTTTTTCTAAATCGATAGCCGCTGAACTGGGCGAAAAAAACATCAGGGTTAACTGCATTGCGCCTGGCATTATCGACACGACTCTGCTGCACAGCCTGCCTGTACAGCGACTTGAGAAAACTAAAAATAAAACATTATTAAAGCGATACGGTTTACCCGCTGAAGTCGCCTCGACGGCTGTTTTTCTTGCTTCAGAACTGGCAGCCTACATTACCGGGCAGGTTATCAGAGTAGACGGTGGATTAAAATAGTTTGCTAATTGTCATCAGGAGTTATTAAAACCATGTTTCCAGATATGGAACAACATAACCCGGCGGCAATTGCTGCCATCGATGAAAAAGGGCATGAGTTAAGTTATGGCCAGCTTCACGAACAGGGAAAGCATCTTGCCGATATTATTCCATCTCACTCCCTGGTGTTTTTATTTTGTGAAAATAGCTTTGCTTCACTGATGGGTTATGTCGCGTTTCTTACGCATAAAATAGTCCCTTTAATGCTCGATAAAGACCTGGATAAGCAGTTTATTGACACGTTAACGGTAACTTATCGACCTGGATGGTACTGGCGGCCGCAGCACAAAGATGGCCCCGATCCGGCAGCACTGTTCAGGTATGAAAATTATGAACTGATACCAACAGGACTGGCCACTTTTCCTCTAAGTGAAGATCTGGCTTTACTGGTATCGACATCGGGTTCAACCGGCAGTCCCCGTCTGGTTCGACAAAGCATGCGCAACATTTATGCTAACGCATTAAGTATTGCCAGCTATTTGAAAATTGATCAACGTGAACGGGCGATAGTAAATTTGCCGATGAGCTACGTCTATGGATTGTCTATTATCAACAGTCACTTACTGCGCGGAGCCACATTATTATTAACAACCAAAGCGGTCACGCAGCGTGAATTTTGGCAATTTGTAACTCAGTATTCTGCCAGCTCACTGGCTGGCGTGCCCTATACCTGGGAAATGTTGCGGCGGTTAGGTTTCACGAAAATGCACCTTCCCGCGCTCAAAACACTGACACAGGCGGGGGGTAAGTTAGCGCCAGAGTTGCACAAGGCATTTGCAAGTTATGCTCGCCAGCATAATAAATCTTTCGTGGTAATGTACGGCGCGGCGGAAGCAACTTCGCGTATGGCATGGCTGCCGCCAGAAAGATCGCTTGATAAAATCGGCAGTATAGGCAAAGCCATTCCCGGCGGGCGTTTTATCATCATTGACGATCAAGGTAATGAGATTGACGATTATAACAAAGCCGGCGAACTGGTCTACTTTGGCCCTAATGTAATGCTCGGCTATGCTGAGTCGGGGAGCGATCTCAACAAAGGGGATGAGTGTCTTGGACGGTTAGCGACCGGAGATATCGCCCGCTGTGATGAAGAAGGTTATTTCACAATCGTTGGGCGAAAAAGTCGTTTTATCAAGCTTTTTGGGCACCGTATCGCACTTGATGAGCTCGAAGCTATCATTCACTCCGCTTTTCCCTTTCTGGAATATGTCTGTGTCGCAGAGGATCAAAGAGTTATTTTATATATCACTGATGAAAAATACTCTCATGTGATCAGGTCATTCGTCTGTAAAAAAATTCAGCTCTCGCCAGCGACGGTTAAAGTAAAAATAATTCCTGTCATTCCCAGAAATACTGCCGGCAAAATACTCTATTCAAAACTGGAATCCCCTCATGGACTGCTGTGAAGAGATGCTGTTATCGCCATTTTCGCTTAAACAGCATGAAAAGCAGAAGCTGATGACACAGCGGTTGAAAAAACTGACCCGACATCACTACAAAAATTGTAGCGCTTATCAGAGAATTATGGATGCACTGGGAGTGCAAATGAAGCATCTACAGTCGCTGGAAACGATCCCTTTTTTGCCGGTGTCGCTGTTTAAGCAAATGGAGTTGGTCAGTGTGGGTCAGGAACAGCTGGTAAAAATTATGACCTCCTCCGGAACCAGTGGGCAGAAGTTATCTAAAATTTGTCTGGATAAGATAACCGCAATAAATCAGCAAAAAGCATTGGTTAAGATTGTCAGCGATTTTACCGGACAGGCACGTATGCCGATGTTAATCATTGATACGCCTGACGTAATGGCTAACCGTAATTCATTTTCTGCGCGCGGAGCGGGTATCCTCGGCTTCTCCCTTTTTGGCAGTGAAAAAACATGGGCATTAAAAAGTGATATGTCGCTGGATATGCCAGCGATCAGCCATTTTTTACAAAAGCATCGTGGGAAAAGAGTATTGATTTTTGGTTTTACATTTATTATCTGGCAGCACTTTTATAAACAGCTTCTTCAAATCAATCAAAAAATAGATTTGTCATCAGGAATATTAATACACGGAGGCGGCTGGAAAAAGTTGATTTCAGCCGCCGTATCTCCAGAGTATTTTTCAGCTGCGTTACAGCGACAGTGTGGAATAGCACATAATCACGATTATTATGGGATGGTTGAACAGACCGGAACAATCTTTATGCAATGTGAGTATGGTCATCTCCATGCCAGTGTTTTCTCAGACATTATTATTCGAAATCCTATCGATTTTTCAGTGTGTCGGCATGGAGAACCCGGCATCATTCAGGTGCTCTCCGTCATTCCTGTATCTTATCCTGGACACGCTTTACTCACAGAAGATAGAGGGGTCATTCTGGGTTTCGACGATTGCCCCTGCGGTCGATATGGGAAATATTTTAGCGTAATCGGGCGAGTAGAGAATGCCGAATTAAGAGGGTGCAGTGATACCTATGCCGAACAGTTTTGAAAATGTCACCTTTTTGGTGGGTGATCAATATGTTGCGAACGGGATGCTTGCTCAGCGGACATTTCAGCCATTTGAAAATTTTATCATTGATTTTCTGGATGAGTTTTCGCGGAGACTGTTTAGAAACCCGATTGCTAAGGCCTGGCCTGATGTCATTACGCTGGCGTTCTGGTGTCGAAAAAAGGCGTTATTAAAACAGAAGTCTGCATATCCAGATTTATCGAGACGAACCGGACGAGGTTTAGCCTTCCATATTGCACCCTCGAACGTTGCAACAAACTTTGCATGGTCCTTAGTTGCAGGTTTACTCAGTGGTAACTGTAATCTTGTTCGGGTGCCGTCACGCTCCTTTCCACAGGTCTCTGTTATCTGTGAAGAGCTAAATAATGTACTGCGAAATCGCCCTGACATTGTGCCTTATCTCTGTCTGGTACGTTATGCCAGAGAATCTGGTTTGACCGATATCTTCTCTGGCTGGTGTGATACCCGCCTGATCTGGGGCGGGGACGAAACTATTTCAGCTGTTCGAAAATCACCGATACCCTCGCGTAGTCTCGATTTAACTTTTACAAAACGTCATTCCCTGATGCTGATTGATGCCAGTCATTATCTTACACTGATCAATAAACGTGCAGTCGCAGACGGATTCTATAACGATACCTACCTGATGGATCAGAATGCCTGTACCTCTCCTCAGCTTGTCGTATGGTTGGGAACAAAGGCTGATAAGGAGCAAGCGCGCACACATTTTTGGGCTGAATTAGAAATTTTAGTAAACAAACGATATCAACTACAGCCGATTACTGCATTAAGAAAGTTTGATCGTTTTTGCCACCATGCTGCAATGAGCGGCAGTGTAAAAAAAGCCTCAACGGCATCTAATCTGATCTTTCGCCTTCTGCTGGACAAACTTGATAAGTCTACAATGACGCAAACTGAAGCCGGCGGATACTTTCTAGAGTATCTTGCCGATGATATCAGTGAAATTTTACCTGTATGCGGTAATCGTTGTCAGACACTTGCTTTTTCGGGCGTTAGCTCAAAACATATAGAAGACTTTCTAAAACGGTATCGCCCTGCAGGCGTTGACAGGGTGGTTCCACTTGGCCAGACGCTGGATTTTAATCTCAAATGGGATGGCTACGATCTGATCTACTCGTTATCACGATATACAACGTTTGCAGATTAATAATGAAAAATTACGCATGCAAAATATACGATGAACTTTCTGCCTGGAATAGACAACCATGGAAAAAATAATTTTTCTTTTCGACCTGGACGGCACAATAACAGCAGAGGAGTCTTTAGCTGAAATTGGGGAGTCATTTCACCTTTCTCCAGAAATGGTTGATCTCACAAATCAGACAATAAAAGGCAATGTTCCTTTTGTAGAAAGCTTTATCCGCCGGGTGGAGATACTTAAGAAAATTCCGGTGTCATCTATCCGGGAGAGAATGACGAAAATTGCATTACTAACGGATGTTGTTAACTTCATCGAAAAAAATTCTGATGTTTGTCGCGTCGTTACCAGCAATGTAGATGCATGGATCGCTGATTTAACCAAGAATATTGGCTGCAAATATTATTCTTCAGAAGGATTGGTGGTTGATGATAAATTAGTCAGATTAACGAAGATTTTAAAAAAAGAAGAGATTGTATTGCGTTATAAAGAGTCTGGTTATTACGTCGTTTTTATTGGTGATGGGCATAATGACAGTGAAGCGATGCGCTGTGCGGATATCGCCATTGCAAGTGGTATAGTTCATGAACCTGCAAAAACACTATTGACTGTCGCCAGTCATTGCGTATATAGCCAGAAGGCGTTGGTAAGGTTACTGGAGCAAATTAAAACGCTTTCGCCAGGTAAATCATTAGTATTAAGTTGCGCCGGTATAGGTTCACGGTTAGGGCTTGCGAAAACGAAGGCTCTCATTGAGTTCAACCACAAGTCGCTGATTGAATTGCAGTTAGAGAAATTCACACGTGTCGAAGATGTACGAATTGTTGTCGGCTTCCAGTATTCTGATGTCATTGAAACGGTGCTTAAGATCAGGCAGGATGTCATTTTTGTTTTTAATCATGACTACTTTCATACAAAAACTGGAACCAGTCTTTTTCTTGGCGCCAGACATGCTAAAGAATATATTCTTGCGTGGGATGGCGATCTGATTGTTCATCCAGATGATATTACCCGTTGCCTTGAATACGATGGTGAGTATGTTGGATGTAGCAGGGTTATTTCAGATGACCCGGTTTATGTTAATGTAAACGAGAAGGGTTATGTTGTTAATTTTTCTCATTCATCAGGGGGTTATGAATGGTCTGGTCCTGCTTGTTTGAAGAAAAACAAAATAAAGTACACGACGATGAATGTGTTCGATCAAATTATCGATCTGCTACCATTGCCAGCACTAAAAATAAAAGCTCAGGATATTGACACCTATGCTGACTATATCAATGCAAAAATACTAATAGAGAAGTGGGGTTAGATGAGTAAAAAACACATTCTTAATTATTACGAGGAAATGGCTAAAACAATCAAATCTCCGCTGGAAACTCGTAACAAAGCAAAGGATTCTACCTGTTACGATGTTGCGCTAATGAGAGGTTTTGCTGATAAAAATTACGATTTATTGGATCTGGGAACCGGCACTGGCTTAATGATAAATCCTCTGGTCGATGATTTCAGGACCATCGTCGCAATTGAAAAATACCAAGGGTTTACCGAGTTTATTTCCAAAAGCCCTTCCGTAGAAATAATTAATGCTGATATTATGGATTTTACTACAACCCGGTCATTTGATGTGATATCAATTTTTGGTGTTATGAATTATTTTAACCAAAAGGAGGCTGAGGAACTATATAAAAAAATTGCGGGGCTTTTACATAAAAACAATAAATCTGTTTCGATTGTCAAACATCAGATGGGACTGAGAGAAAGTTTTACCGTCAACGGTTGGTCAGAGGAGTTAAATAAAAATTATTATGCTGAATATCGACATGTTGATCTTGAAATGGAGATGTTAACAGCCGCAGGTTTCAAAAGAATTGAAAAGATTGACATTTACCCGCAAGAATACAATCGGTGGGAAAATACCCATTTCTATGCGTTAGTTTGCCACTTGTAAACTTAAAATAAGGGAGATCCATGAAAGCTTCTGCGCAAAGTTTAAAAAATGAAAACCTCACCTCGTTTCAGAAACGCACGGTTGCGCTTCTGGCAATACTCAAGACTTTCCTTGACGAGCATAATCTTCCTTATTTACTTGATGGTGGGACACTAATTGGTGCTATCCGACATCGGGGAATGATTCCCTGGGATGATGATATCGATCTCTCAATGTTAAGAGGAGATTATGATCAATTAATTTCGTTAAAAGATAAGCTGCCCTATCCATTGCAGTTAGCTTATTGGGGGAACGATCCTCAACATGTCTACCCATTTATCCGGATTTATGATGTCACAACATCTGTCACTTTTGGTTTTGTTAAACCGGTAGTCCGTGGTGTATGGATCGACATTTTTCCGATTGATGGCACGTTTAGCAATAGTTTACTTCGCCGTTGCCATATTAATACGCTGGCTTTTCTACGTATGCTGCTAACCAATCTGATGGGTGCTTATGTCAGTAAACCACTCCCCAGGCGAACACAATGTAAATACTATCTTTTCGGTATTCTGAGCCGGATAGCAGGAAAAAAATTTCTGATACGGGCACAACTGCGGCTGGCGACTTTGAAAGATCCTTTGCAGTCTGAAATATCAGCGCTGGTTGTGAGCATGGCTGGAGACAAAACTCATCAGCGGACCGGGCATTATCTGGATCGAATCGACGTCTGTTTCGAAGAACTTCACTGTTTCGCTCCTGCCGCTTACGATCGCATCCTGAAACAAGTTTATGGCGATTACCGTGTCCCGCCAATGCCCGATCAGCGGGATTCAATACATCAGATTGTGCATGTTGATTTGCATAAATCTTATCTGACCCATCAGTGATGCCTGTCAGTGAAGCGAGATCAGTTGCTGCACCAGGCTGCTGACCATTTTATCATACGGTCATCATTCAACAGGCAACGCTGACGAACTTCACTTTGCAAAATTCTGCCCATCCTTTCACTGCCATCAGTGTCATTCAGATGGGCGCTGATTGCCTGGTGCCAGTCAGCATACTCGTTCGCTACGCATGTAATCGTAAATGTATCGCTGCCAGTAACGATGGACTTACTACAAATTAAGGGTATTCCACAAGCACCATATTCAATAAGGTGCATGTAAACCTCAGCGTATGTTAGTGGATGCCCGTTGTGTGGGATTAGTGCAAGGTCAGGATACATTTCTGTTAACGTCTTTTGATAAATTCCTTTATCAGCCTCGCGAATTACAGTGTTAATCAGTGGCCGCAGTGCCGGCGGGCAGTTGCCATAAATTACCCATTCAACCTGATCTGCAAATGCATCAATCAACCTGGCGACAATTCCCTGGATCTCATGATGACAAAGGCTACCTGGCAGGACAATCCGTGGTTTTTTCCCTTGTCTGCGCAAGCTGCTTAGCTGCCTCCATTGTGCCTCAGGCAACAAGGTCGGCATTATTAATATGTCAGAATGCCATGCTGAGAATATCTCAGCCTCTTTTTCATTATTAACAATTAAGCGATCAATGTAATCGAGGTTGCTTCTTATACTCGCGATAAAGTTTTGTCCTGCTTGCTGCTCATCTGACGACGTAATAATCTTTTGCAACCTGGTTGGATTGATCATGCCAACTTTGAAAGCCGAATTGAAGCGCGATAATTTTGCTATCCATGAATTAAAATTTTCGTCTATTTGTGGTTCAACAACTATCACGTCAGGATTATAGTTTGTCACTTCAGGTAATGTTGGCAGTGATGAAATGTGTTTTCCTTCAATAATCCCGGCATCGCGTAGGGCAGAGAACGGTTCTTTTACTCTGTAAACATTGATCCTCTCATCATCACCGGTCACTGATATTACCACCGGCAAGGGATGCCAGCTTAAGGGTAGCCAGGTATGCTGATCGCCGTTTTGCAGTGCAAATGGAAAGGATGGCGATAAATTTTTGTTATAAGCCGGGTCCTGACTAATTTGCGTTAGCCAGCGTTCAAGCATGATATTTTCTTCTTCTTTAGACGGTGATGCCGGAATGCCAGATAAGGTCTTTTCTGGCTGTCGACAGCCTCTTGCGTAAGGTGTCCAGACGATTATTCCGCCCAGTTGTTGTACGCGCAAGCAGAAATCAATATCGTCATTGTCGTTCAGATCGGCGTCAAATCCGTTAACGGCATAACAAAGATCTTTACTTACCAGCATAAAATCACCTGAAACGGCCGAATAATTTTGAGCGGCATGCAAACGTTTCATATAACTATTATCACCGTCGTCAGTGCCGTAAAATGGCTCCTCCGCTATACTGCCGTTTATTCCTAATATATAGCCGGCATGGCGAATGACATTATTCGCATAAAGCTGTTTGGCGCCAACAATAGCAATTTCAGGCCGTTGGGCATGATTCATCATATTATCCAGCCATTCTGGGTGCATGACGTGAATATCACTGTTTAAAAACAGCAGATAATTACCCTGAGCATCAAGAATTGCCTGATTGGCCATCCCCGCTCGCTGCCAGGCCGCGGGGTAGTGCACTACTCTGATACGCTCAGAACCCAGGCTGGAAATACCTTTCAGCCACGCTGCTCTTTCCTTATCTTCCCGTTTATCTGCCACAATCAACAGTTCATAATTTTGGTAGTCAGTACTTTCCAGTACCGTCATCACACAGCGACTGACGCTGTTAAAATCCCGTGCCAGTATGGCTATGGTAACGAGTGGTTTACTCTGGTGATGATATTTCAGATGCCATGGGCCCTGGTGGGTTGGCAATACTTCTGCCTGGTTAAAACCACGGCGTTGAAGGTGTTCCAGCAGCAGACTCTGTTCCACAGCATGGTGTGTAGCAGGCGCCGTGGCTGTCAGCAAAAGTGGTTCTGTCAGGTGGCCAATGGTATCGATGTTAGCGGATTCAATAAGGCGTAGTTGAAGCTCAAATTCAAACATCTCTGTACAACCCGGGTTTACTCCACCTGCTGCAATAATCCATTCGCGCTTAAAGAGCCAACCGCGAGACATCTGGTCAGGACAGCTTAAAAACAGATCCAGATTAAAATCAGGCCGGAAAAGGGTCCCCATCGGCTTACCCACCACCGGGTAAATGATGTCTGTATAGATAGCATTATACTGGCTGGCGTGTAGCAAGGTAGTGGACAGCACGTTAATGCCTGAAGGCAACAACTGGCAGCCTGCGTCAAGAAAGAGTAGCCATTCACTCTCCGATTGATTGATTTGTCTATTCAGCGCAGCCAGACCGTCTGCCAGATCCAGACGCAACTGCACCGTTTCGGCAGGCAGATAATTTACCTGCTCGTCAGTCAGGGCGATGATCTGCCAGCTTAAACCCGCAACGCCAGTATTCAGGCTCTCCAGAGTGATGTTCCAGGCTTCTCTGTTTCCATTTCGTGCATCAATAAATAACGTACAGCTGGAAGCGATAACGTGAGTAGTAAGATATTCGTTTAATAATTTTTGCTGAGCTGGACGTAATGTTCGCTTATCAAACCACATTTTCATTCTGCTGCTGGCAAGTGAAGCAGCGATTTCCTGCAATAGATTTTGTTCGCTAAATTGTTCTGGATGAGTCAGCGGCGCAACGCGAATTTGGCCAAATTTCCGGGCGGGATCGTGCCAGCCTAACTTTTTTAGCATCAGCGGCATATTTCTATGGGTAGCACTGACCATATCTGCATGTTCGCTGACCGTGGAAAGTGTCTGGCTACCTGAAATGCGATATTGAGAGAGTGTCTGAGTTACCATGGCCAGATGACCATAGCGCAGTACCTTAAGATAAATGGCGAGATCGGCCAAAAATGGCATTGATTGGCCGCCGAGTTTGAATATAGGCTCTCCCCCGGCCAGGATGGCTCGCAGTACAGCCGCGCGAATAAGTACCACGCTGGGTTCACCGATGAAATTAAGCGGCTTTGTCGCCTGGAAATTTATGACATCGAGTCCATAGAGCACACTATCACGGTTAAAAAGAGGCGCTGTGCCTTCGTGGTCTGGCAGGCGGCGTCCTTTAGCATCGATCATTTCACGATGAGACGTTGCCATGACAATATCAGGGTGCTGATTGATGGCTGCTGCTAACTTACTGACACAGTCGGGTTTGAGAACGTCATCATCGTGCAGGAACTTTATATATTCACCTTGAGCTCTGTCCAGACAATCTGAGGTATTTGCCATTTCCCCTAGTGACGGACAATTGCGTTGATAGTAAACAGGCCAGCGTGAGAGTTGGCTGTTTTTTTTTACAATGCGTGCAATCTCATTATTGTGACTGTCATCGCCGATGATAATTTCACAGGCAGCATAATCCTGCTGAAGAACACTTTGCAGGGCAATCTCAAACCAGGTTGCTTTCCATGCTGGAATAATAATGCTGACAAGACCGGGAACAGGCACGGGAGATTTTCCTTGTATCAGGAAGCTTACCAGAGAATTACAAAGGATAGGCTTGCGTGAATTTTGGCTGGAATTTGATTTGATGTAATATTTTCACATTCAGATGACCATCAGCATGTCCGGATAAAATTCTGATAAGCATGTTGTTTACATGAAAGTAATTGTATTTTATCCGTTAATTGTTAAAAGCTATCGCGCGAGTATTTAGTAGCTTTGTCCGCTTTTGCCGCGATAAAAGCTCCTTTTAGGGGTAGTGATCAGGGATCAGAGTTGCGTTATGAAGCAAATAGCTCTCATCAATTTTTTATTTCATCTGGATAGTTACAGGCGAGGGATTAACTGAAAGTTATTGGTTTTTTGGACGAATTGAGCTGCTTCGTTAATGGGATGCGTTGGTTTGTTATTTTACGATAAGTTTCTGCTTATAAGCCATATTCAGCCGGGTAGCGAGTCAGCGAATAGATAAAGGCGAATAATTATAGAGTAAGTTATATTTTTCACCAGCAGCAGGGTTTATCAGGCTGCATCATCTTTTCAGGTTAAAAACGTTGTGCTGCTGAAAACCATCCAGCCAGAAAAGTCCTGACAGTCAGCCAGAAAAAACCCCGCAGCAGCGAGGTTAATTCATCAGGCCGGTTTACACCAGGCTGACGGAGAGCAGGGTAATCTCTTCGGTTTGCAGCTCCATGTTCTTCTTAATTTCAAACATATACGCCTCCAGCGCCTCTTCAACCTCATTGCCCTCAATGAAAGCATGCGCGGTTACGTGATCCTCACCTTTTGGCTTAATCACATATGAAACGAACCACTTCTTATTCTGCATAATCGTCCTCTGTCTCAAGATTAAAATGTGCCACTTATTCCAGCTGGACTGCACACAGCTGCAGCCCGCTAATCGATGGGCGCCGGATGCAGCAGATCGATCACATCATCGATTTCATTGCTGGCCGCATGGCGATCCAGCGCTACAGCGTAATAGCGCCCCTTACAGTAGTGCCGGGTTACGGCAACCCGATGACCGGTATCACCGTCCGCTTCACCGCCGCTAGCGGTGCGCAGGTGCGGTGGGATCACCAGCTCAGTTTCCAACTCATCAGCCTCGATAATCAGATGACCACCGTCGCTGGAAAGCAGCAGGTGCTGAACGCTCATAGTCTCTCCTTTGTTGATCTGTCATGGGGTATCGGGAAAAGTGTAGCGCAAGGCTGCCAGGGTGCGGCGAGTGCAGATGCGGGCCGGGCTTCAGGCAAAAAAAAAGCCCCGCAGAGGGGGCTTGATGCAGATGCGATTCAATAGCGATTAGCCTGCCTGGTTCGCCAGCTTAGGTTTCAGAACGCGTTTGCCGATCTGAATACCGGGCTTCTCAACATATTTATACAGCAGCGACGCCAGCGCGTAGGTCACCGGAATAGCAGTAACGCAGACGGTCAGGAAACGCACCAGATCGCTTTTGAATTCGATGTCGGTATGGGTGAGCAGCAGGGCGATCAGCGGGATCACAATCAGCAGATGCAGCAGGTAAACCGAAAACGACACGTCGCCCAGCCAGGTGCTCAGCCGGTTATTCAGCAGCTTACGCGGCAGCATAATCAGTCGTGCCATCAGGCTGTTTTCCTGATATTGCCACAGGATGGCGGTCATCCCGACGATCATCAGCGCTTCCATAATCACCTGCAGCTTAATCGCTTCCAGTCCTATCGCCACGCTGGCGACCGGGCCCAGGAGCGCGTAAGCCACGTAGAGCAGGGATTTACGGCGAATCGCTTCGGCCAGCAACATACCCGAGAGGAACATGTTGAGCTTAATCAGGATCATCGACGGCATCTCGAAGGCTTCATAATAATCCGCCAGCAGATAACGTCCGGCGCAGCACAGCGCCATAATGCCAATCAGCGAAGCCGCATAGCCAAAGCGCAGCGTCACCAGCATGATGAACGGGAACAGCAGGTAGAACTGCATCTCCAGCCCAATACTCCAGTCTGGCAGCACGGTATTGAAGCCATACTCCGGCAACAGGCCAAACAGGAAACTGAAGTGGGTGAGAATATTGGTCAGGGACTGGTCGGTGTAACGCGATGACTCAGTCGCGGTGCCGGAGTAGAAATGGGCAATGGTGTCACGCATTTCGCCAAACCACGGGCCGTAAAACAGGGCGATGATTAACAGCAGGTAGTAGAGCGGCGCGATGCGGAAGAAGCGTCGGATCCAGAACTTCTTAATGGTCTCTGTGCTCTGCCACGGCTCTTTCTGCTGACGCTCGACGTAGTTTTTCGCCATCAGATAACCCGATAACAGAATAAACAGATCGACCCCAATGCCAGGGGATGAAATAAGCGTGATATGGCAATGAACCAGTAAGCTGATATGGCCAACTAATACCCAGAGAGAAGCGATGCCGCGTAATCCCTCCAGCTCCGTAGACCAACCTCGTGTTGCAGACATAACTATTCCTCGTTTTTATCCGACCTTCGGCGCTCACTAAGCCTTAAGGCAACAAATATGTAAACGGGCCTTTACAAAAGTAAGAAGATTCCGAGCACAGGTAAGAGGGAAAAAGCAACCGAAACAGGGCGGGTAAGCACAGGAAGTTAAGGGCGTGCCATGGCACACCCTTAATAAATATCACTGATTGAGATGGCCGATCAGGCCAGCTTTAACAGGATCATACCGGCCAGCAGCAGGGTTAATCCGGCCCAGCCTTTTTTGTTCAGACGCTGGCCAAATAACACCCAGCCAGCGGCGACAGTGGCGATAATCCCAAAACCACCCCAGACCGCATAGGCCACCGATAAATCGATACCTTTTACCGCTTGCGCCAGCGCACTAAAGGCCAGCAGCACACTGGCCAGCGAGAGCACGCCGTACAGCGGTTTCTTAAAACCATTGGAGTATTTGAGGAAGATGTTGGCGGCAATCTCCAGCACGATAGCCAGAGCCAGCCATGCGGCGTGAATCAGATCAGCGATGACCATGATTCACCTCCGGCGTTGCGCGGGTGCCGGTTTTAATCAGCACGATGCCGACCACCAGCGTCATCAGGCCACAGAGTTTCAGTACTGACAGGCTTTCGCCAAACAGCTGCACGCTGAACAGGGTAATCAGCATGATGCCAATCCCTTCCCACAGCGCGTACGCCACGCCTAGCGCGATACGTTTAATCGCAAAACTCAGGAATATATAAGAACAGGCAATCATGCCCAGCATCATCAGGTAGCCCGACTGGCTGCCGTTGAGGCTGGACCATTTCATAAACAGGGTGCCGATAATTTCAGTAACAATAGCGAGTGATAATAAGATCCATGCACGCATGGTTTTTCTCCAGCAACGATAACAGTGCCTGCATCACACAACGTGTCAGCAGATTCAAAAGAGATGTCGAAGCGGAAAAGGGACTACAGGGCGCTACGCCAGTGTTGATCGGCGGCGTTCCAGCCAGAGAGGGAAGTGGTAAAAGTGACAGGGATTGAAATGAACATTCTGCTCATAATATTAACGACGCATCCACATTGTTGCTTCTCATCAGTGGACGAATAGTGCCTCCGGTTATAAACACGCCAGATTTATAGCATTTCGCCTGACTGGAAATCAATAGCAGATTATGCTTCGTTTCGGCTTCATTTAGGTCTATCGCAAGGCAACAACAGCGTAATCAGGATGAATGTGTTAATGAGAGGTGAATATAAAAAACAGCCGGGCAACAACGTGCCCGGCTGTGGTTATGTGACAACGTCACCGATTAGTCAGCCCGCTGCGCGACCTTACGCACCGGGGCATCGCCGGCAACGTAATAGCGGGCGGTGCTGCGCGGCAGCGGATCGCGGCCACGGATCAGATCGGCAATCTTCTCGCCAATCATGATGGTGGTGGCGTTGAGGTTGCCGGTGATGATCAGTGGCATGATCGACGCATCGACCACACGTAACCCTTGCAGGCCATGCACCCGGCCTTCACCGTCGACCACCGACATCTCATCGTTACCCATTTTACAGGTGCCGCACGGGTGATAAGCGGTTTCGCCATGGTTACGCACAAACTCATCCAGCTGTTCGTCGGTCTGGCACTCCAGCCCTGGGCTGATCTCACGGCCGCGATATTTATCCAGCGCGGGCTGATTAATAATCTCGCGCGTAATACGAATCGCATCGCGGAACTCATGCCAGTCCTGCTCGTGTGACATGTAGTTAAACAGAATCGCCGGATGACGACGTGGATCGCGTGACTTCAGCCGGACATGGCCGCGGCTCGGTGAGCGCATTGAGCCGACGTGACACTGGAAGCCGTGCGCATCGACCGCGTTTGAACCGTTGTAGTTAATCGCCACCGGCAGAAAGTGGTACTGAATATTCGGCCAGCTGAACTCTTCACGGCTGCGGATAAAGCCGCCTGCTTCGAACTGGTTGCTGGCACCAATCCCGCTGCCGTTGAACATCCACTCGGCACCGATTTTCGGCTGGTTCCACCATTTCAGCGCCGGGTAGAGCGACACCGGTTCTTTACATTCGTACTGCAGATACATCTCCAGATGGTCCTGCAGGTTCTCTCCGACGCCCGGCAGGTCGTGTACCAGCGGAATATCAAACTGCTTCAGCAGTTCCGGTGAGCCGACACCGGAACGTTGCAGGATTTGCGGAGAGGCGATAGCACCGGCGCACAGCAGCACTTCGCGGCGGGCTGTGACTTTATGGATGCTATTGCTGTCACCCTGCAGATACTCCACGCCGACGGCACGCTTACCGTCAAACACGATGCGGTCGGTGGTGGCATGGGTACTGATCTTCAGGTTCGGCCGGCCTTTTGCCTGGTCAAGATAGCCACGGGCGGTGCTGGAACGGCGTCCCTGCGGCGTCACGGTGCGGTCCATCGGACCAAAACCTTCCTGCTGGAAACCGTTGAGGTCGTCAGTGCGCGGATAACCGGCCTGAACACCCGCTTCGATCATCGCTTCAAACAGCACGTTATTGCCGGCTTTCGGCGTCGCTACGCATACCGGGCCGTCACCGCCGTGGAAGTCATTCGGACCGATATCGCGGGTTTCCGCTTTGCGATAGTAGGGCAGGCAGTCAAGATAGCTCCAGTGCTCCAGCCCAGGCGCGGTGGCCCAGTTATCCAGATCCATGGCGTTGCCGCGGATGTAGCACATGCCATTAATCAGCGACGAACCGCCCAGGCCTTTGCCGCGACCACACTCCATGCGGCGATTGTTCATGTAAGGCTCTGGCTCAGTTTCGTAGGCCCAGTTATAGCGTTTTCCCTGCAATGGATAGGCCAGTGCCGCAGGCATCTGGGTCCTGAAATCAAATCGATAATCCGGGCCGCCCGCTTCCAGCAGCAGTACATTGACGTTGCTGTCCTCGGTCAGACGGGTGGCCAAAACGTTCCCTGCGGATCCGGCTCCAATAATGATGTAATCAAATTCCATTCATCGTTCCTCAGGTTTTATTGATTAAAATACCGACTGAAAACGCGACAGCTCAACCTGCACTGACTTCACCTGGGTGTAGCTCTGCAGCGTCATCAGGCCATTTTCGCGTCCAATCCCGGAGTGCTTGTAGCCGCCAACCGGCATTTCCGCTGCCGATTCACCCCAGGTGTTGATCCAGCAAATGCCGGCTTCAATCTGATGGATCACGCGGTGCGCCCGGTTCAGGTCCTGGGTGACCAGCCCGGCAGCCAGACCAAAGTCGGTGTCGTTGGCGCGGCGGATCACTTCTTCTTCGCTGTCGTAGCTCAGAATCGACATCACCGGCCCGAAGATTTCCTCACGGACGATCTTCATCTCATCGCGGCAGTCGGTGAACACCGTGGGTGCCACCCAGGCGCCCTGATCGAACTCGCCACCGGTCAGACGTTTTCCGCCGCACAGCAGGCGTGCACCTTCGGCAATACCTGATTCGATGTAGCGCATCACGTTATCGCGATGACTGAAGCTGACCATCGGGCCAAAGTTGGTCTCTGGCTTACGCAGATCGCCCGCCCGGATGCGGGCCACGCGCTCGCTGATTTTGGCTTCGAACGCCGCCTGTAGTCTGGTCGGGATAAATACCCGGGTACCGTTGGTGCAGACCTGGCCCGAGCTGTAGAAGTTGGCCATCATGGCGATGTCAGCCGCCAGATCGAGATCGGCGTCATCAAAGATGATCAGCGGTGATTTGCCGCCCAGCTCCATGGTGACCTCTTTCAGGGTTGAACCGGCTGCGTTGGCCATCACTTTTTTGCCGCTGACAACACCACCGGTGAACGACACTTTGTCGATGCCGGGATGTTCGGTCAGCAACTGGCCGGTGACCGAACCGATGCCTGGCAGCACGTTGAACACGCCGTCCGGCAGGCCCGCTTCGGTGTAAATTTCCGCCAGTTTCAGGGCGGTAAGCGGCGTGATTTCGCTGGGTTTGAAAATCATCGCGTTACCGGCCGCCAGCGCCGGTGCTGATTTCCACAGCGCAATCTGAATCGGGTAGTTCCAGGCACCGATACCGGCCACCACGCCCAGCGGTTCGCGGCGGGTGTAGACGAAAGCGGTATCGCGCAGCGGGATCTGCTGGCCTTCAAGGGCCGGCACCAGCCCGGCGTAGTACTCCAGCACGTCAGCACCGGTAACAATGTCGACGCTGGCGGTTTCGCTGAGCGGTTTACCGGTATCCAGCATCTCCAGCTCAGCCAGTTCATCGTTGCGCTCACGCAGAATATCGACGGCGCGGCGCAGAATGCGTGAACGCTCCATTGCGGTCATCGCGGCCCAGACTTTCTGGCCTTTACGGGCGGCGACAACGGCGCGATCGACATCCTGCTGGCCGGCAGCGTGCACCTCTGCCAGCACTTCGCCGTTGACCGGGTTAATCGTCTGGAACGTCTCGCCAGACGCCGCGGCAACGTAAGCGCCATCAATGTAGAGTTTCTGCTCGGTGAATCGGGACATGGTTTCTCCTTCCGTTATTCGTGCTCGCCAGCCAGTTGCTGACGGATGAATTGGGTCGTCAGTGTGCGGGCCACCACCGGCTTAAACGGCTCACCGCTCAGCGCGGCGCGCAGCCATAAGCCATCAATCAGGGCGGCCAGCCCGTGTGCGGCGAGGCGTGCCTGTTCCAGTGGCAGCTCGCGGCGAAATTCAGCGACCAGCGTCGAGAAAAGACGTCGACTGCTGACCCGCTCAAGGCGATTCAGTTGGGGCTGGTGCATGCTGCTGGCCCAGAAATCGAGCCAGGCTTTCATCGCGGCGCTATGCACCTGAGTTTCATCAAAATTACCGTCGACAATCGCCCGCAGACGTTCTTCTGCTGAGGCATTGGCCAGCGGCTGTAGCCGGCTTGAAACCGCATCACGCAGCTGACGCGTCACATCACGCATCGTCGCTTCCAGCAGGCCGTTCTTGTCTTTGAAGTAGTGACTGATGATGCCGGTCGAGACACCCGCCCGGCGGGCAATCTGGGCGATGGTGGCATCGTTAATCCCCACTTCGTTAATCGTGCTCAGGGTCGCATCAATCAGTTGCCGACGTCGTATCGGCTGCATCCCCACCTTTGGCATAGCTCCAGCTCCACCCTCAAATCGAGGGACTATTAAAACTTTTTTTGATTGCACGTTCAATATAAAAAGAAAAGTTGTTAGGATGCTGTTCTTTAAATGTAGCGAAAGCGAAACGGTATTGAGTGCTAAAACAGACCGGATTGCCGAAGCGACAATCAGGAAGAGAAATAACAACATCAGGCCGCGCGGCGCGTCAGCCGCAGACGGCGACATTTATCCATTGCGTATTTTCAGGAAAACTAACCAGAGGTAATCGATGAATAATCCACCTGCCGGTGAAAAAGACAGACTCAATCCCGTTGTGTTCTACACCTCTGC
>Ga0308167_1000835_pt1 | contig 44470 bp, 36 predicted proteins | sample PhyCR1_2_FD_202138 | JGI IMG/M metagenome (GOLD analysis project Ga0308167, IMG submission 202138) | Phyllosphere microbial communities from UC Gill Tract Community Farm, Albany, California, United States - DLSLRC.R1 | ecosystem: Host-associated > Plants > Phyllosphere > Unclassified | place... | reverse complement strand
ACAGGTGCTGGTTCATTCGGATCAGGGCAGTCAGTACACAAGCCATGAGTGGCAGTCGTTCCTGAAATCACTCGGCCTGGAGGGCAGCATGAGCCGTCGCGGTAACTGCCACGATAATGCGGTTGCAGAAAGCTTTTTCCAGTTGCTGAAACGTGAACGGATAAAGAAAAAGATCTACGGAACGCGGGAAGACGCCCGCAGCGATATTTTTGATTACATCGAAATGTTTTATAACAGTAAGCGTCGGCATGGTTCTGGCGATCAGATGTCACCGACAGAATATGAAAACCAGTATTATCAACGGCTCGGATGTGTCTAGATGATCCGTGGCGATTCAGATGTCCGATTTAGAGCAGACGTTAAAGCAGATGCGGTTCTGCATAGGATTCCCGCTGAAAGTTAAGGTAATTCGATAACACTAGTCAGGATTATTTTTTTTGAAAGCATTCATCGCCAGGTTTTTGGCTAGAAAACTACTTGCTTATTGTCGATAAAGTCAGATAATCACGTATGATGAATGACGTGATTAATAATGTGCAAGAGTTAATCCGTTTATTGCGACAGTACAGGGTGACGAAGCTATCAATATTTAACCAGGTTCATGATTAACTTTGAGCATTAACAGGAATAACTGCATAAGAGGAGAAAGTAGAAATAGTGGTGTGCGTCTGAATGGATTAAAAGCAAAGAAGCATGAAGGACTGAATAAGAGTTGCCTAATGCAAATTTATAAAAAGTGTGGCTGTACTCAGATCGCTGACAGCATTGCTACTCGCTGCCTGCGCATAACAAGCCGCAGCGCCTGGACGTAATGGAATGGCGAGTCCGGCGACAAACGGGTGCATAAAGTAGGGGTAAGCCTTCACAGGTGAATACGGACGCGGGGCTGCTGGATATCGTAACTCAGGTTGGTTTTTCATAACACTTGTAAGGTATACAGAGCATCACCCCCGGTAGTGGTACTCTGTTTTTTTACCTAAGCCAACACCGGTTTATTCACTACTCAGACAGTGCGGGCTGTTACCCTTAATAAATAAGTGAACGAAAGAAACGGGGTCAATTGACATATCGCCATGCTTCACTGGGTACTTCACTATAAGTTTCGTTCATCACAAGTTCTGCTTTACGATGATCATATGCACCCTCAAATGAAGAAAGCTCCTCGTTCGGCACACGGTTACGCATATAGCTGGTTACAATATCAAGAATGTCCTTGCATGGACAATTCCGAAGCTGCATTAAATAATCATTTTTGCTCATATATCCTCGTCAAATCAATGCGATAAATAGTTACAACACCTACAATCGAGGCGTAAATTATTGTAACGTCTGACCGGTTCAGGCGTCTGCCAACCAAGAATCCAAATCGTTCTGAACGTTTCATCATTTCTAAATACAAGTGATAAGCGAAGCGGGAAAATACAATTACGTAATATTCCAGTCTGCCTGCTGTATCCTCAAATTTATCTGGTCGCCTGTCAGGTTCACGGCGTTTTCCCCTTGTTAAGTAAAATGACAATTAATGTGCAACGCATGAAAAGACTTATGTTTTAAACTCATGTCGTTAACACAGGGTCTGCTGTACGAGCCAGAGCTTATCTGGCTTAGATGCGGGTGTGTAATCGAGATGAAAAAAGCGCGAGTCGCATCTGCCGGCGCCGTTATTATCGGGTATTTTAAGTAATAAAAAAGTTGATATTAGCCGCTGTAATCATATTGGCTGGTTATTTATTGGTCAGAGGTTTTTTGGCTAAATGACGTTGGTAATTATATGGCTTTCTATTTGCCTGGTTATTTATATGTAAATTAAAGATAATTTTTTTACTGGCTGAAAATTAATCGTTTTTTGGTTTACCTGAACGCAACAATTGATAAATAACAAGATAACTTTTAATCCAGCAAAGGTCTAAAAAATAAAATGTAGTTTACTGAAGGTTGATAATAAAAGAGGGGGCAAGCGCTGTGCTGGCTGAAATTTTCGAACTGAGCAGTCTGATAAATTAAATTTTCAGATTTATATACCTGTGCGTTTATCCGTGCTGAAGGTATGTATATCGCAGCGCGTGGTCTGACAACAATGCTGCAGGACAACCTGCAGTTAAACGCTATTTTCTGACGTGTAAATAACGAACTCAACCTTACCTGTTGCGTATATTTCAGGTTTTTCTCCCTGTTCCAGATAGTTCAGCATCAGTTGCAGCGCCAGCTGCGCATGTTGCCGCGTGTTCTGGTCCAGCGTCAGAGCGAGACTTTGCTGCGCCAGTAGCGTACGGGTGGTGGAATAGAGCTCATGGGCAATCCACACGCACTGACTCAGGCGGCGATGACGCGCCAGCGCCTGGCCAATTTCGGTGTTTCCCAGACCCGTATTATAAATACCTCGCAAATTTCCGCCCTGGATCAACTGTTTTTCCAGCAGCTTACTGATGACACTGCGATTTTCCTCAGCCGCCAGCACCTCCCGCAAATGAAGATGCGGAAAACGCGCGCTCAGCACATCACGAAAGCCGTCGATTCGCTCTCGATGCGCGGTGTAATCCATTCGTCCACTGACAACCAGCACCTCACCCGGCTGTTGCAGCATTTTGCCCATCAGTTGTCCGGCGGTACGTCCTGCTTTTTGCTGGTCTATACCAACATGGCAGAGCCGGGCCGCGTCAGGCAGATCGGTCACCAGCGTGATAACCGGCACTCCACGCGCCTGACAGTGCACCAGCGCGGCGTAAATCGCCGGATGTGCATGCGCAAAGACGATCAGACCGTCCCGCGTTTCGCTGCCTGCCATAATGCGCAGTGCCAGTCGCTCATGCTGCGCTTCAGGCACAAACGTACGGTGCAGTGTCAGCCGCCGATAGCCCGGATGCATTGCCGCTTCAATAAAATCCTGTGCCAGCTGGCGGAAGAAAAAAGCATCGTTGCTGCTGATTAACACTTCAATCTGCCACGGCTGGCGATGCTCTTCCGGCAAAATGCGTTTCATCCCGCTTTCACGCGCGGCCTGCAGGACTTTACGCACTTTCAGGGGTGACACGCCGCCGCGCTCGTTGAGCACCCGATCCACGGTCGCCAGACCGACACCCGCACGCCGGGCGATCTCTTTCAGCGACATTCTTTTCTCTCCTGAGGTAAAGACCTCAACAATGCGATGTCACCAGTGTAACCAGCAAGGTTAAGCTGCGAAGGTCGCTTTCCGCTGGATTATGATGGAGTTCAAATAAATGAATAAAAAGCAACGTGTTGCCCTGCTGGGGTGTGGATTTATTGGTGAGGTGCATGCCGCGAATCTGCAGGCGCATCCGGCCACAGAGCTGGTTTCCGTTACCGATACTGATAGCGCACGCGCCGCCGCATTTGCTGCGCGTTTTGCTGCTCACGCTGCGCCAGTCAGCCAGGTGATGAATGATGACAGTATTGACATGGTGCTCATCGCCAGCGCGACACCGACCCATGCCGATCTGCTGATGGCGGCGGCGCGCGCAGGCAAAGCGATCTACTGTGAGAAGCCTATCGATCTGTCACTGGAACGCGCGCGTCGGGTGGTGGCTCAGGTATTGCCCTTTAATGTGCCGGTGACGGTCGGATTCAATCGCCGTTTCGATGTCAGCCACCAGCAGCTTAAGCAGCAACTCCGGCAGGGCAGAGTCGGGCCGGCGGAATTGATTCAGATGGTCTGCCGTTCCTCTGAAATGCCGCCGCTGGCGTACCTGCAGGAATCCGGAGGACAGATGCGCGATCAGGCGATCCATTTTTTTGATCTGCTACGCTGGCTGACCGATGACGAAGTGACGGAAGTGGCCGCCATGGGCGCGGCACTGGCACTGCCCGCCATCAGCGATTTTGCGGACGTGGACACCAGCATGCTGCTGTTGCGGCTGCAACGTGGCGGGCTGGCGCAACTGGATAATGCCCGCCGCACTGGCTACGGCTACGATGAGCGGATCAGTGTGATGGGGCCTCTTGGCATGCTGGAGTCCCGCAGTCAGCAGCAGCAAGGCGTGACCTGCTATCAGCGCGAGCAGATCCAGCAGCCAGGGCTGCTACCTGACTGGTTCAGCCGCGTAAAGGCGACTTACTTTGCGCAGCTGGATGCGTTTGTCCGTTCGCTGAATGGGGAGTTAGTTGACGATCTTCCTGGGCTGGAAGATGGTCTGCAAGCCCAGGCAATTGCTGAAGCGGCAGTGATTTCACTGGCCGATCATCGCTTCTGTACGGTTGAAAAAGTGTCGCTATGATCCGGGCCGGCAGGACGATCTGCCTGCGGGTCACTCATGCGCTGTTGGGTTTTTCGTCTGAGCCGTGATGGTGAGCACAATATCAACCCGGTCATCGACTATCCCGACCAGCCGATCAACCTGGAAGGCGGTGCGGGATATTGCGGTGGAAGCATGCAGGGTTAGCGACTGCGATGAAGACGTGAGGGGCTGTCTCCCCTCCAGTGTCGCCAGCATGACCACCGGACGGCTGACATCTTTCACCGTCAGGATGCCAAAGATTCGGTATTCTCCCGCTCCCAGCGCGGCAACCCGGGTGCTGACAAAGCGGATCCCCGGATAGTGCTGCGCATCAAAGAACTTGTCACTTTTTAGCTGCCAGGTTAATAACGCATTTGAGGCAACCAGCGTGTGGACGGGAATATTCACCTCAACATGATCATCCCTGTCCTGAGCGGGGTTCAGCGTCACTCTACCGGTCACGCCCTCAAGATGAGCCTGTGAAAAGCTGTGACCAAAGGCACGCCAGGAGAGCCCGATGGTGGTTTTATCGGTGGCGATGGCGTAGGTGATTGGCGCGGCGTGAATCGACGCGCTTAAGAAACAGCTCAGGCTTAACAGACAGGCAGTGCGGATCATCAGATGGCTCTCTTTTACATGCAGGTGAGGTGTTATCGTCTGTCGGACTGAATTTATTCATTTCATAGCACGGCCAGGTTTACTCTTTGCTGGATAAAACACACCAGCAGACAACGGTTGCTGCAAAAATACCGTTATTTCCCGGAATCGTCCCTTACCGCAATCAGCGTTTTTCCCAACTGAAACTGCTGGCGTGCAGAGCGCTAACCTGATGCGCACAAAATGGATCTCAACGCGAGGCCAGTGCGTGAGTAAACAGGTATGGCTAACATTAAGAAAACCTTAAGATGATAACATTTATATTTAAATTCTTATTCCGTTTCCGCCACATAGGCATTCAATATCCTCCCCTTCCTTCTGTATTATTTATCTTGCTGATAATTATCATTTTTATTTCATCTTTGGCTATTGTTTCAGAGTCATGACAACGCCCTGAGGTATCCTGATCTTCATCAATTATAAACGTATTGTCAATAAAGCGAAGAGAGTGGCAATCGATATAATTATTAATATTAAATAAGTGAACTTTTTCGCATAAGATGAAATGAAATTATTTTAATTTTATTAAATTTAACCGAATTCATTTAATGTTCAGTTAACTTTTGTGCGCTAGCGTGTATCACCAGTCTGGTGTTTTTTTTATTTCTTAAGAAGAACAATACGCTCTCTTTTGAAAGGGTACCGGTGGAGGATTCACTATTTCCACGCGATTACTGGCGTTGCGCACGATTAACCTTGCGTGCCTGTTTATTGTTTCGAACTGCAGGAGCTTCACTATGGCATTTTTGCCTTTTTCACGCCCCGCGTTTGGCGATGAGGAACTGGCCGCCGTAAAAGCGGTTTTTGACTCTGGCTGGATAACCACCGGCGCGAAATGCGCCGAGCTGGAGCAGGCATTTATTCAGCTGACTGGCAATCAGCAGGCGATCGCTGTCAGTTCGGCGACGGCGGGCATGCACGTCACGCTGATGGCCCTGGGTATTCAGCCGGGTGATGAGGTGATTACCCCATCGATGACCTGGGTTTCTACCCTCAACCTGATTACCTTGCTCGGGGCTACGCCGGTGATGATTGATGTGGACCCGGATCATTTGATGGTAATGCCCGAGCAGATTGCCCGTGCCATCACGCCGCGCACCCGCGCCATCATACCGGTGCACTATGCCGGCGTGCCGGTTGATCTGACACCGATTTACCACCTGGCCCGCCAGCACGGAATCGCGGTGATTGAAGATGCGGCTCATGCGGTGGGCACGATCTATCAGGGGCAGCATGTCGGGCGCGAAGGCACTGCGATCTTTTCTTTCCACGCCATCAAAAATATGACCTGTGCGGAAGGGGGGCTGGTAGTGACTGACGATGCCGCACTGGCCGATCGCATTCGTAGCCTGAAGTTTCACGGGCTGGCGGTGGATGCGTTTGATCGCCAGACCCACGGACGTCAGCCGCAGGCTGAAGTGATGATGCCGGGTTTTAAATATAACCTGCCTGACATCAGCGCCGCGATTGCGCTGGTGCAGTTAAAAAAACTACCGGGTTTTATTGCGCGACGCAGTGAAATTGCCCGGCGTTATCTCGATGCGCTCCAGTCGCTGCCGTTCACGCCGCTGTCGCTGCCCGCCTGGCCTCATCAGCACGCCTGGCATCTGTTTATTCTGCGCATCGATGAGCAGCGCTGCGGTCTGTCGCGCGATACCTTTATGCAGGCGCTGAAAGAGCGGGAGATTGGCAGCGGACTGCATTTCCGCGCTGCCCATACTCATAAATACTATCGTGAGCGCTACCCGCAACTGCGACTGCCCGTCAGTGAACGTAACAGCCAGCAAATGTGTTCAATTCCGCTGTTTCCGTCGATGACGGATCAGGATGTCGAGCGCGTAATCCAGGCGTTACATGACATTGCGGAGGCCTGAGATGCGTGATGTTAAACCCATCAGCCTGCTGTCCGTGGTTATTCCGGTCTACAACGAGCAGGAGAGTCTGCCTGAGCTGATTCGCCGTACCCGGACGGCCTGCGACCCGCTTGGTCTGCAGTATGAGATTCTGCTGGTCGATGACGGTAGCAGCGATCGCTCGGCTGAACTTATTGAGCAGGCGGCAGCGTTACCCGGCAGTCCGGTCATCGGCGTCCTGCTTAACCGTAACTATGGTCAGCATTCCGCCATCATGGCTGGTTTCAGTCACGTTCGTGGCGATTTAATTGTGACGCTCGATGCCGATCTGCAAAACCCGCCTGAAGAGATCCCCCGGCTGGTTGAAGCCGCGCGTCAGGGCTATGACGTGGTCGGCACAGTACGGCAACAGCGGCAGGATAGCTGGTTCCGTCGTCAGGCCTCCCGCACCCTGAACCGGCTGATTCAGCGAGTCACCGGTAAAGCGATGGGCGATTACGGTTGCATGTTGCGCGCCTACCGTCGGCATATTGTCGATGCGATGCTCAACTGCCACGAGCGCAGCACCTTCATTCCTGTTCTGGCGAATACCTTTGCCCGTCACACCATTGAGCTGCCGGTCATCCATGCCGAACGCGCCTTCGGTGATTCAAAATACAGCTTTATGCGGCTGATTAACCTGATGTACGACCTGGTGACCTGCCTGACCACCACACCGCTGCGCTGGCTCAGTGTAGTCGGTAGCGTGATTGCGCTGACCGGCTTCGGCTTCTCCCTGGTGTTAATCGTGTTGCGTCTGTTCTTCGGTGCCGCCTGGGCAGGTGACGGTGCTTTCGTGTTGTTCGCCGTGCTGTTCATGTTTATCGGTGCACAGTTCGTGGGTATGGGGCTGCTTGGTGAGTATATCGGGCGGATTTATAACGATGTTCGTGCGCGTCCGCGCTATTTCGTTCAACGCGTTGTTAAGGCTCCTGAAGAGCCTTCAGTACAGCCATCAGCACAGGAAAGTTCATTATGAAGACCCTCGTTTTCGCCTATCACGACATGGGCTGTGTTGGCATCACTGCGTTGCTGAATGCAGGTTATGAGATCACCGCCATTTTTACCCACAACGATGAGGCGACCGAAAATCACTTTTTCGGTTCGGTGGCGCGGCTGGCAGCGGAGCATGGTATTCCGGTCTATGCCCCGGACGAGGCGAATCACCCGATCTGGCTTGACCGAATCCGCACCATGGCGCCCGACATGATTTTTTCGTTCTACTACCGGCATCTGCTGAGCGATGAGATCCTGCAGTGCGCCCGGCATGGCGCGTTCAATCTGCACGGGTCGCTGCTGCCCCGATATCGTGGCCGGGCACCGCTTAACTGGGCGTTAATCAATGGTGAGCGCGAAACCGGCGTTACGCTGCACCGGATGGTGAAACGGGCCGATGCCGGCAATATCCTGGCGCAGCAGCGGGTGACGATTGAGGATCAGGACACGGCGCTGACGCTGCACCGCAAACTGTCGGCGGCGGCGGAACACTTGCTGAACGATCTGCTGCCCAATCTGCGCCGCGGTCAGATCAGCGAATGGCCGCAGGATGAAAGCCAGGCAAGCCGTGTTGGTCGGCGCACCGCTGAAGATGGCCGCATCGACTGGCATCAGCCGGCGCAGGTGATTCACAATCTGGTCAGAGCGGTCACTGATCCCTGGCCGGGTGCCTTTGCCTTTGCCGGTTCGGTAAAATTTATCGTCTGGAAGAGCCGGGTTCATCCGCAGCAACACGCTGCAAAGCCCGGTACCGTGTTGTCGAAACAGCCTTTCCTGATCGCCTGTGGCGATGGGGCGCTGGAGATCCAGACCGGCCAGTCTGAGCACGGTGTTTACATGAACGGCAGCCAGCTGGCACAGAGCTTAGGCATGGTGCCGGGCGCGCTGCTCTACTCGCAACCGCAGTCCGTACTGCAGCGCCGTACCCGGGTGCTGATCCTCGGCGTAAACGGCTTTATCGGTAACCATCTCACCGAACGACTGTTACAGGATGACCATTTTGAGGTCTATGGTCTGGACATCAGTTCCGACGCCATCAGCCGCTTTCTGGATCACCCGTGCTTCCATTTCGTTGAAGGCGATATCGCTATTCATTCTGAATGGATTGAGTATCACATTAAAAAATGTGACGTCATCCTGCCGCTGGTGGCGATTGCGACACCGATCGAATACACCCGTAATCCGTTGCGGGTGTTTGAACTCGATTTTGAGGAGAACCTCAAAATCATTCGCGACTGCGTGAAGTATCAAAAGCGCATTATTTTCCCTTCGACCTCGGAGGTGTACGGCATGTGTACCGATGCCAGCTTCGATGAGGACTGTTCTAATCTGGTGGTCGGCCCGATCAATAAGCAGCGCTGGATCTACTCGGTGTCAAAACAACTGCTGGATCGGGTGATCTGGGCCTATGGCGAAAAAGAGGGGCTGCGTTTTACCCTGTTTCGTCCGTTCAACTGGATGGGGCCACGGCTGGATAACCTCAATGCGGCTCGCATCGGCAGTTCGCGCGCCATCACGCAGCTGATTCTCAATCTGGTGGAGGGGTCGCCAATCAAGCTGATTGATGGTGGCAAGCAGAAGCGCTGCTTCACTGACATTCAGGATGGGGTGGAGGCGCTGTTCCGGATTATCGAAAACAAGCAGCAGAACTGTGACGGCCAAATCATCAACATTGGCAACCCGGAGAACGAAGCCAGTATCAAAGAACTGGCAGAGCAGCTGCTGGCCAGCTTCGAACGTCATCCATTACGTCACCAGTTCCCACCGTTCGCCGGTTTTCGTGAGGTGGAGAGCAGCAGCTATTACGGCAAAGGCTATCAGGATGTGGAGCACCGTAAACCGGCGATCCGTAATGCACGCCGACTGCTGGGCTGGACGCCGACCGTCACGATGGATACCACCATCGATAACACGCTCGACTTCTTCCTGCGTACCCTTGATCAGCAGGCTGACCATTAATGAAAAAGGTGGGTCTGCGGATTGACGTGGATACCTGGCGTGGCACGCAGCAGGGCGTGCCCGCGCTGCTGACGCTGTTCAGGCAACAGGCCATACGCGCCAGTTTTTTCTTCAGCGTTGGGCCCGACAACATGGGACGCCATTTGTGGCGCCTGATCAAGCCAGCTTTTCTGTTGAAGATGATGCGTTCGCGCGCGGCCTCGCTCTACGGCTGGGACATCCTGCTGGCCGGTACCGCCTGGCCTGGGAGACCGATTGGTCGCGCTCTGAGTCACATTATGCAGGAGACTGCCCGCCAGCATGAGGTGGGGCTGCATGCCTGGGACCATTTTGCCTGGCAAACCTGGGCTGGCGTCTGGCCGGAAGAGAAGCTGATTGAACAGATAGCGCGCGGCAGCGAAACCCTGAGCGACATTCTTGGTCAGCCCATCAGCTGCTCGGCCGCCGCAGGCTGGCGTGCCGATGGTCGGGTGATGGCTGCTAAGCAGAACTTTGGTTTTCACTACAACAGTGATTGCCGCGGCAGCGGCCCTTTCCTGCCGCTGCTGCCTGACGGACAGACTGGCACAGTGCAGATACCGGTCACGCTGCCCACCTGGGATGAAGTGGTGGGGCGGCAGGTCAGCGCCAACGGATTCAACGGCTATATCCTTGATCAGATGCTGGCCGCTGGCGGAACGCCGGTTTACACCATTCATGCCGAAGTGGAAGGCATTGTCGGCTATCAGGACTTTGCCACGCTGCTGACCTGGGCCAGGCGAAACGGCATTGAATTTTGTCCGTTAAGCGCGCTGCTGCCCGCCGATCTCTCAACCCTGCCGGTGGGCAAAGTGGTCAGGGGCGAGATCGCCGGACGGGAAGGGTGGCTGGGCTGTCAGAAACGGATTGATGAGGTGAAATAGCCCGATGCGCATAACGATCCGATGGCTGATTTTTGTCAGCCTTTTTGCTCTCTATTACCTGATCCCGCCGATGTTCCGCGATCTCTGGCAGCCGGACGAAACCCGCTATGCTGAGATCAGTCGGGAGATGCTGGCAAGCGGTAACTGGGTGGTACCGCACTTTTTCGGCCTGCGCTATTTTGAAAAACCGGTGGCAGGCTACTGGATCAATACGCTATGCCAGTGGCTGTTTGGCCATTCCCTTTTTGGTGTGCGGGCTGGTTCAGTGATCGCCACTACGCTGACCGCCGCGCTGATTTACTGGCTGGGTAAACGCCTTTTTCATTCGGCGCGGACGGCGGCGGTGGGCGCGGTCATCTTTCTCAGTTTTCTGCTGGTTTACGGCGTCGGCACTTACGCGGTTCTTGATCCGATGCTGATGCTCTGGCTGGCGGTGGCGATGTGCAGCTACTGGCTGGCAACGCAATCTGCTGCGCGCTCAGGCCGCATTGGCGGTTATCTGCTGCTCGGCCTCGCCTGTGGCATGGGATTGATGACCAAAGGGTTCCTGGCGCTGGCGGTGCCGGTGCTGGCGATTCTGCCGTGGGCAATCTGGCGGCAGCGACTTACAGAATTACTGATTTATGGGCCGCTGGCGGTGCTGGCGGCGGCGGCGATCAGCGCACCCTGGGCGCTGGCGGTTGCCCATCAGGCACCGGATTTCTGGCACTATTTCTTCTGGGTGGAGCATGTTCAGCGTTTCGCCGAGCCCAATGCGCAACACAAAGCGCCTTTCTGGTATTACCTGCCGGTCTTGCTGCTGGGGACGTTACCCTGGCTGGGACTGCTGCCGGGCGCGCTGATGACGGGCTGGCGCGAACGCCAGCATCAGGCGGGCGCGCGTTATCTTCTGAGCTGGACGGTGATGCCGTTGCTGTTTTTTAGCCTGGCAAAAGGCAAGCTGCCGACTTATATCCTGCCCTGTTTTGTACCGCTGTCGCTGCTGATGGCGCATTACGGTCTGAACGCCGCGCAGCGGGCCGGACGGGCCCTGAAAATCAACGGCTGGCTAAATGCCCTTTATGGCGTGCTAATGCTGGCTGTTCTGCTACTGGTGCTGGCCCCGTGGAGCCTGACACACCACCCGCTGTTTGCCCGCAGTGAATACAGCAAGCTGGCGCTGGCGGCGCTGGCGTTCATCAGCTGGTCACTGGTCGGCCTGTACAGCATCCGCTATGCCAGCCATCGCTGGCAGGCTGCGGCGCTCTGTCCGTTAAGCGTTGCGCTGGTGATCGGGCATGTGATCCCCGAGAAGATACGGGATGCAAAACAGCCACAACATTTTGTGGCAGCCATCAGCGATCGGCTGGCGGCCAGCCGCTATATTCTGGCGGACAATCCCGGGGTCGCCTCGACAGTCGCCTGGCACCTGCGCCGCAGTGATGTCGTATTTTATGATGAGAAAGGCGAGCTGGAATATGGCCTGAGCTATCCTGACGCGCAATCCCGCTTCGTCAGTCAGGCAGCGTTCAGTGGATGGCTCGCGAAGCACCGTCGCACGGGAAGCGTCTCGCTGTTACTGCTGGTCGACCCGGTACACAGCGATATCGGGACGCAGCTGCCGGTGCCGGACGCGGTTTATCGCCAGGGCAGGCTGGTCAGCCTCTATTATGGCCAGACGCGGTGATGATACTGCTGATCGTGCTGGTCAGTTTGCTCAGCTGCAGCGCGCAGTTGTGCCAGAAACAGGCAACGCGGGTAAGCGGTTCCCGGCTGGTGGTCTCTGCGTGGATCGCGGGCAGCGTACTGCTGCTGGGGATCGCGATGATACTCTGGCTGGTGGTGCTGCAGCGGGTGCCGGTCAGCCAGGCGTATCCGATGCTGAGCCTCAATTTTATTTTTGTGGCGCTGGCGGCGCGGATACTCTGGCGTGAGCGTTTAACGTTGCGGCAGATCTGTGGCACGCTGCTGGTGGTGGCTGGCGTGATGCTGATGGGGAGTCAGCGATGAAAGGTTACGGCTGGGTTACGGGCAGCGTGTTGCTGGTGTCGATGGCACAGTTGATGATGCGCTGGGCAATGCTGCAACTGCCTGAGCTGACTGCGCTGGCCGCAGCGGGCATCTCTTTTGCCCTGCTTCCCGCGCTGATGCTGCTGACCGGACTCGGCACCTACGGATTGTCAATGCTGTGCTGGATACAGGCGCTTCGTCATTTTCCGCTTAACCGGGTTTATCCACTGCTTAGCCTGAGTTATGTGCTGGTGTGGCTGGCCGCTGTCGGCCTCCCTTTTTTTCATGAGTCTTTTAGCTGGCGCGGACTGGCGGGAATAGCCGTTATCATCATCGGGGTGCTCTGTATCGCGCGTAAGCCCTGACATCGCCTGCCAGAAACCGCGGCGAGTATGTAACAGCAGGCCTCCTCGGTGGAACAGAATGCTGAAACGCGCATCATGCCAGCCAGCTGGTCACGGAAGCCTCCGTTAATGCGGGCCGCGGTGGCGAGATTATCACGGTCATCAACAGCAACTCGTTTCAGACGAATATCCGGTGCTGAACGCCGCTGAGGAAGCCGTCCGATTACAGCCTGCCAGTGACGCGGGCTGGGAAACATTATCAGCCTTTCCCTGCGGGTCATCTGCCGGGAAAGGGTTTCAGTGCCTTACTCGTCATGTTTTTTCTGCACGCCTTTACGGGTAGTCGCCCCACTTTTTCTCAGCGTTGTTCGTCAGGAACAGGGCTTTCGTGAACGTGCCCCAATCTGATTACGCCTCAGTTATTAGCATTTTCACCGCTAAGCCTCTTTTTATTACCCTTTTTACGCAGCCGTTAACGTAGCCGACTGGCGGGGTTATCATTTTCGTGTTAGAAACTTATTTTATTATCATTTTCGGTCGGAAGATAAAGGATTTAACCATGCTGGTCGGTTTTAAGGCGCTATCTGAACGTTATGCTATTGAGCTGGCGCAACCGCTGCGCGTTGAATCGGCCATTGGCACGGTACGATCCCATCATGAAAGTCAGGGGCAGATAGAGAACCGCTATCCGCCCAGCTATCGTCCGGAAGACGATTTTGCCGGTCACTTTGCCTTTGGCCTCAAATATGAAGAGATCCATCTGGAATTTTTTGCCCGCCTGTTTGCCGCCACCGGTCCGGAACCCCTGGAAAGCTGGTGCCGCCGCGAGCCTTATGGGCAATATGCCCGTCGTGCCGGTTTTTTCTATGAATGGCTGACCGGCGAGACGCTGGCGGTGTCGGATGTGACCAACGGCGGCTACGTTGATGCGATTTCGTCTGAAGCTTACCTGACCCGCACCCGCGTAAAGCGATCAAAACGCTGGCGCATCAATGACAACCTGCCGGGCAGCGTCGATTTCTGCCCGATTGTGCGGCGGACGGCCGCCACCGCACAGGCGCTGGCTTTTGATCTGAAGAGCGCCCTCGCCGAGCTGGATAACGCATTTGGCGCAGACATTCTGATGCGCACGGCCAGCTGGCTGACGTTTAAGGAATCACGCGCCAGTTTTCTGATTGAAAAAGAGGCCAGCCAGGCCGATCGCATTCAGCGCTTTGCGCATGTGATTGCGCAATATTGCGGCCAGCTTGACGATCCGCTCAGTGATGCCAGCCTGCACACCTTACAGAAAGGCATTCTGGGACACGATGCGCTCGGGCTGGGGCTGCGCCGCTCGCCGGTGTTTGTCGGACAGGCGACGATGCGGGAAGACATCGTTCATTACATTGCGCCGCGGTACACTGACATTCCACGCTTTATGCAGGGTCTGAAAGATTTTGAACAGGCCACGCGCGGCGCTGAACCGCTGGCGCGTGCCGGCGTTATCGCCTTTGGTTTTGTGTATATCCATCCTATGCGCGACGGCAATGGGCGCATTCACCGGTTTTTAATCAACGATACGCTGATTCGCGATCGGGCCGTACCGGACGGCGTCATTCTGCCGGTCTCAGCCACCATCACCAGTTCGCTTGATTTCCGCGCGGGTTACGATCGCACGCTGGACGTTTTTTCAAAGCGCCTGATGCGACGTTACGCCGGCAGCTATCGTTTCGGTGAGCTGATCACCTATCCAGACGGTACGCTGAGCAACTTCAGTTTCAGTGACTATGACGACGCGCGATTCGCCTGGCGCTACCCCGACTTAACGGAACAGGTGCTCTACACCGCCCGGGTAATCGCGCATACCGTACAAACGGAAATGGCTGATGAGGCCAGAGTGCTGGTCATTTTCCAACGGGCACAGCAGCGTCTGAAAGAGGTAATAGAGATGCCGGATCAGGATGCCAGCCGCATCATCCGTTCGCTGAAGGAGAATGGCTGGCAGGTTTCCGGGAAGCTGAAAAAAGCGTTCCCGCAACTTGAAGATGGCGAAAAGGCCCGGCAGATTATTGAGGCAGTCCAATCGGCATTTGCAGAACAGGGACGTGATTAAGCGTCAGATTCTGACGCTGAATGCTCTGAAAAATATTCTTTTTAAGCCAGTCGGCCGAGGATTTTTTGCCACTGCGTTGGTGAGAGTAAATTTTCACCGTAAAAGCGGGGGCGAAAAAGGGCAGTGGGAAGACTTTCACCTTCGCTAGCCGGGCAATTCTTCCGGCGACATAAGACGGTATAGCCATCAGCAATTCACTTTCAGCCACAATATGCGGAGAACTCAGCATTGAGGGCGTTTTGAGAGTAATCCGGCGCGTCAGCGCCAGTCGGGCAAGGTGCGTATCCAGCAGGCCTTGCTTTTCATTCCACGGGGTCACAACCAGATGACCCGCCGCCAGATAATCTTCCAGCGTCAGGCTGGCGCGATGAATATTGCTGATCACCACGAATTCATCGCTGAACAAATCCACCTCATCCAGATCCTGATGTCTGACATCATCCGGTTCGCTAAAACTCAGCGCCAGGTCAACTTCACCGGCCAGTAATTCATTCAGCGCAGGATTGTGCGGCAGATGGCAGAGTTCGAAATTAATGCCGGGTGCGGTTTTTTCAACCTCTTTAATCAGTTCCGGAAAGATACAGAAGGCGGTGTAGTCCGTAACGGCAATCCGAAAAGATTGCGTGCTGGACAGAGGCTCAAACGGCTTGACCGGGCTGAGATGCTGATTGAGGACGGCAAGGGACGCGGCAATATGAGGCGCTAGCTGATGCGCAAAGACGCTGGGACACATCCGGTGGCCCTGGCGATAGAACAGCGGATCTTTCAGGAATTCACGCAGGCGCGTTAACGCATGGCTTAACGCTGAGGTGCTCATTGCCAGCTCACCGGCCGCAAGCCTGACAGAACGGTGCCGGTATACAGCATCAAAAACAGGCAACAGATTCAGATCGAGTCGTCTCAGTACATGATGCATCAGATTCACCTGTAATTGATTTTATTGCACTTAATTCATTAAAGAATAGCGATTATCCTTACGGGCATCAAACGGTACTGAGTAGAGAATATTTATGAACGTTATTATTCGACAGGCCAGCCCGGAAGATACGGATGCCATCTGTAACATGGTAAACGGCCTGTCCGTATACAGCGAAGCGCCGTTACAGTCGGTGCCGGATGCTGACCAGATCAGACGTTCTCTGTTTGCACCCGACAGCACCGCAGAAGCCTACCTCTGTGAAATCGAGGGTGTGATTGCTGGCTACTGCGTCATTTCAATGAGTTTTTCCACCTGGATCGGCCGCTGTAGCCTGAATATGGAAGATCTCTACTTCACGCCCGATTACCGCGGACGCGGGGCAGGCAAAGCCATACTTCACTATATTGCTCAGCTTGCTGTCAGCCGGCAATGCAACCGGATTGAATGGAATGTGCTCGACTGGGATAAATCCGCCAAAGATTTCTATCACAGTATTGATGCGCTTCCGCTGAGCGAGTGGGTACGTTACCGGCTTGATGGCCCGGCGCTGGAAAAGTTTGCGTCGCGTGAACTCAACTGAATCAATTTGTGAAAAGCGCTGCGGGGCTGCGGATCGGTATTCCCCGGCGCTTCATTGCCGACAGCGTGATGTCGCCCGCTCGCACAGCGGTATTTGACCGCTTGCTGCAATCACTGGCTCAGGCGGGGATCGTGATTATCGACCCTTGCGATCTGCCTTCCGCAGAGCAGCGTAGCCACGTTCGGTCATGCGTATTTCGCACGGAGTTTCGTGCCAGTATTAACAGCCTGCTGACGGTGCTTAAACCGTGCGGTATGGGCTCTTTATGCGACATCATCGCGTGGAACATCGCCCATCCCCTATGGTCAGTCCCTGCTGCAGGCAGCTGAGGCTGCACCGGATATCCATTCAGCAGAAGATGCTCGCGATCGCCAACAGTATATTGCGCTAAGCCTTGAAGCCGGGATTCTGGCTGCGCTGGCGTCCGCACAGGCCGATGTTTTGCTGTCGCCCCTTGCAGCAGCAAAATGCACCGGAAAAGCGGGCGCGCCGGTGGTGGTGATACCCGCAGGCGAAGATGCGGAAGGCTTACACCCTCTACGGGGCTCCGGGTCAGGATGGGGATATTCTTCAGGCGGCTATCGTGGTGGAAAGCGTCATCGGCGAACGGCTGATGCCCGCAATTATTCAATGTCCTCCGGGGCGCTGAAGGCGAAAAGGGCTGCCTGTTGGCTGCCCTTTTCACGGAAGAACAGGCAGCACTATTTATCGGGTCAGACGAGCTTTCAGCCAGCGGGTTATCGCAGCCGTGAAGCGGGCGACAGACAAAGCAGTCGGATATGGACGGGAAGGGCGCCAGTCAGGGAAGCAAGGCTGGCGAACAAAAAGCCCGTTTGCAGGAGAAGAGCCGGGAGCTACAGGTGAACCCTGCCTGGTCATGGTTATACCTAAGGATAATAGTCTGAAGAAAAAAAGGTTCCTACAATGTGCACGACCCGTTACGTAGCGGGAGATTCGCCAGTCTCATGACGTTGACAGGATGAGTGACAGCAACCGCTGATCAGGCGCCCGAAAACTGGCGACATAACTCCGCTATCAGGTGAACAATCCTGTTATGGAAATGCCTGAATCAGGCCTGAGCTTTATGTAAGGAAAACAGCATGCAGCTGTCGCAGCGCATTGTCGTCATTGATGATGAACGTTCTGTACGGAGTGGATTGACCAATCTGCTCCAGTCTGAGGGCTATCTGACCGAGGCCTTTGATTCAGCCGAATCTCTGCTAAGTGATGAAGCCGCGATGGCGAATGCTGCGCTTTTTATCATTGATGTCCAGCTTAAGGGAATGAATGGGATCGAGCTGTTTATTAACCTGACCCAACGCATTGAAAACCCACCGGGGATTATCATTTCAGGCAACGGCGATGAGAATATGTTGCGCTATGCCATTAATCTGGGGGCGATTGCCTTTTTGCCAAAACCTATCGAAATTGATACGTTGTTTGAACATATCCGTCAGGAATTCTCCTCAAGGGCTGCCCGCCAATGAGCACAAATCCACAGGCGTTGAACTCAGCAGAAAACGATGAATTAACCTTATCAGACGATATTGTCTTCAGCACGCTGGCGCAGGAGGGCAATATTGAGTGGATTCGGTGCCGCCACGCTGTCACCGGTGAAATCTTTGTGCTGGCGACCGCCGCCAGTGAAGCGTCACTCTTTCAGGTCACGCAACTGCTGAAAAATGAATATGAACTGCGCGACAGGCTTGCTGAAAGCTGGGCGCTGAAGCCGTTGGGGCATACTCTTCATCAGGGTCGTTATGCGCTGATTTATCGCGCATTTACTTACCGGACGCTGGCCGATGTACTCTGTCTTTCGGCTGGCACGATTGCTGAATTCCTTCATTATGCCGCGCTGCTTTGCAGCAGCCTGAGCCAGGCACATCAGCAGGGGCTGGTGCATGGCGATATCAAGCCGGCAAACTTCTTTTTTAACGATAATGGTGCTGTCTCTCTCGGTGGCTTCGGACTCTCATCGGTGCAGAGCGATCTGCCTGAGCAGGCGCGGCTGCCGGCAGCCGCAGGGACCCTTGCCTATATGTCGCCGGAGCATACTTCCCGTTCTGCCCATCCGGTCAGTAGTGTCAGTGATCTCTACAGTCTGGGCATTGTGCTTTATGAATTGCTGACTGGCAGATTACCTTATGGCAGCCCCGAAGGCGGCCATGCTGAATGGGTGCACCATCACATTGCTTCGGAAGCCTTGTCCCCTCATATCATTCGTCCTGACGTTCCGGCCATTCTCTCCGCGCTCATTCTTAGGCTGCTGGCCAAATCGCCAGAGTACCGTTATCAGACGGCTGATGGGGTACTGGCCGATCTGCGCCGCTGTGCTGCAACCCTGATGCCGGACGGATCAATGGAATCTTTTGCGCTGGGACTGCAGGATACCTCCTCCGCGAGCTTCTCGTCCGACGTCCTCTCTACCGATCACCCGCAGGCAATCGATATCCTGTCAGCGTTTGAGGCGGTGAGCCAGAGCGGGAAACACTGCCTGGTGACCATCAGTGGCGCAGCCGGTTCGGGTAAGTCCTCCCTGATCGCCTCATCGCTTAAACTGCTGCGTAACAAGAAAACGATGCTCAGCGTGGTGAAAGTCGATCAGCATTCGCCGATCTTACCCTATGCCGTTTTTACCGAGGCATTCCGGACGCTGGTACTGCATGTACTGGGCCTTCCCACCGAGGATTTGTCCCGCTGGAAAGCGCATATTTCGCGATCGCTGGGTGCCTATACCGGCCTGGCAGTCAACCTGGTGCCTGAACTGGGTATCCTGCTTAATCAGAAAGCCTCTGTTTTGCCGCACTCGAATACGCTTGATGCGAAAGACCGCTTTAATCTGGTTGCCTGCAGTCTGGTTAAAGCATTTACAGCACAGGGGCGGCCGTTGGTGATGCTTATCGATGACGGCCACTGGGCTGACCCGGCTTCACTCCTCTTACTGCAGAAACTGCTGGGTCTGAGCGAAGAGATCCCGCTGCTGCTGGTTGTCGCGCACCGGGATATCACCTCGTTACCCTGTCCGCTCATTGCGGGCAATCTGAACCAGCTGCGGGCTTCTACGCCACGCATCCTGGAGATTACGCCAGAACCGCTTTCGGAGAAGAGTATTGCCGGCTGGCTGGCGGGGCGATTTCATACCCGCAGTTCGGCGACGGCGGAACTTGCCCGGGTCATTCATGAGAAAACCGGCGGTAATCCGCTCGCGGTCCATGACTTTTTCCGCCAGGCGGTGCGACAAGGGTTGATTACGCATCATGCGCCGTTCAGATGGACCTACGATTCAGAGGCGATTAAAAACTGCCACTATACGGCGAATGTGGCGGCCAGCGTGTTGCAGCATCTCGCCTCGCTACCGCTTGCCACCCGCAGGATGCTGGGTAAGCTGGCCTCGCTGGGCAGCACGGGTGAACGTGAGGTTATGATCCGGATTATCGATGCCTCTGCTGCAGAAATAGAGCAGGCATTGTTGCCTGCCGTGACGGCCAGGCTGATCACCCGTAATGAGATCGGATATGCCTTTATGCATGACAGCATGCATGAGGCGGCGCTTAATCTTCTGCGGCAAGAAGATAAGGATGCCTTTCATTACGCTGCTGCGCGCTACTACCGCCAGCAATCAGAGCACGATATTACTCATGCCGTGCTTTTCAGGGCGGCACATCACGTCCTGGCTGTTAAAAACCTTACGCTGCTCAGGCAAGAGACCCGGCCTTTCTGCCAGTTATTACTCCACGCCAGCAGACGTGCAAAAAATACCGGCGATTACCTTTCCGCGCTGCGGTATCTGCAGGCGGCCAGATCGCTTCACCACGGTGCAGGATATGCAGAAAGCAGTGAATTTCTGCTGGAAGAGGCGGAATGCGAATTTCTTCACGGCAATCTGCCCGGCGCACTGGCGTTAAGCTCCCGGGTCCAGTCTTCACCCGGTGACGCCGCAGATAAAGCCGGCGCCGCCTGTCTGATTGCTGAAATCCATATGCGTCAGTCAGACAGTAAGCTGGCGCTGGAGACGGCTCTGGCCTGGCTGGCGGTGTTTGGCATCCACCTTAACCGCAATCCGGAGCAGGCGGAGTGTGATGAGGCACGGACGAAGCTGAAGGAGGATGTGGGAAAAAATCCCTACACCCGCTTCCGCTCACTGTCGCGGGTAAACTGTAAAAATACCGAAGCAGTGATGAATCTGCTGGCCAGCGCCAGCACATTTGCTGCGTTCATTAACCCGCGGCTGCACTTTATGATCCTGTGCCAGTTGCTTCACCTGTCGATGGCGCGCGGTCTCAGTGGTGCCTCTACGCTTGCGCTCTCCTGGTATGGTGTGGTGTGCGGCGATCAATATGCTGAGTACAGTCGCGGCTTTGCCAGCACGCTGCTGGCGCGTGAACTGGTTTATAAGCATGACTTTGTCAGCTTCAAAGCCCGAACGCTATTGCCGCTCGATCAGGTCAGCATCTGGACGATGCCGCTGACTTATGCCATTGAGCGGGCAAAAGCAGCGTTCGATGTCGGTGTCGAAACGGGCGACCGGACGTCGGCCTGTCTGGCGCTGCGTCACATCATCATGAACACCCTTACGCGTGGCGATCATCTTGATGGGGTACACACCTCAATAGCGCGCGGCATGCAGTTTGTCAGAAAGGCGCAATACCGCGACGTGGAAGTCATCCTGGGGATGCAGCTGGACTACGTCCTTTTCCTGCGCAAGCCGCGCAACAATGTGTTCACCGGTGATGACTTTCTGCCGCCGGTGCTGGCGGTGGTTAAACCTGAACTCGCGGTTGAACCCATTTACCTGATGCAGTTCTGGTCACGTCTTTATAAAGCGATGGCCCACTTCTTTGCCAACGAGTATGCGGCGGCAGAGGCATGGTTTAAACAGGCCGAACCGTTCACCGAACGTATTCCAGGGCATGTGCATATGCTCGATTATCATCTCTACAGCGCGCTTTCGCTGACCGTACCGCTTAAAACCGGGGCGATGACGGAAAATTTACGACTACAGCTGGAGCAGCACCTCGACAGGATCGTGACCTGGTCAAACGAAAACAGCAAAACGTTCGCTGATAAAGAAGCACTGCTACGCGCGGAATGGCTTCGTCTGGAAGGAAAAACGGCGCAGGCATTTGAGCAATTCGAAAAAGCGATTAATTTGTCGCGCGAAGGGCAGTTTCATCACATTAATGGGCTCACCTGTGAACTGGCCGCACGCATGGCTTACGCCAGTAACATGACGTTTGCCGGGGATGCTTATATCAAAGGAGCTATCGCCGCCTGGGACCGCTGGGGCGCAGGGGCAAAGGTTCGCCAGCTGGAGATGCAGCATCCGGCGCTTGCCAGCCATGCGACGCAGACCGCATTGAGCACCGTCTCGTTTGAGCAGAGCCCGGTCATCAGCGATCTGCAGAGCATGGTGACGGTGATGCGTGCGCTCACTGAAGAGATTAATTTGGATCGGCTGATTCACATCCTGATGATGATGCTGGTGGAACGTGCTGGTGCCCAGCACTGCATGCTGATTCGCCTGATCGATGGCAGCGTACCGGAAATTCAGGCAAGAGCCTCGACCACCGTGGACGGCGTTAAAGTGAGGATTGTCCGTGAATTGCCGGTCGCCACCGATCTTCCTCTGTCGGTACTGTCTGCAGTAATCCGCACCGGACAGGAGATCCGTACCGGTAAGCCCGAGGTGTTCAGTCCCTTCAGTCAGGATAACTATCTGGTTGCCTCGGGCGCGGCGGTGATGTGTGTCCCGATGTTCAGACAGGCACAGATGGTGGGGGTTCTGTATCTGGAAAACCGTCTGATGCCAGACGTGTTTACCGCCGATCACTCCAGGATCGTTTCAATGCTGGGCGCGCAGGCGGCGGTATCCCTTGAGACGGCCCGCCTGTACGCCGAGCTGGTGGATGAGAATATTCAACGTCGCAAAATTGAAAAACAGCTGCGTGCCAGCCAGACCTCTTTAATGTTGGGTGAGAAGATCAGTCATACCGGCACCTGGCACTGGTATCTTGAACCGGATATTCAGTACATCTCTGATGAATATAAACGCATTATGGGACTGCCGGAGGCGCAGGCGACCACTTCGATGGTTGAATTCCAGAGTCGCGTTCATCCGGATGATATTCTCTGCCTCAGGGCGCTGATTGAAACCAGCGTGCGGGAAGGAACGGTCATGCAGGCTGAGTTTCGCATCATTCGGGATGACGGAGAATGCCGTTACATCAAAGGCATTGGCGAGCCAAATGAAAACTGGCCAGAAGTGGCCGAATATTTTGGCACGCTTACCGATATCACGGCGCAGCGCCAGTCGGAAGATGCGGTGCGCATCGCTCAGGCGGAACTGGCCCGCGTCGCGCGGGCAACCACCGTCGGCCAGCTTACCTCTTCCATTGCCCATGAGATTAATCAACCGCTGATGTCCATTGTGGCTAATGCCGGTGCCAGCCAGCGCTGGCTCAAACGTGACCCGGCAAATCTGGAGAATGCCAGCAGTAGTCTGGATGAAATTATCCGGGAAGGCCGGCGGGCGGGCGATATCATTCGCGGACTGCAGGCGCTGACACGTAATCAGGTTGCCGAATTTGCCCCGGCAAAATTGCATCTCATTACCCGGGACATTATCGTGCTGTCGCGTCTGGAACTGGAACGTCGTTTTGTCTCGCTGGAGCTGGATCTGGCGGCAGAAAACGATGAGATTTTCTGTGAGAGCGTTCAGATACAGCAGGTATTGCTCAACCTGGTGATCAATGCCGTCGAAGCGATGGCAGATAACACCGGTGCTCGCCATCTACGCATCGCCTCTTCCCATCCTTCCGATAAAGTTATTCGCATTGACGTTGCTGATAACGGCGCGGGCCTGTCTGATGCGGTGATCGGAAAAATTTTTGATTCGTTTTACACCACAAAAGCGGAAGGCATGGGCATGGGGCTGACCATCAGTCATGAGATTATCAAACGTCACGGCGGTGAGTTACGTGCAGAGAATCGTCAGGAAGGCGGGAGCCGGTTCTGGTTTACGCTGCCATTAGAAGGAAAAGAGTCAGCTGGCTAAGTGCGATCCCCCTGTTTTGAGCGCAGAACAGGGCAGAGCGAGCGGACAGGCTGATCATTAAAAATGAATGAAAGGAGCAGAAGATCAAAGTTCGCAAAACATAGATTATGTTAAATGAGGTGACGGTTATGTGGTCGCGGCTGAGTTGTGACCTCATCGCTGATCTATGCAATGCATATCAAAAAAGTATGTACTGGAAGGTCTTATGGAACAGCAGACCGGGCTGAATCCGGTTGAAATAATGACGGATACGGCAGGAACCAGCGATATTATTTTTGGCCTGTTCTGGCTGCTGGGATACCCGTTTTCGCCCCGGCTGGCGGATGCCGGAGAAGCCGTATTCTGGCGAATCGACAAAAATGTCACTACTGTGCACTGGATGAACTGGCCCGGGAATGCGTGCATCTGCCGAAGGTTGAAAATCACTGGGATGAAATGATGCGGGCATCCGGTTCCCTGAAGCTGGGCACCATCCATGCATCGGAACTGCTCCATTCCCTGCTCAGGAGTACCCGTCCATCGGCGTTGGCACAGGCGATCATGGAGGAAGGGAGAGTTAACAAGACGCTGTACCTTCTTAATTATATTGATGATGAGGATTATCGCCGGCGGATCCTGACCCAGTTAAACCGGGGAGACGGCCGCCATGCCGTCGCCAGGGCCATCTGTTATGGGCAGCGTGGTGAAATCAGAAAACGTTATCGTGAGGGACAGGAAGATCAGTTGGGTGCTCGACCATTTTGTTTTCATCTGAAGGATCAGCTGTACTAGCCAGCTCAATCACCGTTCCTTTAAATGTTAATAGGTCCTCCTCATCAGCAACAGCAGATGACATAGTCAGCAAGCCAGAAAGCATTAAAATTAAAAAACCATTTTTTCGGCTCTGCAAATTAATCTAGTCATTTTCAACAACCATAACCGCTTATTTAAAATGCCCTCACTGTATATTCTTCTATTGCCGGCCAAAAATATCTGCGTGGCGTAAGTACCAAACCCGCCGATCAAGATCATCCAGATACTTTATCTTCTGCGGCTTCGCTTCTTTTGAAATGTTTTGTGAGTCAGGGACAAAATAAATGTCTACAGGTTCTAATGGGCGTTATCCCCGGCACACGGTGGTGATGGGAATAACGCCCAACTGGTTAGCCAGGAAGGAGGATCGAACAATATTCTGCTAAACGTCGTTGCGCCAGCCTGGTTAAAAGCAGGATCTGCTTAATCATACTGTGTCGTCATTGTCGCATGGGCGGTGAATAAACCCTCACTGCTGGTATCGAATTCTTCCGTTAATAATAATTTTGCATCCAGCTGAACACCTCGATCGTCAGATGAAACAAAAAGTTCATTAAGTACAATATCATTATCAGCCTGGGAGAGCGCAATACCTAATCCCTTAATACTTGTTTCAAGAATATTGCTTTTATCCGACAGCGCTGAACCTGTTATTTTTAATGAGTAAGCGGCTTCGTTATCTTCGCAGTAAACCGGTACCCATGTGGAAATATTTATATTTCCTGCATGGATGCTTTTGTAGCCGACGTTACCGAAATCTATATCCACCGTAGTATCATTATTAATATGGCAGGGAGGGACCACGATAACACCGTGCGCCTGGATCAAAAACTCGTTCGGCTGGATTGTTACGGCACTGGCCGAACCCACTATAGAGACGAAAAAAAGTGAAAATAGCGTTTTCATTGCTACTCCAGATTTAACCGGATAATGACGTTGGCATTAAATTCTCCAGCATCTAAATTTTTCCCGTCTGATACCGGTGAAAGGGTAAGGTTGATATCATTTTCTCCGTTGATCAGATTCAATTTTTTCTTGTCTCCTGGTTTTATGATGCTGTTGTCCTGATCTTTCACCATAACGGCCACTTTATCATTATCTGAGCCAAAATACTGGTCGTTAAAAGTCGGTGTGCCAATATATTCGGTACTGACTTCATTTAAGCCACTGTCAAAATCGCCGCCATCACACTTTACGTTAAGTGAGACATTTTTAGCATAATTGCTTCCGTCCAGTTTTGTGGATGAGACGTTTCCGAAGTTAACGTCTAGTGTCTGTCCGGCATTAATCTCACATTTTTCGGGTAGTGAAATTTGAAAAGCATCAAGAGATACCATTATAAATGGGTTGTTGTTACTTTTTTCACCTATAAAACCGATTATTGACAGTACAGGCATTGTAAGGAAAGAATAGCCGTTGACGATTTTCTTTTTAAGTCTAAAGTAGATATAGCCCTTGCTTCCTGTACTGAGATCGTTAGTTGTCCATAACGGATCGGTATTGCTGATCGCCAGCAAATCACCAATCAAATGTCGACCCGTGGTATTACATCTGAAGTTACTGAAACCATTCGGTTGATTAGTAAAGGGGAGGTCAATATATTCATTTACTTTCCCACCCATAAATATTTGAGCCTTCATATCCCAGTATTCATCAATAGATTGCCAGCCGTCTGGCGTAGGCGATCCTATAAGATAGAGCGCGTCAAAATAAGTTTTTGGGGCGAAAAGGAAATCAGTTGAAGCACAGTCTATGCCCCACTCCTTATCTGATAAAGATTTTTTCGTATCCCAACTACCACTAGTTATGGTACCAACGTTATTCTGTTCCGCTTCGTTTTTTAGGTCGAAATGATGTTCATATATGCCATTTATATAGTAAAAAGTTCCCGTTGCTAAAACAGGAACGGGTAACAGCATAAAAAGAAAGAGGACCGTTTTGAATTTTTTCACCGTATAACTTTCCATTAAATGAGTGGTATTTCTAGCTGGTTGCGAGCGCCAAAATCGTTGATCAACGTGAACCAGTAGCTTTTAACACCGGCGTTATCGCTTCTTTTTAAGGTTTTTTGCGAGTAAGGGGCTATCATAAACGTCTCAAAATCATTCTGCTTTTTATCATTTTTTTGCAAAGACATGCCGGCAACGGTAAAATAATAAGGTGTGGGGTTATTCAGCACAAACTCATTCTCAGTGTTCGTTTTTTTTAGGATTAACCTGTCCCCAACAAACTCTCCCCATTTCAATTTGATACTTTCTGGTCGATAAAACACTTTTAACGATGTTTGTAAGGCAACCTGAAGAGAATTATTTTCTGCATGTTTGGGGGGGATCCCCCTTACGTTCAGATAAAAAAGCGTTTCCCGGTTTTTTGGTAACGCTGCTACCTGAGCCGTTTTATTAATTCTTACCCTATTTTTACCGCCTGGCTCCATGCGTATTACCGGAGGAACCGCTATTAACGGAATAATATCTTTTAGCTTGTGGTGCTGCTCATCTTCAAGCCAGATCTGGGCCAGATAAGGTTTGTTCTTATCGGTGTTTTCGATACCCAGCGCAACGGCCTGGCTGTCGGCATTAAACACGACGCGGGTGCGGTCCGTTGTGACTGTCGGATATGATGGCGCAGATATAGCCGATAACAACATACTCAGCAACGGTAAAAATAATTTCTTTTTCATGGTTCACTTTACTCATACTGGAGCGAAAAGGTGATGACGCTCTGAAAATTACCCTCATTGACGGCGAGCGCTAAATTGCTCTGCACATATGCTTTATAGCCAAGTACGATCTCATTTTCATTCAAAGCTACTGGCGACGCCGCCTCACCGGGTATGACTTTCACACCCTCTTTGGTCTCCAGTGCAATCGCAACACCTGCCGCCCCGCCCGTTACCGCAAAGGTATCGGGCTGTGTGTCGTCGGTCTCGCCGGAAAACGTTACGGCAACGCTGGTGCCCACCGTCAGATCACAGTTTGACAGTTTGATTTCAAACGAACGGGGCGTCGATCGGTTGTGGCTGAGAAAAGTGCTTGATGCAATGTCGCCGAAATCAACGGACTGGTCTTCCGATTGTTCAGTTAACGTACAGGGTTCGGTTATCAGCGTGCCTCTGAAATTGAGGTCTGTGTCCGCCACTGCGTCTGTCATCAGCAGCATAAGCGTTAAAGCGAGAAGGGTTTTAAAGCGTTTCATCAATGATATTCCAGTCCCAATGTGACCAACGCTTGATACTCACCGGCAATAAGTGGCGCTGAGGTTCTGATTAATTGTGCCTGGAGAGTCACATCGTTACGGCCGGGCGTAAGCACCTGCGGTTTGCTGCGCTCACCCGGGATAAGTGTGTTTCGATCTGCATCCTCCAGATGTAGGGCGGCACCCGATACGCTGCCGTAAAGATGAAACTGCTGGTGATCGCCAGGCTCCGCCTCTCCCACGATATTCATCATTACCACAGGTTGTGAAGGTAGCCAGTCGAGGTTTCCGCCGTGCGTGACATCTCGAAGCATTGAACCGGGTATACAGTTTTCCAGAATAAGATGAACCGGGACCGCAGCGGAAAGCCCGTTCCGACGAATTTGGTCCCATGAAATATTACCCATACTGATTTCCTGCTCGGCCGATTCCGGTGCTAACGTACAGGGTGATTCTGTCAAGGTGGCGCTTATCGTCAGTCCTCCGTTGAGGCCATCGGTTTCCCAGTTATCCTTTTGCGAGGCGCTGGCTGGCATGAACGCTTGAATTAAACAGAGCATGATATGAAAAAAAAGATAACCATAGCGGCCGCGCTTCATCGCCTTTTCCTACCTTAATCTGTCTTAAGTACGGCATGGCAAGTATCACCTTCGCAGCGAAATGGCAGCGCGGGTTTTCCACCAAAATCGTTTATTGTGGCGACCCAGGGCGAAGCAAAATCCTTACTGTTAATCACGGCGCTGGATTTGGGCGCAATCATCACGGGTTTGAAATCTTTCGGTATATCGCCTTTCAGCTTATCGGTGATGGCGATTATCGTCATGAAGTAAGGTGTGGGATTTTCTACGCGATAACCGCCGGCGATACGATGGAGTACCAGTCGATCGTCCCAGCGACTGTATTTTTCCGGAAGAATAGCGGCCGGCCGATAGAACATTTTGATGCGTGTCTGCAAGGCAATCTGCATAACGTTGGGCCGATCGCTTTTTGGGGGGATCTCGCGAATGCTGAACCAAAACACCGATTCGCGATCCTGAGGCAGAGAGGCGATTGCCGGCAGTGCATTCACGCGCAGTACGCTTTTCTGGCCAGGTTCAAGGCGCTGTACGGGCGGAACGACCATAAACGGCGAGCTGATCTTTTGTCCGTTTTCATTTTCCAACCATGCCTGGGCCAGATAGGGTTTCTTTGGGTTTTCGTTGCTGATGTTCAGCGTGATACTTTTTTCCGTTCCCGGGAAAATAGCGCGGGTACGGTCAAGTGAAATAGCTGCCTGTGACGAAGCGGAAGCAACCAACAGGCTGGTGGCCGTAAGCATTCTTATTACTGCTGACATAATTTAATTCTCATTATTCAAAATGACGTTGTTTTAATCGTTGTGTTTTCAGGCTCAACAGTACTTACCCAGGGGGACTTTCGCAGGGTAGCAGCAGCTGATTTTCGGTGATAGCGCTGGGGATGGTGACCATACATTGCTCCGCACCGTTCCAGTTAACAGACAGCTCCTCGCCGGGGTTGATCCCAGCAAGCCAGGCCAGACCTTCATCACTGACGATCCCCAACTCCCTGTTTTTACCGTTTCTGATACTGGCTCCGAAGGGAGGTGAACTGCCATCGGACAGGCGCAGCGTGGCGATAACCTTGGCGCCTTTAAGAACATTGAAACGGCGGTAGCCTATCGCGCCTTCCGTCAGCGCCGACTCAGCGACCGGGGAACCAGACGTTTCAACGTCATCCGGCAAATGGGTGACGTCAATTGAGGTCGTATTACGATAGTAACTGCTGATATCCGGTACCACCGCGATGCCAAAGGCGTTGGTGCGTTCATTGCGTTCTATCGGCACCCCGCCTACGCCATCAGTAGCGATCATCATCCGGGTTCCCCCACGTGTGCCAGAAGGATGCAATGCTGCCCCCTGTGCGGTAGCGGTTATGCCACCGGCAAGGGAGAGGCCAGCGGAGGTAAAACTGTTTTGCACCCAGGAGACGTTAGCATCTACGTTGGCGACATCTCCACGATGGGAATAAAAACCGCTGGCCTGCGTGGTCATGTCCTGGTCCTGTGCCGAGCGTGTCCCCGCCGACAGGCGGTAGCTGTCGTTATTCTCAAGGCGCTGAAACCACCCGGCCGTTTGTGAATAATCACTGTTACTCAGGTTTCCGTTATAGCTGAGCGTTCCGCTACTGAGTGGGACGCTAAGGCTGATATAAGCCGTATTATCCCGGCGGCTGTTATAATCACTGCGCGTAGCGCTGACGGTTGTTGACAGATTGTGCCATCCATCCAGATCAAAATACCGGCTCAGGGACAAGCTGTATCTGTCAGTAGCATGCTGATTCCAGTAGGTCTGATGGCTGTAACTGAGATAGGCGGAGAGACGCAGATCGGAGAACGATTTGTTGGCCGTAATGGTATACAGTTCTTTATCCTGCGCGACGTAGCTGTCTTGCGAAAGGGCGTCGAGAAACTCCCCCATCGACAGATAGTCACGTTCCGAAAAGCGATATCCGGCAAAGGTGATTTCACTGTTATATTCGTCGAAGCGTTTTGAATAGCTTAACCGCCAGGATTTACCCTGGCGGTTTTCCTGGTTTGGTAGCTGGGCGACCGACTGGGTAACGTCCGCCGAAAGCGCCCCGAACGCCAGCAGATCGCGGCCCAAACCGACAGCGAGTGCATTATAATCTCCAGCCGCGATAGCACCGCCATACAGTGACCAGCTGTTACTAATTCCCCAGGAGAATTCCCCGGTTCCGAAACCCGGGCCTTCCAGATGGTGATCGTAACCAGTCGGGCGGCCAGCGGCCATCTTGTAACGCAGCTGGCCGGGGCGGGTCAGGTACGGGATCGTGGCGGTATTCACCTGAAAGGTCTGGATGCTTCCATCCTGTTCTTCCACCCGCACGTCAAGGGTGCCGTTAACGGAGTCGCTTAATTCCTGAATGCGGAAGGGACCGGCAGCAACGGTTGATTCATAGAGGACACGATTTTGCTGGCTAATTACCACCTTAGCGTTGGTCCGTGCTATACCGGTGACTTCCGGCGCGTAGCCGCGCAGTCGCGGCGGAAGCATGCGATCGTCGCTAACGAGCGATGCGCCGGTATAACGCCAGGTATCGAAAAGGTTAGAGGTTAGATAATCTTCCCCCAGGGTCAGCTTCGACTGCAATGACCGGATGGTACGGTAGCTATAAATTCGACTCCAGTCGAAGCTTCTTTGCGTAGCCAAGCCGCTGTGATTGGTATGATCATAGTTCGCCTGCCAGTCACCGCGAAAGCGCCATGGGCCAAGGTTGGCACCGAGCGTACCGGTGCCGCTGATATTCTCAGTTTGCTGGCCTTCGATGGGGCGGGACACTATGGTGTTGACGTTGTAATCCACTATCACGCCCGGGACGCCATCCTCCCATCTGGAAGGGGGTAACCAGCTTGCATCCTGATATTCAAGCCAGGCCTGGGGTATGGAAATTAGCAGAGATGACTCGGCAAGATCGCCGCGAAGAGCGATCCCGGGCAGTCCGCTGAAATCGACACACTCATCATTATGCCAGCGGCCAAGTTTTGCACTGGCGTCGCTCTTTAGCCCCAGCAGGCTGATTTGCGCCGGAGGCAGGCACTCTTCTACAGGAATCGTCCCATCTGCCTGCTTTTTTTCAGGACGTTCATAAAAAAATATATCGACATCCTGTACGGTATGATCGTTAACCTTAATGCTCAGAGAGTATTTACCCGGCATGATATAGCCTGCCTGGGAAAATCGGGATAGATCTATATTAGATTTGTCCTCTGCATCAAGGATGTCGGTATTGAATTCAACCGCATGGGCAACCGGAATAAATCCCAGAATAGCTGTTAAGATTAAAACGCTGAGTTTTTTTATTCTGAAGGAATTCTGGTTGTTTACCATGACCGGTTGATCTCAAACTTTTACAAGATTAATGAAAGTTTTCAAATGCGCTAGAGTAAATATCGTGTTGTATTTAGGATCTAAATTAATTATTAAAACGTTATTGATATACGACCATAAAACGCAAAAAAGTAGAAATATCACCGGCGTGAAGTTCTTTTCCGTTCGCAACCAGATGAAGATGATAATTAAGGTTTGTCGCCTCATTACTGAGCGGCACTTTTGGCATAGGTTCTCCGGCAATGGCCGGGTGCCCGTAATCATCCGTGATGCGCATTGCGATGCCTGCTCCGCCCCCGGAAAGCATGAATAGAGAAGGATCATCGGGTTCACGTGGTCCATCGAAAGTAATCTCTACCGACTCCCACTCTCCACCTTTTTCTTTTTCAAGAATGCAATTAACGAGGTTAAGAGAAAAATCATTTGATACTTCAGTTGCTGAGTAACGGGTAAAATCTTTCAAGGGATGAGAACCAAAACTGATTTCCTGCCAGACATCTTCCGTCGAAACCGTACAGGCCGCAGCCTGGATCTGTCCGTTCAGGGTCACCCTGCCGTGTCCCTGGTCTGCAGCGCAGACGCTAAAAGCAGCCAGGAAAAGTAAATGCAGTAAACCAAATCTAGGCATATCTCATCCCTGTAAAAGTCAGTGATTAACTGCGGAGGGAAGTCTTTCCGCAGGCTTATTCGTAGTTCAGTGTAAAGTTAGCGATAGAAGTGAACTCACCGGTCTGGATGACGCTTGAAGTGCCAGCACCCTGGAGATAAGCAGTAAAATTAAGGGTATTAGTGCCTTCTGTCAGTGTAACGGCGCTTGAAGGCTGACCCAGTTTAATCGGCGTGCCGCCCGCATCGGTGATTGCCACACCTGCGCCGCTGGCATTGCCAGAAATTCCCAGCAGGTTTGAATCAGTGCTATCCGCAGTGCCAGCAAAGGTCACTGTAACGGTGTTGGCTGCCGCAGCGCGTGATACGCCTGGGGTATCATCATCGTCTTCCTTGTCATCGTTATTTTCATTTGGATTATTAACAGTGGCAATTGAGCAGTTTTCTAACGCGATGCTAAATGCACGCGGCGTTGATTTACCGCCCTTTTGCAGCTGGGCAGAAGCGATCTGGCCCAGTGCAACTTCCTGATCTTCAGTATCAGGGGAGATTGAGCAAGCGGCATCAATAATAGAACCAGTAAAAGTTACGCTGCCGCTGCTTGATTCATTATTACCCGCATGCGCACCGAAAGCCATAACGCCCATTGCTAAAATAATAGAAGAAGCCAGATTGCTTGGTTTCATTTTTAGTTTACCTTTCTTTAGTTAGTTAGTTAGTTAGTTAGTTAGTTAGTTAGTTAGTTAGTTAGTTAGTTAGTTAGTTAGTTAGTTAGTTAGTTAGTTAGTTAGTTAGTTAGTTGTTTTTTCATTATGCAACACATGAGAAGACACATATTACAGGAATCTTTAAAATTAATTAGAGTCAAAAGCTGTCTGGATATAGCGGGTCAAAATCAGTAATCTTTCATTGGAAAATAGTTTTAATATTTTATTGATTAACTTAACCAGCGCCAGTGTTACTCTGGCGCTGGTTAAGTTAGGATATTCAATCGTTACGGCATCGAAAATCAGGGTGTGCTAACGGTTTCCGGCATTGCTGAGGAGTGATGCGTTGAAATCTTCCAGCTGTTATCGTCCCAGACATAGGTAAAGGTATAGCGCGCAGTAACCTGGCTGTTGTCTTTAAACGTGAACGTATAGACGCCAGTATCAATCGCTTTATTACAACCAATTCTGATGGTGCGCGAATCAATTTTTCCCTGCGGTCCTTTTTTCAGGAAATCATTGAAGTAATCAATTCGCTCCTGATTGGTCAGCCTGACCTGGTTCGAAATGGTTGGTAATAAAACGGCATCGCTGACATAGAGGTCTGCGACCTTTTCGGCATCACCGGTTGCCAGAGAATCGTTCCATTTGGTAAACAAGCCCGCCACATCCTGTTCTGATGCTTTAATACAGGTTACGGGTTCAGCTGCTAAAGTGACGTTTGGCAGACAAAACAGACCTAAAAAACAGAGTGAGAATAAGTTTTTTTTCATTTTAATAAAAACCCCGATTAAGTGTAAACGCCGATGTATGGGAAGAATAATATCTGACTGACTGGCTGGTCAGATACTTAAATTGTTAAAATAAATATATTTAGATTTTTATGCTATTTATTGTAGCTATTTAGATTTAAGTTCTGATCTCTGGCGTGCCTTGTCATGAGCGAATTGAATTTCGACTTTTTTCAATGTCGCCAGAGATTACCGACGGTTATTCTGTGCCCATATCATTGATGAGGGGGTAAATCTGTTTTATATATAGAAAGGTTCTTATAAAGGATGATGGTTAGTTAAATGAAATGTAAATTTCATAGCTGAAAAGTGCACCCCCGATTGGATATTCACGTAAGAATGAATCTGATATGGAAAAGTATCATTTCTTAGCCCAGCATTATTGATTTTTAATTTTTTAAAAACCTGCACCTGTCTGTTTTCCTGATAATGCGATTCATACCTTAAGAAGCTTCATTGTAGCGCCCATACGGTCTGCAATATTTTGCGCGACGTAGATAATTATCTCAGAGTGCGGTCAGCGACGGGCATCAGCATCCCTTTCTCTCAGCCATAACGACTTAAGATCAATGAATGCTGTTCATTGACCTTCTGGCTTCGTATAATTGTACTTATACGAAGCCAGTTCAATGACGTGAGTGGACTTTCAGGCCGGGAAAGCAATAATTGCAGTTTAAAAATGGCAACGCTACGCCAATTCTGGCTTTTGTGCAGTGGTATGACTCGCCAGAATTCACGTAGCGCGATCAATCGCAAATCAGAACAACAGATGAGCAGATATGACAAAGTTAACCCAACTGGCAAACGTTAGTGGCGTGAGCCATGCAGAGCTCACGGTGCAACTGCAGCAGTTTGTTCAGGACAAAGAGGCCTTTTCGCCGAATACCTGGCGGCAACTGCTCAGCGTCATGCGTATCTGTAGCCAGTGGGCAGAAGATAATCAGCGTAGATTTTTACCGATGACTTCTGATGATCTGCGCGATTATCTGTCGTTCCTGGCAGAGAGCGGCCGGGCTTCATCCACCGTTAATTCGCACGCCGCCTTAATCTCGATGTTACACCGTAACGCCGGTCTGCCTGCACCCAATCACTCGCCGCTGGTTTTTCGTGCCGTGAAAAAAATAAATCGTGTTGCGGTGATGAAGGGAGAGCGAGCCGGCCAGGCCGTACCGTTCAGACTCGTCGATCTGCTGAAACTGGATAATCACTGGCGTACTTCGGTCCGTTTGCAGCAGCTGCGTGATTTGGCGTTTTTGCATGTGGCTTATGCCACTTTGTTGCGTATCAGCGAGCTGGCGCGACTGCGGATTCGGGATGTGACATATGCCGCGGATGGCCGGATCATTCTGGATGTTGGCTGGACAAAAACCGTGGTTCAGACGGGCGGACTGGTAAAAGCGTTGAGCTCCCGTTCAACGCAGCGGCTTGTTGCATGGGTTCAGGCATCAGGACTGGCCAGCCAGCCAGATGCTTTTCTGTTTAGTGCCGTGCACCGCTCAGGTCAGGTAATAACGGCAGAGGCTCCGCTGAGTACGCGCGCACTGGAACAGATTTTCTCTCGTGCCTGGACCGTAGCGGGTCAGCGCGACCCGGTGAAGCCCAATAAAAATCGCTACACCGGCTGGAGTGGGCACAGTGCGCGCGTCGGCGCAGCGCAGGATATGGCAGCAAAAGGGTACTCTATCGCCCAGATTATGCAGGAAGGAACCTGGAAAAAACCGGAGACCTTGATGCGCTATATCCGCCACCTCGACGCACATAAAGGTGCCATGGTGGATCTTATGGAACAGCCGGCAGACTGACATCACAACGGTTCTGGTATTTTTATTGCCGATAGTTATCCACAGAAAAAGTGGACAGCCTGTGTGTAAGCCGGTACTGACAAGGCCTATATCTTTAACAAATAAGGGGTAACTGGCGCTTACCGTCATGGCTGAAAATCCATTCATATTACTTCGTACCCGCGGGGAACAATGACGTACGCGGAGAGCGATCCTGGCCAGACTGCGTGCCGTTGCAGGTTAATAGGGCTGACCGGGCGGAGTTAATCAATACTATCGCCCGGATGGTCGGTGCTATGGTGCTATCACGCGCCAGTTCGGATAACGATCCGCTGGCGGATGAAATCCTTGAGGTATGCCAGAAGCGCATTTTCGATCAGCCATGAAGAATCCCGGGTCTGCCACTCTACCGGCTGCGGAATCAAATCGCGCTACTGCGCGAAAGTATCCTGTTTAGCACAACCGCTGCAGCCACCACTGCAACCCGATCCGCTGCTGACGACAGGCAGCTGGAGCGGATGCTGTTTCATCCGGGAACCCGATTTGCGCATTGCCAGCAGAATGACCGCGTTCAGTGCGATAACGCTAATCAGACAGGTCGTACTGAAAGTGGGATGTTCGGCAAAGGTCACGCTCTGATAAAACAGCGTTGCAGTGGTGAAGGCGATGTTAAGACCCCAGAAGAAAGAGAACAGCATCCAGTTGCGGCCGGCTTCGCGCGCGATAGCGCCCATCACCGATACACACGGGACATACAGCAGCACAAAGATCAGGTAGCTGTAGGCCGCAATGCCGCTGCCAAATCTGGCTGACATCACACCCCTCTGACTCGCCGCCATTTCGCCATCGCCTTTACTGGCATCAATAGGATGGGCCAGTGCATCTATGCTTAACGCTGCAGTCAGACCAGTCCAGGTCTCGATGAGAGAATCTTTTAGCTCGGCCAGCAGATTAAATTCTTGTGGGTTAAAAGCACCGTTCTGAATCGCCTCACTGGTGTAAAGACTATTTAGCGTACCTACCACCACCTCTTTCGCCATGATGCCGCTAACCAATCCTACTGTAGCCTGCCAGTTATCCTGAATAACACCAATGGGCAGCAATACCGGTGTAATCGCTTTGCTGGTTGTGGCCAGTGCGGACTGGTTAATATCGTCAACCGGCTGACCATTGAACGAGAAGCTGGTCAGCACGCCCATCAGCATACTGACCAGGATAATGACCCGTCCCGCACGCACCACAAACATCTTCAGTCGCTGCCAGGTCTGGATCAGCAGGCTCTTCAGATGAGGCCGGTGATAGACCGGCAACTCCATAATAAATGGCGAGGCTTCACCGCCCAATAAGGTATGTTTCAGTATTAATCCGGTGACGATCGCCACCAGGATACCGAGCAGATAGAGTGAAAAAACCAGGCTGGAACCGTGCGTGCTAAAGAATGTGGCGGCAAAAACAGCGAAGATGGCTAGCCGCGCGCCGCAGGACATAAAGGGCGCAATTAATACGGTAAGCAGTCGCTCACGCGGCGTGTCCAGGGTTCGGGCGCCCATGACCGAGGGAACATTGCAGCCAAATCCGACAATCAGCGGGACAAAGGATTTACCCGGGAGTCCCAGTGATTGCATCAGACGATCCATCACAAAGGCGGCGCGGGCCATGTAACCCGAATCCTCCAGAAAGGAGAGGAACAGAAACATCAGGCCAATCTGTGGAATGATGGGCAGTACGGTATTGATACCCGCTCCAATCCCCTGCGCCAGAAAGACGGTGAGCCAGGCGGGGAAATGGCAGACATAGCCCAGCCACTGCGCGCCATGAATAAACAGGGCGACCGAACTGCTATCAAACAGCGGCTGTAATGCCGCCCCGATATTAATCGACAGCACGAACATCACGTACATCACCGCCAGAAAGATCGGGATACCCAGCCAACGGTTCAGCACAATTTTATCGATCTGGCTGGTCAGGCTGCCGGGCGCGGCATGGTGAATATTACTGACGGTGGCACATAGGGCATGAATTGCGCGATAACGATAATCTGCAATAGTCACACCGGTATCACCGCCAGCCTGTTGAATAATATCGGCCAGATGTGGCATCAGCGTCGGACAAAGGTGCTGACTATTGATATCTCCTTCCAGTAGCTGCAGCGCCAGCCAGTAACGTTTCTGAGAATGTATCGATGCGGGCATCAGCGCGCAAAGTTGATGAATAGCAGCTTCAATGTTTGCCGGGTAACGCACTCGTTCTGGCGAAGTATAGTAATGTGGATTATCGATCAGCGCTTTGAGCTGTGCCAGCCCTTCACCACGGGTTGATGTCAGCGAGACCACCGGACAGCCCAGCCGGACAGACAGTGCCTCAACATCAATATTGATATTCTGACTGGCAGCAATATCCTGCATGTTCAGGGCGACAATGCAGGGCACGCCGAGTTCCAGAAGCTGGAATGTCAGGAACAGATTGCTTTCCAGATTCGACGCATCGACCACGTTAATCACTAAATCGGCGTGCTCGTTATAGAGGTACTGGCAGGCGATACTTTCGTCGATGGAGCTTTCCGCGGATAGCGTCGTGAGTGAACGGGTGCCGGGCAGATCGACGAGCCGGACATCTGACTGAGCCGTGAAAAATTGTCCTTCTTTGCGCTCGACGGTCACGCCGGCCCAGTTGCCCACCCGCTGGCGTGCACCGGTTAGCTGGTTGAATAGCGTGGTCTTGCCGGTATTCGGATTCCCGATTAGCCCAATGGTGATATTTTTCATCAGGCAATTTCCTCCAGAATGATGGCGGCGAGGTCACGCTGCCGTACAGCCAGACTGACGCGCCGGGTGCGGATCTGTACCGGATCGCCCATCGGCGCGACGCGGATAATCTCAATAACTGCACCCGGGAGCATTCCCATGGTAAGCAATTTCTGACGCCAGGCGGGGTTCACTGCGGGCTGATATCCGAGGATACGGTAGGTGCTTTGCATGTTCATCGCCATATGACCATCTGGGTGGTGGTAAGTGGCAGTGATTATATAAATGATAATTATTCCTGATTTTGATCTGACATCGGATACGCTGAATAATGTCAGGAAACGTCAACCTGCGTTTAACCGTTATAAAAGATTCAGGCAGCGCCCCACCCGATCGCGACAGCCAGCATAGGGTTCAGGGAAGGCTTATTCCCGACACTTGCCTGACTGACCTGAGGGCCTTACCGCGACACCCTACTAGCCACTAAGTCCAGCTCACCGTGGGCTTGCGGTTAACTGCCGGTCAGGCAATTAACCGTTAGCGGATTAGTTACATCATTCAATAAGGCGACTTCAAACATCGGGCCTACGGCCCGGCGGCGCGCCTGTTCAGGAGGTCATCCCAGGCGCATGTTTAAGGTTTGCACGATAACGGTAGTCAGGGTCAGTATCTTATTTTCAGCACGCAGCGGACGTTATCAGGAGGGGCTCGGTGGTAAATTTCTGGCACCGTCATCAGCAAGGGTTTTTAGAATGATGTAACTACTTGATGGACTAAGGAAGTGTCCGAGTGTTTGCTGGCAGACAGCCGGACATTGTTACCTGCTGGCGGTTAGATAACATCACTTTAGCCAGACAACTTCCCTGGTGCGTTCAGCACAATGATTTGAATGTTGAAAAAGGTAAAGCTCAGACGCATTTTTTACCCTTAACCAGGTAGGTTTAAAGCGGATGCGGATTATTGCGGGCAGACACTTTCATCCTGCAGCCGTTAAGTAAATTCCTTTCCGAATCAACAATGAAAGAGATCAACTTACGGGGCCCGAAAAAATAAAACCTGACCATTGCGAACCGGTTAATAAGCAGTAGTGAAAATGCGCAGTACCGATAATACCGGTCATAATTAACAAAGTTGAGCAGGTAGTCACAATAAAAGTCTCAGTATCAGGCTGGAAAGCAGTATGTAATTTCTTTCTTCTCACCAAGACAATGATGGTTTCTGCCTGTTCAGGCAATAACCTTATCTCAGTCCGCGATGGACATATGATTTCCACGCAAGGGAAATCAACCAAAGATAAAGAGACCGGTCTGATATCTTATAGATATACTGACGCAAATACACACCAACTGCAGCAGCAGGATGTGAAAGAGCTTGTTGAAAATCTGGTCATTGTTCTCTTAAAAACGAGATTGCAAAGCCACCATAATTACATCAAGGACTACTGACATGAAAAAGGTTTAGACTGGTATAAGCGTACTGTTTTTTACCTCGTCATCAGCGATGGCTATCGACCTGACCGCATAATAGGGTAAAAATTTTACCTACCTCAACGCTGAAATTGGCAAATCTTCCAACGGGATTTATCTCAATAGCCAGTGGATCAAAATACTCGCGATGGTGCACAGATTGGACTGGCCGGTACCTGTTATAACCGGACCTGCCATGCTGTCAGCCGGGATACAAGCAACTAATACTGGCGGCAAGAAAGGCGATAACGGCATTGCTTTTCCGTTTGGCGGAGGTGCAACGCTTTATCTGGCCGCCATTTTTGCCCTGTATGGCGAAGGCTATGCTGCTCCCGGACATTTCACTAACAGTGTTAAAAACTTTGTCGATACAGAAGGTAGTCTACGCTGGTTACCCATTACAGCGCTGATGGTTAAGCCGGCTATCGCTACGCCGGTGTTGACGGTAAAGATGGACGACCTCTGGCCATACGCTGATTGATGGTTCCTTTATTGGCGGTAGCGTCAACTTCTGCGTGGCGACAGCCCGCTAAACGCAGGCCCTTAACCTTTACCCGTTAAAAAGCAAATCTCCAGATACTCTCCAACCGGTAGCGTTTTGTGTTACCGGCCGGCAACAGAATTAATATCGATGAGAAACTGATCCTGAAGACTCTATTTCTGCTGTTCATCATCCTCAGCTTGTCCGGATGCGTTGAGTACAAACGGGTCAAACCTGATGCAACCGAACAATAGTAAAAGCATGATCAGAGTTGATGTTTTTCGGGCAACTGATGACGCTGACGCCGACAACGCTCAGAACAATACTGCACATCATCCCAGCACATTTCCCATTTTTTACGCCACACCATAGGTTTATGGCAGGTTTTACAATAACGGACCGGTAAATTGTTTTTGTTTCCCTTGAAAGTCAACAGAATAGCCTCATCAGAGAATGCAAAAATCAAAAACGTCAGCCTGACTAAGGCTGGCAGAAAGCAACGTCTCTGACTCTCTTATACCTTTCCGGCTATCTCAGCGTCAGCCACTGAAAACCAATTTTCAGCCTGTTTTCTGTGATTTAACACAGTAAGCCTTTCTGTGTGAGCAGCACCAGATGAACCGCTTTCGCTTTAACGGGCCGAATAATCTTCTTAGCAGAAGTACCCAGGCACTGGCCCTGAAGATTTCTGTTCCCCGCATTGCGAAATGACCGGGCCAGTGCGCTATTCACGCCTCGGACACCTGAAAAAGCCGTGTTACATTGCGCCGTTATAAACGTTTAATTCGCCAGAAAAACGAGCGTCAGCACTATCTAAAAAATCACTTCACATGTCACTGCTGTAGTCATACCGGTCGATTTACTTCAGACCCACCTCTTTATAGTGCACAGAGCCCGTTCAGCATCGTAGCAGTTTAGCGGATAACGCCCCTTCCGGCGGCGTAATACCGGCGCCAGATTCCGTCCCTGAAGAAAAGTTTAATGCGTTTAATGCAATAATGTCATCGCATACAGTCAATAATTGGCATTTGACGGTTTATCGTTCATATATAAGCCCTGCTCAACAACAGACCCTATCGTTATTATTACCCTGGATAACCATTTGCAAATCATCCCGGGTCTGACTGCTGTTCACTTTAGCTGGAATAGGAAAACGGAAGATTAGCCGAACGCCAATGACATTTAACCCAACCGGTTGCGAGTGTGATGCACCGAATTGCAGCCTGCCGCCTCTTTTTACCCGTCAATCATTCTGAAAGAAGAAGTGAATCATAAAGATAAGTTATTCCTCCGACGGACTGAATATGGCAGAAGCGAATTGAGCTTGTTACCGGATCAATACTTTAGTGCGTAATTATCACGCTTAACAAAGCCCACACATCCTGTTTCGCATGACATGATATCCACATGATTTCTATCTTTCTACCGATTGATAATGGCTACAAAAAGTCTGTATGACGCGCTAAACAATTGACGCACAGTGAGGAATAACCCCGTTCTGGCTGATTTAACTCACGGATGAAAAGCGCTGCGTTTTTTTGATTTTTTGAGCCACAGAACAAAAAAGTGTAAGTTCATTTACGATTCCCAGGTTAATGCACGTTAATTGCAGTTTCAACTGCATTGAAAAACGATTAATATGTCTGAGTTGAACTATTGGTTCAGTATTGAGATTCTTCGAAGGCAAGCATTTTAAAAAGCAGGTCTGACGAAAAGCATCAGCGTGAACCCGCTCTGTATTTTATTATCTGAACAAGACTATGGTGACTTTGATGAGTGACACTCTCAGCAGCTTGAATAATATCCGTACCCTTCGCGCCAACGCTCGCGAACTCGATCTTGCTGCCCTGGAAGAAATGCTGGAAAAACTTTCTGTTGTTGTTAGTGAGCGTCGTGAAGAGGCGCAGGCTTCAGAAGCTGCAAATCGTGAAAAGGCTGAGAAACTGGCTAAATATCGTGAACTGCTGCTGCAGGAAGGTATCGATCCTAACGAACTGTTAAATGGTATGCAGTCGGCGCCGGTTGAGAAGAAAAAGCGCGCGCCTCGCCCGGCCAAATATCAGTACACCGATGAAAACGGCGAAGTTAAGCAGTGGACCGGTCAGGGACGTACTCCCTCTGCGATCAAATCTGCGATTGATAACGGTAAGTCACTGGATGACTTCCTGATTTAATTGCAGCGTACCGCCCGAAGGAAATCCGCCCGGCACTGGCCGGGCGGATTTATTGTTAACAAGCCGCGCCATATTCAGAAAGGATTTGTTTAACCTGCTCTCCGAAAATGACGTTAATTAAGGCAGCAGGGATGAAAGTAGCATTGTGAATGTTTCATCATGTTAACTGCATAACATCGGTATAAGCGCACTGTGATTATCACCCTCTGCCCTTCGCCATCCGGCGTGACACAGGATTAACCTGTGACAACTTTCTGCCTTTATCGCGACTCAACACGTTACGGCAATACGCAGATTAGCAGCGCCGGTTTAATTCTCACCTTGCACTGCCGCGTTACGCGCCATAATAATTTCCATTCCAATTTGCTGACCATATGAGAGTTCGAGTGTATTGCCATCGGGATCGGCAAAGAACGCCCAGTATCCGACCGGCGATCCAGACTCCTGTGCGGCGCGCTGCAAAACCCCTTCCTGCTGTGCCTGTTCAACTTTGGCATCGATCTCTTCCCGGCTGGCGCATGCGACACCAATGTGACCAAACGGGCCCAGCGGCGTATCTTCGCAGCGTTCTGACTGCACCAGCACCAGCGCAAACGGCCGGGTTAGATCTGACAACCACGCCACTTTATGTGCTTCTGCAATGCCGGGCTCGCGGTGGTGAATAACCTGCATTCCGGCATAACGCTGGTAAAACCCGATGCTCTTTTCCAGATCGTGAACCTGCAGAGCTAGATGGCTGAATCCCGTATCCTTTGACATTGTCACCTCCTGAGAATATTGAGCTACCACCCTGCCACAGAGGCGAATCCGTACGTGTTCAGCGGTGCTTAACCGCCTGGTTTTTCGCATTCCGCACGATTTCGACCTTGTCGCTTGGCGCGATACAAGGCCTCATCGGCACGCTCAATCAGGTCTGACAACGGTTCCTGCCCCTGGCTAAAACGCTGAGTGGCACAACCAGCGCTGAGCGTTACTCGTTTTGCTGCAAGACCACTGTTAAGATGCGGGATCTCCAGCTGATAAACCGTGGAAACGATCGTTCTGGCGAGTTTCAGCGTTTCCTCCAGGTTATAACCCGGCAAAATGACCGCAAACTCTTCACCGCCATAACGCGCAGGCAACTCATTCTCACCCGATGCGAAGTTTTTCAGTATCAACGCGATACTTTTCAGGCATTCATCGCCAGCCACATGGCCATAGGTGTCGTTGTAATGCTTGAAGTAGTCAATATCGATCAGGATCAGAGAAATCGGCTGACCGTTCACACGGGCTTGCTGCAGGCTTTCATGGAGCATCCGGTCAAAATAGCGACGGTTGGCGACGCCGGTTAAGCCATCACTGTGTGCCAGGCTCTCCAGTGAAAGATTTGCCACGGTGAGTTCATCGCGCAGTCGGGTGAGTTCACGCTGGTAGCGCAACGTGTGACGCGCCTGGCGCAGTAAAAAAACACTCTGTGAGAGAATGACCGCCAGTAACGCCAGACTTAACATCACATCCTGCACCCGGCCTTTGATCCAGTGGGTGAACAGCGTGGATTTATCATACCCGGCGGCAACAATCAGGGGATAACGTTCAGAGCGTGCGAATCCAAAGATACGGTTTTCGCCATCCAGCGCAGCTTTCCACTGCCCGCTACCCTGGTCGGCATTTGCCAGCATGTTGCGGAACAGATGGCTTGAGGAGAGATTTTTTCCAATGTAGTTGTCCGGCATGGGACGGGCATAGAGCACCGTGCTGTCCGCCAGCATCAGCACCAGTACGTCGCGCGCGCCCAGCTCGTAATAACTGTAGAAGCGGCGAAAATAGTCCACTTTGATGGTCGCAAGTAAGACGCCATTAAAACCGTTATTGCTGTCATTGACGCGCAGCGACACCGGTATCACCAGATCCTCTGTGCTGCGACTGCGTATAACCGGCCCGACATGTACGCTGTTACGCAGAGTGGCACGATGATAGCGGAAGTATTCACGATCGGAATTATTAATCCCAGCGGGCGTCCTGCTCATTGAGGTCGCGATCCATTTGCCCTGCGCATCGTAATAAAACAAACCATGCAGCTGTGGCAGGCGGCTTTGCAAGACTCGCATGGTATCACTCAGCGCTTCGCCATCCACCTGGCCTGCTGCTATCTGCGTCTCCAGCTCACGCTGGACTTCGCGCAACGACAGCTCAGTCTGCAGAAAAGTATCTTCTGCCTGACGGGCCTGGG
>Ga0308167_1000834_pt1 | contig 44601 bp, 59 predicted proteins | sample PhyCR1_2_FD_202138 | JGI IMG/M metagenome (GOLD analysis project Ga0308167, IMG submission 202138) | Phyllosphere microbial communities from UC Gill Tract Community Farm, Albany, California, United States - DLSLRC.R1 | ecosystem: Host-associated > Plants > Phyllosphere > Unclassified | place... | reverse complement strand
CCGCCCTTGGGCGGTTACGACATTACTGCATATTGCTTTTATTTTATTAGATTTTCTTCGGCAGAAATATGGTGCCCGGGGCGGGACTTGAACCCGCACAGCCTTACAGCCGAGGGATTTTAAATCAGTTTTTTTTTCAATAAATATCAACACTTTAAATAAATAAATCATAATATCATTGACGATTTAATAGCTTATGCATCAATATCTTATGTCACACAAATGGCAGATATTATGAAAATTTTTCAACGAATCTAATCTTGAGTTTCATGCTGCCGATGATAAGTATCACCTACTTAAAATTAGATTTAGATAAGGGATTTCGATGGCAAGTGTTTTCCTCAGTCACAATTCAAATGATAAACCTTTCGTGAGAAGATTAGCTGGAGATTTGCAGGAGCAAGGGCACGTTGTTTGGATCGATGAAGCTGAAATTAATATCGGTGATTCATTGATTGGTAAAATCCGTGAAGGTCTAGATAGAGTTGATTATGTTGCAGTTGTGCTATCCAATAATTCAATAAATAGTCAGTGGGTACAAAGAGAGTTAGATATAAGTTCAAACAGAGAGATCGCTGAGAAGCGTGTAATTCTCTTGCCACTGTTGCTTGAGAAAGTTGATTTGCCGGGGTTCCTGATGGGCAAACGCTACGGCGATTTCACTTCTGAAAATCTTTACGATTATTCTTTAAAGGATTTACTTAAAGCCTTAGGCCAAGTTGAAAAGCATATTGATGTGTCTGAAGAGGAGAAAAATGATCTATTATCTGAGCTTCAGAAAATGAAAGAGCATGTTGATGCTTTAACTAGGCTTCAGTCTCACCAGAGCACGCCTTTCAAAGACAATTGGAACCCTGGACTTAGGGCAGCAGTTGCACTTTCAAACGAAAAGTACCCTCAATATCAAGTAATCAATGACGCCTATGCTTTTAATGCCATGGGTGACGATATTCCAGTTACCTTAGATTCCTTATTATGGGCAATCAGTAAAACTATGCGGAAAGGAGCTCATCCCCTTGAAAGTTTAATGGAGATGGGTGGTACATATTCTAAAGCGCAAAAAATGATAGAAGCATATATAGCTTTTATTGGAAAACCATAACTGATTAATAATTCCGCCGCTTAGCTTATTTAGCCTTAGAGCAACATATAATCTAATTGCTATATCTACTTCGACTTAATGTTGCCCTAACTACTTTTGTAAATATTAGTGTGAGATTGAACATAATCTTAATCAGCCATCACTATGATGGCAAGTAATTATAACTGATGATAAAATCATTTATAAGTTGAAATAAAATGGGACATTCAATTTTGAAAAGTTATTTGAGCGATGCTGCCAACATTATGCTTTCCAGCTTTGAACTTGATTTTTTTTCAATTGGTTATACAGCATTCGTATTAGCCACATTATTCTACAACTTATATTTACTACACTATAAAAAGCCAAGAGAACTTTTTCACTGCACTTCCTCAAAAGATGCATCTGAAATAATTAGCACTCTAAACTTTGAAACGCGTACAGAAGGACTGATGTTTTGCTCACTTAAAAAGAATAATAAAATAGGCGTTAACTCAGCCTCTGACTCTGACTTCACATTTATAATAACGGATAGTGCATTAAGATCTTACCGCCCGATAGCAGGTGGATTGATTAGATTCATAATGCCTTGGGGTTTGTGGAAAAATTTTAGGAGTGAATGGGTCACTAAAAAAAGGGGAGATGTACAGATAAATGAAATCTATTATAATGATAAATTAAAAAGAAGCATGATTCATAAAGTCACTATAGTTAAGCAAAAAGGCTGGGTAAGGTTTTTATCTTCAATCAGAAGCTTGGGAATCTCATTACTAAATTTCGGCGGCCTTGGGTTTATTTATTTTCGCTGGAATCTTATAGGATTACTCGATTCCTACAAATACATATCAATACCTTCAATCTTAATTTTAGCTATAATTGCCGTATTTTTTTATTTCACCCAAGGCTATTTTAACAATAAAGTAAGAGGGCGCTAATGTTAAAAAATTCCCATTCACCCTCTATTATAATTACACTTCACTTAAAGGTCGGTGCTGGTTACCATAATCTTCTGCACCGACAGGATTATCTCGCTACTGGTAGATCCGAATATCGAGTAGTGTATGCTGGAGACAACATATTCCGCCTCATTGCCCATGACTTTTCAATCCCTTGCCCCGCAAAAAATAAATTGGCCTTCCCGCTCAGGTTTATACCGTCTATTACGCGCATCAGCGCTTCGCTATTGGCCTGTGGTTTGTTCTCATCAAACAGGTTCAGTTGCGATACACCCTGGCTGTAGAAGTCACCCAGCATTACGCCTGCCTTCATGTAGCGGTGTCCATCGACCCAGATGCGATCGAGCGCCTCAATGGCTACCCGGATAATATCGCGCGTGTCGTTCGACGGGGTCAGCAGCTTGCCGGTAGACTGGTTGCCGTAAAAGACTTTATCCGCCGCGTGCGGACTGGTCCTGATGAATACCGCTATCTGAGTGCAATACTGACGTTCTCCGCGTAATTTACCTGTGGCTCGCGCTGCGAAGGTGCAAATAGCTTCGCGCATGTCGTCGTACTGCGTGATTCTGGAGCCGAATGAGCGGGAGCATACAATCTGCTGTTTGGTGGGCGCGAACTCTTCCAGCTGCAGGCATGGCTCACCGCGTAACTCCCTAACGGTTCGTTCCAGCACGACATTGAAATGTTTGCGAATGGTGTAGGTGCTTTGCTCTGAGAGGTCTTTGGCGGTCAGGATACCCATCGCGTTTAGCTTCTTGCTGATGCGACGGCCAACACCCCAGACATCCTCAACCGGCACCAGCGCCATGAGCTTGCGCTGACGTTCGATATTCGACAGGTCAACTACGCCGCCAGTCTGCTTCCACTTTTTAGCTGCATGGTTCGCCAGTTTTGCGAGCGTCTTGGTCTGTGATATCCCCACGCCTACGGTCAGATGCGTATTACGTTTAACCGTTTCCCGCACCTCCCTGCCGAAGTTTTCCAGCACCATACAGTTACGCACGCCGCTCAGGTCCAGGAATGCTTCATCAATCGAATAGACTTCCACGCTGGGTGCCATCTGCTCCAGTGTCGTCATCACCCGGTTACTCATATCGGCATTTATGTGGAATAGAAAATCTACAGATAATTTTAACGCTTTGAATGGCAGCTATGAGCTGTGAGTTCATCCAGAGTGTCTAAGGCGCAGCTGAACCTGAGACTGGCACCACGGCTGATTGATAAGCAAAAATACCGGGAAAGGCTGATACAACATGTGTTTAAGTGATACCTGGCACATAATATGCGATACCTGAAAGGTTCCGGGGAAGTGAGGTGTCGAGGGTCGGGGTTAAGCAGGTTATGTACGCTACAAATCAAAAAGACTTTATTCCCCCTGACAGTCTGAATCACATCATTCACATTCTTGACGGTTTTTTAGGCAAAATGGTTCTTTGACGTCGCAAGACTATGTCAAAACCCCTCTGGCATTCATTTCTTTGATAACACAGACATAGCCTCATATATCGCAACACTATATGCATTGTTTTGTCTCACGACTGAAACCGGAAAAAAGTGCCGTCAGCAACTGCAGAACTGGCATAACTTTAATTGATGAGTGTCAGATGTTTCTGCGCATGTCAGGGCCATTTATTTTTGTATTTTATAAGAATTAGTCCTGACCAATAGAGGAAGTTCAAAGATGAGGAAATTCTCAAAAAATTAAGATGCAGCGTAAATGTAGTTGGTAAAGTGAAACACTACCGATTCGCTTAATAAACAATAACCATTATAAATCAACCATATAAAAAGACCCTCAAGCAACGTAAATTTCTCATTATTTGACACCCATCAAAATTAGCGATCAAAAACTTTAATTTAACTTAACTCAAACTTGTGACTTATCAGGAATTTGCTAACGTTAATACAAATGTTAGCAATTATTGCTATCTCTTAACAGTTGCTGCTGGCGCATTATGCCGGACGCTGTAAGCACGTCTTTAATTCCGTTGTACCGGATACAGTCTTCATTCGTCTGAAATCCCGAGGAAACATATGAAATTAACACCTCTAGCCCGCAGTCTGGCCCTGGCCGGTTTACTCTCCACCGCTTCGCTTAGTGTATTTGCAGATGAGGCACAAAAGGACGCCGCGCCTGCAACCAAACAGGCCAATGATGCCCTCTATCAGCAATTACCCTTCGATAACAAAAGCGACTTTGAAGATGCCCATAAAGGGTTCATTGCTGCACTGCCTGATGCCGTCATTAAAGGCGAATCCGGCAACGTTATCTGGGATCCGAAACAGTACGCCTTTATTAAAGAGGGTGAGAAAGCACCGGATACGGTCAATCCCAGCCTGTGGCGCCAGTCTCAGTTGATCAATATCAGCGGTCTGTTTGAAGTGACACCGGGAATCTATCAGATTCGTAATCTCGACCTTTCCAATATGACCATTATTGAGGGTAAAGAGGGCGTTACCGTGGTTGACCCGCTGGTTTCGGCTGAAACCGCCAAAGTCGGTATGGATCTCTATTTCAAAAACCGCGGTAAAAAACCTGTCGTTGCGGTCATTTATACCCATAGCCACGTTGACCACTATGGCGGCGTGCGTGGGGTTGTCGATGAGGCTGACGTCAAATCGGGTAAAGTCAAAATCTATGCACCGGCCGGTTTTATGGAATCTGCCGTCTCTGAAAACATTATGGCAGGCAATGTCATGAGCCGTCGTGCCAGTTACATGTACGGTAACCTGCTGAAAGCCGATGCCAAAGGTCAGGTAGGAGCAGGGCTGGGCACCACCACTTCTGCTGGCACCGTCACCCTGATAGCGCCTACCGATTATGTGACCAAAACCGGTGAGAAACGCGTCATTGATGGTCTGACCTACGATTTTATGATGGCTCCCGGCTCGGAAGCCCCGGCAGAGATGCTGTGGTTTATCGAAGAGAAAAAGGTTATCCAGACAGCCGAAGACGTCACTCATACCCTGCATAACACCTACTCGCTGCGCGGGGCCAAAATCCGTGAACCGCTTCCCTGGTCCAAGTACATCAACGACGCCATTAGTCGCTGGGGCGACAAGGCTGATGTGCTGATGGCGCAACACCACTGGCCGACCTGGGGCAATGAGAATGTTAACAAGCTGCTGAAAAGCCAGCGTGACCTTTATCGTTACATCAATGATCAGACCCTGCGCATGGCCAATGAAGGCCTGACGCGCGATGAGATTGCCGCTCAGTTCAAACTTCCGCCGTCACTGGCCACCATGTGGGCCAACCGCGGCTATTACGGCTCGGTCAGCCATGACGTGAAGGCGACCTACGTGCTGTATCTCGGCTGGTTTGACGGCAACCCGGCAACGCTTGATGAACTGCCACCGGAAGATGCTGCGAAGAAATACGTTGAGTACATGGGCGGTGCCGACAGCATTCTGCAGAAAGCCAAAACGGACTATGACAAAGGGGATTACCGCTGGGTCGCCCAGGTGGTCAGTAAGGTGGTGTTTGCCGATCCGGAGAATAAAGCCGCGCGTAATCTGGAAGCCGATGCGCTGGAGCAGTTGGGCTATCAGGCCGAATCCGGCCCGTGGCGTAACTTCTACCTGACGGGTGCGCAGGAATTGCGTAACGGCGTGAAACAGCTGCCGACGCCGAATACCGCCAGTCCGGACACGGTCCGTGCCATGACGCCAGAGATGTTCTTCGATTACCTGGCGCTGCACATTAACGGTGAAAAAGCCGCCAATGCGAAAGCCGTGCTGAACGTGGACTTTGGTGGCGACGGAGGTAAGTACAAGCTGGAGCTGGAAAATGGCGTGCTTAACCACACGGCAAATTCGGAAGCGCAGAACGCGGATGCAACCCTGACGCTTTCCCGTGAAACCCTGAATAAGGTGATCCTGAAAGAGGAGACGCTGAAGCAGGCGCAGGATAAAGGCGAAGTAAAAATCACCGGCAACGCCGACAAGGTCAGCGAGCTGCTGGGCTACATGGATAAGTTCGACTTCTGGTTCAACATGGTCACGCCATAAAAAATGCAGCCGGTGGCATTAAGCTACCGGCTTTTTTTTAGCGCTTGATGTTCTGGGATGATTTTTAATGAAAACTGCCAAAATGAGCGTCGCGTGCCTGCTTTTTTCTTCCCTTGCAGGCAATGCGTATTCAGCCGAACCGCCAGCAAACGCCGCTCAGGCGAATAACCCGCTGGCGAACATGACTGCTTTTAACATGCAGAATTATTACATTGGTGACGTCAGCGAAAGTGACAAAGACGCCAACCAGTTCTGGTTCCGCTACGCGCAGCCTTTCTCGCTGGGTGAAAGCAAATGGCTGCTGCGCGCCTCGCTTCCTGTGAATACTTATCCCTCTCCGCCCACCGGCGGACACCAGACAGGGTTGGGCGACCTGAACCTGTTTACCGCTTATCTGATAGATACCGGCAATCCGGCTGTCAGTTTTGGCTTTGGCCCGCAAATCACCGCACCCACCGCGACCGAAAACTCACTCGGCAGCGAGAAGTGGTCCGCCGGGCTGGTGAACGTGTTGTTTGATGCCAGCTCACCGAAAATTCAGTATGGCTATCTGGCCTCCTGGCAGCACAGCTTTGCGGGCGAGGGTGACCGCAGCGACGTTAACCTGGGCGCTTTTCAGCCGTTTGTTTTCTACCAACTGGGCGGGGGAACGTATCTGCGTTCCGCGCCAATCTGGAACTATAACTTCCAGAACGACAGCTATGGCGTGCCGCTGGGGCTGGGCGTCGGGCAGGTCATCAAACAGGGTAAAACGGTTTATAACTTTTTCGTTGAGCCGCAGGCATCGGTCGCCGACGACGGTCCGGGACAGCCACGCTGGCAGATTTTTGCCGGGCTTAACCTGCAGTTCCTGAACTGATAGCCGGGGGATTATCCGGCATTTTTACCGGCGCAGAGAGAAGAGTAACTCGCGCCACCGGCCTGATGCTTTACAACAGGCCAGACAAAATTTCACCGTTTAGCGGAGCCCGAAAATGAAACTTACCTCAGCCGCTGTTGGCTCACTGTTGTTGCTATCAGCGCTGCCGGTTGCGGCCTCGCCGTACCAGAATCTTGAGTACGCACTAAAGGAACAGAAGATTATTTCTGACCTGCGGACACACTGCACGCTCGGGGAAAACATTTCGGATGAGAAAATCCGGTCCGTATTTCTCAGCAACGAAAGCAGTCATGACCTGATCCTTGCTGCAGCAAAGGCTCTCTCTGCGGGTAACCAGCAGGTTTACGCAGAGTCTTTAGAAAAGATTCAGTGTCCCGACATCAAATAAACATGCTACAGCCATAACCTTCCGGAGACGCTATGCGGCGAATCACAGGACTGTTTGCACTGTTTTTAGTTTCCGCTTCATCACAGGCCAGCGGGCTGTACCTTTATGAAATTGCCACGGAAGACACCGGTCTGGCCGGAGCTGGGCAGGCCGCCCGAGCCCAGGATGCCTCCACGCTGGTCACTAACCCGGCGGGCCTGACGCGTCTGCCGGATCGGATGATGACGGGTGGTTTGCAGGCACTCTACGGTGACACGCCTTACACCCTTGATGACAATGCTGCGCTCAGTGGAGAGAGTCCGGGCAATACTATCGGCTGGTTTCCTGGTGCCAGCGTCTTCTATCATCAACGCCTGAACGAGTCTGTTTCAGCAGGCATTGGCCTGTTCGGCAATTACGGGCTGGGGCTGGACTTTGGCGACTGGGCAGGCGAGCGCTTAATCAAAAAGAGTACGCTGGTTGGTCTGACGCTTAGTCCGGCAGTGGCCTGGCAGATAAACGACCGACTTTCATGGGGGGCGGGCGTCGGGTTTAACTATGGTTTTTTATCCCTTACCCGGAATGTGGACGGGCAGGATGAAAAAGCGAGCGATCATGACTGGGCACTGAACTTCCGCACCGGATTGCTGTTTGACGTGACTGAGGTAACCCGCATCGGCCTTGCTTATACCAGCAAGACCGAATACCACTTCAATATTGATGCCACGGCACGGTTCCCTCAGCTCGGTAACACTGAGTTTACTCTCCCTCTCTCATCACAGATTAATACACCCGCGCAGCTGATGCTGAGCGTGGTGCACGACCTGAATAGCCGCTGGTCGGTCATGGGCGACCTGGGCTGGCAGGACTGGAGTGTGTACGGCGGCAATCAGATTTATGTTGCCGGACAGCAGGTTGAGCGTACCAGTCGCCTGCGGGACACTTGGCACACGGCACTGGGGCTGCAGTTCCGGCCGGATGAACGCTGGCGTCTGAATGCCGGTATCGCCTATGACAGCAGCTTTTATAAAAACCAGGATGACACTGCTATGACGATGCCTTCCGGCGACGCGTGGCGGTTTGGCACCGGAGCACAGTACCAGCTGACTCCTTCAAGCAGCGTCGGCGCAGCGTTTGAGTATCTGAACATGTCTTCGTCCGCCGTTTCCTCGCCGCTGCTGCGGGGAGAATACCGCGATCCGGATCTGTACTTCTTTAGCATGAATTACAGTCACACCTTCTGATAACGCCTTCCCGGGAGGGCAGATGAAAAGAATGGGATGCAGAACTGCCGTCGTGATGCTTTTTGCTTTGGCTGGCAACGCCTGCGCAGCGTCTGTGAGCGAATCGCGCGGTAAGCTGGATGATGACCCGACAAAGGTAACAACCAAGGCAGGGGTTTCATGGTCAGATACCTACGACATGGACGACAGCAATCTCTCGTTTTCCGGCTCGGTGGCGCTGGATAAGGCTAAGAAGCTGAACGCGCGGGTCAACAGCGATGCCAGTGAATGGCGGGTTGGTGGTTCCTGGCTGTTTCCGGTGGGTATTATCAACTTTAACTTTGGCAAAAACGAGTACACCAATGGTGCCAGCCAGACCAACTATTCTGTCGGCACCTTCGTCCCTCTCAGCTATTTCGGCATTGAACCGGCAGGCTTCCAGATATTCCCAATGGCAGGGTATACCTATAACACCGGTGAGATAACGGGCTGCAGTACCGGCAATCCGTCTGACTGTAAAGCGCCTCAGTTCGCCGATGGTATCCCTTCTGAGTATGGTTTCAGCACCATCACCACCTCCGGCAGCAGCGGCTATATGGGCGCGTTCACGCTGCGGCCACTGACACCGGACATCACGGTACTCGGCTTTGCGGCAGGATCGTATGGCTCGAAAAATGATGAAGGTGAGAATTACCATGGGTACTTTGGCGGGCTGGGGATGGGGTACCGGTTTGACGCCCACAGTTCCGTTAACCTGCTGACTTTCGTTATGGACAACAACACCTATCTCGACGATCCGGACTCCCGCTTTCTGGTCTCATATACCTGGCAGTTTGAGTAGCTGATGATGAGCGGCCGCCGGGCTGAAACTCAGCCCGGCCGGTAATGAAATCGTTCCGGAGGCGGAATGTTCAAAACTTTAGTGTATTTAGCCTGTTGCATGATGCTTTTCACCGTAGAGTGTGCAACCGGTGCGGAGCCGCGTCAGGCGCCGTCGCCGCAGGAGCAGACGCGGACCCTGTATCTGCTTAATCAGCCCGTTGTCATGCTGCAGGCAACATTTGGCCTCACCACACCCGAAGAACGGGTACAGCGTATCGTGACGCTATTGCGATCGCTCAATGACGATGACCTGACGCAGCCGGTAGAAACCCATAACGTGACGCGTTACCGGCAGCCTGCCGTGCTCTTTTCGGTTAACGGCAAACCTTTTATGCTGCTGGCACAGGGCGATCTGGATGAGGGCGATGACCTCTCGCTTGCGCAGGCGGCGGAACGCATCCGGCTGCGTCTGGATGAACTCCGCCTCTCACTGGGTGAACAGTACTCTTCCCGTTATCTTCTGCTTTCTTCTGCAAAGAGTCTGGCAGGCGTGATGCTGCTGGCGTGGTTTATTCTGTTTGCCGTCCGCTCCCATGCCTGGCTGAAGCGGCGCTATGCCGCGCGACGTACCCAGCAGAAAAGCATTATCCCTGGCGCGCTGCGCGCCTTCCTTGGTCCGGTTGAGGTACGGCTGTATGCCACGGTGCTGACCGCGGCTTTCTTCGTGGCCTTTTACCTCTGGGTGAGCTGGGTGTTGCGGTTGTTTCCATGGACACGGATCTGGGGCATGGAGCTGGGCGGGTATGCGACAGGCCTGCTGCAGCGTCTGGGGCTGGCGATATTTTCTGCGCTGCCTGGCCTGCTGATTGTCGTCGTTATCTTCCTCATTACGGCACTGGTGACGCGATTAATCAGACTGGTGCTAAGGCGGGTTGAGACCGGACAGTTACGCCTGCCGGGCCTGCATCCGGATACGGTGGGGGTGACACGTAAACTGATCAGCGTCGCCATCTGGCTATTCGCGCTGTCAGCGGCCTATCCCTTCCTGCCGGGCGCCAATTCACTCGCCTTCAAAGGGATCAGCGTGTTCTTCGGCCTGATGCTGACGCTGGGCTCAGCTGGCATCATGAACCATGCCATGAGCGGGCTGGTGCTGACCTACTCACGAGCACTGCGCAAAGGAGAAGTGATCAGGATTGCCGATCATGAGGGCGTGGTCAGTGAAGTGGGCATGCTGGCCACCAAAATTCTGACCCGAGAAAATTATGAAGTCACGGTTCCTAATGCGGTGGTCGTCAGTGGCAGGATCGTGAATTTAAGCGCCATGCTTAAAGGCGAAGGCATCAATATGACGACCAGCGTCACGATTGGTTATGATACGCCCTGGCGGCAGGTAGAGGCGATGCTGGAGCTGGCTGCCAGCCGCACGTCGGGCATTAACCACGACATCGCGCCGCTGGTGCGCCAGCTTGCGCTTCAGGACTGGTACGTGGCTTATGAGCTACAGGTCCGGCTCCGACCGGGAGAGTCGCTGGCCGGAGTAAGGAGCGTTCTCCACGGCCATATACAGGATGTATTCAATCAATTCGGTGTACAAATCATGTCGCCAAACTTCATCAGTCAGCCCGAACAGCCTGTAATTGTGACTAAGCCGAACTGGTTTGCCCCTCCGGCTGAAGAAAAACAGGAGTGAGACCCCAGTGAATTGCACTGAGCGAACGGATTTATTTCACCAACCGGTTGCGTCCCTGTTGTTTTGCGCGATAAAGCGCCTCATCCGCACGGGCAATCACACCTTCTGCGTTATCATGCGTGCCTGAAAGCGCGATCCCCATGCTGACAGTGACCGACTCGCTAACTGCTGATGCTGCATGTGGCAGTGCCGTTTCACGCAGGATTGCCTGAATACGTTCAGCAACCCGCGTAGCTTCATCCATAGAAGCCGCGGGCAGCACAACCACAAACTCTTCGCCCCCGTAACGCGCCACCAGATCCGCGGGTGTCCGGACTGATGATTTCAAAATATCGGCCACTTTCGCCAGGCATTTATCTCCTGCCTGATGTCCGTAGTGATCGTTGTAGCGTTTGAAATAGTCCACATCGAGCATGATCAGTGCAAACGGCAGCCCCTGTCTGACGGCATCCTGAAGGTAGCTTTCCATTGACCGACGGTTGGCGGTGCCCGTAAGCGCATCCTGATGCGCCAGAACGTCGAGACGCGCGATGAGCAGCCGGTTTTGCTGATAGCGTTGCCAGGCTTCGTCAAACCACCGCTGCAGGATATGGCGTCCGTATATGATAATGACGGTCAGAGTGAGCCAGACCATCAAAAAACGAAGGCTGATGCCCTGATTAAGACGGATACTGGCAAGCAGGGCTGTTCCCCATATCGGCAGCAGAAAAGTTAACAGAGCGGGCAGGTGATAATAGAGCGCTGCCAGCGCAGTGAGCATCAGGATGACGGTCAGAGGCCATGCAAAAGGCAGGCTCCACCAGACAATAAAGTAATAGCTGCAGTAGCTCCACAGCATGCTGATAATCAGCAGAAAAATCAGAGTGAACGAAGAAATACCCCGCAAAATCCGGGGAATTAACAGTCCCAGAACAGCCGATGCCGCCATAATGCCTACAGCTATGGCATCAATGACCGGGAGAATATCAGCCTGTGCATGGACAGACCGGTCAAAATCATTGAACAGAGTATTACGAAAATAAATCATCAGAGCGAAACAGACGTTCACGAATGCAAACCACGGGATGCTCAGCGAGAAAGCCTGTCTGACTATATCATCACGTACCTGCCACGCCGGTGCAGAGCTCAATATGCTGCGCCTTTCACCCAAAAATTTCCCCATCCCTGACTGCCTCGCGATGATTACTATCTAATCAGTGTAATAGCTGCGCATTTTTCAGAGGATAATTGTCAGATATCCGACTCAGGATCGCGCCGCAGAATAACAGGAACTGAACCAGATGCATTTAAGCTCTTCTGATAGCCATACAATGCGATCGGTGCTTAATGCAGAAATTCATGGCTGAATTTCCGGCCACTCACTTCATTTTTCGGAGTGCCGTTTCCAGTTTTTGTGCATCTTCATCAATTATTGCCTTTTCATCCGGCGTCAGCGGGACCTCTTCCAGATATCTTTTTATTGAAGCCTTGCCCTCCAGTAACAGCCCTTTTGCGCTTTGTTTTGGCAGATTAAAATCACAGCCGATGCAGGCCATCCTGTGAGGGCAGCTGCTCCAGAAGGGGTTAGTACAATATGAGTCGCCCAGATCATAGTAAGTTGCCGGGCCGGTAAGGCTTGTCACTTGCGGGTCATGGTCAATCAGCACGCTTATCATGTGCGCTACCCGATCGGCTTTTATAAAAGATGCCGCCAGCTGCGTCGGACGTATACGAATATAATGCATGGTGGACTGCGGCGAAGAGTGACCTGACCACTGCATCAGCTCGTATAAAGACATGCCCTGAGGAACACTGGCCAATGCAGTTACGGCCGATGCGCGTCCCCTGTGGCTGGTAATGGGACCCCGGCTGTCTTCTTCCGGCACTCCTCCCCGGGCACAGAGAACCGGAATAACGGTGCGGTTTATTAGGTCTCTTCCCACCGGTTTGCCCCGGTACTGAAAAAGAAAACGGACTTTTTCACCGGTGCGCTCATCCGTCAGAGCTGCCTGCTCTTCTGGTCGTTCTGCCAGCCAGATATCGACATACTTTTTCACCACAGCAGAAACTGGTTTAACAAAGGCTTTAGATGTCTTGCCGGCCGGCACGTTCAGATAGCAAAGAGTCCCGGCAGGAATGGTACTGCCGTCGTCCCGGTTAATATCTTCCGATTGTGGAATGATGCAGCCAGCGGTCAGGCGCATCAGCTCATTCTGACGCAGCCCTGCATGCGTCCAGATGACTGCCAAAGCCTGCAGCATAGACAGAGGATAATGAATTTCACTCAGCAAATCTTCCTGACGCAGGTTCAGACTGGCCCATACCAGTTTCAGCCAGACCGGATCATCAATAACGCGGGGATTGACGCCCTGACGAAACAGCGGCGTATCAGGCGTCGAGAGATGGCGGGATGGACTGAATTTCAGCCGCCCCCATCCCCAGTTTTCGTAGTCGATCATAAAGCGGCGAACGGCATACAAAAAACCGGCGCGGGAGTTTGGCAGCATGGGTTCTCCGGAACGGGAAGACCGGCGCATTCCCTGTGCCGTGCCCAGAGAAAGTTCATCGACCTTCATTCTTCCGACTGCTGCAATGAAGCTTGCGCAGATCTCCATTGTCCAGTCGGATGGCTCGCGTATTTCCGGATGCTCCCGGGCAAGCCACAGGCCGCAGCGGAGGATAAAACTGTACTGGCTCTCTCTGGATCGGGGACGAAGCACAGAGGTTTCCCTCCACCGCCGGCACCATGCTACCCAGGCCTGTGCGATGTCTTCTGTCGGTTTTTCGCGCCACTCCTGGTAATTGCGCATACGCACGGGGCTTTTGATGATGCCCATTGAGGCAAGCGCATGCGAAACTCTTCCCACTGTCCTTGCGATCCCCCTATCGTGGTACTTCTGCGCGCGCCACAGGAGATCAGTCGTAAAGCTTTCGAGCTGAGGATTACTGTTCATCATCATCAGTATGCCCAGCAGGGCTGACAGCTGATTTTTCTGGTTCCTGCGTTTGTATCCCAGTGAAACCAGACTGTCCGTCAGCCGGTTAAGTTCCTGTGTGAAAAATTTCCGACCATAGATGGCAGAGGCGTACAGCGACGGGGCACCATGATGCGGCAGGCTGAACGGTGAGGGAAATGGACCGAGATGGAAGGCAAAAGCCGCAATAAGGGGCCTGCCTGAACGGTGCTGCTGGCACAGTGTCAGCCACTTTTCCGATCCCCACAGCCAGCAGGGCTCCCCTGTCCGGTGTATTTCCGCCAGAACGGCAGGAATGATAATCCTTGCGAGCCTGTCACTGGTGCCGCTGCGGTCGGCAATATCCTGAAGAGGACGCAGTAAAGATGACAGCGAACCCTGCTGGCTCAGAGCAGAGGTACGTTTGTGCCCGGTGCTTAACGCCTCGCGCTCTTCAGTGCTTAACACATTATTCAGCTGATAATTTGAACGACTGAAGGGGACATAAATGTTATGAATTCCTGTTTCTGCTTTCATCACACGGCCCCCGCCTGAAAGATAAGCCCTGCGATCTTCCGGTCGGTTTCAGCGACAGCAGCAGCCATGCGGGCAGCCATATCCGTTCCCGACAGATGAATATAAATTTGTGTGGTACGTGGGTCCCTGTGCCCTGCATACGTAGCCAGTTCATGCAGTTTCCATCCAGCCCGTGCCAGGTGCGTCAGTCGGAGGTGACGAAAAGTATGGGTGGTGATGTCTGGCTGAGCAGTCTCTGTCGCCCATTTCCGCACGGTTTTACTCCAGCTCCAGAACGAGAGCGGAGCGCCGTAATTACGGTCAGAAGCGGAACGGAACAGAGCACCGCCTGACCAGCCTGCCAGCCGTAGCTGCCGAAAATGGTTTGTCAGTACCGGCGCAACGTCAGCGCTGTAGCAGACCATTCTTTCCCGTCTGTTTTTCGTCGTCTCTGCGCGGATTCGTATCAGGCGGTGAGCCAGATCAATGTCCTCAAGCCTCAGAGCCGTCACTTCCGTGCGCCGGAGCGCGCCATAATAAGCCAGCGCAAGCATCAGCCGGTCACGCAGAGACGCGGCAGAAACGTGTTTCAGGAACCTGAGCCACTGCCTGTCATCGGGAATCACGGGGAGGCGGGTGATACGTGGGATCAGGCCACGCCCGGTATAAATGGCACCAGGCAAACCCGAACGGGGTAACGGGTTGAGACTGCAAATATTCTGGTAAATCAGAAAGTCATACCAGAGGCGAAGAGCTGAAATGCGCAACTGGAGTGTGGCGCTGGCAACGGGGGACAGCATATCAGGGAGTTGAGGACGGATATATCCTGCAATGTCCTCAAAGGAAGCCCTTTCAGGAGCAATATCGTGTATTTCACAGAAGGCAAAAAAATGCGTCAGGGCACTTCGATAGGCTTTAATAGTTGCGCTGGCTCTTCCTAAATTCGAAAGAATTTTAAGCCACTGCTCAGTCAGCAGAAATGCAGATGCGGAATGCATGGTAGTGTTCACGGCCTTCCCCTTTCAGCTTATAACAACTGATTAAAGTTTATACCGGAGATGTTGCATTCCACTTAACTTACTAAAGCGCATAGTTACTGCTGAAAACCTGCACCCTGTGTCTGCGAAACTCGTTCTTCAGCTTGAAGTACGGTGCCCCCATGGGAATTCCGAGCATTTTAGCCTCTGCCGAACGGGCAATGACGCATCCATCATTGTTGCTCAGCACGACCACCGGCTTTCCCCGCAGATCGGGCCTGAATACAGATTCGCAACTCGCATAGAACGAATTAACATCGACCAAGGCAAACATCACACGACACCATTAGGGTTGTACACCTGAAACAGGCGCTCTTCACCGTCAGTAGTCGAGATATCACGGAACTCTGTGGCATGCATCTCAATCCACTTATTCGCCGCCCGCAGCGTGTAATGCCAGTTCATGCGGTCAAGTTCTCTGATGAAGTCCAGTGTGCTGATAGTGTAGCGACCGGCAGCGTCGCGTTTTATAGCCTGCCGGAAAGCAATCATAATTTCGTAGTCACGCGGCATAACAAATCCCCTCTGATTTATACTGTATGGATAAACAGTACTGGCTGACAGGGGATTTGATCAAGGAGCAGCGGCTCAAAAATTGTAAAGGCACTGACCTAACGAGGATTTTTTGACGGCTAATGCTGTGCTTGACTAATCTAAATGGTCAATACTCGCTACTTGCGGTGATTAGTGAGATTCATATTTAATGCAAACATTTATTGGGCGATATACACTCATAGCAAATACGGAGGTGTAAATTATGACCACATATCGCTTACCTGCGCTTACCGCTGAAGAGATTCGTAACATCGGTGAAAAAGCCGTTGCGGATGTAGCCCGCCAGAGGATTACTACGACAAAGGTAACGGCATCTGGTCCGCTTAAACCGACACGACAAACAGTTTCTTATGCTAAAGGCGGCAAAGAAGCTCATCAAGCGGCCACTAAAGCACTGACAAACTCAAGCGCAACTGGAGTGCAGAAAACACTCGCGGGATCAGTCTTATCGCAATCAGAAGGGCGGAGCTTCTTTAAGGAAGCCTTTAACAAAGCACGCAAAGGCTAAAAATTATCTTTTTAACGCCCCTAGATTGGGGCGTTTTATTTTGTGGTGAGAAATGACGACGCAGCCAAAGAAGTGGGTGTTCACCGAGCTCGTAAAGGATTCCGATGAGCCTGAACAGTTAATATCCTATGCAATGTATAAAGCAGACAAAGATGATCACGCTACACAGTGCCGTGCGCGCGGAATGACTGATGATCAGGTGAAAGCAGAGCTTGAAAGCTTTCATAATGGTATTGCTCATTCGGAGCGTCAGTTAGAAGATTATCGTGATAAAGCGCGGAGAACTGTGGACCAACTGACTTTGTCGGTTAGCCAAGGGGTTGAGCGTACTTATAATCAGCAGATAATAGCCATCAATGCATCACATAAAGATGAAATAACAAAAAAATGGGTTGAATGGGGCGAAAATGCTGCTTTGTATAGCACCCACTTAACAAAGCCACATACAGCGAAGCGAGTGATTTACTGGATCTTAGGTTGGCTGGCTGGTGGTATTTCTGGGCTTCTGGCTACGGTGTTCACAACCATTCTTTTGGTGGGCGCTGTTTCTGTCACAAAACCTGAAATTCGTGACATAGCTCGTAATGCGCTTAAAAGTGGTGTGGAGACTTTAATCCCCCCTTCTCCTATCCCTGGTGTAACCGATGCAGTTGATTCAAGCGAGTCAAAACAGCCCCAGTAGCGGGCTGTTTAAAATCAGCCAATGCTAAACAATTTAAAAGCATACTTCGTTGCGGCTTTTTATGCGGTCATCAGAACAGAAAGAGCAATACTCGTCGCAAGGCCATTTCGGGGTTCTGAAAACTTCGCAACCATCCTGGCAATTTCCTCCTGCGATACCACCTGCCCTGTGGCTATGAGCTGCCAGACAGCCTCTCCCATTATCATACATGCTGCGTCATAGGCCTGCGCCTCAAATTCCTGTTCCATAACGTCTCCTGATTAATGTGAGGCCCAATGGTATAACTGAACAGAAAAAACTAAAGCGTAAGCATTTCAGTATGCGAGACGCGTTCCAAGATTACGCAGTATGAACGGGGGTCTTTTGTAATATTCTCATTTGGCAATCACTTTCCTGTGAGATTTAACACATCACTAACTCAAATCAAAAAACAATCCATATCAGACGGCAATTTTCTGTGTAAGAAAAACCATTTTTACCTGCTGATTTACAAGGATTTGAGTCTTGAGAATATTCGTCATAAATTTAGCTCGCTCGACTAAACGACGGACATGCATTGAGCAACAACTATCACTCCTGAATCTTGAATATGAAATAGTAGAAGCCGTGGACGGCTCCGAGCTTTCATATACAGATATTATGAGAGAAACAAGGCCGCTGAACTACGCGCTTAGCTGTGGCGAAGTGGGCTGTGCGATAAGCCATATCAATATTTATAGAAGGATACCCTCTAAAAATATACCGATGGCTCTGATATTAGAGGATGACGCTCTTATTGATTACAAAACATTAGAGGCCATGTCGGAAATTGAAGAAAGGAATACTTCCGTTCCTACCGTCACATTATTGACAGAGGGACCTAAAGATATAGATAAGCCTTTACACAAATCAGAACAGAAAAAATACTTTATATATAAGGCTTTGGAAGCCGCCTGCTCTCATGGTTATATTATAAACAATAGTGCAGCATGTAAAATGGCAAACTTCCTCTACCCTGTTTGGATGGTTGCAGATAAGTGGCAAATTCTTGTTGAATACTCGGTTTGTAATGTTGAAGCAGTAATGCCACCAGTGATAAGTAAGACATCATGCGCTGATAACTCAACTATACAGGGGAGCGGATTAATTGATAAAAGAATAAAGGAAGAGAAAGTTATTATGTGGAAAGCAATAAAGAAAACGCGATCATGGAGGCCTAAGCTCAAGCGCATGCTGTTGTCTTCATTAATCTATCCCTTCCTGAAAATATCGAAGCACTCCTAAAATTTAGGCTTATCTGGCCAGGCGACTTCATTCAGGGTCGCCGCATCTTTAACCTCAGAAAGGTCTAAGGATTTGACCGATTTTATATAATTCATCCACTCAATTAGAGTGAGTTTATCTTCATCACTTATAATGCCCAGTTGTAATTCAGTGCGCCAGTCGGCTGTAACCGTGCCCGCGTCATTAAGCAGGTTTTGCTGCAAGGTTTTTGCTTTGGCCTGCCATTCCTCTAGCGTAGTGGTACGGGGTTGAATCTGCTCACCGTCGAACACCCATTCACCGTTGATGCTCAGGCCATTCGGCACATCACCTAAAGCGATTTCGGCCACGGAGTTACTCGCAGGCCATAGGGCTGAGACATCATGGCTCATTGAAACAATAACGCCCTCATTGTTGAAAACAATTTTTAGCGTATCAGACTGGAATTTTTTCTGCGATTCATACCAGTCCGCTCCAGCTTCATCAGTCGCAAAGCTGACTGATAATCCGTTAATATCACCGTTTTTAGCGGTAAAGTTTCTCATGATAATCATCTGATCCCCCATTATACGCTTCCTGCCTGTACCCATTGACCGTTAATAAAATACTGTATTGCCCTGGCTCGCCAATAGGCTTTGTTAAAGTCAGAGCCACCTACACCCTGAGCACCTGTAAGAACTTCTCCGCCACCTAAACTAACCAGACCACCGCTATCATTCGTGGAGGCCTGTACTCGCTCCGCGCCCAATCGCACAGCTGTAGCAAAATTAGGGTTAACCCAATTGCTATTATTGTTATTAATACTCGCTGCAATCTGGTTGTTTATTGCGACATTGAGTGCGTTAATCTGCTGAAGAATCCAGTTATTTGCATATCCGTCCCATACGGGACCATAGAGATTTCCATCCGGTGCAATGAATCCCTGTCCTGCATATACCGAACTCGGTGCATGCAGGCTGCCATCATTACGAAACTCAAATGATCGCACGCTTCCATATCCATCAACCAGTATTTCAGCAAACGCATAATTGCTGACAACCTCAACCATTCGAAAACAGGCCGATGCTCCGTCCTTGAAATCCTGATCCCCTCCGCGACCGTTAATGCATGAGCGCCACATAGGGGCATAAATAGCTTGGCCGTCACTGCCGTTTTTAACATTAGAAATAACAGTCGCGCTGGCCTCTTCGCTCAGGTAGCCCCCAGCCATGGGATATGAGCCGGTCTGCTCGGCTGTGGGCGGATTTTGTGTGGTGAATGCTTCTCCAACGTCAGTATCGTCGACGGTGTAATGTAGTTTTTTCCCGTCCCAGTCAATATACATATGATGATTGCCAGACGAATGTTTACCGCCGTTAGCCTGAACGGCTTGCCAGTTACCTACATTATCCAGTCCAAGGTGACCAAGCGCCTCGGATGCGTCCTTCAGATCGCTCAGGTTATTCTCAGAAATCAAATAACCGCTTCCGGAAATTCCCTTTGAAAGAATCGCCTGAATAGCCTCAGACAATTGCTTATCATTAGTTTTATCCGGAGCTATTCCCGCTGCCGCCAGGACCGCAATTATTTCTCTCTGAACACTGTTAAACCATGCGGCCATCAGCTCTGTAGGCTGAACATTCCCCGCGACGTTACCGTCTGTAAATTCGCCATTGCCATCGGCTGTATCGGTGATATCACCAATTTTTTGCATAAGAAGTCCCTCACAGTGAAGTGAATATAAAGTTCAGAAAAAGATTTTAATCAGGCAGGTATGTAGTTGATGCGTAGAATAAGATCGGGTGCTACAAGCCGTTTAAGAATGCACTCAAGTGTTTTATTACCCCATGTCCTGAGCGGATCGCCGCAGTGGGCCTGCCCGCAACGTGCGCGCAATATGGTTGTTTCAGGCACATTAACCTGCAGAACCAGAGGCCAGTCATCGCCATTGAGAGGGTCGCCACAGGCAGAAAGGCCGCAGCGTGCGCGCCGGTACTCAGTGACCGTAATGACATATCCGGACGTTGCGACCGCCTGTATGAGCGCATCGATTGACAGACCACCCGAACCAGTGAGTTTTGTCACTACAGCAAGGCGTCGTCGCGCTATCGTGCCCATCTCACCGATGGCGCAATCGTCCGGCAGACCCAGCGCCTGTTCCCAATCTGTCAGCAGTGAACCTGCCGTGGCCGGGAATGCATTTCTAAGAAGCGAAAGCGCCGCTGTGTCACTGGCCTCATATGATTTTGCCAGCCCCCTCAATACGCGCGCCTGCACTGAACCAGGGGGATGTTTCCAGGCTTTACCCTGGGGTAATAACAGACCCAGAGCGCGGACATAATCGTCAGTGCTGTAGCGGCTCACGATACACCCCGGCTGAATGTAATCTCACCGCGAACCGGTAGTTCCCCTGCCCCCAGCTGAATGAAAACGCCAGAGGGTTGATTCAGAACAAAACCACGCGTGCCACTGATTGCGCCAATGGCCAGATTCAGATCGGAAATAAAAATTTTTCCGCCCGGCTCGCCGTTGTCGAAAAACACCTCATCAACAGCGCTCTGAATGGCCGCGACGGTATCGGCATCTGTGTCAGGAATGCCGCCAATATCAAGATCAACGGTTCGATTTATGGGTGAACATACCCAGACCAGCGTGGTGGCCGGACGTTTTGAGAAAAGATAGTTTGCCACGCGCAGCTGATCACCCTGCGCTTTGCCGTAGGTATATTTTTCTTTAGTTGCAGTACCGTCAACACCCTCCGGGAAACCGTGGTTTGTGCGGTCAGTCCCGTCGCACATGATGTAAACACCGAGGCTACCCGCTCCCAATATGCGTGGCTCTACCCATGCGCGGGTTACGCTAGGCACCTCCAGCGCCCACCGTTTATAGTCATCCTCGCTACCGCCCTCTGCGGATGACTGATACGCCTGCAGGACGCGACTGCGGAATGCCTCCTGTGACTCCATATCAGCGCCGCCTGTAATAGCCTGCGCCGCAGTAGCGGTGCTGACTATGCCTTCGATAGCACCATCTATTGCCAGCAGGGTGCCTGCCTGAGCGTTGCCATCTGCCGGAGTGAGTGCGCTTCCAGTGAGAGGCAGAACAGCGGTAACGCTTCCGCTTCCGTTCCCAGCGGCAGGGATAGTAACTGCCGCATCCAGCGTATACTGCACACCCCCTGTGCGGTTCAGAACGGTTCCGGCTGTGATACTGCGCCCTGGTACACCTGAGAACATCACCTCGGGGCCTTTCGCCGCCGTCGCGTCTTTCCTGTAGACGTTTTTTAGTGCCCCCCACGCAGCAAGCCACTCATCTTCTGCGGTGAATGGGTTGCTCTGACGCGCTATCCAGTCCAGATAGGCAAAATGCATATGGCTCATACCGGCGTCCATATCTGCAATGATCCGCAGATTGGAAAATCTCAGTAACTCGGATGGATTTTCCAGTTCCGAGGTAATGAACTGCCGGTTCCGGCTACGCAGCTCACTGAGTATAGGTCGCTGATACGGCATTATTATCTCTCCATAGCCAGTTAAATTTATATTGATGCGAGCTACCGTCCGGGCGGTTTAGCGTCACTGTGAGATAAAGCCGGTCTGGCCTGACTATGGTGCCCGCTGCGCTGACTGATGACATGACGCCGTCATCCACCATCCAGGCCAGTGACTCCTGTGCGTAAACCTCAGCCCGCCTCGCTACTGCCACTGACAGCGGGCTGCGGTTCAGCAGCCACAGCCGGGAACCCAGCAATTCCTCATCGCTATCCCCCCACCAGCCCCTGCGGTCGTTGTCGTCGGTTGCATCGTCGGTATCGGCCCGACGATCACTAAACAGACTGATAAGAACGGCAGACTCCAGATCATTCCCGTTGTCCAGATCGCCGCCTGACAACTGCCAGCCAGCAAACCCCGAGTCAGCAAACCATACGGTTCTGATATCGGCCATCAGACCTCCCTGTTGGTTTTTTCACTGGTTTTTGTGCTGTTACCCGATTCAACGTTTTTCACCTCATGGCCATGGAGGTTGTAGGCATCACGCAATGCTTTCAGGCTGACGTCATTTGAATCACAGTGATCAACTACATCACCGGTACACTCCGTCAGCGGCGTTTCGAGACGAACTTTAACGCTGGCAGTGATGGTTGCGTTGCGCGCCTCCAGAACCTCGATGTCCTGTCCTGCACATTTCACAATCATCTTCTCTTCACCGAGCAGCACTGATTTCCCGTGCGCATCATAGATTACGGTTTCGCCGGGCTTCAGGTTTGCGTAACGGGATGAGCCGTGATTGGTCGCGATAATGACCTGGCTGGACCTGTCGCCGCCCAGGCTGAGGATCAGCACGTCGCTACCAGCTGGCAGGCCAGATGAAAACCCGAATTCAGTCATGCGCAGCGTATTACCACGAACATCAAACGGGGTTTTATATTGCAGTTTTTGGGTTGTTCCATTGTCATCAGTAACACCGGTAGTGCGTCCAATGCCCACCAGCATGGCAATGCGCCGATACAGGCGCGTAAATGCGTCCGTCATGTCAGCTCCATAATGCTCGAGTAAAATGCGTAGGGCTGGATAGCAAAAGCGGCAGGCGGCATGAGCAACATCTCAGCGTGGGTCCCATCCTCATCGCGGGTGTAGGTGACCTCTGCGAGCAGCAGGTCCTGCGGTTTAACATCGAGCGTTGGAAGCGAAACCGGGATCAACGTATTTGGCTCCCATAACTGACCGGCGCTGTCACGCCAGCTGTCAGTGACCACCCGCAACGCGCGTGAGCGGCCATAGCGCCGGTTCATTTCCCAGTTAATGCAATCGGTCGCCATGTCCCGGGACACCAGCGTGCTCTCCACCAGCACGATGCGTTTTCGATAGCGCATCGATGCCGCATCCGGATCACGCGCAGTCGCGAGCGTCACTGCGTCATAACCTGCCCCTCCCGCCTCGCCAATGGGACTAAAATTCATTGATACGCCTGTGTAATCTGAATATCGCTCATCCATCGATTCCTCATACCAGGCATGCTCGACGTTACCCCCCTCCTCCAGCCCGCTGGCTGCGCGCCTGTTTCCGACGCGCGTCAGAAACAGCCCGCCATCCGGCAGGTCGTAATAGAGCAGCCCAGACCAGCGGGTAACACGGTCGATGATTTCCTGCGGCGATACCCGCCAGTAAATTTCCTGACATATATGCTCCTTATGGCGATGGGGTGAGACGGAATTGATTGAGGAGGGCCAGAATGCGCAACTGGTTAGGCAGAACACCGCCCCACAGCACATCCACACGGTTAGGGTTTTTGCTGTTCTGCTCAACGATGAGGCTCTTCGCAAACCCTTCTTCGTCCTGCGCATAACCGTTGTAGGCCAACACCTTATAATCAGCGATTAGCTCAGCCTTGATCGTTGACGGCGTGACGATAGCCGAACCGGTGGCGAACCGTGTTCCGTCTTTGACCAGTGCCATGCGCGCAAATTTGGAAGTAATCTGCGTTTTGAGGTAGCGGTTGTTGTACATCAGCAAAAACAGGGTTTCGACCTGCAGATAGCTGTCATCCTCCGCGCCGTAATTGTTGGTCTGATAGGTGGTAATCAGATTTTCAATCCGGACCGTGCCATCATCGTCTGTTGTCAGCGTTGAAATGCCGCTGTGCAGCAGATTATTGCGTTCGGTCAGCGTAAACCGATCTGATTCAGGCGGAGCCATCACACCGGTTACAGCCAGGGTCTGGAGCGGTCGCATCGGAGTGTTACGCAGGCTGGGTGCGACTGCACCGGCAATCGCTGCTGCCCAGATGAAATCAGGCGTAGGAGAGTTATTCAGGCCCGGTAGCGACTCATGTTGGCTATTTCTCTGCTCACCCATAGCTGTCAGTTCACCATAAGTACCACTGGCGAACGTAAATACATGACCATAGAGTTGTTGCGACCAGCTCCAGCGCCCGGTTGCGTCTGAAAGAAAGCTTTTCAATGCGTTATAAGAAGCCGTGTCGTTGTAGGGACTAATGATAAAATCAAACGCCGTATCCCCCACGTTAGGTAATGCGCTGACGAGGTCCGGGAAACCTGCGCCGCCGCCGAGGCTTGTCAGTGTAATCCCCAGCCCCTCTGGCGTAACCTCACCAGCCGAAGTGCCAAGCACGTTGAGCCTGATTCCGATGCTGTTACCCGGCGCTCCGGCGTTTTTTGCATAAATTGAAATATTCGCCGTTCCGGAATTTACCGACGCTGTAACCGGCAGGGAGCGATTACCGTTAATGGCTCTCAACAGATAACCGGCGATTTGCTCTGGCGTATATTCAGGAACGACTGCCACCTGAACGCGCACGTCACCAACATAGAGCGAGATTACGCCCGAGGCTGTTGGCGATGCGGTCACCTCAATTTTCCCACCAGCAATGGTTAAATTTGTTGGCCCGCTAGGATCCTCCGGCACATACGGCAGCCCATCATCTGTCAGCGGCAAAATGTAGACGTTTCCAGACGGATCGTTTTTCTGATACGCGTCATACATCAAATGCAGTTGCGAACCCCAGCCGTATAGGTTCGCAACGCTTGCAGGCGATGAAACAGGCACCGGAATTCCCGGCGTCTGTTTTACATCCGGCAGCATCTGACCAATGATCAGTGTCCGCTGGGTTGCTGTGGCCGTATTGGCCATTGAGTTATCCAGCTCAACAAAAAACATCGGGGTTCGGAGGTTATCCGGAATGGACTGGAATGGGATCATGATTTCTCCCCTTTGTTTTTTTCGGTCGACTGCTGAACGCGCGTGATGTCACCGTCACGCAACCGGCGTCGCCAGAAAATGCTGTCCGGCACTTCAACAGCGGCATCTTCAGGCAATAGCATGCCGTTATCCGGGTCGCGCACAGCGCGGCCCGGAGTCAGTTTAATTTTCACTGTTTACTCCTAGAGGTTTGCGACTACCACTGGCTCTGTTGTGCCGTCAGGCATTAAAACAGTGATGGCCATTTCATTGATGGAAGTGGGCTGAATGGGATAAAAATCATCAGGCCCCTGAAAATACTCCATATCAATTTCATAAGTGAGTTGCCCGGTATGACCCTCGCCAGCGGAGCTGACCTCAATAGCCGAGCGAATATTTTTGAATTGCTGAATCTGAAGGGTCAGGTCGTAACTGTTAATGACTGCCCGGTCAATCTGTTCGCGCAGGGTTTCAAGGCCCTCCTCGGCCTGAGCTGCGCCATCCAGCTCATCACCGTCGAACGCCTCGTTCCTGCCCGTCAGCGTAGGCGCTCATGCTCATCTCTGACATATGAAATCCTCCGGATGGGACATAAAATGGGGCATGTCCCAAAAAGTGGGACATTGACTGGGACACCAAAAAATTAAGCTGACAGACATTTTCTATAAGAAAAAAGGGGTTAGCGCGGAATTGCATAACTATGCATTGGGACATTGGGACACAAAATCAAAAATTTATAGCTGGTAAAACCGTGCGGCGCGCAATGCCCGTGCAACAAATAAGTCTCAGGAAGGACCCAAAAAAATCTGCGCCCTGTCCTGCCGTTACCGGGCTGTGCGCATGGCATCAGCGAGCGCCTTTTGAATCTCTTCAGGCAGCAATGCTTTTGCCATCGAGTTAGCTCGATCCATGTAACCCAGGACAGGCTGAACCGGCATGGCATCCCCAAACCGCAGCAGCAGTTTAGGTGTTGGGGTTTTGTGTCGGGATTGCCTTGTGCCGTTTTTAGACCGTTTGCGCCTTTTCCAGCCAACCTGCGTCATCACGCCGTCAGCGCCGGGAGCCATTTTGCGCCTGCTTTTTGGCACCTTGGAATTTTTACGCTGCCACACACCGTTCACGCCTTTAACGTCACCAATAAATGTATTCGACTTGCTCTTCAGTTGTGCCAGTTTGGTGCGAGGCAGGTTCCCGTACTTATTCAGCCGTATATTTTTAGGATTGAGCAGCGCACTACTGCTAAGAAGATGCACGCCACCCGCCTCAAATGGGGTGAGATAGGCAGCAGCGGTATCCATGACGTAAACTCGCGCCACCAGATTATTTTTTGTTGCTCCCGCAGCCCTGACAGAATTCACCGTGAATGGCGTAGGATTATCCAGCCTCCGCTGCATAGCGGTTTTCTGGGAATCGCTGATATGCCTTGCGACGCTGGTCATAGCTCTGGCAGTGGCGAACGGAATCTGTCTTTTTATCGACTCAAGCTGGCGCGATAGATCATTCAGGTTTGCCATCAGGTTTTACTCAGTGCGCAGGGTAATAACTATCTCAGCCTCTGGTCCGCGTGTTGCACGCATCCAGACCACCCATGGAGAACTTATATCCATGACCTTACGATCAGGCCTGTGCCATGCGGAGCTATTTCCACTGTCCGCATATTCAATATATCCAGCCTCAATTGTGAGGTGAGCGCTGTTAGTACCGTCCGTTATCTGAACCGGCGTTCTGGTAACTACTACGTGCTCTGACATGATTTTCTCCTGTTAGATTGCGACAACCACCAGCGTAGAAACCATGCCACGCAGCGTTACCGTCAGCGTGCAGGTTCCCGCTGTAAGGATGCTTACAGCAGCCTGACCAGCAGCGGACGTGGTTATATGCTCCACCATGCCGGGATTAGATATTGTCCAGACAGCGCCTTCCGCTCGCCCTATTTGAGCGCCAGTTTCCCCACTGACGAGGAATGCGCCCAGGTATTGCCAGCCTTTTGGTGCGGTGGCGTTCAGCATGGTGTAGTGGGTGCTGTCTACCTGAGTGACATACCACGGCGACGAGGGTGTTTTGTTACTATCGTTCTGGATGAATATCGTGTCCGCAGGCGGTTTGACCTGCCCGCCAATAACGATAGCGCCAGGAACGATTATGCCAAGCATATTGATGCCACCAATGACAGTGGCATCGGGTATTACAATCATTAGTTGCTCCAATAAAAAACCGCCCGTAGGCGGTTAAGTCCGGATAAAGAACTTTGAACTAATCGAAAATAAACTCAACAGAATGCATTTCTGCCAACTTTGTCAAAATGGATATCTTATTAGCACGCCCTTGGATGTATTGAGAATAAACGTCAGAGAGTTCTTTCCAACTTTTAGTTAGGCTGGTCTTCTTCAATAAACCTTCGCACATAACCCACGCGGAAATTGCGTTATGCCAACATTTTTTTAACTCACTGAGGCCTGCCATTACTGCATCATCGCCCTCTGAAATGATGAATGATTTCGACCTCACTTGTACCATCATCGCTGTACTCATGTTCCACTCATCAGGCATCATGTGAATGGCGTAATCCAAAGCCAGTAAAGATCTTTTAAATTCGCTTTTTATTTTAGTCTGCTCTTGCATTTTCCATGTATTCAGGGCAGCCCGGGCAAAGTAAAGAGTTAGTAGTGAACTAGCAGCAGCAAGTCCGGTAGCTATAGCGCCCCACATTACCCAATCTGCAGAGTCACGAGTAGCAATTAACGTTTCGAAAGATATTAAGTCTAAGTCCATTTCCCCCCCTATAATTTTAGGGGCGATATTACATGACTTCAAATTACTGGTCACTTCAACTTTTTTAAGACTCAGAGAGATGATTCGTGTTAAAACGAGGAGCAGTCTATTTTGAAAGTATTGAGTTCACGCAGATTCGTTCCCATGTTTCGTTATACGCCAGAATTTCTCGCTGTGTTGGGGCGCTCATAACCTCGATATCGTGGTCACTAACATAAATGGGGCGAACCCATTCACAGCCAGTGTCAATCACCCTCCCGCCACCACCGTTCCCGCAACCGCTCAGAGACAACAGCATCAGGCTGGCTGTTAATATCCTGCTGAACATCGACAGCATTTTTCAGCACCTCAATATGTTTTTCTGATTCCTCAGCCTTAACAGACGCCCGCTCAGCTGTTGCTGTGGTTTCAGCTGCTTTTTTGCCGCTGCTACGACCCAGACCGAACGCGGCCACTACCAGACCTGCAATGACGGCCAGCACGGTTAATAGTGTTTGCATCAGATCAAACCTTTGTAGGCGTCATAGGTGCCGGTGCGCATAACCTCAGCGTGGCGGCGGGCACGGTTAGGCGTCTGTCTCGCCCACAGGCTATTCATCATGGCGCTGGCTGCTCTGGTAAATTCGCCGCGTGAAATGAGGCCCAGCGTATTAGTGAACCCGGCCAGACCGGCAACGCCCATCTGATAGGCCATGCTATAGAGCACGTCGCGGCGTGCGTCGTTGCACTGTGCCAGCGCGGCCACAATGACGGGATAGCGATTCATATCAGCGGTTTTCGCATCTACCAGACATTGTTTCCACACATCACCAGCACGGCGCGGGACGGTAAACTGATATTGATTGAGCGGCGCGTTCTGAGGGCCAATTCTGATGCCACCGGCAACAGTCGGAAAATTGCGGGTATCCCAGTAGGGAGCCTCTTTATAGCCCTCCTCAATATTGAGGATTTCAATAATTTTACTCATCGGTATTACTCCGTGATGGATCAGGAACAAGGCGCGCAACATTTCCACGCGCCGCAAACACCGCGATGCATATCAGTGCGTTCACTATAACTACCGGCCAGCCACTTGCGTGGTATTGCCCGAACAGCCATAGCAATGCGAAATTGCCATAAAACAGAATCAGACCCGCAGCTATCCATGAAATACCGCGTTTATGTGTTCGCCCTGTTTTGCTGAACACCATCAGGCGCAACGCAATAGCCGCGCAAATGGCGACATCAATCACTGTCAGGAAATCGCTACTAATCATGATTTCTCCCCCAGCCATTTTTTAACGAATGGCAGTTTTGAAACGCCGCCGTTTTTCAGCCAGAAATAGCCTTGCACCGCAGCAGCGGAAATAACGACAGCCGCCAGGGCATCAAGTGGTTTTTCCCGATAATCGAAATAGTTCTCAACTTTGTCTGCTACAAATCCGGCCCCAAATACGCCAGCTGCATAGCCAAACAGGAAATAACCAAATATCTGTCGTCGCGTCAGGTCGCTGGCGGTGACGATAAAACACATCGAACCGGCAAACGCTCCAAACGCGATTGAGTAATCTACAGAGGTGATAAATCCCACCAGTGCAGACGTGACAATGCCCCAGCCAGCTACGGTTGCCGTAGCGCCGGTGCTTAATGGCTCAGCCATTAGCGGTCCCTCTTAATGATTAATAAATTCTGATTTACTCGATTAGCTGATTCAGTTCGCTAACCGTCTGCCGGAAACGTTCCTCTTCCAGCTCTACACCAATTGCAGAGCGACCCAGCTTTATTGCCGCCTTTATCGTTGACCCTGACCCCATGAAAACATCAGCGACCACATCACCCGGCCTGCTACTGGCATTAATAATCTGCTCCAGCATATCGGCAGGTTTTTCGCATGGGTGTTTGCCGGGGTAAAACTGAACTGGTTTGTGTGTCCATACGTCTGCGTAGGGAACCGCTACAGTGACGCCGAAATACCGGCGCAGGGATTTGTAATCTTCCTGCAGCTCCAGATATTTACGGTTCAGTGAGTGATACGAGTCCACCAGCTGGTGGTGCGGTGCGGCAAACGTTCCTGATTGCTGGCGTGCAATAGCTATCTCAGTGAACAGCGACTGCAGTTTGAGGTAGTCAGCCTCGCTGGGTAGCTGCCACTGACTGGTGCCGAACCAGTGCGAGACCATGTTCTTCTTACCGGTTGCCGCAACAATCTGGACAGCGGTTACACTCAGCTCTGACCGGGCATCACGGAAATAATTAATCAGCGGTGTCAGCACGGCCTGTTTGAGTTCACTGCATTTCCGGCTATACGCGTCGGGTTTGTACGGTCCCTGATAGTGCTCTGCAAATAGTATCCGTTCGGTTGACGGGAAATACGATCTCAGGCTTTCTTTGTTGCAGCCCTTCCAGCGCCCTTCAGGTTTAGCCCAGATGATGTGGTTGAGGATGTTAAACCGATTACGCATCATGATTTCGATATCAGATGCGAGTCTATGCCCTGAAAACAGATAGATGCTCCCGTTAGGTTTTAACACCCGCCAGAACTCCGCCAGGCAGCAATCCAGCCATCTTAAATAGTCTTCATCCCCTTTCCACTGATTGTCCCACCCGAGCGGCTTTACTTTGAAATACGGCGGGTCGCTAACAATCAGGTCAACTGAATCGTCTGGTATGGTTTTCAGCACGCGTAAACAATCACCATTGACTAAGTCAATGGTGGGCTTAATTATTTCATTTTCCACTTTAAGTCACTCAGGAATGAAGCCAAAAATGCAAATCCAATGATAGGCAATCATCTTCGATTTGAACTCACAATCTTCATGAATAAGACATAGTTTTTCTAATTCATTGAAAAAAAATGAATTTTACAATGAATTACAATACGTAACCTTCCTCGGGATAATCATTTATTGCAAATAAGCATCTTAGAATCGGTGATTTTAGTCGCATTTGAATAGAAAAATTCGCGAAAGATCAATTGCTAAGGTTGTGCGGTGTAGAGTTCACCCTTAACACAATACAATGTTTTTTGCGTACGCATAAACTTTCTTGTAAGATTTTTGAAATTTTCAGTAAAAGGATTTATCTATATATGTCATCACTGGACGCTTTAAGTCGCATCGTCACCCACCATCAAATCGTGATCGATACAAGATTTCGCACCCAATCTCTGGATGAAAAGGATAAGAAAAGGTGTGTTTGCCCTATACCTACTATGGAAATGCTATATCCATTGATGATAAAGCAGAAAGGTTTACAGCACTCTTATCAAAACGGCGAAATCATACTGATCTTGCAAGATGTACAGGCCTACACAACTAGAACAGATAAAAAAGCCACGCATTTAGCCTTATTAATTAATGCAATCAATAAGAATGGTAGTGTAACTGTTATAAAGAATCCCAAGACTAAAGCACGACAAGAGATCTCTCCTAAACATCTAGAGGGTGAAGGCTATGAGGTTTCCTCGCATATGATAATAAAAATTGATGGGAAATCTCGTACTCATGACATGGTCTACATGCCTATACCAAAAGTTTCAACTCAGAGGATAAACTCATTTTTGGATAGAATTCTTTTTCTAGTATCTAGGGAAAATGAAGACGATTTCACATGTAACACAACCACTAACATCATATCTCCGACAACACAAAAACCGATAAAAATTTATTATAAGCCTGTATTTAATATAACTGGAAAGCTAGATCAGGAACTATTTAATAAAATAAATAAAGAGGGGTTGTCAGATGTAGTTCTTATAAAAAACGAGTTTAAAAGCATAAATGCACCTGATGTCAATCAAGCGATAATCCCCAAAGAAAGCACGTTACGCTTAGTTCCCAATCATGGTTCTCAAGATGTCATAGGCTGGATTAAAAATGTATCATCTTTTTTTAATGATGATACAAATGGTGGCTATGATACTATTAAGATAAAGTTCAAAGAACCTGATACTGGAGCAATCCGTCAAGTAGATATGCAAACTGATAATATTAGACTTGATGGCTTAGAAAAAACCTTCATAAAAAAGTCAATACTTGATGGGTTCTCGTCGCGGCTTATGGACTCATATGATACAATGAACACAGAAACTATAACAAAATTAATTAATGTATTGTGAGGGTTTATGGTAGATTTATTCAAACATTTAGCTCGACCTTTTGGATATCTTTATATCAAGGGAGTCAGTGGTAAAGTAGCCTATGATTGGTTGCTGCCAACGCTATTGACAATACTCTCATTTGTTTATTTTTATTTTTCTGGGCTCCATTTTATTGACCTAATTAAAGATGGTGGCTTTATTAAGACAACCTCTTCATTTATTTCAAACCTGCCTGGCTTTTATATAGCAGCGCTTGCAGCAATTGCGACATTCAATCGTGAGCAAATTGACTATCCATTAATTGGTAAATCTGGAACACCCTTTATTGAAGTCACCGTTGTAAGAGAAAATGGAACAACTATAAATTCCAAAGAGGATCTTACCCGAAGGTTGTTTTTGTGTATGCTTTTTGCATTTTTAACTGCCTTGAGCATTGTCATAGTGATGCTCAACGCTTTCATATCTCCAGCATTGAGCATCTCAACTAACATAGTGCCTCATATTATTTATGCCACAGTATTTGTGTTTTTTACTTGGCAGTTATTAGTGTCAACATTTTTCGGCCTATACTACCTAGGCGATAGAATACATATGAACTTTTAAGAAAGAAGCTTCGGATTTAGAATCATTGCCATGCCTTCAATGAATCCTAAGGCGGTTTGAATCTCCTTTCTTATGGTTCCGTCCGAACATTTTCTTTTTCGGCTTATAGTTCTTAGTGAGATGCGAAAAAGATAGTGAGCAACTATAATATCATATTCATCTGGTTTATACTTTTTGAGCCTTGCTATACAACTATCAATTAATATCCCAAGATCATCATCACATTGTTCCAACTGTCTTTTACCATGTGGAATAAGCCCCTTGAAACCTGCTGCTATAGGCTGCCAATCTACATTGTTATGCTCTGATGATGCCCATGCACCCCAGCATTCTAATAAATATGAAATATCACGCATCTTAACTTATTCTCCACACATCTAATTTTTTGACGAACCTATTACGCCAATTGCTATTGCGTAATCAAGGAACCGAAAAAGCAGCAAAATCTGGCTGCCGTATTTCGCCTCAAACGCCCTAACATCCCGGTGCAACTCATCGTGATGCGCTCTGCAAAACGCTCACAAAGGAGATCATACACCTCCTAATCACTTATCCTCTATAAAACTATTATGCTATTGCCATGAGTTAAAGATGATGAACTTAATCATTATCTGACCAAGCTGCAGGGTGCCCGCTGCAAAAAGCACATCCGTTCATGGAACTAAACTCACTTATTTCTGTACTATACGTGCCGCAATATTCACATTGTCCGATTGCCTCAAACCTTTCAAAACAATATGTACAAAAATACCCGTCACCAAGCCTGCAAACTGAGTTTTCAACTTCGCACTCCGAACAGCCAGCTGGATTAACTGAAAATATATACTCCTCTGGTGAGTAGTTGGCTGTATCAAATAGATCATAACGTGAAGCGGAATACTGACATGTATTGCACTCAAAATCAGAGTCATACCAAGCTGCTAAAGATTGTTTATCGCTGCATTCAGGGCATGGGAATTCGGCTACTCTATCCTGTATCGAACTACATACCAGACATGTTGATGTTTTGATAACAAAGTTTTCAATATTAAATGCTATATTTACCGGAGCAGCCAATTTTTTACACAAGTAACATTCGTTAATGTCTCCACCATCTTCAATATGCTTATCAAGTAATCTCTTTACATGTTCAAATCTTATATCTGCGTAATAAGAATTTTTTATTAGTAACGTTGTTTCTTGACTGGCGAGATAACTACCCAGAGCACCTTCGAAAATCGGCTTCCAATCTTCACGCATCAATCTATTTAGTGCAAACCATGCATCTGCTTGTTCTGCTAAGAGCTTTTGTTTTGCTCCTTCGGTAAAGGCATCATGATAAAAATGCACAACCCTATTACGATGTTGACGCACTTTATTAAATGATTCTAAAGTTCTCTTTGATAAAGGCGTTTCAAGTACATCACTAAGACGCTCGCAGATTTCAGCGAAACTTATAGATTGAAAGTCACCAGAAAGATACTTTGATCGTACAATCCTCTTTCCACTGCATATTAAAGACCAATGCTCATGTGCAAGAGGAACTTTAAGTAATAGTTCAACAGCTGTCCAGAAACTAACGATGGAGTTTATGGGCGAATCAGAAAACTCATCTTGAGCTTTTTGCAGAAAACCCATGCCATTGTCTAGCAACCCTTTTACTTCTGGTGAAAGCTGTAGTCTTCCAGTTCTGATCATTTTTATATTCATTTCTTATCCTTAAAACGATAGGATCGTTATCCTAACAGCTTACATTTATAGAGTTTTTTAACTAACTTGTCAGTGTTAGTCAAAAAAACAAATCTATAATGCTAAAGAACTATTCTTTAATGCTCTGAATTATTCTTTAACCCCATATCCGGTAAGGTCAGCTGACCAGCAACCTCGCGGACGGCCTGACGCAGCATGCGGTAATTTGACCAGCAATCACGGTCGGTCTGTTCCACCAGCTCGATGAACTCCTGAACCGTGCATGGCTGGTCCTGCCGCAAACCAATCAGCACGCTGGAGAACCGCTGCAACTGCTCTTCAACTACCTCTGGATCAATATGCTGTCCAGATAACCACTGTTTGATAGCCTGGTCGTCATGGTGCTGCTGGATGAATCGCAGGGCTGACTGGATGGTTTCCTCTGGGACAACTACGTGCTCAGGGTGCTCGACAGAATCTGCCGCCCATGTGTGGGCATATTTGGACTGAGCGTAGGTGTATTGGGATTTGATTTTGAACGCCGCCTGAATACAGGCCCAGACCTCGACGCCGCTCTGCTCCAGGATTTCATGTTTTAGCAGCGGCAGGTCATCACCCTCGTCGTTCTCTGGCTCAGCCGGTGCCGGTTTTTCACTGACGGACGCTGTGAGGCCGTAATGCTCTCTGGCGGCCTGAATAATATCCATCAACTCAGCCACCTGCAGGTCAGTCTCAAGCGTCAGAGTAACGCGTGCGCCCTCCTCATCCTGCTCTGCCTGGCAATGTTTGGCTAACAGCTCCACCAGCTGGCGAGACTGTTTGGCACTGAATTGCGTCATGGCGGCTGCTTTGGTCAGTTTTTTCTTGCCCGCTGCTTTGACCTTTTCCAGTTCTGTTTTTGCCACTCTGCCTGCTGACGCACCATGTTCACGAACCAGCGCGACGGCGGTAGTGGCGGCAACCTCTTTGTTTTTAACCAGTGCGATCAGCTCATCGCCAGACGTCAGAAGCGACAGATGGTTTTCAACGTCAGTAATTGAACGCTTAACTTTTTTGGCAATCTGAGTCGGTTCCCAGCCCTGATTAATCAGGCGTTGATATGCAGCTGCTCGTTCCAGTGGTTCAAGTGCGCGCCCCTGACTGGATGTGACCATGAACGCGATGCGGTCAGCCTCACTGCCCACGAAATCTTTGCATTCCAGACGGATGTCATAACCGGCTTCCTGCGCCAGTTTCGCGCCGTAGTAACGGTGATGGCCATCGATGATTTTTATTCCCTGTTCCGTTACCTGCACAGCCAGCGCAGGCACCTGCTCACCAGCCATGTATGCATCACGGAATTCTTCTACGTGGGCCTTATCGATTTCCCTGACGTTATACCCTGGCTCGACATATAGCCTGTCGACGCTCATCAGGTAGGTTTTGCGGGTTGTAAAATCTGTATCTTTTTTGGTTTTCTTGTCGTAAAGCTTGGATAAAGTAGTCATTTTTGAAATCCCTTAATAACCGCGAAACCCTTCCGGGATGGCGTAATCGACTGGTGAAATGTCTGTGACTGACCGCTGAACCGGACCGAGCCTGACCACCAGCTCATCCCATTTTTCACGGAGTTTTGCTGGGCTGAGGATGTTCCGGCACCAGAACGGATCGCTCTGAACGCGTTTGAACATCTTGCAAATCTGGAAGTGTGTGCGCTGGTCCTGTGAGCACATCAGGCGCACGTCATTCGCCCACGCAGCCCAGTTCGGCTCTTTGGGCCTTGCCAGTTCGCCGTCAACCTCTGCCGCTTTCTCGTAGAGGTGTGTGATCTGCCCCCAGATCCATTCCGCGCACTTCAAGTCCTCATGACTGCCCCACTGGCGTTTCTTCTCGCTGTAAACCACCGCGTCGGGAAAACGTGCCAGGAATTGATCGGGGTTATCCACAGGCGAGTCGTCCGGTGGCGAAGCGTCCGGACAAGAGGGGTTTTTATCTAATGGATCATGTTTTGATCTTACTGACGGATCGTCGCCAGATTCTGGGGGGTGAAAACCCGTTTTCTGGCCGGATTTTGACAGGTGAAAATTTGACGCATCAAAATTTGGTGCATCAGATTTTGACGTGTCAGATTTTGATGTGTCAGATTCTGACGCATCAGATTCTGGCTGGTGAACAGCAGCGGCTTCGCGCAGTTTCCTGACGTTTAGCTGATACATGTTCGAGGTGTTGCGGTTGCCCTTACGCCGTGGCGTACTGTTCAGCCAGCCATCAGCCTCCAGCTTGCGTATTGAGGTGCGTACAGTGCTTAGACCAGCCCCAATCTGCCGGGCGATTGTGGCAATCGACGGCCAGCAAACCCCCTCATCACTTGAGAAATCAGCCAAGCGCGCCATGATGGCCACGCTGGTGATTTTCATGCCTGACGCCGCGCAACCGTCCCAGACGTATGCAGACAATTTCACGCTCATCCAACTCTCCTGAACTTCTGGCCCCACAGATTGCGGGGCTGGACGCAGACATGCGGATAGCCTGGACGCCTGAACAGCACCCTGTTATTCGCTACATCAACACCAATGGTTTCAACAATCACACCGCGTGGGTCGGCATAGCGCGCAACCCACGGCTGAATAATCTCGTCTGATGGCTGGGGCATTTAGCCCCCTGATTTACGTAATGTCTGGAGGTGCTCACCCACAGCCCACTCCACAAAACTGTGGTTAACGGTGTGATGGCCATCAGGTAAATTGAGCGCGTAACGAAATGGCTGCTTACTGCTCCCGCCAGTCATGGGCAGGCAGCGGAATTGCGGATAGTTTCGGGATCTGTTTAAATTGTTCACGCGATTATTTCTCCACACTAATTGATGTAGTCGCCGAAGGCGCTGGGCTGCAACCCGGCGCTTTCACTTTTCTGAAGCACAGAAAACTTTGTAAACCAGCGTTGTATGCTCCTGTAATTTCGTAATGGCACGGTGTAGTTCCTCGTCAATAACCTCGCGTTCGTGCGGTTCTACTACTCCATCCTCGATAGCTGCCCTGACCTGCTGTGAGTACCGGGTGATCTGCTCAATAGCCTCCAGCAGTCGCTGATTGATATCGCCGTAATCCACCAGCTCAACATCAGGTAACGGCACAAACACCCCTCCGGACACTTTCGCAACCGCGTTCGCTACGTCGTGATTGCCACTGGCGCGCTGTAACAGCATTGACCAGCCGAACGGGAATATCTGATCACCACCTGAGCGCAACCGGTTATGAATTGCGTCCTCAGTTACATCCAGAATTTCAGCAGCTTCGCTATATCCACCAGCCAGCCCTGCAATAGTTTTGCGAACTGCTTTCACCAGCCACGAAGGTTGCCTTTCAACTTTCCATTTCGGCTCGTTACCCACGTTTCTGAACCCTCTTCTGTGGTTCGAAAAGGGGGATTAATTCTGGATAATCACTCGTTTCGAACATGAGTTCGTTGTTAGTTAATTTCGAAAGCAACATTGCAAACTTCCAGGGGATGGGGTCAGGCCACACGCTCACGCTTGATTTAGAGATATTCAGAAACCGAGCCGTAGCGGTTACTCCGCCGTAATAGTCCAAAACAATATTTTTTTTCATAACCCTCTCATCCGTAAAAGCGAACAAATTAAGTCTACTTTAACGAATCCCGTTTGGTCAATAATTTCAACACTTGAAGTTTAGAAAAACGGACGAATATGAAACACTATGGTAATCAGACAATCAGTGATCGCATTGCCAGCAGAATGCGTGAACTGAACCTGCGCAGTAGAGACATCGTAGCCGGAACCGGGGCATCAAAGAGCACGGTTAGCCAGTGGGTGAATGGCGGCAATAACCCTTCAGCAACACACATTCCCAAATTAGCGAAACTTTTAAACGTCACAGAAACTTGGTTAATAAATGGCGGCAGTTACTCACAAAGGGGTAACTCATCTGAGATAGATCAAAGGCCCATGCAGAAAATACCTCTAGTCTCGCTGTCGCAGGCGGGGGACTGGAGAAATCTCATGAACCAAACAAATGAATTTTCTGAATGGACAACCGTTACTGACGACGTATCCCCCCATGCGTTCTCTGTAGAAATGGATAATGACTCAATGGCTGGTCTTATCCCGGAGGGTGCTATTGTGATATTTGACCCTGACCTGATACCCCGGTCTGGCCAAATTGTGTTAGCAAATATTGGTAATACAGCGGTAATCAAAAAATTAGTAATAGACGGTCCCAGCGCATATCTTGCACCGATTAATTCCGGTTATAAAACCATCGAGTTAGAGTCTCTCTCACAGATCGTCGCAACTGGCATATCTGTCCAGACTAAGCTGCCTTAAATACCTATAAACCACACAGACAAAGGCCGAAAGTTCGGCCCCACCCGCCAGCGTCCGTAAAAACGAACTTTAACTGTTGATCAAAACGTCCGTAAATGCGAACATCCGTTCAATTGAAACCTCTGGAGGTTGTAAAGATGGACGAAGCATATGAAGAGTATTTCAACAATCTCAAAGAAGGCGAAGAAGCACTCAGCTTTGCGGAGTTTGTCGAAAGCCTCTCTTAAAAACTTTTTAGTGTGGAAACCGGCGGAGAGCTGTTGCAGTGGCTAACCGCCATTAAGGAGAAGTGTATGTCACAGGTAAAAGAACTGACGCCACATGCTTTTTGGTCATTAGTAAAAACAGCGGCATCAGCAAAAGTCATGCAGCTGGAACTTACTCAATATCTCGAGTCGAATTCCCAAAGCGGGCTTCAGGAGGAAGTGTCCAGCCTTTCATCTCTTGTGCGAGAGCTAACCGGATGTCCTCTTTGTCCAATGACCGACACTGAGAAATCGGCCAACCATGCTTGTTGCAAAGATACAAATACACAGCCTCAAAACCATCAATATTACTGGGATAACCCTGCTCAGCAGCCAGATGATCACCAAAGCATTCCAGCGAGTAGCTGAGATCAGCTAAAGCTCGCTGAAGGTTGAAACGCGCAAGGTAACGTTCTCTACTCATCATAATATCCTTCTTTTTGTTGGGGATATTTAGATTAACCGATCTCTTGTTGTTGGGGAATAACAGGAACCACCTCGCCTGATGTGGTTAAAAGCAGGCTCAATTACAAATGTGGAGAAACGGCGGGGGCTATTGCAGTAGCCCACCAGCCACAATCGAGGAAATGCTTATGATCCAGGACATAGACGACCTGATTACTGAAATTTTCGACGAATACCCCCAACCACGACTCATCTGTAATACCCTAGGCGATTACACACCACGGCTAGTTTTGCAGCTCAACCTGAAACGCACTGCGCGCACCAGATTGACCCCGGCCCGCTCCCGTGCATGTAACCGTCCTGCTCAGCAGGAGGCGCAGCTATGAAGAAAGTGGCCCAATATCGCCGCAGTAATGGCCCGAACGCTGGTTTCAGCGAAAAGTTGGCCTGGCAGCTATCCAAAGGCCCAGCAACTGGCAGGGAGCTGGCGGAACGTTTTGGCATGAGCCTGCGTGAGTTCAACCGCTTAATCAATAGCACCCTTCGACGCGGGGGTGAGACGTTGCAGGTTGAGGCGTCTAATCATGTCAGCCTGGATGGTAATGCTATCGACCGCACCTACACGCTGATCAGACGTCCACGCCGGGTTGCCCCGCAGGCACTGCCGCCAATGGTGATCAACCAGCGCAATGACCGCTCAGAGGAGGCTATTCAGCGCCACCGTGCTGCAGCCAAACGACGCGCCCGACTGATTGCCAGTGGGATTTACATGGAATGTATGTGTTAAGGAGTCAGGGATGAGTGAAGTTAAACGTTATTCCCATAATGGTTTGAGGGGAATGTTAGAGCACAAAGCGAGTCGTTATGTAAGTTATGAACGCTACGCTGCTCTTACGCGCTAGCAGCTGAGATGCGGTTCGTGGAGAAATAATTGAGCGCCTCATAGGCTATAGATGGCAGCAGAAGCTGCCCCTAAGTTGATTAGCTAAGGGAGCACCAATACATCCACTGCAAATTTTATTTAGAACTTGAATGATTATCGCATGTTATCAGCTTCATAAAAAAGATATCATTAAAACCAAATAGATTAGATGAAATGATTCTTACAAATCATCAGAAGTCTGGAGGTTAAATATCCATCATGTTTAAATCTCAAACGAATCCAATATCACAACCTATTAATCTTGATATATTTAATTAACTGGAATCCTAAAAATGAATGAAGCATGGGCTGCTCTTATCGCTGCTTTCTTTGCAGCTATAGCTGCAACTATAGGCTTAGTAATTACAAAAGAAAACAAAACTTCTGAATTCAGACAAGCATGGATTCAAGAGCTGCGAACATGTGTCAGTTTGTTCAACGCCAAGATATCTAGTGTGTGGCAATCAGCTAAGGATGGAAATGAGATAACCAGAGAAGATAAGCATGAAATAAATAGGCTACTTACCGAAATTAACCTTAGAATAAACTATGGAAAAAAATCTGATGAGGAGAAAAACTTTATAGATTGTGTACTTGAAATTACAAAGTCTGCATTCTCCTGTAGAGATGACTTCTTCTTACTCCAAGAAAACCTCACAAAAACAGCACATTATGTTTTAAAAAGCGAGTGGGAAAGGGTTAAAAGAGGCGAAACTATCTATAAAATATGTTCAAAGACATGTTTTAATGTTTCATGGTTGATTTTTTTAGTTGGACTAATTTATCTGATAGCGCACATAGATAATTTTCTAAACGCATTACTGAATTGAATATCTGCCCGTTGCAGCGGGCTGTGTGGAGAAAGCGGAATGTCTGATATTAACAACGTGATTATTTCTGATGCCGATATCGAAAAGATTACAGGCTATAAAATCCCATCTAAACAATGCCAGTGCCTGAAGCAGGCGGGTATATTTTTCGTTGTACGCCGGGATGGTCGTCCGCGAACAACATGGCAACATTTCAATGATCCAATATCATCGCGGAAAGCCCCAGAATTTAGTCAGCATGAACCTAACTTTGGAGCATTAGATTAAATGGCTCGCGTTCGCAAAAACGCTGCAGATGCTTGGATGCCACCACGTGTCTATCGTGGCAAGTCAGCCTATGAGTTCCATCCAAAAAACGGGGGCGCTATTCGTCTCTGTGCGCTGGATGCTGCCCCATCCTCCGTATGGGCAGCATATGAGGCCCTGATCAATGAGATACCTGATGATAAGCTGCTGGCGTCACTTGCTGAGCGCTTTTTCAAATCGGCTGATTTTTTCGAGTTGGCGCGTGAAACACAGCGTGACTACCTCAAATATTCAAAAAATGTTTTAGCTGTCTTTGGTGTCATGCCCTCTGATGCAATCAAGCCAGAGCACGTCAGGAAATACATGGACAGGCGAGGATTGAAAAGCCGTGTGCAGGCGAACCGGGAAAAAGCGTTTATGTCCCGCATGTACCGCTGGGGCTATGAGCGGGGCATGGTAAAAGGTAATCCGACCAAAGGAGTTAAAAAGTTTAAGGAGACATCGAGAGATCGATATGTGACTGATGCAGAGTACCAGGCTCTGTATTCATGTGCGCCGGACATTGTGAAGATAGCAATGGAACTGGCCTACCTCACTTGCTCCCGACAAGGTGATGTTCTTGCAATGAAAAAGAGCCAGATCATGGATGAGGGTATACTGATCAAGCAGAGCAAAACCAGTGTTGCTCAGATTAAGGCCTGGTCGCCACGGTTTGCAGCAGCTATCAAAATGGCAGCAGAATTGCCGCTCAAACCAGGGATGAGCAGTATATTCATCATCCACCAGCCTAACGGTTCAGGTTATACACGCGATGGCTTTAACAGCCGCTGGAGTGCTGCACGTGAAGATGCTCGTGTTAAGTTCCCTGAACTTCAGTTTGATTTCACCTTCCACGATCTGAAAGCAAAAGGTGTATCTGACCTTGAAGGTGATCTCTACGAGAAGAGAGCTATCACCGGGCATAAGAACGTCGAACAAACTGCAGCATACGACCGCAAGATCGTTATTGTTCCGGTTGTCGGCGGACAAAAAAAGAGCATTTTATATTAATAAACCAATTAAAAAACCGCCCTAAGGCGGTTTCAAGATTGCGGCTCAATTCTTTCTAACACTATGCCTGCGCCGTCAATTATCAATAAATTTAATGCCAATGTAATTTTGCGTGAAATACCTTTGGATACGCTTTTTCTTAATGCAGTTCTTTCTTCATCGGAATAAGGAAGAATCTCCGCATGATGCGGATTTGTTGCAGTAACAGCTTCATTAACACCAAAGTAAATCTTAGGATCGCCACTCAGACCTACTGATCTTATAGTAGAAACATCAATTAGACCAACAGCCTGCACTTTAACCCTATCATTTTCCACATCATTTTTAAGATAATTTATCAGTGTTTCTTCATCTTCCAAGAGCCTAGTGACTGACGTATCACACCTTGTAAAAGCACTTGGTGTAAGACGCTTCACACTAGGATCCCATTCTGGTACAAATAATGCCCGCCCTACTATTTCATCATCCCCAATAAAGTTCATGTGATAAAATGCACCTTATCGAACGGTATTTACAAATGAGATAGCTTGGTCGATAGTCATAACTCTCTCAAACTCATCCGTGCACACTTCTACACTTAGATTATGGAATGTCATATCGACTAAACCATGCTTAGGATCAGTGTAACTAATGATGAAGGCGCCAGCATGGTCGAGATAAATGCCAATGTCATCGGCGAATAAATCAGTTTTAAAAAGGAACTTCCGGAAACAACCGAGAGATTCAAAAGACATTGAGTTGGCATTATGACCATCCCAACCATCTTCTACGTTCGCTAAAGCTGTTAAGCGACTTCCTAATTGTGGAAAAACTTCAATGAAGGTACGAAGGTAGCTTGCTTTTACCTCAGGCAGAACTATATCCAGGTCTGTTGAATCATTTAATTCTACGCTAGATAGATAATGTTTAGTTAAGCGGTTGGCCACAAAAGCATACTGATAATGAGAATCAGCAGGATAAAGTTCTGAACTACATTGTTCAACAAGCCCAAAAATAGACGTATCTGGAGACATGCCCTCTGAATAGGACAAAATCGAATCGCTAGAATTTGAAATTGCGTAATTCATAATTTCTCCTTTTGCTAAATAGGTTGCATTATCGAGTGTAAAGCGTGTGTCATTGACAGAAAACGCTTATGTATAACATCTCGTGCAAGAGTCATTTCAGCAATTAGTTTATCGGCTTCACCATCAATATCTTTATTGAATTTTACAATATTTTCCATTATGTAAACTGGCTGGCTCTTAACAGTACCTTCTGCAAAATTGACAATATGTGTACCAAACTCAAGAGGAGAACGAATACGCAGACCGGGGATATCACTATCGCCATTGGAATACTCATCCTCGAATGCAGTAGGTAGACCAATGTTTAGACCCAATTTTTGAGACAAAAACATCCTTAAACTCAATCCATCTGTAAAGCTTTCTCCAAACCCGTCAATATATCTTATGGAGATTTGGAAGCCAGACCCAACCTTATTGGATTCTATGGACAGGAGAGCTTCAAGGCCAGTTCGTATAACCTGAATAAAATCTTCCCAACAGCTATAGGGCTGAATAGCATTGATTGTAAAAAGACCAACACCTACTTGATAAAGAGTCGAGAGGTCCTTAGCTCTTTGCTCCGGAGTACCATCAGATGGAGATTTCTTAAATCGCACTGTTGGTAAGCCCGACACCAGTGGAAAGCCGTTAGGAACAAGACGCTCAGAGGTAACATATCCCTTTGATGCTAACTCACCAGCAAGGTTTGTAAAAAATTGCTCCTGCAAATCTAAGTCTTCACCCGGCAGAACTGGTTGTTTAATTTTATGTTCTGTTTTCCAACGTACTTCGGCTACGAGTTCGATCAAAGGTGAATTCGCAAATTTTTCGTTCATAAAGTACCTGTGGGTCATCCTTTATTCTTGCTACCTTCAAAGCATTCTTTGAAGGTTTAAACGTCTTTTCTGATAAAGATTCTATATCAAAAATGGTTGACATCCTAGTAGAAGCGCAAATAAAGGTAATACACATTTGGAATCATATGATTCGTAACGTCATGAATTTAATATAATTTTGAAGTATTAGATGTAAGCATTCCGAATCACAAGAAGCTAAGACAAATTCTGATATTAGGAAGATATATTAGGAAAAAACTGCTGGCACAAAAAAAACCGCCTCTGAGGGGCGGTCATACGACACTGCTTATCATTGATTTTATTGGTAATTCGATATGGTGCCCGGGGCGGGACTTGAACCCGCACAGCCTTACAGCCGAGGGATTTTAAATCCCT
>Ga0308167_1000833_pt1 | contig 44643 bp, 46 predicted proteins | sample PhyCR1_2_FD_202138 | JGI IMG/M metagenome (GOLD analysis project Ga0308167, IMG submission 202138) | Phyllosphere microbial communities from UC Gill Tract Community Farm, Albany, California, United States - DLSLRC.R1 | ecosystem: Host-associated > Plants > Phyllosphere > Unclassified | place... | reverse complement strand
GGCCTGCTCCGCAGCCTCCTTGAGACGCTGCAGGGCGATCTTGTCACCCGAGACGTCGACGCCGGTGGTCTCCTTGAACTGCTTGATCAGGTGGTCGACGAGGCGCTGGTCCCAGTCGTCACCGCCGAGGCGGTTGTCACCCGCGGTGGAGCGCACCTGGATGGTCGAGAAGTCGTCATCCTTGCCCACCTCGAGCAGCGAGACGTCGAACGTTCCGCCACCGAGGTCGAAGACCAGGATGAGCTCGTCTTCCTTGCCCTTGTCGAGTCCGTATGCCAGAGCTGCGGCGGTGGGCTCGTTGATGATGCGCAGGACGTTGAGTCCCGCGATCTCGCCGGCCTCCTTGGTGGCCTGACGCTCGGCGTCGTTGAAGTACGCGGGGACCGTGATGACGGCGTCCGTCACCGTGTCACCCAGGTAGGACTCGGCGTCGCGCTTCAGCTTCTGGAGGATGCGCGCGGAGATCTCCTGCGGCGTCCACTTCTTGCCGTCGACGTCGAACGTCCAGTCGGTGCCCATGTGGCGCTTGACGGATGCGATGGTGCGGTCGACGTTCGTGACGGCCTGGCGCTTCGCGGTCTCGCCGACGAGCACCTCGCCGTCCTTCGTGAATGCGACGACCGAGGGGGTGGTGCGGAAGCCCTCGGCATTGGCGATGACCTTCGGCTCGCCACCCTCGAGGACGCTGACGACGGAGTTCGTCGTACCGAGGTCGATTCCAACAGCACGTGCCATGTGATTCTCCTTAGTTGCTGAGGTTGATGTGGGTCTGGAAATCCGGGGCGATCAGGGAAACCTGAGTCGCGATGGCTCAACTGTACTCCGACCTCCGGACGCTGTCAAATAAAGTTGATATGAACCGGCTCAACTTTTGAATCGGACGCCTCGACCCCGCACATCCGCACCTGCGTCGAGGCGAGGATCTCGAAACACCGCCGTCACACGGCTCACCTAGAGTCCCTGCATGAGCCGCCCCATCCTCCTCGCCGTGTCGCACGGCACCTCGGATGCCGAGGGAGCCCGTGCCATCTCCGATCTGGTCGGCGCGGTCGCCGCAGCGATGCCCGAGGTCGAGGTGCGCAGCGCCTTCGTCGACGTGCAGCAGCCCGATGCCGCCGACCTGCTGCCGACGATCGACGGGCCCGTCGTGATCGTGCCGCTGCTGCTCTCGCGCGGCTTCCACGTGCATCACGACCTGCACGGCATGGCGGCGAAGAAGGCGGATGCCGTGGTCAGCGCCCCGATGGGCCCCGACCCCCGGCTCGCCGAAGTTCTCGCGGAACGGCTGTCCGAGACGCTCTCGACCGTTGCCGGCTCGAAGCACACCGAGGATGCGTCCGTGATCCTCGCCGTCGCCGGCTCGCGCGACCCCGCCTCGCTGACGGATGCCGAAGCCATGGCGTCTCTTCTCTCGCTGCGGCTCGGCAGAAGGGTCGAGCTCTCCTACCTCGCCGCGCGCGAGCCCGACCTGCCCCATGCGCTGCGCGAGCACCCCGACGCGGTCGTCTCGACATACCTGCTCGCCCGCGGCTTCTTCTTCGACCTCACCCTGAGGCAGGCGCCGGGCCGACGCGTCACCGCGCCCCTGCTCGACGGCACGACCGTGCCGCAGCCGCTGATCGACCTCGTCATCGCCCGATACGAGGAGGCGTCGGAGCAGCTGCTCACCGCACAGTCCCCCGGGGCCGCGCTGACGCCCGAGCCCGCACAGTCATGACCCTCGGCACGGTCACCCTGGTCGGAGCAGGACCCGGCGATGCCGGCCTGCTGACCCTGAGGGGGCTGCGCGCCCTGCAGCAGGCCGATGTGATCGTAGCCGACCGCCTCGGAGCCCGCGCCGTGCTCGCACAGCTCGCCGACGAAGGAGTGCAGCTCGACGCCGAGGTCATCGACGTCGGCAAGCTCCCCGGTCATCACCCGGTGCCGCAGGACGGCATCAACGAGCTGCTCCTCTCGCTGGCCCAGCAGGGCCGGCATGTGGTGCGGCTCAAGGGCGGCGACCCCTTCGTCTTCGGACGAGGGCGCGAGGAGCAGCTCTTCTGCGAAGCCGCCGGCATCGCGGTCGATGTCATCCCGGGCGTCACGAGCGCAGTGGCGGTGCCAGGTCTCGCCGGGATCCCCCTGACCCAGCGCGGCATCGCTGAGACATTCACCGTGGCCAGCGCCCACGACCAGATCGAGGCGCTCGGGGGCGGACGCGACCACACCGTCGTGCTGCTGATGGGAGTGAACACGCTCGGGCATTCCGCGCATGTGCTCGCCGCGGGGTCGCGCGGCGCCGACTGCCCGGTGGCCATCATCGAAGACGGGTTCGGTGCCCGACAGCGAGTCACGGTCGGCACCCTCGGCACGATCGCCCACCTCGCCGCGGTTCGACAGGTGCGATCCCCCGCGGTCGTCGTGGTCGGTGACGTGGTCGCGCTCAGCCCGCACGCCGGGATCAGCCCGAGTTAGGCGACCCTCAGTCAAGAGGTGGCAGACTGTCGTCAGCGGACCGATTCTCGCCCGATGAGCGCGTCCGTCGGCGGCGCCGCCATGGTCGGCGCATCCGCGCCCGGTCACACGGCGGTCACCGCTCTTCTCCCGGGAGCGCGAATGACTGACACGGACACCTACGACGTGCTCGTGATCGGCGGTGGCCCTGCAGGGCTGTCCGCCGCCCTCAACCTGGGCCGTTCGCTCATGCGCGTGCTGGTGGTCGACGCCGACCGTCCGCGCAACGCCGCCACGCTGAACTCGCACGGCTTCCTCACCCGTGACGGGGTGGCCCCGCACGAGCTGCGCCGCATGGCCCGCGACGAGCTCGCCGCGTACCCGAACATCGAGGTGCGCACGCGCGTCAGGGTGCTCGAACTCCGCAGATCGGCTCCCCCGGCGGATGCCGGGACGGATGCCGAGACGGATGCCGAGACGGATGCGGGAACGGATTCGGGGACGGATTCGGGGACGGATGCCGGTTTCACGGCATCCGTCGGCCGCAAGGACCCGACCGACGTGGTGACCGCTCGGAGCGTGCTGCTCGCGACGGGCCTGCGCGAGACCCTTCCCGACGTCCCGAATCTGCGGGGCTTCTACGGCATCAGCCTGTTCAGCTGCGCGGCATGCGACGCGTGGGAGCTGCGCGGGCGACGACTCGCCCTCATCGGAGAGACGCCCGACCTCGCCGACCGCGCCCGGCTCATCTCGCGCTGGACCGAGAGCCTCACCGTCTTCACCCTCGGCGCAGACACGGTCACGGCCGCGGAGGAGGCCGAGCTCGCCTCCACGGGGGTCGCCGTGCTGCGGCATCCGATCGCCGAGCTCGTCGGAGACCGCGGGCGCATCGAGGCGATCCGGCTGACAGACGGCACCGTCGTCGCGGTCGAGGGCGGTTTCGTGCGACCCGAGTGGCAGACCGATGTGTCATTCCTGCACGGGTTCGCCCCCGCCATCGACCACGACGGGCACCTCGTCACCGATCGGTCGGGCCGCACCGACATCCCGGGGCTCTATGCCGCCGGTGATGCGGCGATCCCCGGCCCCCAGCAGCTGATCGTCGCAGCAGGCGCGGGCGCGAGGGTCGCGTCGGTCATGGTGCACGATGCGGTCGGCATCGCCACGGCGCACTGAATCAGCCGGCATACCGGCGACTAGGCTGACCGGCATGACGCGCATCTCGCAGGCCCCGCAGCTCGCCCGCCTCGCCGCCCTCTCGGTGATCGCGCTGGCCGCGCTGCCGCTCAGCGGCTGCCTGTATGCGCAGATCCCCGTGAACGTGCCGGATGGCGACGGGCCAGAGCCCTCCCCGACTTCGATCCCGTCCGAGCAGCCCTCGGACGAGCCCGCCGGCGACCTGCCATCGACCATGACCTTCGCAGACGGTGCCGACATCCCTTCGGAGGCGTACATCCAGTGGGGCGACGGGCTCATCGCCGACGACGGCTGGAAGATCGTCAAGCCGGACGACGGCAACGGAGGCTGGACGTACGGCACGGTCGACGACACCTGCACGGCCCAGTTCTGGCAGGGGCTGATCCCCGATGTGCCGACCGTGGCCGGCGACGACAGCGTCAGCTCGGATGCCATGCTCGCCGTCATACTCGGCGAAGCGGACGCCGCCGCGATCACCCCGCTCGCGACGACGGGGTCGTTCAGCTATCAGGTCGGCGGCAACGCCGACGTCGAGAACCGCCAGGTCGTGGGCGAAGAGGGCGAACGCCGATGGGCGATGGCCGCACGGGCCTTCACCGCGACGGGTGTCGGACTCTACGTGATCGTCGACTGCACCGGTGGCGACCTGCAGGCCACGATGGCCGAGGTCATCGACAGCAACGCCGTCGTCATCCAGTGACGCCGGCCGCCCGGCATCCGCTCTGCTGACGCCGGGCGGAGATCACTTGCCGCCCGGCGGGCCCACGAGCAGCAGGATCACGTACAGCGCGACGATGCCGACGACGAGCAGGATCGCCAGCACCCACGGGCGGCGCAGGAACCAGCGCATGAGCCTGTCGTACCAGCGCGCATCGCGCGGGTCCTGCGTCTGCTCCAGCCGCCACTCGCCGGCCAGGCGGCCGGTGCGATGCAGCCAGATCTCCATGGGAATGGTCGCGTAGGGGACGATGGCGCTCGCCACGGCCAGGACCGCGACGCCGAGGTGCCAGCGCTGGTTGAGCGCGACGAGCACGGCGGTCGCCGCGTACGCGAGGAACACGAACCCGTGGATGCCACCGCCGATCGTGACGACGATTCCCGGCGCACCTGCGGCACGGGCGATGATCGCCGAGATCAGGATGGTCCAGGTGATCGCCTCCGCGATCGCGAGAACTCGGAACAGGCGGTCGGGTGTGCGGAACACGGGACTCCTCGGGTGGGGGTCCGTCCAGCGTATCCGGAATAGCTATGCGCCCCCGGGTGTTGCCGAACGCATGGTGACCGTCGACTCCGCAGCCCTCGGGCACGTGCTCGACTCCGTCGACCTCCGCGTCGGCATCGCCCGTCGCGTCGCCCTCGCCCCAGGCGGGCTCCTGCCGATCCCGTCGGGTTCGGCCACCCTCGTCTACATCGCCTCGGGCTCGGTGCACGGGCATCCCCCGCTGACCACCGGATGCCGCCTCGACGTCGACCCCGCAGCGCAGATCGTCGCGGTGGACGATCGCCCGCTGCACGCGAACCTGGTCGCCGGAGACGCGTTCCTGACGCTCGGCCGCTCGTCGATCGCCCTCGAAGCCGACGGGGTGACCGACCTCGTCGTCGTCGACCTCGAATTCTCCGACAGCGCCGCGATGATCGCCGCGCTCCTTCCCGATCCGATCACCGTCATGTCGTTCGCCGCGCTGGAACCGGCCGCAGCCGCACTCGCCGGAAGCATGGGCCCCACCGATCCCACGACCTGCCCGTCACGCCAGGGCGACCCGGTGATCTGCCGGATGATGGCGCAGACCGTGCTGCTCTCGGTGATCCGCGCATGGGCCGCCAACGGCTGCGCGCCGGCCGGCTGGCCCTCCGTGTCGAATGATCCGTTCCTCGACCGCGTCGTCGAGGCGATCCATGAGCAGCCCGGCCGCGACTGGACGGTCGAACGCCTCGCGAGCGTCGGCGCGATGTCGCGATCCGTGTTCGCCGAACGATTCCGCAGCGCGATCGGCCGCTCACCCGCCGACTACGTCACCGAGGTGCGCGTCGACGCGGCGAAGCGGATGCTGAGCGAGGGCCGCTCGGTCAGCGAGACGTCGCGCGAACTGGGCTACGCCTCCGACGAGGGCTTCAGCCGGGCTTTCCGCCGCCGCACGGGGATGACTCCGTCGGTCTGGCGGGCGACGCAGCTCACCGCCGTCCCTGCCTGAGCCGGCCCTGCCCGCCGCTCAGGCGCGCTTCGCCGCCGCGACGCTCCTGCGGTTCGACATTCCGAAGAGCACGGCGCCGACCAGCAGGGACACGGCCCCGAGCACGTAGACGAACTCGACATCGAGGGTGTCGACGAGCAGTCCGCCGACTCCGGCGGCGATCGTGATCGCTCCCTGGAATCCCACGACCACGAGGCTTCCGCCCGCCTCGAGCCGGTCGGGCGAGCGGTGCCCCACCCACGTGTTGATCACGAGCAGCCACGAGGAGAAGAAGAAACCCCAGACCAGCACGACGATGCCGATGCCGAGGACCGACCCCGAGAGGAAGATCATCGACAGCACCGACGCGGCGATCACCAGGGGGGCGAACACCGCGAAGAAGCCGAAGGTGCGGTCGATGAAGAACCCGAGCCCGACGTTGCCGGCGAGGCCTCCGAGCCCGAAGAGGGCGAGAAGCAGGATGATCGTCGACGGCTCGATCTCGGGGATGCGTTCGAGCGCGAGTCGCACGTACGTGTAGGCGAGGAAGTGACCGAGCACGACGAGCACGTGCCCGACCATGCCGAGCCCGATGCCGGGACGACGCAGCGTGTCGACGAGGAGCCGGATGCTGGCGCCCTGCTCGGCCGGGACCGACGGGAGCATGAACCGCAGCGCCACGGCGAGCAGCACCATGAGGACGCCCGCGATCGCGAACACGGTCTGCCAGTCGACGATCTCGCTGAGCATCACACCGAGGGGCACTCCCGCGACGGTCGCGAGCGACACACCCGCGGAGGTGAACATGACGCCTCGCCCGAGGTGCTCCGGGCCCGCCAGGCGCACGGCGACCGTGATCGACATCGCCCAGAAGGCGCTGATCGCCGCACCCAGCAGGAACCGCGCGAGCAGCACGATGATGAGGTTGGGCGCGATCGCGACGATGAGGTTCGACGCGGCTGCGGCGAGCGCCATCCAGACGAGCAGCGAGCGCCGGTCGAGACGGGGGAAGATCAGCCCCACCGTCGGCGCCACGATCAGACCGACGAGCGCGGTGACCGTGACCGTCTGCCCCGCCTGGCCCGGTGTGACGCCGAGAGCGTCGGCCATCTCGGTGAGCACGCCGTTGGGCAGGAATTCGGCCGTGACGAGAAGGAACCCCATCAGCATCAGCACGATGAGTCCGCCGTAGCGGATGCTCTCGGTGCGGGCGGTCGTCACGGGTACGGGCGCGGTCGTGGTCATGGTTCAACACTCCCAGGCGCGGAGGCGGGTCGCCCGACGCGGCGTCCAGGGCATCCGACCATTCGTCCGGACTGCGGTGAGACCGGGAGATCCGGGTCTGGACAGCATCCGCCCGCGCCCCCTAGGCTCGACGACGCACCGGGTTCTCCCGGAAGGCCAGAGCGAGAGGAGTGGATGACATGAACACCGTCTCTGTCGTGCCCCTCGCCGACATCCTTCCTCTCGAGGCCTCTCGCTCCTGATCCGCGCGTGGCCTCCCTCTCTCGGAGCCACATCGTGTCTGATCTCTTCGCTTCTTCCGAAGCATCCTCTTCGTCCTCCTTCTTCGACGCATCCCCTTTCGATTCCGTCCCCACCTTCGCCGACGTCGAACCCGGTGAGCACCAGCGCTGGACCACCTGGCCGGCGATCACCCCGTCGGAGCGAGGGCCGCTCCCCTGGCCCGAATGGGTGGTGACGAGCGCCGGCGCACTCGACACCGAGCTCGGCATCCTCAAGACCGGCAAGGAGGCCGACGTGTTCCTGCTCGAGCGCGCGGTGCCGGATGACCCGACCCAGCGCACCCTGCTCGCGGCGAAGCGCTACCGCGACTCCGACCACAGCAGCTTCCACCGCTCGGGCGTCTACACCGAGGGCCGCAGCACGAGGAACACCCGTGACACCCGAGCCCTCGCGAAGAAGTCCGAACACGGCCGAGCCGTCGCCGCCCTGCAATGGTCGTTCGCCGAGTTCGACGCGCTGTGCCGCATGTGGGAGCTCGGCGCGCCGGTGCCCTACCCCGTGCAGGTCAACGGCACCGAGCTGCTGATGGAGTTCATCGGCGACGCGTCAGGAGTCGCGGCGCCCCGGTTGGCGGCCGTGCGCAGCGACCGGGCCGAGCTCGCCGGTCTCTACGATCAGATCGTCGATCTCATGCGGATCTTCGCCGCGGCGGGCTTCGCCCACGGCGACCTCTCGGCCTACAACCTGCTGGTGCACGAGGGTCGCGTGCGGGTGATCGACCTGCCGCAGATCGTCGACATCATCGCCAACCCCCAGGGCCTCGACCTGCTGCACCGCGACTGCGTCAACATCTGCGAGTGGTTCACCCGCCGCCGCGTCGAGCGCGATGCCGAAGAGCTCTTCGCCGAGATGCTCGCGGCGTCGTATGCGTGAGGGGTGTCTCCGACCCGACCGAGTCAGACGCGGCCGAGTCAGCTGCGGCCGATGCGGGCGGCGAGCAGCGACACCAGCTCGTACACGACGTGGCTCGCCGCGATGCCGGTGATCTGCGCATGGTCGTACGCGGGCGACACCTCGACGACGTCGGCGCCCACGATGTCGCAGTCTCCGAGGGCACGGAGGATGCGCAGCAGCTCGCGGCTCGTGAGGCCCCCGGCCTCGGGTGTTCCGGTGCCCGGTGCGTGCGCGGGATCGAGCACGTCGATGTCGATCGACACGTACAGCGGCCTGTCTCCGATGCGCTGCAGGATGCGCTGGATGCCGGCCTCGACGCCGTGCTCCTCGATGTACTCGCTCGACACGATCGAGAATCCGAGGCGCTCGTCGTCTTCGAGGTCCTGCTTCGAGTACAACGGCCCGCGGGTGCCGACGTGGCAGCTCGAGGTGAGGTCGATCAGCCCCTCCTCGCTCGCGCGGCGGAACGGCGTGCCGTGTGTGATCGGGGCGCCGAAGTAGGTGTCCCAGGTGTCGAGGTGGGCGTCGAAGTGCAGCACGGCGACCGGGCCGTGCTTCGCCGCCACCGCCCGCAGCAGCGGCAGCGCGACCGTGTGGTCGCCGCCGATCGTGACGATGCGCTGCACCTGCTCGCCGAGCGCGAGCGCGGCGCGTTCGACCTCGGTCACCGCCTCGGTGAGGTCGAACGGGTTGACCGGGATGTCACCGGCATCCACCACCTGCGCGACCGCGAACGGCGACACGTCCTGGGCGGGGTTGTACGGGCGCAGCAGCCGCGAGGACTCGCGCACGTGCGACGGGCCGAAGCGCGTGCCGGGGCGATAGCTCACGCCGGAGTCGAAGGGGATGCCCACGACGGCGATGTCGGCGCGAGGCACGTCTTCGATCCTCGGCAGGCGGGCGAAGGTCGCGATCCCGGAGTACCGGGGGTTCACGGAGGCGTCGATGGGGCCCACGTTCTCGGTCATGATCAGTCCTGTCTCTGCGTGGGGATGTGCACGAGCTGCACTCCGCCGGCGGCGATGGCGTCGCGGATGCTCGGCACGACGTCGTCTGGGTCGTCGACCCGACGCCCGGTGGCGCCGAAGGCGGTCGCCAGCGCCGCCCAGTCGGGCTGCACCAGGTCGACGCCGATGGGGGTCATGCCTCGGTCGACCTCGTTCTGACGGATCTCGGCGTAGCCGCCGTTGTCGACGCACACGATGGTGACGTCGAGCCGCTGTTCGACGGCCGTCACGAGCTCATTGACGCAGAACATCAGCGCACCGTCTCCGATCACGGTGACGACGGGATGCTCGGTCTGCGCCACCCTGGCGCCGATCGCGGCGGGAAGGCCGTAGCCGAGGGTCGCATAGGTGGGCGTGTAGAGCAGGGAGTGCGGATGCTGCGAGCTCAGCACGCTGCCGAGCGCCATGTAGACGATCTGCGAGGAGTCGCCGGCGACGATCGCGTCATCGGGGAGAGCGTCGGCGATGAGCTCGGCCAGCGCGACCGCCTCGGGGGCGGTGTCGCGCATCTCGGCCTCGATCGCGGCGCGCTCGGTGGTCAGGTCTCGAGCAGCCCTGCCCTCGTCGGGCAGCAGCGCGAGCAGGGCGGCGCTCACCGCGGCGGCGTCACCGACGATCCCCACGGTCGCGTCGAGGTTCTTGTTCCGCTGCAGCGGCGAGATGTCGATGCGCACGACGGCGCCGCGCGCCTCCAACCGCGGAGCCCAGAGTTCGGCCTCACCGAGCTTCGATCCGATGACGAGCACCACGTCGGCGTCTTCGGCCACCTCGCGGGCCGCAGCGAGACGCAGGTTCGAGCCGAGCGACAGCGGATGCCGCTCGTCGATGACACCCTTGCCGTTGAGCGTGGTGAGCACCGGGGCACCGAGGCGTTCCGCGAGTGCGGTGACCTCGTGCGCGGCATCGACCGACCCGCCACCCGCGACGATGACCGGCCGCTGCGCACCCTGCAGCAGACGTGCGGCATCGGCGAGAGCTGACGGATCACCCGACACCCGCGGAGGCATCACCCTGGGGTGGCGCGCCTCCGCGGGGACATCGGCCGGGGCCTCGAGCACGTCGAGGGGGATCTCGATGTGCACGGGGCGGGGGCGGCCGGTCTGGAAGAGCGTGAAGGCGTCGTGCACCGCATCGACCGCCTCGGCGGCGCTGGACACCCGGCGCGACCACTCGGCGATCGCGCCGACCATGGCCGTGGCATCCTTCGTCTCGTGCAGGGTGCCGACATCGGCGAACTCGGCGCCCAGCGGCACCCCGGGAGACAGCACGATCAGCGGCCGTGACTCGCAGAACGCCGTGCCGATCGCGCTCATGGCGTTCTGCAGACCGGGGCCGGAGGTCGTGATGACGACACCGGGAAGACCCGTCTGCTGCGCCCAGCCGTCGGCGCCGTAGCCCGAGCCCTGCTCGTGCCTGTTCGTCACCGCGCGGATGCCGAGAGAGGCGAGCGGGCGATACAGCTCGAGGTTGTGCGTGCCCGGGATGCCGAAGATCGCATCGACGCCGTAGGCGCGGATGGTCTCGAGCACCGCGCGGCCGGCGGTATCGGCGTAGCGCTCGTCTGTCATGGTGGCATCCTCGCTCATGCCGAGACCATGACTGCGGCGCCGACGTGACGGCGTGTGCCGTCGACCCACGTCTCGCGCACGGCGATCGACGAGATCTCCTCGGCGTCGACGGCCAGCGGGTCGTCGGAGAGCACGACGAAGTCGGCGTACTTGCCGACCTCGAGCGAGCCGAGGTCGTCTTCGCGGCCGATCGACACGGCGCCTTCGATCGTGTGCGCGCGCAGAGCCGAGAGGGCGGAGACCCGCAGATCGTCTGGCCCGAGCTTGTGCCCCCGACGGGTCACGCGGGTGACGGCCGTCTGGATCGCCTCGAGCGGGATGGGCTCGGCCACCGGAGCATCCGACGAGATCGTGAACGGCACCCCCGCCCTCTCGAACTCGCCGAGGGGGTTGAAGCGCTCGCCCGGAGTGCCGATCGCCTCTTCGACGCCCTCGCCCCAGTTGAAGTAGTGCTGGGTCTGGTTGACCGGGCGGATGCCGGAGGCCGCCATCCGGTCGATCTGCTCGGGCGTCGGCAGACCGCAGTGCTCGATGCGGTGCCGCGCATCGGAGTCGGGCCGCTCGGCGAGCGCCGCCTCGATCGCCGACACGACCATCTCGATCGCCGTCGGCGACTGCGCGTGTGTCGCCGTCTGCAGGCCCGCCGCGTGCGCCCGGCTGATCAGCGCCGCGTATTCGGCGGGCTCGTGATACAGCTGACCGGTGCGGCAGGGGTCTCCGACGTACCCGTCGGGGAAGTACGCCGTCCAGCCGCCGAGCGTGCCGTCGGCGTAGAGCTTGATGCCGGCGAAGCTGAGGTGGGCGTTGCCGAACTGCCCCACGAGACCCATCTCGAGCGCCTCGTCGAGCAGGTGCGACAGCAGGTACATCGACACCCGCAGCTCGAGGCGGCCGGCCTCGGCGAGACGCAGATACATGTCGAACTCGCGTCGGGTGACCTGACAGTCGCCGATCGAGGTGACTCCCCCGGCGAGGAACCGCTGCGTGGCGGCATCCAGCTGACGCAGGTGCTCCTCCGGCTCGTCGGCGAGGTGGAAGTTCGGTCCGTGGTGGCCGATCTTCACCCCGTGCACGCCGGTGAGGATGTTGCACGCGGCATCCGAGAGCTCGCCCGTCAGCTCGCCGTCGGCGTCGCGGAAGAACTCGCCGCCGTCGGGATTCGGCGTGTCACGGTCGACGCCGTTCTTGGTGAGCGTGTACGAGTTGACGACGCCGCCGTGGCCCGAGGCGTTCATCAGGTAGACCTCTCGGTCGGCGGCGACCTCGTCGAGCTCGAAGCGGGTGGGATGCCGCTTCTCGGCGAGGTTGCGCTGCTCGTAGCCGTAGCCGCGCACCGGGCGTCCGGCGGGTGCGTCCACCGCCGCCGCCTTCAGCAGCGCCACGATCTCGGGGATGCTCTCGGCCTTCTCGGGTCCGCAGTCGACCCACGTCATCAGCTGCCCGAACATCAGCGGGTGGGCGTGCGCATCGACGAAACCGGGCACGATCACCGCGTCACCGAGGTCGACGTGGTCGGGTGCGAGCCCCGCGCGCTCCGCCGCGGCCCGGCACTCGGCCGGGGTGCCGATCGCGAGGATCCGGCCGCGATCGGTGAGCATGGCGGTCGCCGTCGTGGCATCCGCATCCACCGTCCGGATCACGCGAGCCGTGAACAGCTGCGGGATCGTCTGGGCGGAGCGGTCGAAGGGAGTGAGCTTTCTCATGGCAGCCTGTTCGCGGTCGTGTCGGTGCGGGCGGTGAAGGATGCCGTGACCGGGGCCTCATCCGAGTGCTGCGGGGCGAGCTTCGTGCAGATGCCGGCGATCACAGCCATGCCGGTGAACATCGCGAGGACCGACCAGATGTTGCCTGTCCAGGCGATGAGCTGCGTCGCGAACCAGGGCGAGAATCCTGCCCAGATCGCGGCACCCACGCCGTAGGACAGCGCGATCGACGTGTACCGGGACTGCGGACGGAACATCTGGGCGAGCAGGGCGGCGATCGGGGCGTAGGTCGCGCTCATCGCGATGCGCACCAGCGAGGCGAAGAGGAAGATCAGCGGCTCGACGCGTCCGGGGAGGATCAGCAGGAACGGGACGAAGGTGAGCACCGAAGTGATCAGACCGATGTACATCACGTTCTTGCGGCCCCACTTGTCGCCCAGCCAGGCGACCGGCAGAGTCACGACGAACTCGACGAAGGAGGCGATCGTCATCGCGTCGAGGATCACGCGCTCGTCGATCGCGATCGGGTCGCCCGTCGCATAGGCCGTGGCGAAGGTCGTCGCAAGGTAGTAGCCGCCGGTCGAGATGGGCAGGATGCCGATGCCGAGCAGGATCGGACGCCAGTTGGTGCGCAACGCGTAGGCCAGGGGCATCGACTGCTTGCGCCCCTCGATCTTCGTCTCGAAAACCGGGGTCTCCTCGACGCGGTAGCGCACCCAGAACCCGACGCCGACCAGCACGATCGACAGCAGGAACGGGATGCGCCAGCCGCCGTTGATGATGAAGTCGTCGCCGACGCGCGACATGATCGCGAAGATGCCCGAGGCCAGCAGGGCGCCGGCCGGGTTGCCGAGCTGGGTGAAGCCGCCGTAGAAGGTCTTCGACTTCTCGGGGGCGTGCTCGACGCTCATCAGCACGGCGCCGCCCCATTCGCCGCCGACCGCGAGGCCCTGGACGGCACGGAGCAGGATCAGGAGGATCGGAGCGAGGATGCCGATGTTCTCATACGTGGGCAGGCAGCCCACGAGCACGGTCGCCGCGCCCATGAGCAGCAGCGTGATGACGAGCGACGTACGCCGGCCGAGCTTGTCGCCGATGTGGCCGAAGATGATGCCGCCGAGCGGGCGGACGAGGAACGCGACGGCGAACGTCGCGAAGGCCGCTGCGGTCTCGGCGAGCCGGTCGCCGCTCGGGAAGAACAGCGGACCGAAGACGAGGGCGGCAGCGGTCGCGTAGACGTAGAAGTCGTACCACTCGATGGTGGTGCCGACGAAGGCGGCGAAGCCTGCGCGTCGCGCCTTGCTGTGGGTGGAAGTCATGTGTGGCCCGCTCCTTTGCGGAAGATGTCGGATAGCGAAGGATGCTACGGACGTGTGGACGCGAGGACAAGGTCAGAACTCCAGTGTGAAGCCTGATTCACTGATGTTGTGCTCGCTGGATCACGCACTATTCGCCTACCCAACCGCCACAACGGCTCTTACACTGCAGTTATGCACCTGCGGCGGCGCGTTCGCGGGAAACTGACGAATATGGGTGATCCATGGATTTCGACGCCGAACTGATCCGCGCTCTTCAGGAAGACGGTCGCGCCAGCATCCGCTCGCTGTCGCTGCGCCTCGGACAGTCGAGAGCCGCGGTCGCCGCCCGACTGCGCACGATGCTCGACGATCGCACCGTGCGCGTCGTCGCCGCGGTGGATCCGGTGTTCCTCGGTCAGCACGTGCTCGCGCACGTGTCGATCCGCACCGATGGGGCCGTGGAGATCGTCGCCGAGCACTTGCGCGACATGAGCGAGACCGTGCTCGTCTCGGCGGTCGGCGGTGCCCACGACCTCGTCACCGAGGTGCGCCTGGGCACCATGGCGGATCTGCACGACCTGCTGGCGCAGATCCGAGCGATCGACGGCGTCCTCGACATCAACACGATCATCTACTCGACCGTCGTGAAGGGCTTCTTCGTCTCGGAGTACCACGGTGACGTCACGCTCGACACGGTCGATGAAGACCTCATCGAACGGCTGCAGTCCGACGGACGCATGAGCTTCCGTGCACTCGGCGAGGCCGTGCGTCTCTCCCCCTCGGCTGTCGCGACCCGGGTGCAGCGACTGATCGACGGCGGGGTGATCAAGATCAGCGCTGTCGAGGCCAGGGGTCTCGCGCACCGACAGCTGTCGATGGGCGTCGGCCTCAATCTCAACCACGATGACGAGGCGGTGATCGAGGAGCTGAAGACCGGGCGAGGGATCGACTTCGCCGCCCGCACCCTCGGGCGCTTCGACGCGGTGGCCACGCTGGTCGAGCCGTCTGCGGGAGCGCTGTACGCGAGTCTCGAGCGGCTGAGGTCGCTGGCCGGCGTCACCCGCATCGAGGCGTGGCTGCACCTGGCCGTGCTCAAAGAGGACTACGCGCGGACGCTGCGCGAGCCGATGCCCCACCCCTGACGTGCGGCGCGCCGTCACCGTCCGTTCACCGCGCGCCGTCAGACTGCGATCATGAGCGAATCCCCGCAGAGCGGCGCGGTGCCCGAGCCCGCCGCGACGGCGAACAGCGGCGCGGTCGGCGTGATCGGCCTCGACCTGCGCGGCGAGACCCCCGCACCGAAGAAGCAGGTCTACTCGTGGGCGCTGTGGGACTGGGCGACGCAGCCCTTCAACACCGTCATCCTCACCTTCATCTTCACGGCGCTGTATCTCACGACCGAGGCGTTCCTTCCGGCGGAGATCGCCGGCCTCGACGCGAAGGACCCGATCCGCGAGGCAGCCGAGGCGGACCTCGCCTCGGGTCTGGGCCTCGGGTCGACGATCGCCGGGATCGCGATCCTCCTGATCGCACCGGTGCTGGGTCAGCGCGCGGATGCCGCGGGGCGCCAGAAGCTCTGGCTCGGGATCGGCACCGGGGCGCTCGTCGCCTGCATGCTCGGGCTGTGGTTCGTCGAACCGACGCCGACGCTGTTCTGGCTCGGCGTCGCGTTGATCTCGGCAGGGTCCGTCTTCGGCGAGATCGCCGCGGTCAACTCGAACGCCATGCTGATCGGCATCGCGAACCCGAAGACCGTCGGGCGCATCTCGGGCCTCGGCTGGGGCTTCGGCTACATCGGCGGCATCCTCGCACTGGTGCTCGTCGTCGTCTTCTACGTCTTCGACTGGTTCGGCCTGCCGGATGACGCGGGACTGCCGTTCCGCATCATCGCTGTCGCCTGTGCGCTCTGGGCGATCGTCTTCTCGATCCCGATCTTCCTCAACGTGCCGGAGCCGTCGCTCGGACGCCCCGAACGCAAGGTCGGCTTCTTCGCCTCCTACGGCCTGCTGGTGAAGGACGTCGTCGGCCTGTACCGCAACCCCGACACTCGTCAGACGTTCTGGTTCCTGCTGTCGAGCGCCGTGTTCCGCGACGGGCTCGGCGGCGTCTTCGCCTTCGGCGCCGTCATCGCCAGCCAGGTGTTCGACTTCGGCTTCCTCGACCTCGTGATCTTCGGCATCGCGGCGAACCTCATCGCGGGCGTCTCGACGATCATCGCCGGGCGCTACGACGACCGCTTCGGCCCGAAGCGGATCATCCTCGTCTCCCTCGCCGCCATGGTTGTCGCAGGCCTCGCGGTGTTCTTCCTGGTGGATGCCGGAACGGTCGTCTTCTGGATCGGCGGCCTGGTGCTCTGCGCCTTCGTCGGCCCCGCCCAGGCGGCGTCGCGGTCGTTCCTCGCCCGCATCACGCCTGCCGGGCGCGAGGGAGAGATCTTCGGCCTGTATGCGACGACCGGGCGGGCGGCGAGCTGGATGGCATCGGGCGCCTGGACTCTGCTGATCGTGCTTTCGGGCTCGACGTCGTACGGCATCCTGGGCATCGTGCTGGTGCTGATCGCCGGGTTCCTGCTGCTGCTGCCGGTGAAGGCGACGCAGCGCGGCTGAGGGGCGATGCGGGAGTAGCCTGACCGCGTGACGGTCATCATCGCTTTTCTCGCCAACATCCTCGTCGCGATCGCCAAGACGATCGCTGCGGTGATCACGTCTTCGGCGTCGATGGTCGCCGAGGCGGCGCATTCGTGGGCGGATGCCGGCAACGAGGTGTTCCTGCTCATCGCCGACCGCCGGGGCGCGAGGATGAAGGATGAGCGGCATCCGCTCGGCTACGGACGTGCGGCGTTCGTGTGGTCGTTGATCGCGGCGTTCGGGATCTTCACCGCGGGGTCGATCGTGTCGATCATGCACGGCGTGCAGGAACTCGCCGAGACGGGCCCTGTAGAGAGCCCCGGGGTGGCGTACACCGTGCTCGGCATCGCCTTCGTGCTCGAGGGTGCGTCGTTCACGCAGGCGATGCTGAAGTCGCGCCGGTTGGCGCGCGAGCGCGGATCGTCGACCTGGGACTATGTGCTCGAAACGAGCGACACGACGCTGCGGGCGGTGTTCTTCGAGGACATGGCCGCCCTGATCGGGCTGGTGATCGCGGCCGGTGCGATCGCGATGCACCAGATCACCGGAGTCGCCGCGTGGGATGCCGTGGGGTCGATCCTCGTCGGCGTGCTGCTGGGGGTGGTCGCGATCATCCTCATCGGCCGCAACATCGCGTTCCTCGTGGGCTCGAACGCGTCGCCCGCATTGCGCGATCGCGTCGGGCGCGCACTGCTCTCGTCGCCGCAGATCCAGCGGCTCACCTATCTGCACATCGAGTACGTGGGCCCGAACCGACTCTTCATCGTCGCCGAGGTCGATCTCACCGGAGACGCCCGCGAACACGATGTGGCCCGAAGCCTGCGCGCGATCGAACAGCGGATCGAGGCGCATCCGGTCGTCGAGACCGTGGTGCTGTCGCTGTCGGTCGACGACGAGAAGTCGCTGGAGTTCGGCGAGGTCTCCTGAACCTCTCACCCTGGACGCCGAATCATCCGGCGGGAGCAAGGGCCGACTCTTCCGGAAGACTGAGCCGCGGGGTGCGCCATCGCTGTGCCGGGTCCCACCATGCCGGTCCCCGCACTTGCGGAATGCCGTCGTTCATCCGGATCTCCCACCCGGACGTGCCCAGACTTCGGTGGTGCCACCAGCACAACGGCACACCGTTGTCCGTATGCGTCGGCCCACCCCTGGCGTGCTCGGTGACGTGGTGGATCTCACACCACGACGCCGACACGTGACACCCCGGGATGAGACATTCCCTGTCGCGCGCGATGATCGCGCGGCGTTGGTGCACGGAGAACACCCGATCCGTCGTGGTGATCCCGATGATCCGACCCTCGTCGAGAAGGACCCGCTGTATCGTCCCCGAGCATCCGACGTGCGAGGCGACACTCGCGGGCAGCTGTCCCCACGCACCGCTGACGCTCGCGCGCCCAGTGCCGTTCTCGAGGTCCTTCGCATCCACCGTCACGACCAGAGTCGGGGACGCGCCGCCGAGAGTGGGCATGTCTCGGTGTCGGGCGGCGATCGCCAGGGCGACGGCGAATGCGTCGTGCCGCTTCTGCGCCGCCGTGCGGTCATCGATGACGGCACGCGGATCAGAGTTGTACGGATCGTCATCGGCCGCGCCCGAATCGGTGGGGGTGAACGCCACGCCCGGCATCGGCGGACCGTCGCCCTTGGGGTTGTTCACCGCATCGAGGATCAGCTCGAGCTGGGCCGCGACCTCGGGCGTCAGGTATCCCTTGATCGACCGCAGTCCGTCGCGTACCCGCCCGAGGGTTATCCCCCGGCGGCGGGCAGGCTCATCGCCGGGCTCGTCTCCGTCGGGGTCGAGCAGCGAGACCAACGTCTCGGCAAGGAGCTTCAGCTCGTCGAGCGTCGGGGCCGGGCCCTGCACCTCTGCGCCGGGGCCGGCCTGCGGGTCGGGCCTGACGCCCCTCGCCGCACGGGCGAGGCACTCGTCGGCGTCGAGCCGGTCAGCGGCGCTGATGCGATATGACACCTTCTCGATCGGCTCGGTTGCGGCGAGCATCCCGGCGACTCCGATCGCACCGTCGAGCATCGCCTCTCGCAGCGCCGGCCACCGTGCAGGCATGCGGTCACCGGAGACCAGGTTCACCCTCCGCCGCACCAGATCGACGACCTTCCCGACGCGCGTCGCCCCGCGCAGGTCTGTCAGCAGCGTGCGCTGCAGCAGTTCGCTCTGCGTGCGGCATCCGGTGGAATGCGGGAACTCCACCGCATCCCCCGTCGCGATCGTCTCGACCACCACGGCCTCGAGCCGACGGAACGCTGCGCCCGCCGCCTGCAGCACCTCCACCCGTTCTGCGTCGGACAATCCGGCGAGCGCGTCATCGGACAGCACCCGATCGAGGTCGGCGACGACCTGATCGAGGAGGGCGCGAGTGCGGGATGACATGACTCCATCCAACTCGGGGCCGCCGACATTCAGACCGCAGAATCGAGGACTTTTCGACCAGATCAGAAGCATATTCCGGAACACCGGATGAGCGTTCCGGAACACCGGTCAGCGATCGCGGAACACCGGCGATCGGTAACGCCGGCCGACAGCGCACGTCACGTGCGTGCTCAGCTCTCCCAGTTGTCGGCGAGCTTGTTCAGCAGCGTCGCGAGCTGGTCGCGCTCGTCATCGGTGAAGGCCGCGAGCGCCTTCCCCAGCGCCTCTCGCCGTTCGCCCCGCATCCCACGGGCGATCTTCCGACCCTCGTCGGTCAGCGCGATCCGGGTGCGCCGCGCATCGTCGGGGTCGGCCTCACGGCGCACGAAGCCGTGTGCGACCCCCTGCTGCACGAGCCTCGATGCTCGGGGCTGGTCGACGCCGATCGCCGCACCGAGGTCACTGACGCTGAGCGGGGCCGACGCCGCGGCGAGCGCCTCGAGCATCCGCGTGCGAGCCGGTCCGCCGAAGCGTCCGGACGGGTCGTTCATCCAGGGCGGCATGCCCGGGTGCCCAGGCCGCCCGTGCCCGTGATGCCCCTGGTCGGAATGGCCCGAATGGCCCGAACCGTCTGCGTGGTCGTCATGGTCCGCGTGGTCGGAGTGCGGCCCGCCGTGCCACCCGTGCGGCCCGCCCATGCCTCGCGGGCCACGCCCGCGCTCGCCAGGACGTCGTCCGCGCAGACGCGACAGGGCGCGGGCTATGGCCTCGGCGGGGTCGTTCTCAGCGGAGCTCACGATTCGATTTTACATGCGACTTGACATGGATCGTTACTGCATGTCACACTACATATACATGCATAGTGACAAGCACATGCCCCATGACATCTAAGGATTCCACTCATGAACACCTCTGACACTCAGAACACAGACAGCACCCACCGCCCCTTCGGCTACTGGCTGAAGGCCGTCGACCGCCTGATGGCGGCCGAGTTCGACTCCGCCTTCGAGGGCGAGCACGCCAGCCGCCGCGACTGGCGGATCCTCAACGTCATCGATGGCACCGCGCCCGCCCGTCGCCCTCTGAACGCCCACAAGCTGCACGCCCTCGTCGAGCGTGGCTGGGTCGTCGCCGACGGCGACGGCTGGACGCTGACCGACGACGGCCGTGCGGCCAAGGAGCGCCTCGGCGGCATCGTCGACGGCATCCGCGCCAAGGTCACGGACGCCGTGAGCCCCGAAGACCTCGAGACCACGATGAACTCGCTCGAGCAGATCGCCCGTGCGTTCGGCTGGGACGAAGAGACTCCGCTCCCCCGTGGGCGCGGTCGTCGTCACGGCTTCGGACCCCGCGGCTTCGGTCGCGGCTTCGCGCCCGAGCACGGGTTCGGCCCCGGCCGTCCCGGACGTGGCTTCGGCCGTCGCCACGGACACCCGTTCGGACGCGGTCGCGGCTTCGCACCCGGGTTCGACTCCGAGCACGAGCACGAGCACGAGCACGGAGCGGATGCCGAGCTCGGCGGCCACGACTGCGGACACCGCGGGCACCCGGGGCACGACCGCTTCGCGGACGCGCACGATCGCGCGCACCACGGTCGCGCAGGCGGCGGGCACGAGCACAGCAGGCACGAAGGGCCCCGCCACGGCGAGCACCGCGTCGCCCGAGCGGCGCAGCACGCCTATGAGCGCGGCTTCGACGCCGGGTTCTCCCGCGGTCGCGACGCCTGACGGCATCCGTCAGCAGGCACCTGATCCACAGAACGCCCCGTTCGCTCCGGCGAACGGGGCGTTCGCCGTTCACCGGGAATGGGGCCACCTCCTACCGGAGAGCGGGAAGGACGACTTCGTCCACCAGCTGCACCACCGCATCCGGTTCGAGCGCACGCCGGCGCAGACTGATGCTGCCGAACGCGGCGGTCGGCACGAGACCCGCGATGAGCGCGACCGGAGCGTCCGCCCGGACCTCGCCCCGCTCGATCCACCGCTCTATCACCACGCCGAGCGCAGCGACGGGCGGTCCTCCGACCACTCGATAGGCGACGTCACGCAACTCGTCGTCGCGGCCGATCTCGCTCAGGATGCTGGCGAGCACGCCCGCCGTCCGTTCATCCGCCTGGGCGAAGTGCATAGCCGCGGCGATGAGATCACCGCGGAGCGTTCCGGTGTCCGGAACCGCGGCGGTCACCTGCAGCGCCCGGACAGCCGCCACGACGAGTTCGGCCTTGTTCTCCCAGCGACGGTAGATGGCGGACCGTCCGCAGCGCGCACGATCAGCGACCGCGCCGATCGTCGTGCCGGCATAGCCGTTCTCGATGAGGAGCTCCTGAACCGCGTCGAGGATCGCCCCCTCGACGCCGGGGTCGCGGGGACGCCCTGCGCGCCGATTCGATTCGTCTTCGCTCATCGCACCCCATTGTATGTTCCGGTATCGAGCAGTACCGTTATATCCGGTACTGGTCAGTACCGGAAAGAGATCAGCGAAGGAGTCGTCATGGTCACCACCACCGCCCGCGGGGATCGGCACGCCACCGGTTCACGGTTGCGTCGCGCCCTCATGCTCGCCGCCGCCGTGGCCATCGCGATCGCGGCGAACTCCATGGTCGCCCTCATCGCCGTTGCCGCCGGCGCGCCGACGACCTACGGCCCGCTGACGTTCCCCGCCTTCAGCCTGTTCACCACCGTGGGCATCGTCGCCGGGTGGATCGGATGGTCGCTCGTGCGCCGCCACGCGCGCGACCCCCGCCGCACTCTCACCATGGTCGTGCTGATCGTGACCGTGGCGTCGTTCGTCCCCGACGTTCTGCTGCTCGCCCTGCGCTTCATCCCCGGGACGACAGTGAGCGCCGTCATCGCGCTGATGGTCATGCACCTCGTGGTCGTCGCCGTGGCAGTGCCCGCGTACATGTGGGCGTCGCGGTCGAGCTGACGGGAACCCGCTGCATGTCAGACGGCGCGGCCCTCCGGACGGAGCAACCGAGAGGCACCGAGGAGTTCGATGCCGAGCAGATGGCCGTCCTCGTCGAAGTCGAGGAACAGCTCATCCGAGACGCCGTCCGGCAGGTCGACCGGAACGGTTCGTGCAACCTCACCGTCGGCGATCGGAGCACCCAGAGTCACATAGGCGGCATCGACCTCGGGTTCGTATCTCAGATCACCCATGCCACAGCGACCCGGCGACCGTCGCAGGCTCGCCAGTCGCCAGCGCGAACGACACGTTCGTGCCGAGATAGACGGCCCCGGCGATCGCTGCCACGAGCAAGACGATGAGGAACGCGAAGATCACGAAAGTCAGCGCGCCGTATCCGCCTGATGTCGGCGCCTCGGGCGCGACGGACGGCTGCGACCAGTCCTCCGCGACCGGCGCAGGTTGGTCGCCGGTGAGGATCGCCGGCTTCGGCCGCGATCGGCGCGTCGACGGAAGCATCGCCTCCGGGGGAGGCGGCGGGATCACCGCATCCGGAATCGCAGACTCCGACGGAGGCGGCGGGATCACCGCATCCGGAATCGCAGACTCCGACGGAGGCGGCGGGATCACCGCATCCGGAATCGCAGACTCCGACGGAGGCGGCGGGATCAGACCGTCCGGGATCGGGATCTCGGCCGGAGGCGGCGGAACGACAGCGTCCCCCGACGGGATGTACGGATCTCTGCTGTCACCGCTCATGTCAGCCCCCTACGGCTCCGACGTCGGTCGTTCCGACGTCGGTCTTGTGGAAGTTCTGGAACGAGCGGGATGCCGTGGGTCCGCGCTGTCCCTGGTAGCGGTTGCCGTACGGGCCGGAGCCGTACGGGTTCTCAGCCGGAGAGGTCAGCCGGAAGAAGCACAGCTGTCCGATCTTCATGCCCGGCCACAGCTTGATCGGCAGCGTCGCGACATTCGCGAGCTCGAGCGTCACGTGCCCCGTGAAGCCGGGGTCGATGAAGCCGGCGGTCGAGTGCGTGATCAGCCCCAGGCGACCGAGTGACGACTTGCCCTCGAGGCGGGCCGCGATGTCATCGGCCAGCGAGACCTGCTCGAACGTCGCGCCGAGCGCGAACTCACCGGGGTGCAGGATGAACGGCTCGTCGGGGTCGACCTCGATCAGCCGAGTCAGCTCCGGCTGATCGACCGACGGGTCGATGAACGGGTACTTGTGGTTGTCGAAGAGACGGAAGTAGCGGTCGAGGCGCACGTCGATGCTCGACGGCTGGATCATCTCCGGCTCGTGCGGGTCGAGACCGATGTGGCCGGAGGCGAGTTCTGCTCTGATGTCGCGGTCGCTGAGAAGCACGGCCCCAGCCTAGTCACCACACGCGGCCGACACTTTGGCCATGACGGATCGTGCGGGTAGGCTTGCGTTCACCCGCTCCTCGGATGCGGGTACGGGGCTGTAGTTCAATGGCAGAACTTCTGCTTCCCAAGCAGATAGCGCGGGTTCGATTCCCGTCAGCCCCTCCATATATGTGACGCCCCGCTCGCTGTTCCCGCGACGCACTCCGGCACCTCCTCGTGGATCCGTCACGGATTCGTCGGTGGGTGGTCGAGGGTGATGACGAGCTTCCGTGCCGATACGCCACGGCGAAGGGTGTCGATGGCTTCTTGGATGGCCGAAAGCCCGTGTCCTGCGATGTGGGCCTCCGGGTAGAGGTGGTGGCTGCCCGAAGCGAGAGCGGCAGGGAGATACCCGCCCCAGACGGCCGAACCCACGGGAGAAGTGGCGATGGCGCTCCCCCAGATGAATGATGCCCTGATGCCGCGAGCGCGACTGCGCACCTGCAGGAGGGCGGTCTTCGTTCCGAGCTTCAGGAAGAGGCGGATGCGGGCGAGGGAGAGACCGCCACTCCGGGGTTGTTCGTAGAACGAGACGGGAGGGCTCGCCATCGCGATCCGCGTGGCACCGGTGGCGCGGGCGATCCTCAGACAGGGCTCGGCCGATCCCACCGCGACGGCGAGGATCCCCGCCACGGCGGAACCGCCGACGGCTTCGACGATGCGATTCGCCGCTTTCGGGTCGCGATAGTCGAAGGCGGCTTCTGCGCCCAGCCGCCTCATCCGGTCGTGGTTCTTCGCAGAGGCCGTCGTGATGACGCGATAACCGGCCGCTCGGGCGAGTTGGATCGCATTGCCTCCGACGGCTGTCGCGCCGCCCCAGATCACGACGACCTCATCGCGATGCGCCGCGTCTCCGAGACGGGAGTAGTCCAGTCCCAGCTGCTCCTTCTCGAACAGGCCGGCCGCCGCTGTGGACACCGCCAGCGGCAGGACGGCGGCATCCTCGAAAGCGGTGGTGGCCGGCAGAGCGGCGGCCAGGCTCGCGTCGACCGCGACGTAGGTCTGGAAGCCGCTCTCGGAGACGGCATCCCGCCCCTTCTCCAAGCCCATCGCATACGCCACGACGCGGTCTCCGACGGCGAAGTCGTCCACGCCCGCTCCGGTCTCGACGACCACGCCCGCGACGTCCTCCCCGAGGATCACCGGGTAGCGCAACCATCCGTACATGACAGTGCCGTTGGACTGGATGATCGCATCGAGCGGATTCACCGCCACCGCATGCACCTCGAGCACGAGCTGCCCCGCCCCCGGCTTCGGCATCGGGGCATCTCGAATCGTCAGGTCCGCATAGGCGGAATCGATCCACGCCGCAGTGTTGTCGCTCATTTTCCTCTGCTCTCCGTATCCGATGACATCTCGTGTCATCACGATCGAGCTTACGACAGTTCGTGTCATCATTGCTGTATGCCTCGATGGTCACCGGATGCTGCACTGCGGTTGGAAGCTGCAGCGATGAACCTGTTCACCGACCAGGGGTACTCGGGAACCACGGTTCCCCAGATCGCCGAGGCGGCGGGACTGACCACGCGGACGTTCTTCCGCCACTTCTCCGACAAACGGGATGTCCTGTTCCTCCGAGATCGCGAGTTCCCCCAAGCGGTGAGCGACTTCATGGAGTCCATCCCGCAGGAACGCGGCGGGACGGCCACCGTGCGCGCAGGCCTCGCGGCAGCATGCCGAGGCCTCCAGGAGTGGCGGGAGCAGATCGGACGTCGACGCAGCATCATCCGCAGCGAACCCGCGCTGCACGAACGCGATCTTCTGCGCAGTCACTACCTCGCGCGCGCCATCGAACGGTCACTGAACCAGCGCGGCATCGCCCCTGAGCACGCACATACCCTGGCCGCCCTCGCCGTGACGTGTTTCGACCTCGCGATGGACCGATGGCTGGAGGGCCCCTCCGATCTCTCACTCGAGGATGCCCTGACTGCGGTGTGGACCGACATGCAGGGATGGATCAACGGGTGACATCGCCCCCATCGCATTCGGCTGGACACCGACGGGAGAGTGCCGAGACGCCGACTGGCCGAGACAGCAGCAGTGCCTTTCCCCATCCGATTCCTCGCGGGCTCCGAACAGGAGCAGATGGGCCCGTTCTCGCGCGCCCGAGAGGAGTTCCGATGATCGAATCGTCGACCCCGCCGCTCGCCGACCTCGACGGGTATCTCAACGTCACCGACCTGCTGGTCGCACGCGCAGCCGCAGCTCCCGATCACGTCGCCTTCGAGGTCAAAGGCGCGGATGCTCGAGGCCCGTGGCGCCCGATCACGACTCGGGAGTTCCTCACCCAGGTGCGCGCTCTGGCGAAGGGCTTCATCGCCCAGGGCGTGCGGGCCGGCGACCCCATCGCGATCATGGCGCCGACGCGCTACGAATGGGCCGTCGCCGACCTCGCCTCCTGGTTCGCCGGCGCCGTCGTCGTGCCGATCTACGAGACGTCGTCGCCGTCGCAGGTCAACGCCATCGTCGCCGATGCCGGCGTGCGCCTGGCGATCGGCGGCACCACGGAGCACGCGGTGCTTCTGCGGGCGGCGCTCACGCAGACCGGACGGAACACTCTCGGCGCCTGGACGATGGATGCCGCAGCATCCGGCACGCTCTCCGACCTGGTCGCGCGGGGCGTCGACGTCGCCGACGACGAACTCGAGGCTCGCAGGACCTCGGCCTCGCAGGACGACCCCGCGACGATCGTCTACACGTCGGGCACCACGGGCGAGCCCAAGGGCGTCGTGCTCACGCACCGGAACTTCCTCGGGCAGGTCCTCAACATCGCCGCCGCGTATCGCGAGATCGTGAACGAGCAGGGCAACACCGTCATCTTCCTGCCCCTCGCCCACGTGCTGGCGCGCGGGCTGCAGCTGATCTGCCTGGCCAGCGGCATGCGCATCGCGCACCTCTCCGATCCCTCGACGGTCGTCGCGACCCTCGACACTCTGCGCCCGACATTCCTGGTCGTCGTTCCGCGGGTGCTGCAGAAGATCCAGGCCGCCGCGGCCGACAAAGCCGCCGAGAAGAAGCTCTCGGCGGTGTGGGCGAAGGCCCGGTCGACGGCCGTCGCCTGGGGCCACCGCGCCGAACGGATCGACGCCGGCCGCCGTGTCCCGAAAGACCTCGGGCTCAGCCTGCGGCACCGCTTCTTCGACGCTCTCTTCTACCGCCGCCTCCGCACCGTGATGGGCGGGCGCGTCGGATACATCCTGTCGGGTGGAGCCGCGCTCGACGCCGAGCTCTCGCTCTTCTTCCGCGGCATCGGCGTTCCCGTCATCGAGGGCTACGGTCTCACCGAGACGACGGCGCCGCTCACCGGCAACCTGCCCGGTCGCATCGCCTCCGGCAGCGTCGGCTCGCCGCTGCCAGGGCTCACCGTGCGCATCAGCGACGACGGCGAGGTGCTCGCCAACGGCATCGGCGTCTTCGGCGGGTACCGCAACCCGGCCCACGACGAGGGTGCCTTCGTCGACGGCTTCTTCCGCACCGGCGACCTCGGGCGGCTCGACGACCAGGGCCGGCTCTTCCTCGAAGGCCGACTCAAAGACGTGATCGTGACCTCGAACGGCAAGACGGTGGTGCCGACGCGGTGGGAGAGCGCGGTCGAGGCGGATCCGCTCGTCTCGCACGCGGTGATGGTGGGCGAGGGCAAGCCGTATCTCTCGGCGCTTCTCGTGCTCGACCCCGAGCAGACCGTGGCCTGGGCGGCATCCGAAGGCGTCAGCATCCCTCCGATCGCCGAGGCCGACCTCCGCGCCGTGACCGACCCGACCCTGCGCGCTCGCCTGCAGAATGCCGTCGACGCCGCCAACGCACTCGTGGCCCGCAGCGAGCAGGTGCGCCGGTTCAGCGTCGTCTTCGCCGACCTCGACGACCGCGCCTTGGTCACACCGACCATGAAGCTCAAGCGGAGCGTCGTGCTGGATCGCGCCGCTGTCACCGTAGAAGACCTGTACCTCTGAGAAGCAGAAAGAGAACGATGTCCTCCCCCACCTCCTCCACCCCCAAGTCTTCGCGATCGTCTCTCATCGCGATCATCGTCGCGCTCGTCATCGGAGCCCTCGTCGCACTCGCCGGGAGCCAGGGCGGTGCGGCGATCGGCGGCATCCCGCTGTTCGCCCTCGCCGCCGCCGCGGCATTCGCCATCCAGGTCATCGCGTTCATCCCGGCGATGATCCTGCGCACCGAGCGGTTCTTCGACCTCACCGGCAGCCTCACCTTCCTGGCCATCTCGGTCGCTCTCGTGCTGCTGACGCCTATGCCCGATGCGCGCAGCTGGATCCTCGCGGCGATGGTGATCCTGTGGGCCGTGCGCCTCGGGTCGTTCCTCGCCCTGCGCGTGCACAAGGCCGGATCCGACGGCCGCTTCGACGAGATCAAGGGCTCGCCCGTGCGCTTCCTGCAGGTGTGGGTGATCCAGGGTACGTGGGTGTCGATCACGGCGGCGGCGGCGTGGATCGCGATCAGCACGGATGCCGCGGCACGAGCGCCCATCGGATGGCTGACTGTCGTGGGCATCGTCGTGTGGCTGCTCGGCATGACCATCGAGATCGTCGCCGACGCACAGAAGTCGGCGTTCCGCGCCGACCCGAAGAACAAGGACGAGTTCATCCGCACCGGCCTGTGGTCGCGCTCGCGGCACCCGAACTACTTCGGCGAGATCGTCATCTGGGTGGGCGTGTTCCTGACCGCCGCACCCGTGCTCGCGGGGTGGCAGTGGGTCGCGATCCTGTCGCCGTTGTTCGTGATCCTGCTGCTCACCCGCGTGAGCGGCATCCCACTGCTCGAAGCGCGCGCCGAGAAGAAGTGGGGCGACCGCGCCGACTACGTCGAGTACCGCGAGAGCACGCCCTCGTTGATCCCGCGCCTCACCCGGCCTGCCGTGCGGGAGCGTGCTGCGTAGAAAGCGCGGAGACCGGGTTCACGCGCAGGCAGCCGCCCTCAACGCGCGCAGATTGTCGTCGACCGTCCGGATGACATCTTCCGCCGTCGTGTCTCCCGGCCGTCGACTGACCTTCAGCCCGAGTCGCTCGACCTGACCGGCGGAGGCGAGCGCGGCGGCGACATGGGCCGCATCCAACAGCGAACCGGATGCGGGATCCGCTGCCGCGAGCGGCAGGTGCCCGTCCGTCCAGGCTGGGCCATAGGGGCCGTCGATCGCTGCCGACCCCGAGAACGTCAGCCCGGCGAGCCGACCGGTCGCCGCCGCCTCCCCGATCTGCCCGGTCACCGCGTCGGCGTCGCGCGTCTCGATCACCGAGCGACCCCAGTTCAGCCAGAGCGCCAGCGGAGCGTCGACCGAGAGCATCGCGCCGAGCTCGTCGTCCAGCGTCAGGAAGCCCTTCTCCCACGGGTGACCCGGCACCGCGGCGTCGCAGTGCTCGATGACGAGCCGCGCTCCCGCCCAATCCCATCCGGAGATCTCGGCGAGCGATGCCGCCAGACGCGCTCGATCTCCTCCCCCCTGCGGGGCGGTGTGGAGCGCGACCACCGTGACCGACGCATCGGTGTCGTGGTCGATCCGCCGCACGTCTCGGGCGACTGCGCGCAGGTCGGCGATGGCGGCGCGACGCCCGTCCTCATCCGGGGAGGCGATGCCGTAACGGGCGTCGGCCGCACACCGCTTCATCACCCATGGCAGCGGGGTCACCGCGAGCTCGGCCGCGGCAGGCACGTGGCGCAGGAACCACCCCGGATCATGAGGGTGCAGGCCCCCGATCCACGGCACCTCGAGCCCCACGACATCGGGCAGCGCGCAGAGCGCGGGCAGGAGTTCGGCCTCGAGATCGGGATCCCAGGTCGCGTGCGCGGGAGACACCGCGTAGGAGCTCACCAGCAGCGGTGCGAGCGGCTCGTTCATGACACCAGGTGGCGGTGCGCCTGAGTGTGCCGGTAGTACTCGGCGAGCGCGAGCCGGGACGCGGCCGCGTCATCGACGAGCACGGTCACGCGTCGGTGGTGTTGCAGGATCGTCGCGGGCCATCGGGCCGACACTGCCCCTTCGACGAGCTGCGCGACCGCCTCTGCCTTCGCCTCACCGGTCGCGACGAGCACGATGCGTCGCGCGTCCATGATCGTGCCGAGTCCCTGCGTGAGGCAGTGATATGGCACCGCGTCGACGTCGCCGCCGAAGAAACGGGCGTTGTCTTCACGGGTCTGTGCGGTGAGCGTCTTCACTCGGGTCCTCGACGCCAGCGACGACCCGGGCTCGTTGAACGCGATATGCCCGTCCGTGCCGATGCCCAGGATCTGCAGGTCGACGCCGCCGGCATCGCGGATCGCCTTCTCGTAGCCGGCACACGCCGCGTCGAGATCGGCGGCGTCACCGTCCGGCCCGCGCACCGCGCCGGGGGCGAGATCGACGCGCGAGACGAAGTCCTCGTCGATCACCGCGCTGTAGCGGCACGGATGCCCCAGGGGCAGTCCGACATACTCGTCGAGCATGAACCCCCGAGCGCGCGCGAGGGAGAGCTCCCCGCGCTCGACGCGCTCGGCGACCGCGTCATAGATGCGCAGCGGACTCGATCCCGTCGCGAGGCCGAGCACGGCATCCGGCCGAGCTCGGATCAGGGCGGCGACGTCGTCGGCGACGATCTCGCCGATCTGGGCTTCGGGTGCGATGACGACGTCCATCAGCTCTCCTCGGTGAGTGCGGCGACGAACCATGACGTGATGGTCGCCGGGTGGGTGATCGCGGTGCCGACGCACACGGCGAACGCCCCGGCGGCGGCCGCTGCAGCCGCCTGCGCAGGCGAGTGGATCCGCCCCTCCGCCATGATCGGGGTGCTGCAGCGGGCGGCGAGGAGCGAGATCAGCTCGAGATCCGGCCCCTCGGTCTTCGGGCGCTCGGCCGTGTAGCCCGAGAGCGTCGTGCCGAGGATGTCGACGCCGGCCCGCTCGGCCGCCAGTGCGTCGTCGAGCGAGCCGCAGTCGGCCATGATCAGGGCGTCCGTGTGCTCGCGGAGCGCCGCGACCGTCTCGGCGAGGCTCTTGCCGTCCGGCCTGCGCCTGCGGGTCCCGTCGATCGCGACGATGTCGGCACCTGCGTCAGCGACCGCCTTGGCGTGCTCGAGCGTCGGGGTGATGAAGACGTCGGCGTCGCCGTCCTTCCAGAGCCCGATCACCGGCACGGTCATCTGGGCGACGGCTCTGATGTCGTCGAGGCCCTGCACCCGGATGCCGGCGGCTCCGCCGACGACCGCCGCCTGCGCGACCTGCGCCATGGTGCGGGGATCGCGCATCGCCTCGCCGGGGTAGGCCTGGCACGAGACGATGAGGCCCCCTCGCAGCTCGTCGAGGATGTCGATGGATGTCATATCGCCCTCCAGGCGGATGCTGCGGCGCCCCGCAGGGGCGCGTCGTCACCGAGCTCGCCCGGCAGGATCGGAGTGGACTGCAGTGCATCGATGGCGTCGTCCGCGTACGCGCTCAGCATCGGCGTCCACCACGCGTCGCCGATCTTCGGCACTCCCCCGGTGATCACGATGCGCTCCGGGTCGAGGATGGTCGCGGCGCCGGCGAGCGCGCGCCCGACGGCAGCGGCGGACTCTCCGACGGCACGGATGGCGATCGGGTCGCCGTCGGCTGCGGCGGCTGCGACCCCGCGAGCGTCGATGATGTGCGGATCCCCGCCCAGCCACCGGAAGTGCGCGTGCAGACCGATGCCGGAGCCGATGGCCTCGAGATGCCCCATGCGACCGCAGGGGCAGCGCAGATGCTCGGCCCCCGGGGTCGGCAGATGGGCGATCTCGCCGGCGACGTGGTGTGCGCCGCGCACGGCGCTGCCGTCGAGGATGAGCCCCGCCCCGACACCGGTTCCCACGGCGACGACGAGCGCGCTGGCCGCACCGGCCGCCGCCCCGTGCCGGTGCTCGCCCTCGGCATGCGCGTCGACGTCGTTCTGCACGACGACCGGGGCGCGGGGCACCAGCAGGTCGCCCAGCGCCTCGCGCACCAGCTCGGCGACGGGGGTGCCCGGCCAGTCGGCGAAGGTGTCGGTCGCCGAGACGATCGTGCCGGTGACGGCGTTCACGACCCCGGCCGCGCCGATCCCGACGCCCGAGAGACGTGCGGGTGATCCGTCGAGAAGTCTCCGCGCCAGACCGGCGACGGTCGAGACGACCGCCGCCGGTCCTTCCGCTGCTCGCGTGGGCGCCGTCTCGGTGCACAGCAGCATGTCGCCACGATCGGCGAGGGCCGCCGACGTCTTCGTGCCGCCGATGTCGACGGCCAGCACCACCTCGCGCGACTCCGCTGATCCGACACGATGCGCTGATCCGGCATGATGCGCTGGCACGAGACGATGCGCCATCAGGAGACGACGACCGGCAGCATCCCCTGCTCCGAGAGGATCTGACGGATGCGCGTGACGGTGTCGGCATCGAGCGACTGCACGGTGTCGGCCATCGTCGCGTGGTCGATGATGCCGCGGGCATGCATGGCGGCCTTGAACGCGCCCACTCCGGTCGCGTCACCCGAGAGGCCCTGCGGTGCGAAGACGATGTCGAACGCGCGGTTGATGCGCTCCTGCTCGGTGCGCGCCTCTGTCCAGTCGCCGCGCTGCGTGGCATCCCACAGCCTGACGTAGCCCGCGGCCTCGACGTTCGCGAAGCCCGGCACCACACCGTCGGCTCCGGCCAGGGCCATCGCGTCGACGACGACCTCATGGCCGGTGAGCAGCTGCAGCGGACGCCCGGCGGCGTCGTTCGCGGCGATCAGACGGCGGAACGAGACGTCATCGCCTGAGGAGTCCTTGACCCCGTGGATGACTCCCTCGGCGCCGAGTCGCACGAGCAGGTCGATGCCGAGCTTGGAGTGCACCCGCACGGGCACGTCGTACGCCCACAGCGGCACGTCGATCGCCGCGGCGATCGCCCGGAAGTGATCGGCGACCTCTGCGGCGGAATTCAGAGTGTAGAGAGGTGCCGTCGTGACGATCGCCTGTGCGCCGGCCGCCACCAGACGACGCGCGGTCTCGATGATGCGGGGAGCAGTCAGCTCGATCGCACCGGCGATGATCGGCACCCGACCGGCGTTCACCCTGACGATCGTGGTGAGCAGCTCGACGCGCTGGTCGTCGGTGAAGTAGGCGGTCTCGCCCGTCGACCCGAGCGCGAACAGACCCGAGACGCCCTCGGCGATCAGTCGCTCGACGAGACGCTCGAGCGAGACGTGGTCGATCGTGCCGTCGGGCAGCAGCGGGGTGGCGACGGGCGGGATGACACCGGTGAAGGTGACGGAGGAGGATGCAGCAGTCATTGTGTTCCGGTCGTTTCAGTTGGTCGGTTCGAGCAGCGAGGGCGCGGCGCCCAGCAGCGTTCTGGTGTAGTCGTCGGAGGGCGCCTCGAACACGCGGGCGGCATCGCCGAACTCGACGACCCTCCCCCGGTTCATCACGGCGATCTCGTCTGAGAGGTAGCGGACGGTCTGGATGTCGTGCGAGATGAAGACCATGCCGAGGCCGAGCTGCTCCTTCAGGTCGGTGAGCAGGTTGAGGATCTGAGCCCGCACCGAGACGTCGAGCGCCGAGGTGGGTTCGTCTGCGACGATCACCTGCGGATCCAGCACCAGCGCCCTCGCGATCGCGACACGCTGACGCTGACCGCCGGAGAGCTGGCTGGGCAACGCCTCGAGTGCGGAGGCCGGCAGACCGACGAGTCCGATCAGATCGCGCACCTTGCGGTCACGGCTCGCCGGCGTGCCGAGCCGGTGCACCTGCATCGGGTCGAGCAGCGCATCGCGCACGGTCATCCGGGCGTTCAGAGCCGTGGCAGGGTCCTGGAAGACGACCGAAAGGATCCGCCCGAGCCGTCGGCGCACGGCCGGCGTGAACGAGGTCACCGTCTCGCCGTCGAACACGACGCGGCCGCTGGTCGGCTTCTCGAGGCCGACCAGAACCTTGGCCGAGGTGGACTTGCCCGACCCCGACTCGCCGACGATCCCCAGGGTCTGCCCCCGTTTGACGGTGAGCGAGACACCGGCCAGTGCGTCGACGTACTTCGGCCTGAACAGCGACGACGCTCGCGTCTTGTAGCGGACGTGGACGTCCTCGAGCTCGATGACCGTCTCGCTCATCGTCCTGCTCCGATCGCATCGATGGGCGCATCGTCCGGATGCGCCGAGTAGTAGTGCTCGGTTCCCTCGATCCGCCGGCGCACCGGCGCGACCCCCGCGTAGCGGGCCGGGTCGGACGAACGAGGAGCGAAGCGGTCGCCGGCGGGGAAGTCACGCGGCGACGGGACGACGCCGGAGACCTGGTGGAGCCTGTCGGAGCCCGCCTCGATCGACAGCACGGCGCCGAGCAGCCCCTGCGTGTACTCATGCACCGGCTGCGTCAGGATCTCGCGGGTCGTGCCCTGCTCGACGACCTGCCCCGCGTACATCACCGTGATGCGGTGGGTGAGCTCTGCGACGAGCGCGAGGTCGTGCGAGACGAAGACGAGAGCGAAGCCGAGCTCGCGCTGCAGCCGCATCAGCAGCTCGACGACCTGCGCCTGCACCGTGACGTCGAGAGCCGTGGTCGGCTCGTCGGCGATCACGAGGCGCGGGTCGCGGGTGAGCGCCATCGCGATCAGCACGCGCTGCCGCTGACCTCCCGACAGCTCGTGCGGATACGAGGCGAGGGTGCGCGCGGGGTCGAGACCCACCAGCTCGAGCAGGTCCTCGGCCGTGCGGGTGCCACCCCTCGAGGTGAGCTGCTTCATCTGCGAGCGAATGAGCATCGCCGGATTCAGCGAGCTCAGCGCATCCTGGTAGATCATCGCGATGTCATGCCCTCGCAGCGCGTTGCGCCTCTTGGGGGTCATCTGCAGCAGATCCTGGCCGTCGAAGAGGATGCGTCCTCGAACGTCGGCCTTCGGGTCGAGCAGGCCCATGATGGCCAGCGAGGTGATCGACTTGCCGCAGCCCGACTCGCCCACCAGCGCCATGGTCTCGCCGGGGCGCACCGTGAAGCTGACATGGTCGACCACGTCGACGTCGCCGTGCCGCGGGAACGAGATGCAGAGGTCCTGCACATCGAGCAACGGGGTCTCGTCGCCCGCGTAGACGAGCCGATCGGTGCGGGAGAGCTCGCGCTGCCGCAGAACGGCGAGCCGCTCGGAGAGAGGCACCGCGGGTGCCACCGGCACCAGCACGTCCGGCACGCCGCTCGGAACGGAGAGATTGACGGCGGTGTCGACCGTGACGATCACATTCGTGTCGTCGTGGCCGGCGGCCGCCTCTTCGAGCTCGTGCGTCGACTCCTCGGTGTTCGCGGCATCGGCGGTGATCTTTCGTGCCCGCGGCGACACCATCGCATCGGTCATCCCCTCGGAGAGGATGTTGAGGCAGAGCACCGTCAGCATGATGAGGATGCCGGGGAAGAACGTCGCCCACCACGCCCCGCTCATCAGCAGGTTGCGACCGGCGGCGATCACGTTGCCCCACGACGGCTCGGGGTCGGGCACGCCGGCCTGCAGGAACGACAGCGACGCCTCGAAGACGATCGCGTCGGCGACGAGCACGGTCGCGAAGACGAGCACCGGGGCCATCGCGTTGCGGGCGACGTGCTTGGCGATGATCCTCGGAGTGCCCGCGCCCATGACGCGCACGGCCGAGACGTAATCCTCGCCGTACTGATCGAGGATGTTGGCGCGGATGATGCGGGTGAGCTGCGGCACATAGAGGAAGGCGATCGTGAGCACGAGCACCGGCAGCGACTTGCCGAACACCGCCACGAACACCGCGGCGAGCGCGATGCCCGGGAAGGACATCACCACGTCCATCACCCGCATGAGGGTCTCGGAGATCCACCGAGGGGCGGTGGCGGCGATGGTGCCGAACACGCAGGCCGCGGCGAGTGCGACCAGGGTCGCGCCGAGCCCGATCACCAGGGAGTACCGGGCGCCGTACACCAGTCGGGAGAAGATGTCGCGGCCCTGGCGGTCGGTGCCGAACCAGTGCTCCGCGCTCGGTGGCTGCACCGGGGCACCGGATGCCAGCGGGTCGAACGGCGCGATCAGAGGTGCGGCGATCGCGGCCGACGCGATCACTGCGAGCACCACGATGCAGATCAGGGAGCCGAGGGACAGGCCGCCGAGGCGGAGTCCCGGAAGCGAGAGTCGTTCAGTCAGTTTGCGTCGCATGTCACACCGCCCGGATTCGGGGATTGATGAGCACGTACAGGAGGTCGACGATGATGTTGATCACCACGAAGGCCAGTGACACTGCGAGAGTCACGCCCTGCACGAGATTGGGTTCGTTGTTGGTCACGCCGTTGAGGATCAGCGTGCCCATGCCGGGGATCGCGAAGATGATCTCGATCACCACCGCCCCGCCGATGAGGTAGCCGATGCGCAGACCGAGCACGGTCACGGGCGTGATCAGGGCGTTGCGCAGCACGTTGCGGCCGACGACGACGGTCCGCGGGATGCCGGCGCCGAGTGCCGTGCGCACGTAGTCACGGTCGAGCTCCTCGACCATCGAGGTGCGCACGACGCGGGAGAGCTGACCGATCACCGGAACGGCGAGGGCGATGGCCGGCAGCGCCATGCGGGCGAGCCACCCTGCCGGGTCGGCCCACGGATCGGGCAGGGGACCGGACGCGGGCAGCACGTTCAGCCCGAGGGTGAAGAGCTGGATGAGCAGGATCGCGAGCCAGAACGACGGCGTCGACAGTGACGCCACCCCGATGATGCGGATGAGCTGGTCGGGCCAGCGGTCACGATAGACGGCGGCGAGGACGCCGATCGCGAAGGCGACGATGACGGCGATGAGGAGGCCGAGGAAGGTCAGCGCCAGCGTGACGGGGAAGGCGCGGACGACCTCGTCGATCACCGGAAGGCTCCGTGCCGAGTAGGTGCCGAGGTTGCCCTGCAGCAGCCCCACCAGGAAGGTGAAGTAGCGCACGAGCAGCGGCTGATCGAGGCCGTACTGCTCCCGGTACGCCTGCAGCGCCTCCGGGGATGCGGTCTCGCCGAGCGCGGTGCGTGCCGGGTCGACGGGCGAGAACGACATCACGAAGAAGACGAGGAACGTGATGCCGAGGATCATGAACGGCAGCTGCAGCAGCCGTCGTCCGATGAGGCGGAGCGTGTTGGACACGTGCCGCTCCTTCCAGGTTCGGGGAGGTGTGGCGGGGATGCGCTCGGGCGCGCACCCCCGCCGTGGAGACCGGGACTACTTCGCCGCCACGCCGACGTCGAGGAACGACAGGCCGGTGGTGGGGACGGGAGCGAAGCCGATCAGCTCCTGGCTGCTCCACGCGGTGGGCAGCTTGCGGTGGAACAGCGGGTAGAGCACGGCCTCATCGGCGATCAGGTCGTACGCCTTGTCCCACGTGGCCTGCTGCTCGTCGCCCTGCTGCTGCACGGCGTCGTCGAGGAGCGTGCGCAGCTCGGCGTACTCGGCCGAATCGGCCCAGTTGGTGCGGGTCTGGGTCCAGACGTTCTCGCCGTACCACCAGTTCATGAGCAGGTCGGGGTCGACGCCGAAGACCGACGGGTCTCCCGGAGCGATCGCGACCGTGTAGTCGCCGGAGTCGACCTTCTCGTACATGGAAGCGGACTGCCCGATGTCGAGCGTCGTGTCGATTCCGATGGCGTCGAGCGACTCCTTGATCAGGGGTGCGACCTCCTTCACCCAGCCGGTGTCGGTGGTGAGCAGCGTGATCGACAGGTCGTCGACGCCCGCCTCGGCGAGCAGCTCTTCGGCCTTCTCGGGGTCGTAGCTGTAGACCGTCGAGGCCTCGTTGTAATTCGGGTACGTCTCGGGCAGGAACGACGTGGCGGGGGTCGCGTTGCCGAGCATCCCCGTCTCGATGATCTTGTCCATGTCGAGCGCGTAATGCATGGCCTGACGCACCCGGACGTCGTCGAACGGCGCGGCCTTCGTGTTGAACATCATGAACAGCAGCCCGAACGACTGCACGCTCTCGACATCGGCGGCGGATGCGAGCGAGTCGACGTCGATGTAGGGCACGTCCTCCATCGCCTGGATCGTGCCGGTCGACATCGCCGTGACTCTGGCTGAGGCGTCGGACAGCAGGTTCCAGTTCATGCCCGCGGCGAGTGCCGGGTGCGGCCCGTTGTAGTCGTCGTAGCGCTCGAAGACGAGCTTGTCCTCGGGCACGGCGGAGACCAGCGAGTAGGGACCGGAGCCGACGGGGTTCGCACCGAAGCCCTCGGGGTCTGCTTCGACGACCGCCTTGGGCACGATCTTTACGACGCCGAGGCGCTCTTCGATGAGGGAGAACGGATAGTCGGTCGTGATCCGCACCGTGTCCTCGTCGACCGCGGTCACCGTGTCGACGAAGTCGATGAAGGTCCGGAACAGCGAGTTGTTGTCGGGGTTCAGGACGCGCTCGTAGCTGAAGACGACGTCGTCTGCGGTGACCGGGTCGCCGTTCTGGAACGTCGCGCCCTCGCGGAGGTCGATCTCGTACGTGGTGTCATCGACCTTGGTCGGGAGGTCGGCGGCGAGTGCGGGGGCGGCCTCCTGCGTGACGGGGTCGAGGTCGACGAGGCCCTCGAAGACATGCCAGTTCGCAGACACCGTGACGGCGCCGGAGGCGACCATCGGGTCGAAGCTGCCGTTGAGCGTGTACGAGATGCCCGCTTCGATGATCGCGTCGGGATCGACGGCGCCGGCGGACGCGCCGTCGTCGGGTGCGGGGGTCGCTCCGGCGGCGCAGCCGGCCAGGACGGCGGAGGCGGCGACGGTGCCGGCGACCAGTGTCGTGAATCGACCCGCACGGCGGCGGGTGACGTGTCGGTTCATGTGTGCTCCAGGGTGGGTGGGGGACATCTTGAGGACATCTGATGTCTGATGTACTCTAAACACACGATCGGTCGAATCACAAGAGTGAGATGATCGGAGCGTTTCAGTCGGGACGAGAGGGAGACCAGATGAAGTCCACCACGAGTAGGGCATCGCGGATGCGGCGCTCGACGACGGCGGATCAGATCAAGCAGCTCATCATCGCCCGCGGGCTGACACCCGGAGACCCCCTTCCGACCGAGGCCGAGCTCTGCGAAGAGCTCGATGTGTCTCGCTCGTCGGTCAGGGAGGCGATCCGCACCCTGTCGACTCTCGACATCGTCGATGTGCGGCACGGCCACGGCACCTACGTCGGCCCGATGTCACTGGATCCGATGGTCGAGGCACTGGTCTTCCGAGGGGTCCTCTCCCCCGAAGGGTCTCTGCAGTCGCTGCGAGAGGTCGTCGAAGTGCGCCTGGCGCTCGACCTCTCGATGGCCGAGCGTGTCGTGGCGGCCGCCCAGGTCGATGCCGGCGGAGAGCTCGACGAGCTCGTCGCCGAGATGGTCGACAAGGCGAGCAGAGGCGAGCGCTTCCTCGAGGCCGACCGCCTGTTCCACACCAAGCTCTTCGACGCGATCGGCAACCGACTCGTCGGGCAGCTCGTCGGCGCCTTCTGGGACGTGCACACAGCCGTGCTGCCGCAGCTCGACATCGATCAGCCCGACGACATCCATCAGACCGCGGTGGCGCACGGCGACATGCTCGCCGCCGTGCGGGCCGGGGACGTCGACGCCTACCGCGCGGCCGTGATCGAGCACTACCGACCACTGCAGCGCGTCCTCGCGCAGGCCGAGAGCTCGCACGCCTGAGTCGAGTGCGCCTCAGCGCGCTCGGAACTCGCGCGGCGTGGTGCTCGTCCCTCAGGCGAAGTCGAGTTCTCCCCGCACGATCGAATCTCCCGAGTGCGCCGGATCGCCGTCCACCGGCTCGAAGGAGATGTCGACCAGGCGGTACTCGTCGAGGTCGACGCCGTCGGGCACACGGAAGGTGCCCGACGCGTCGTCGAGCACGCCGAGGCTGATCAGCGCCTGCCCGTCTTCGCGGATCAGCCACACCTCGCGGTAGTCGCCGTCTGCGAGCTCATCGCCTTCGAGCGTCACCGTGAGCGTGCGCCGGCCGTCGCCGTCGTCGTCGACCTCCGCCTGCCCGACCGCATCGGGGTGATCGGGGAACGCCGCGAGCTCGGCCGAGGCGATCACGGCAGACGAGGGCGTCAGCGCACGGGCGATCCAGACACCGGCGCCGATCGCGACGACGAGCGCCATCGACGCGGCGAGGATCCAGACGGATGCCGAGGAGCGACGACGCGAGCGCACGCGAGCACGCTGACGCGGATGCCCGGCATCCGCAGCAGCCGGCTCCGAATCCGGCTCGAGCTCGGGCCCCGGCTCGTGCTCGGGCCCCGGCGGGGGTTCGAGCTCGCCAGCGATGGACGCGGGATCGGCAGCGACCGCCTCGGTCAAACCGAGCTCGCCATGGATCCGCGACCACACGTCTGCCGGCGGGGCTTCCAGGTCGCCCTCGACGACGCTGGATCGCGCCACGAGCGCCACCCGGGACATCTCGGCGACCTCTGCCGCGCAGGACTCGCATTCGACGAGGTGCTGCATGTCTGCATCGGAGCCGACCGGCTCACCCATCGCGATCAGGGCGATCTTCTCGTCATCGAGATGTGACATGGTTCACCTCCAATCGGTCGCGCATTCGGGCAAGGCTTCGGCGGATATGGCTCTTCACGGTGCCGAGTGGCATCCCCATTCTGCGTGAGATCTCTTCGTGGGTCAGGTCATCGTAGAAGGCCAGTCGCATGACCGCCTGCGCGTCGGGTGCGAGCTGCTGCAGCTCGCTCGAGAGCAGCAGCGTCTCAGACAGATCGATCGACTCCGAGACGAGTGCGTCCGGTGGAGTGAGGCGCTCCATCTCGGCCTGCAGCTGCTGCACCTTGGCCCGCGCCTCGAACGTGTCGGCGATCCGACGCCGCGCGATCGCGATCAGCCAGGTCGACAAGCGCGCCTTCGACGAGTCGTATCCGGCGCGCGAGTTCCAGGCCGACACGAACGTGCGCTGTGTGACGTCCTCGGCGTCCCCCCGGTCGCCGAGCGAACGAAGCGCAAGGGTGAAGACGACCGGCGACCAGCGTCGGTAGAGCTCCGCGAGGGCCTGCTCGTCGCCCGCGACGAAACGTCGATCGAGCGCTGCCTCGGCTTCGGTGGTCTCATCCACCCGGAGTCTCCTCTCCATGGTGATCACCCCGCCTCATCGCGGGACCGCCACAGCCACCACGTTATCGCGGTAGTGGCCGGTCTGGCTGTCGAAGGGGCCGCCGCACGTCACGAGAACCAGGGCGGAGGGCCCGCCGCGCTCGAAGAGCTCAGCCGTGGGGAGCGAGGTCTTCTCGTAGTAGGTCAGGGATTGGACCACGAACTCGCGACTCGTGCCGTCTGCCGCGGTGAGACGGACGGCCTCGCCTGCGGGCACGTCCCGCAGGCGAGCGAGCGGTCCGATCGGATAGTCGACCGCGTCGACGTGCGCTGCGATCAGAATCCGGCCGCTCGTGCTCGTGGCATCCGCCCCGTATCGGTACCACCCGGCGACGGCCGGGTCGGTCGGCAGCTCCATCTGTCCGGTGTCGGCCACCCCGACGTCCGTCACCGGCATGTCGATGGCGAGCGACGGGATGGCCAGACTCACGGGAGCGACGGATGCCTCCGGGGTGGGGAGAGCACCCGGCCGCACCTCGACGTCTCTCATGGGGGTGGGGGTGGGGGGTGAAGTGGGAGGGACGGGCGGTGGAGTCGTGGGGGGCGACTCCGAGGAAGGAGGGAGTTCCGCGCCCGCCCCTCCCGGTGCGCACGCCACGAGGCACGCCGCAGTGACCAGGGCGCCCAGCGTCAGGATGACGCGGCGCAGACCGGCTTCTCGCGGCGTGCCTCGGAGCATCAGCGCACCGTCTGGCGACGACGGACGATCAGACCCGCACCCACGGCAGCCGAGATCGCGAGGGCGACGAGACCCGCCGAGAGAAGCGTGGTCACCGATGCGTCCTGCTGGGCGAGGTAGCCCGCGGTGCCCGAGGGCACTCCGTCGGGGTTCGAGTGCAGTCCCGAGATCGTCTGCGCGGCGATCGCGAGGTTGCCGTCTTCGGCACTGCCCCAGGCATAGACGATCGTGTTGACGCCCTCTTCGATCGCGACGTCCGCCGGGCCGATGACCGGGTCGGTCGTGCCCGTGAGTGCCACGGCGGCCGACACGGTTCCCGCGGGCAGGTCGAGCTTCGCCTCGTTCGGGTTCGTGAGGTTCTCGATCACGGGCGAGCCGCCGGCGAGGATGTCGACCGCGGGTGCCGCAGCCGTGTGACGCACCGTCAGCCTGCCCTGGCCGGGTGCCGTCTGCGAGATGTCGTTCGTGAACAGGTTGAGGCCGGGTTCGCCCGCTTCGGTCAGGTGGGCCACGGCGGTGTAGTTCCCGCCCGCATCGAGAGCGATCGTCGCGGGTCCGAGGATGGGAGCGCTCGCGTCTGCGGCATCGGGAGCGGTGAGGGCGACCTCATACGAGCCGGCCGGCAGCTCGAGCGGACCGGCCAGGTCGCCGGGGGCGAAGTCGTCGAGGGTCAGCTCGCCGTTGACATACACGTCGACCGGGGTGTCGGGGATCGCGTGCAACACGGAGAGCTGAGCCGCCTGGGTGGTGGCGGCGCCGGCCGGCAATGCCAGGCCGAGAGCGGTGATCATTCCGACGGCGAGGCCGGCGGCGACTGTCTTGCGCATCTGTTCCTCCTGTACCCGGACCGCCCTGTGCGGCCCTTCATAGGAGTTGTTCCCCGGGAACCCGGGTTTTGGATGCAGGTGGATGAAGATTCTTCTCAGAGCCTGTCGGCGATGACCTCGAACGTGCGCTCGGGATCCTCGAGCCGCGTCAGTCTGCCCGCGCGGCGCGCTTCGCCTCTTGGAAGACCCGGATCGCCTCGTACCTCTCGGCCGAGCGCGCCTGTCGCTTCTCGCGCTGCTCGTCGCGGTTCTTCGGCGGCGCCGTCGTCACGAGACCGTCGAGAAGACGTCGCACGGACTGCTCGATCTCGGCGACGGCGCGGTCGAACACTTCCTGGTTCGCCCGCGACGGCGCGTTCGTGCCCGAGATCTTGCGCACGAACTGCACGGCGGCCTCGTGGCACTCGTCGTCGGTCGCGGGCGGTGCGAGGTTGTTCAGCGGAATGATGTTGCGGCACATGCCTGCCAGGCTAGATCGCTGATCGCCGGAGTCAAGAGGTGCGGCGGAGTCAGTCCGAGCCGCTGTCGAGGAAGACCGCGACGCGGTCGCCGTCGAGAACGAACTGCAATGCGGCGCCCTCGGGGTAGCGGTCGATCAGCTCGTCGGGAGCATCGCCGTCGATCGGCATCGCGAAGGTCGCCGGGAACGATCCGACGCTGCACGCCCCCCAGATCCGCCCGCTGACAAATGACGATCCGTCGGGGTCCGCCTCCGGCGGCACGTCCTCCGTCGGGACGCCATTGAGGCAGCGATCCTCGGACGACCGATCCCCCGACTCCGAGACCCACCCGGGGGTCGCGAAGATCGTCAGGCCGTAGAACTCGACCGCCGCGACGTCCGCCTCCGCTCCGAACCACCCGGGCGGTACGGCTCCCGTGCGCGTCAGCTCGAGCGCCGCGATCTGCGGCGCGCCCGCGGCCGACGACACCGGAGGGATCGACGCGAACGCGTAAGTGATCATCGCTGCGAGCGCGGCAGCCATGATGACGGATGCCGCCCACAGCGGCGCCCGCCACCGCGCCAGGCGCCCAGGCTGCCGGGGCGCATCGGTCGGAGCATCACGTGCGATCGATTCCTCCCACGTGGCTTCGTCGCCGAGCCGGTCGAGAAGGTCGCTGCTCTCTCGTGCGGCATCGGCCGAGGGATGCACGACGCGCAGCTCGGCGGCCTCGCCATCTGCTCCGGAGTCGGCGATCGCCGCGTGATCGCGGCCCCCGCGCCGGACAGCCGCTGCACTGCGTGAGGATTCGAGCTCCTCGAGCCGCCGGACCGCGGAGGGGTCGGTCGCGATGTCGGCATGAGGGCCGTACGCGCGAGCACGAAGCTCGCGCAGCTCTTCGTCGGCGGCGGCATCCATCTCGGGCATCGTCTCATGCCCTCCTCCCCGCGCACAGCAACGGGCGGGTGGAGGTGTGAATCGCCCTCCACCCGCCCGCTGGGTGTGTCAGTTCTTGAACGCGTCCTTGACGTTCTCGCCGGCCTTCTTCGCGTCGGCCTTGACCTGGTCCGCCTTGCCTTCGGCGGCGAGCTTGTCGTTGTCGGTCGCGTTGCCGATCGCTTCCTTCGCCTTGCCGGCGATGTCCTGAGCGGCGTTCTTGATCTTGTCGTCGAGTCCCATGAGGAGCTCCTTTCGTGAGGGTGATCGTTGACTGCGGGAGGATTCCCGCCGTCTTATCGCCGTTGCTCTTCGCGACCGACGATAAGTCTCTGCGTCAAGACAGTCGACGCTGGTCGTGGGCGAGACGCGCACGGAGCCCGGTGTGGATCGAGACGTAGGTCTCGGTGTCACGGCCGGTCAGGGTGGCGAGGTTGGTGAGAAGCCGGTCGATGTGATCGACGACCTCTCGCGGGTCCGTGTTCTGCCGCGGCGTGACCGACACGTGCAGCACCGGAGTGTTGCGGATGTCGTTCGCTGTGACCTGGGTCGAGAGGATCTCGTCCCTCGTCGCGAGCGAGTTCTTCACGGCATCCGACACGAAGGACTCGGTGACGGTGACCCGACCGAGCGGGTTCTGCGCACCGGTGGAGCGGAAGGCCGTCTTCGAGCGGCGTCCGGCGATGCTGGTGAGCGCGAGGATCAGCAGCACGACGACCACGAGGATCGCCACGACGGCGCCGATTCCGATCCACGAGAGGCTGCCGCCGGCGATGGCGGTGGCAGCGATCGCCTGGTCAAGCCAGGAGCGGGCGTTCTCACCGGCCGACGTCCAGATGTCCGTCGCGGTGGGCCAGCTCATGATCGCGACGCCGACGGCGCCGAGGGCCAGGAACAGCAGCCCGATGATCAGCAGCAGTACGCGGTTCAGCGCGCGGTTCGTGTTGTTCACAGCTCGTCCTCCTGCTTGGTGGGGCGCTCGATGCGCACCCGGGTAGGGACGCTCCTGGTGAGTCGGTATGTCTGCAGCTCAGCTTCGGCGGCGGACTTCACCGCGCCCTTGTCGAGCGGGATGCCGGCGCCGGGGCGCACGGTGACGTCGACTCCGCGGTGGCCCACACCGACGGTGATGCTGTCGCGTGCCAGACCCGTCTCCTCAGACAGGTGTTGAGCGAGAGCGCTCGCGATCACGCCGTTGTCGACGACGACCGCCCGGTCGCCCGCTTCGAGGGTGTGGTTCGACAGGCGGCCCGGAGTGAGGGCGAGCACGAGGAAGACGATCCCGATGAGGGCGAGTACGACACTGCCCGCGATCACGAGCCCCTCGGGCTGCGCGGTGGGCAGCCCCACGAGCCATCCGCCCGCCGCGGCGGGTCCGAGCAGGAGCGCCGGCTGCGCCGCGAGGTTCAGCACGATCTCGAGCCCGATGTAGGCCAGGGCGAGGATGAGGAGGATGACCGCCACGAACATCGCCACGGTGCGCGGTGAATGCGTCTCGCGTCGGACGACGCGGCGAAGAACAGGGGTGCTCATCGCACTCGTCTCCTCTCTGGGATGGTGGCACCGGTGATGGTGAGGTTGATGCGGGTGACGTCCCTGCCGAGGATTCCCGTCA